>Ga0207810_100344_pt1 | contig 19348 bp, 15 predicted proteins | sample CeladaPassaB1F15_FD_187491 | JGI IMG/M metagenome (GOLD analysis project Ga0207810, IMG submission 187491) | Cellulose-adapted microbial communities from the Joint BioEnergy Institute, USA - Passage B1F15 (SPAdes) (version 2) | ecosystem: Engineered > Bioreactor > Continuous culture >... | reverse complement strand
CCGGTCGCTACCTCCCACTGCTGCGATCCCGGCCGATCCTCCCCGACGGAACACTCCGGCAAGCGATCCGCCGTTCGCTTCCGGGTTGCAGCCCCGCGGACGCATCACGCGTGGCATCGTGGCGGGCAATCGCCAGGACGTATCCATCGCGTCGGCGCTGCAGCTCGAACTCAGCGGCGAGGTGGCCGAAGGCGTGACGCTGGAGGCGCTCCTCAGCGACGCCGACGTGCCGCTCAGTCCCGAAGGGACTACGCAACGCCTGCGGGAATTCGATCGGATCTACGTGCGCCTGCAGACCCGAAGCGGCCAGGTGCAGCTGGGCGACTACGACCTGAAGCTGGGCGAAGGGACGCTCTACGGCGTGCAGCGCAAGCTGCAGGGAGTGCTGCTGACGGCCCAACTGCCGGGCGCGGGGCCGGTCCGGCGCCTGACGATCCGGGCCTCGGGTGCCGTCTCGAAAGGTATCTACCGACGTCAGACGATCGTGCCTGTCGAGGGCGTGCAGGGACCCTACCGGCTCACGGGCGCGGCCGGCGAACCGTTCGTGCTGGTGCTGCCGGGCACCGAACGCGTCTACCTGGACGGACAGCTGCTTGATCGCGGCACCGACTACGTGATCGACTACGCAACGGGCGAGCTGACCTTTACCCCGCGTCATCTGATCACGGCCGAGCGCCGCATCAGCGTGGAGTTTGAGTACACGACGGGTAGCGGCACGCGCTCGCTGCTCGCCTCGCAGGCACATCTGGAACTGGGGCACAGCCGCCCGGTGGCCTTTCTGGAGGTGGCCGCGCTCCGGGAGGCCGACGGACGGCGCTTCGGCGAGACGTTTGGGCTGACGCGCGCCGACTCGCTGGCGCTTCGGCAGGCCGGTGACGGGCTGGCCGTTCGCTCCGGCGCCGAACAGGTGCCCTTCGATCCGGAAGCGCCGTACGTGCTCTACACGCGTGAGGTGCGCGCGCTGCCTGACGGCACGACCGATACGGTCTATGTGGCGCTGACGAGCGCGCCGCCGCCCGGCACGCCAGTCTACCGCGTCACGTTCAGCCGGGTGGGACCGGGACGTGGGCGCTACGTGCGGGCCGGGCAGACCGTCAACGGCATCGTGTACGTCTACCGGGGCCCCGGACAGGGCGACTACGAGCCCGTACGCCTGCTGCCCACGCCGGTGCGGCACGACCTGGTCGGATTGCGGGCCGGCGTACACCTGTGGCCGGGCTGGACGGTCGGCGGCGAATGGGCCCGCTCCCGCTACGACGCCAACCGCCTTTCACCGCTGGACGCCGCCGACGACCTGGCCGGCGCCTATCGGCTGTTCCTCCGGATCGACTCGCTCACGCTGTCGGTCGGTCGCCTTGCGGTTTCGCTCCGGCGCCAGCATCTCGATGCACACTTTGCCGCCTTTGGCCGCCTGCAGCCTGTCGAATTCGCCCGTCGCTGGAACCTGGACGTGCGCGATCTGGCCGAAAGCAGCGGTGCCTCCGTGCAACCTGTAGCAGAGACGGCCGACGAAGCCTACCTGACGTGGCGGGCAAGCCGGTCTGCGGCAATCGACCTGGAACTGGGGCGCCTGCGGCGACCCGGGCAGTTCCGGGGCGAACGACAGGCGCTCGGCCTGACGCTGGGCCGCGAGACTACCACGCAGTTCCGCTACCACGGAGAGCTGATCCGGAGCCGCCATGAGGTGGCCGGAGCACGCGGCCGATGGCTCCGTCAGGAAGGCCGCCTGACCGTGCCGCTCGGCGCGGGACTGACGCCCTACATCGCGGCGTTGCACGAAGACCGCCGCCAGCAGGCGCTGCATACCGACAGCCTGCACGCCGATTCGCCGGCCTATCTGGAAGTGCGTCCGGGCCTTGCCTGGCAGCGTCCGGCGCTGCAGGCCGATGTGTCGCTGGCCTGGCGGCGGGAGGCCGACGTGTGGCAGGGGCGGCGCCTGCCCTCCGGTCGCACCTGGACGCTGCAGGGACGGCTGCAGTACACGCCCGGTCCGCACTTTGGCACCACGGCCGAGCTGGGCTACCGGCGGCGCCGCACGCCGCCACGCTTTGCCGCACGGTACCCCCTCGATCAGACACTGGCCCTGCACTGGGACGGCTTTTTCCGCAGTCCGGGACGACTGCTGGGCCTGAACTGGCGCTACGGCGTGCAGAGCGAGCGGGCCCCGGTGCTGCAGGAGGTGTACGTGCGCACCGGTCCCGAATTCGGGCAGTACGTCTGGGAGGATTTCAACGGCGACGGCCTGCCGCAGGTGGACGAATTCGTGCCCGAGACGTTGCCGGACGAAGGCGTCTACGAGCGGGTACTGGTACCTTCCGACTCGCTTACGGCGGCGACCTCAGTCGAAGCGCGGCTGCAACTGGAGCTGGCGCCGGGCCATCGCTGGGAGGCGCTCCGGCCGCTTTCGCTGCGCACGACCGTCACGCTGCGCGACCGCACGCAGGATCCTGCGCTCGGCCGTCTGCTGTGGCTCGATCCGGCCCATCTGCTCACCACCGCCACGCTGGACGGTCAGCTGCGCGTGACGCAGGACCTCTACCTGTGGCGGGGACATCCGGATCACAGCCTGACGCTCTCGCTGGTCGGCGTGCGCACGCTGGCCCGTCGGGCTACCGGACGCGAGACGCGACGCATGCAGCAGGGGCATCTGGCCGTCCGTTATCGGGTGGTCGATCCCTGGGTGCTGGACCTGCAGGCCGAGGTGCAGCGCGACCACCAGACGAGCGAAGGGTTGAGCGGCCGCTCCTACCGGCTCCGCCGGTACCGGACGCGCCTGGGTCTGGAGCGGGCGATCGGTCATGGACGGGCGGGTGGGGCGGTGGAGGTGGCGCATGGCCGGACCATGCCGCAGCCGTTGCGGCTCTGGACGATTCGCCTGCCACTCGAAGCCGAGCTGGCACGTCCGGGCCGCGAGCGGGTGCGTCTGCGCTTCGAGCCAGCGCACGTCTGGCAGCAGGGGACCGGTGGCGGTCTGGCTGCCTATTTACTCACCGAAGGACTGTCGCCCGGATGGAATGCCACCTGGGGCGTCGAGCTGGAGCGGACGCTCTCGGGCAACCTGGAGCTGACGCTGGGCTACCACGGCCGCCTGCGCACGGCCGCGCCTTTTCGCCACACGCTGCGCGCGGAGCTGAGCGCCGTGTTCTGAACGGGCGATTCAGATTCGTCCGGAGCGCAGAATCACCCAGATCAGGTAGGCGGCCAGCAGGGCGGTCAGCAGAAAACCCAGCCCGAAAAGCGGGCCGATCAGGTGCTCGATGCCGGGCAGGCGAAACGCTGTCATCAGCACGGCCAGGCCCACGATGAAGGCGGCCGTGATCATACCCAGCACCAGTCGGTTGGTCAGTCGCTCCAGCCGGGCGATGAGCGGCTCGAAGCCTTCGGGCCGCATGCCCAGCTGCAGGCTGCCCTGCTCCAGCGCGTGCAGCAGGCGCCGGAGCTGGCGCGGAAGCTCCAGCCCGAACTCGGCCGCCTCAAGGCCTGTCCAGCCCAACCGGCGAATCCATCGCAGCGGCAGGTAACGGTGCAACAGCAGGCGACGAACGTAGCCGGGCAATAGCGTGGCCACCTGAAAGTCGGGGGCCAGCCGGGCTGCCAGCCCTTCGGCCATCATGACGGTTTTTGCCAGCAGCACCAGGTTGGTGGGCAGGTGCAGGTGGTGGCGACGGACGATGGCCAGTGCTTCCTTCAGCAGCGGCTCCAGGCGCAGTTCACGCAGCGGTCGGTCGTAGTAGGCCTGCACGAAATGGCGCAGGTCCTCGCGCAAAGCCAGCCGATCCACGTAGCGCCGCGCCACGCCCAGTTCCAGAAAGGCATCCACCAGCCGGTCGGGATCCTGCTGCGCGAGCACCAGCAGCAGTTGCGCCAGCCGGTCCTGCGTGGGGCCGTCCACGATGCCGACCATGCCGAAGTCGATCAGTCCGATGGCGCCGTTGGACTCGACGAAAAAGTTGCCCGGATGGGGATCGGCATGAAAAAAGCCGTCCTCGAAGACCATCTGCATCAGGATGCGGGCCACGCGCTCGGCCAGTTCGTTGCGATCGAAACCGGCGGCCTCAAGGGCGGTCAGGTTGTCGATCTTGATCCCCCGGATGCGCTCCAGGGTGAGCACGCGCGAGGTGGTATAGTCCCAGAACACGCGGGGAATATGGACGGCCGGGTTGTCGGCAAAGTTATGGGCGAAGCGTTCGGCGTTGCGACCTTCGCGCAGGTAGTCCAGTTCGGCCCGGAGCGTCAGCGCGAATTCCTGCACGATGCCCACGATGTCGTAGGTTTCGGCCAGCTCCCAGTGGCGGCTGGCGGTGTGGGCCAGGGTCAGCAGCAGCTCCAGGTCCTGCTCGACCTGTTCGACGACGCCGGGGCGTCGCACCTTGACGACCACCTCGGTGCCGTCGAGCAGGGTGGCCGCGTGCGCCTGGCCAATCGAGGCGGCGGCCAGTGGTTCGGACTCGAAGCGGGCGAACAGCTCGGAGACCGGACGTCCCAGTTCGGCTTCGATGACAGCCTGGATTTGCGCGCCCGGGACGGGAGCGGCGGCATCCTGCAGCCGGGCCAGTTCCCGCTGATAGGAAGAGGGGAGCAGGTCGGCACGGGTGGCCAGAAACTGGCCGAGCTTGATCCAGGCAGCGCCCAGTTCTTCAAGCGCCATGCGCAGGTGTTCGGGCGCGGCGTAGGGTTCGGGCCGACGTGGATGGCCCAGCAGACCCCGGTGCAGCGGTACAAACCGCTCCAGACCGAAGATGCTGACCAGGTAGCCCAGGCCGTGGCGGAACAGCACTTCGGCGATCTGACGGGCCCGCCGCGCCCGTGTGGCAGTAGGGGGCATGGTTTCAGACACTCAGGTTCGCCCCGCATACTACAATGCCTCCCCGCGCAATTGCAAGCCAGACGAAGCGAAGCGCGTCCGTGGTTATACGATGTTGAGAAAACGTGCATTGATGGCAACGATGACGGTACTCAGGCTCATAAGGGCGGCGCCAGCAGCCGGACTTAATAGCAGGCCCAGTTTGTAGAGTACACCGGCGGCCAGCGGGATGGCGACGATGTTGTAGCCGGCCGCCCACCAGAGATTCTGCACCATCTTGCGATAGGTAGCACGGCTCAGGCGCAGGATCGACACCACGTCGCGCGGGTCGTTGCGCACAAGCACGATGTCGGCCGTCTCGATGGCCACGTCGGTGCCGGCGCCGATGGCGATGCCCACATCGGCCTGTGCCAGCGCCGGGGCGTCGTTGATACCGTCGCCTACCATGGCCACCCGCAGGCCGCGCTGCTGCACTTCTTTCACTTTGGCGGCTTTCTGGTCGGGCAATACCTCGGCGAAATAGTCGTCCAGGCCGATTTCGCGAGCGACCCAGGCGGCCACGCGGCGGTTGTCGCCGGTGAGCATCATCACCTGCAGGCCCATTGCTTTGAGCTGGCGCACGGCTTCCTTCGATTCGGGACGGATCACGTCGGCCAGGGCGATCGCGCCGGCTACCCGGCCATCGCGCACGACAAACACCACCGTTTTGCCCTGTTCGGCCAGTCGGTCTACGCGATCGTCCTGCACCTCCAGTCCGTGCTCGCGCAGGTAGCCCGGACTGACCACGCGGACCTCCTCGCCATTGACGCGGGCCCGGGCTCCTTTGCCCGGGATGGCTTCGAAATCCTCGGCGGCCGGGGGATGCGCCACCGCCTCGACGATGCCCCGGGCAATCGGGTGCTCGGAATGCTGCTCGACGGCCGCTGCCAGTTTTAGCAGTTCTTCTTCAGAGAGCCCGTCCTGAAAAACCAGCGTGTCGGTCACACCGAAGCGTCCTTCGGTGAGCGTGCCCGTCTTGTCGAAGATCACCGCCTGCAGATTGCGCGCGTTTTCAAAGGCCGTGCGGTCACGGATCAGCAGCCCGTGCTGTGCGGACAGGGCGGTCGAGACGGCCACCACCAGCGGCACAGCCAATCCCAGAGCGTGCGGGCAGGCGATCACCATGACGGTCACCATGCGCTCCAGCGCAAAGTCGAACGGCTGGCCCATGACCAGCGTCCAGACCGCCAGCGTCAGCGCGCCGCCTCCCAGTGCCACGACGGTAAGCCAGCGGGCGGCCCGGTTGGCCAGGTCCTGCGTTCGGGACTTTGTCTCCTGCGCCTGCCGGACCAGCTCGATGACTTGCGACAGGTAGCTTTCGGCGCCGGTTTTCTGCACCTCCACAACGAGCGACCCTTCGCCGTTGATGGCGCCGCCGATCACCGTGTCGCCAACCTTTTTCTCGACCGGTGCCGATTCGCCGGTGAGCAGCGCCTCGTTAACCGTGGTGTGGCCTTCGACGATCACGCCGTCGGCCGGAATTTTTTCGCCGGGGCGGACCAGCACGCGGTCGCCTGGCTGAAGCTGATCAAGCGGCACATCCTGGATCGAGCCGTCCGGCATCACCCTGTGGGCCTCGGTCGGCATCAGGCGGGCCAGCTCTTCCAGCGCCCGCGATGCCCCCAGCACCGAACGCATCTCGATCCAGTGCCCCAGCAGCATCACATCGATCAGCGTGGCCAGCTCCCAGAAAAAGATTTTTCCGGCCAGCCCGAAAACCACTGCGCTCGAGTAGAGATAGGCCACGCTGATGGCGATGGCGATCAGGGTCATCATGCCGGGATTGCGCTGGCGCAGCTCTTCGGCAATGCCTTTCAGGAACGGCCAGCCTCCGTAGAAGAACACGGCGGACGACAGCGCCCAGAGTACCCACAGATCCCCCGGAAAACGCAGTGCTTCGCCCAGCCCCAGAAAAGCCTGGATCATGGGCGAAAGCGCCAGAATCGGCACCGTCAGCGCCAGGGAAATCCAGAAGCGCCGCCGGAAATCCTCCACCATGTGCGCATGATGCGCGTGGTGATCGTGTTTGTGCGTGGAATGCTCGTGCTGGTTATGATGAGCGTCGTGATGAGTCATGGCCCTTTTCGTTTATGCGACAGGTTGGACGGTTATGGATTGGAGTAGTAGCACACCCGGCCCCTGCAGGCGCATTCCGGCCGGTCCGGGGCGGGCGGCCGGGCCGTGTCCGTGGGTTACAAGGCGGCCGTTCACGTACCCCCGGAAGTGCGTGCCGTGGGCAACGACCCGCACGTCGAGCCAGCCGCTCGTTTCAAGCGGCGTCTCGTCGAAGATCCGCACCCGGCCATCTTCGAGTCGCCCCTGGCGCACCCGGTCCCGGGAAAGCTCCAGAAAGTCATAGTTCCGGGGATCCTGGACGTGGTAGACCAGCCGAACGCTTCCCGCCAGGCTGTCGAGCCGCAGGCGGGCGCGCAGCTCCGTACCGGAGAGCGTGCCGGGGCCGACCAGCAGCAGCGGGGTCTTGGAAAGCGTCAGCCGGAGACCTTCCGAACCAGGCGTCCACGTGATGGCCGAAAGCGTGCCGTCCAGTACCTTGAGCGTGTCGGTCAGGATCGGCTCGGCTCCGGGACCGGGCGTCCAGCGCCAGCCCTCTGGGGTCAGGCGTTCGAACTGTGCGGCCGCCTGCTGACGTTGCAGCACCTGTGCCAGCGCGTCGCGTTCGGCTTGAAGCGTACGCACCGGCGCCACGCCCAGCCCGTGTGCATAGACCAGCTCGGCGCCGTGCTCGCCGGTTTCGTACAGCAGCCACAGGCCTCCGGCACCCAGCAAAAGCAGCAGCCCCTGCAGCCAGGCGACACGGGCCAGCGGACGGCGCCACCAGGCCAGCGCCAGTCGAATCAGGGCAAAGACGCCGAAGAACCAGACGGTACGTTCGGCCCAGTCGGCGTGTGTGGTGACGGCCGGAATGACCGCCGTGGGCAGGTCCAGGCTGTCGGCCGCCGCCCGTCCGGTCAGAAAAGCCACCAGCGCCGAAAGCGCCCCCAGCGCATAGAGCACGGCCGTTACCAGAACCAGGGCCACCGGCCGGCGCAGCAGCCAGGTAACCAGATCGAATCCGACGGCCAGAAAAAGCAGCGCGATGGGAAAATGCACCACCAGCGGGTGCAGATTCGGTGCCCAGTCGGGAAGCATGGTTTTTTCGGCTCGGGTTTCAGTCTGAGCAAAACAATGGGGAGACAAGCCCGAAAATCCTGTACGTAGCCTTAAAATTCGTTAAGCTCTCGCAAAGGTGCAGGCACGGCGAAACCCGCTTTCCGGCGGGGTCGTTTCGAGCACGTCGAAACCGCTTCCAATCAATCCGAACGCACCATGCAGGACGTCTATATTGTTACCGCCGTACGCACGCCCATCGGCAAATTTGGCGGCGCGCTGAAAGACTACAGCCCGGTCGATCTGGCCGCGCATGCGATGAAGGCCGCCCTGGAGCGGGCCAGCGTGGAAGGAAAAGACCTTGACGGCTATATCTTTGGCAACGTGCTGCGTGGGGGGCATGGTCAGCTTATTCCGCGTCAGGCCGCACTGAAGGCTGGCATTCCGAAAGAAGTGGACGGGCTGGCCGTCGACATGGTCTGCTCTTCGGGCATGATCAGCGTGATGACGGCGGCCACCATGATTCGCGCCGGCGAGGCCGATCTGCTGCTGGCCGGTGGCGTCGAGTCGATGTCGCAGGCCGGGTTTTACCTGTCGGCGCGGGCGCGCTGGGGCTACAAATTCCTGCTGGGGGCGCCGGAGCAGCTTGTCGATCTATTGCTCTATGACGGCCTGACCGATCCCATGAGTGGCGAGGCGATGGGTGAGCAGACCGAGCGTCTGGCCGCCGAACATGGTATCACGCGCGAAGAACTCGACGAAATTGCGCTGATGTCGCATCGTCGGGCGGCCGAGGCTACCGAGCGCTGCTATTTTGCCGACGAGATCGTACCGATCACTTACCGGGAGCGGCGCGAGACGAAAACGCTGGATCGAGACGAAGGCATCCGACCCGATACGACGCGCGAGGCGCTGGCCGCCCTGAAGCCTGCTTTCAGGAAAGACGGGGTGCTGACGGCCGGCAACAGCAGCCAGATCAGCGATGGGGCGGCCGCGCTCCTGCTGGCCAGCCGGGCGGCCGTCGAGCGTTATGGCCTTCGGCCCCTTGCCCGACTCCTGGGCGGTGCCTGGGCGGCCGGCGAGCCATGGCGGTTTCCGGAGGCGCCGGTGCCGGCCGTGCGTCGGCTACTGGATCGGCTGGACCGCCGCATCGAAGACTTCGACCTGTTCGAGAACAACGAGGCCTTTGCCATCAACAGCATCCTGTTTCACCGCATGCTGGGCGTGCCCTACGAGAAGCTGAACGTGCACGGTGGCGCCATTGCGCTGGGGCATCCGATCGGCTGCTCGGGCGCGCGGATCATCGTAACGCTCGTGCACGCGCTGCGTCGGCACAACGGCACACTGGGGCTGGCCGCCATCTGTCACGGTACGGGCGGCGGCACGGCCGTCGCGGTGGAACGCCTCGCTTGAGCTACTGCTGCACCTGCGGCGGAGGCGGAAGCTGGGCAGCCCGCGCCGCATAGCGTCGGGCTTCGTCCGGACGATTCATGGCCTGATAGGCCTCGGCGAGCAGTTCCAGCGTGTAGCGCAGACGGTGATTTTCGGGCCCGTAGGCCTGCTCGAAGCGGGCCAGCGCCTCCTGGAGTACCGACACCGCCTGTTCCGGCCGGCCGCGGTCCAGGTACAGGCGGCCAAGGTTGTTCAGCACGCCGGCGCTCTCCGGCGACTGTGCGCCAAACCATCTGTGGTAGATGTCCAGCGCCCGTTTCAGGAACGCCTCCGCTTCGTCGTATTTTCCTTCCGCCGTGTAAAGCTGGCCCAGCAGGTTCAGCGCCAGCCCCACGCTCCGATTTTCGGGACCGTACTGCGCCTGGGCCAGCGCGAGCGCCTGCTCGGCCAGCGGAATGGCCTGGGCGTACTGCCCGGCTTCCTTCAACCGCATGGCACGCACGAAGAGCGTGGACCAGTCCGAGGGCTGGGCTTCCACCGCAAGCGCCAGCACGCTGCCGAGCAGAAGAACTGTGAACCGTCGCATGCGCATTCCTGTTGGCTTCGCTGGAGGACCCCTACAGTTTAGGGCAACGTCTTTGTTTAGTCAATGGATTTGAATAATCTCGTTCCCCTGCCGCCGTCGTTTTTCGACCGGCCTACGCTGGAGGTGGCGCGTGATCTGCTGGGGCGGTGGCTGGTGCATGAGCACCCCAGCGGGGTGCGTCTGGTGGGACGCATTGTCGAAACCGAAGCCTATCGCCAGGACGATCCGGCCTTTCATGGCTGGCGGCTGGTCGATCCGGCCACCGGAAAGGTGCGCCCCGAAGGGCGCGCCTACGACCTGTTTGCGCCGCCTGGTACGGCCTACGTGTATCTGAACTACGGCATGTACTGGCTATTGAACGTGGTGACCGAGCCGGAAGGCGTGGGCGGAGCCGTGCTCATCCGAGCGGTGGAGCCGATTGCCGGGCTCGACTTTCTGCGGGCGCGTCGCCCGAAGGCTCGCCGGCCCTGCGAACTGACCGGCGGACCGGGACGGCTTACCGTGGCTTTCGACATCGACGGTCGTTACCATCGAAAGCCACTCACAGCGCCGCCGCTTTACTTTGCACCCGGGAAGCCGGTGTCGGACGCCGAAGTCGCCACCTCACCCCGGATCGGCCTTTCCCGCGGAACCGACCGCCTCTGGCGCTTCTTCGTGCGCGCCAATCCCTACGTGTCCCCGAGGCCGCAAGAGGAAAGGGGGCTCAACTCCCCACGATTGAAGTCGTAAGCTTGTCCTTCCGACCACAGGCCGGTATAGCATCAGGGATCGGCTGATCGCCGCCGCATGCGGCGTAGGCCCTGGCACTGAGAGTTCGCTCTTCGAGCAAGGTTCATGTCGGTTACCACGTCCACATTGCGCTAAAAACCATAACACCTGAGGAGGCATTGCCGGAGCGTCCCGACGTGTTGAAAAAACGTCCGGAAAAAAATCGCATCGCGTACGCTATTGCATAGAGTTCATATCTCGTTCGAAGGGGCACATGGGCCGGCGATCTTGAGGTCGTAGCGAGGTGAGCAATGTTCAGCCAGGATCCTTACACGCCAGAGCGGCTGCGAGCGCTGGGCCTGAACGAGCGGCAGATTCAGGCGGTGCTGTATGTGAAGGAGAGAGGCCGCATTTCGAACCAGGAGTATCAAGAGCTTGCCGGTGTGTCCAAGCGCATCGCGAGCCGGGATCTGGACGACCTTGTGCAGCGGGATATCTTTGAACGTGTCGGAGAGACGGGGAAGGGGACGCACTATATCCTTAAGGGGCCACAAAGGGGCCAAAGGGGCCAAAATGGGGTCATATAGGGGCCAAAAGGAAGCATCTCATGGCGCGAATTACGAAGCTGATCATCGAGGGGTATCGCTCCATCCGTGATCCAATTGAAATTACGTTTCCGCGAGGAAAGCCGGTGATTCTCATGGGGGAAAACAACGCTGGCAAGTCCAACATTGTAAGAGCACTGCAGCTCGTATTAGGACCTTTCTGGCCGGGCAACCACGAACCGGAAGACCACGAGTTTTTCGGCCGCGAAAGCAATCGTGAGATCAGGATCGAAGTTGAGTTTGACCTATCTGAATTACTCGGCGGACGATTTTCTCGTCTGGTATGGCACTATGATCCCTCACTCGATGAACCAATTTATTTTCGAGGTATCATGCCCAGTGGTAAAGAGTGTCACGTAAGGGCGGAAGATCGTGACACTTGCATAGCCATGGTGGTTGAAGCGGAACGAAGCCTCCATTACCACCTCAGCTACTCGTCAAAATGGACCATTCTCAGCCGGCTTATGCATCGCTTCCACCGTGCTCTGGGCAATCACGGTCAGGTTCGTAACGATCTTCAGGGCCTGTTTGAGCAGATCAAAGATAAGTTTCATGAAGTACAGGAGTTCAAAAGCTTTGTCGATAATCTTCAGACAGAGTTTGGGGATCTTGTCGCCAACATGCCGCACCGTCTCCAGGTGGACTTTGAGGCATACAATCCCGTGAACTTTTTCCATGCCCTCCGGCTTCATGCGGTGGAAGAAAACGAGCCGCGCACACTGGAGGAAATGAGCAGGTTCTTGCGCTTGCTTTTGCATACGCTTACGCAAAAGCATTTCATGGTGGGATAATTCTCGTTGTCGAAGAACCCGAAGCACACCTTCACCCACTTGCGCAGCAATGGCTGGCTCGTCGGCTACGGTCAAGATGCGAAGATGGACTTCAGGTACTTTTGACCACCCACAGTCCGGCTTTCGTCTCCATAGAAGGATTGGAAGGCCTTGTACTGGTGTATAAAGAGGATGGGTCTACACGGGTGCGCCAGTTGACTCGGCCGTCTCTTGTCCGGAAATGCATTGAAATGGGCGTACCCGACGACAGGGTGAATGAGAATAACATTCTCCCTTTTTATGCAGCGAATGCGACAAGTGAAATTCTGTCAGGTTTTTTTGCGCGGCTGGTTGTGCTTGTGGAGGGCCCGACGGAAGCTCTTGCTTTACCGATTCTCCTTGCTAAAAGAGGGCTTGAAGTTGAACGAGAAGGTATTGCCGTCTTGAGCGTCGGAGGAAAGGGAAATCTGGCCAAGTGGTATCGGTTGTTCTCTGCCTATGGTATCTCCTGCTACATCGTCTTTGATAACGATGAGACAGACGATAGTCGTGGAACCAAGCGAAACGATGCACTCAGGGCGGTGGGAGTTTCGGATGAGACGGTAGAAGATTTAATTCAAAGCGACGATTGGGTTGTAGAAGACGGCTACATGATTTTTGGGAGGGATTATGAGACTTTAATGGGGCGGAATTTTCGGGATTACAATAAGCTGGAGCGGCGAGCGGCAGAGAATGGGGTTTCCAGCAAGCCCTTTGTCGCCCGATGGGTGGCGCGTCAACTAGACAGCGAAAGCGGCGATCTGGGATGGGAAAAAGTCGATCAAATGATTGAGGCCTTGAAGCGGCTTTTAGGGGCCAGGATGGATAATCTATGATGACGAGTCACCCTTCTGAAACCTCTGCACGCTTACTCAAACTCCCTGAAGGCTACCGCTGACTGAGCTTGGCTCCCTGTCGAGAAGTGCCGGGTGGAGGGATTGTGGGGCGGCACGATCTTATCCGTTGAAGTTTCTGATACTCGAAGTTGTACGATTTCCCGGGCTGGAAGCACGGGCGCACACTGTGGTGCGCCCCTACCAGATCATTGACAGTTTTCCCTATCTCATAGGGGCGGACCAATGTGCCCGCGGATCATGTCCGGCCCATGGGGTGCCGGGGCATCATGCACCGGTGAAACGCCGATCACATATCAAACGCACAACTCGGCGTGCAGCGGAGTTTATTTACCCGTGTCATACACGCTAATAAATAAAACCCCGCGATTCCGAGCCGAATCGCGGGGTTTTTGATAGTTCTGGTGGTCAGGGGCGGAATCGAACTCTCGAACAATGGCGGAAGTCGGCGAACAGAAAACCGCGCAAAATCGCCTGAAAATCGCACTTCTTAACGGCAACTTTGTTCGCCAACGTTCGTATTTCTTCCAAATCTTCCGCCGACATTTGCGCGTGTTATGGGAGCAAGGTTAAACCTGGACCGACCGTTGCGTGATGGTCGCGCGGCGCTTCGGCTCAACCTGTATCGCGACTACGGCCGCGTATCGATCAACCTGCCGATCCGATTGAAAAAGGCCGAATGGGACGGCCGCCGCCAGCGCGTGCGCGCCAGCGTCCCGATGGCCACCGAGCTGAACGCCCGCCTGCGCGAAATCCTGGCGCTGGCCGAGGCCGAACTGCTCGATCCGGCGCCCCTTCCCGAAATCGCCCGCCGCATCAAACTGAAGCTCGGGCTGCTGCGGCGCGAGCGCGACCTGCTCACGCTGCTTGACGCCTGGATCGAATCGAAGCGGCCGCGCCTGCGTCCCAACACGCTGAAGGTGCTGGGCCGGCTCCGGCTCCACCTGAGCGCTTTCGCCCAGGGCCGCACCGTTGACGACGTCGGACCGTCTTTCCTGGCCGACTTCCAGCGCTACCTGCAGCGGCAGGGCCACGCTCCGAAGACGATCAACCGCACCGTGCGCCATGCCCGGGCCTTCCTGCGCTGGCTCGAGCAACAGGGCCTGCTGGAGAAGGTGCCCGACGTAGCGCCGCTTCCGGAGGGCCGCCGTGAGCCGATCTTCCTGACGCCGCAGGAGCTGACAGCGCTGGCCCGGGCCGACCTTTCCGATATGCCGCAGAGTGCGCGCGACGCCCGCGAGGTGTTCCTGCTCATGGCCTTCACAGGCGTGCGCATTTCGGATGCGCGGCAGCTCATGCGGCCGGAGGCCTGGGACCGGCTCGACCTGGAAGCAGGCGTCTGGCACCTGCTGGAGACGAAAACCGGCCGCTGGCTTCGCTGGCCGCTCATTCCGCAGGCCGTGAGGATGCTACAGAGACGCCGGGAGGCCGGCGCGCCGACGCCGCTTCCGAAGATCGCCGAGCAGGTGATCAACCGGCGCATCAAAGAGGTGGCGGCCCGGGCCGGCATTACGGCCCAGGTTCGGCTTCCGGATGGCCGATGCCTTCCCAAGTGCGAAGCGCTCACCACGCACGCCGCCCGCCGCACGTTCATTTCGACCGTGGCGGCCGCGGCCGGCGTGGCGCCGCTCCTGCGGCTCACGCACACGGACCTGGGCACGCTCGAGGCCTACGTCGGGGCAGGGGATGAACACCGCCGCCGTGCCATCGAAGCGGCTTTCAACAAGCTGGACCTGTAGCCATGCGCTTTGATTTTCCATGGATCGACCGGATGCGGCCCGAAGACCTTCGCAGGTGGCTGCGACGCTACACGACGCGCGGCGAAGCGGCCGCAGACCTGGAAATCTGGGTCTGGGAGCCCGAGGGGTATCCTTCGGCTTACCTGATCGCCCACGAACAGGGCAAGGCGCACCTTGTGATCTATTATCCGGTGGAACTGAAGCTGGCCGCACGCGCACCGATTCCCGAAGCGATGCGGCGCCTGATCGATCGGGCTGCCGGATCCGGGCTTGCCGAGCTTCGGTCGTTGCGGGACGAAGTGGCCGAGGCGCTTTATCTGGAATTGGTCCGCCTGGAAGGGTTCGGGCCGGCACCGGCGGTTGTTCGTGCTTCCGGGATTCATCCGGAGCCGTGCAGCCGGGAAACGTTCGAGTGGAATCCGAACGCCCGGCGTCCGTCGAAGGTGATGAAACCCGGAGCGCTTCCCGCAGCGGTGCGCCGGCGCCTTGAAGCGGACGCCCGCGGTCTCGGGCTGCTTGTGGCCTACCTGGCAGCCGTCGAAAGCGCCATCGATGGCGTGGTCTGGACCGAACCCCTCCGGCCGCCCACCAGGCGGGGCGGGCGTCCGCCCCTTCCGGCAGGCGAGCTGGCTCGGACCGTTCGGGTGCTGCTCGAGCTCCGGCGCCGCTTCCCGAAGGCTTCGGAAGCGCAGCTCCGCGAAAAGGCGGCGCCTGCATTGAACTGTTCGGCCTGGACCGTGCGCCACCGACTGGAAGAAGCCTACAGCCGTTTCTATCCCGAAGCGGGAGGTGCCCCTACCGACCCGGAAAGCCTTGAGGAGCTTCTCGGCCGCATCGAGCGCGGCGAGGAAGCCGATCTGTTCTGAGCGCCCTTTTCTGTTGCCGGCCACGCTTAACCCCCGAAAAAATTCCTTGCCGAAAACCACTTTTTAGCAAAATCACAAGCCCGGGCGGGGCCGTCTAACGGCCAGACGCCAACTAAACGTAACCGCCATGCTGAAAGTCGAACGCGAGCAGCGCCTCACGCCACTTCTCCTTACCCCGCGGGAGGTGTGTACGCTGCTTCGAGTCGGACGCACCACACTCTGGGAGTTGCGTCGCAAGGGGCTGCTGAAAGCTGTTTACGTCGGGCGAAGCCCACGCTTCCGACGCGAGGACGTGGAGGCTTTGGTCGAGCGCCTGGCCGCCGAGTCGCGATCTAATGCGAAAACGCCTGTTTTTACGGGGGAATAACGACAACGGCCGCCAAAAGGCGGCCGCCATCAAGTACTACTGTCGATCCGCTGGGCGAGCCGTTATGTCCGGCTCCAGGTTCACGATAACGAACCCTAAAACAGGGAGGGTATCGCGATGCAAAAATACGGAAAAAATGCGTTCGGCGCAAGCACGCGCCGTGTGAATGACGCGCGAAATGGCGCATTGGTTCCTTCGCTCCCCGTCACCGCCGTTGCCCGCGCCAGCCGTCCCGGCGACGTGCAGCACACGACGCTGGGCGCCGTGCTCGAACGCTTCCGGCGTCCCAGTGAGCACCTGCAGGCGCTCATCAGTCGGATCCGAAACGCCCGGTCCGAGGAAGAGCGGAAGGCGCTCAAGCGCGAGCTGGCGCAGGTAGTCTTTTCGGGCGTATTCGAGCGGCGCCAGAACGACGGCATCCGGTCTTACAGTGGCATTTTGACGGTGGACCTGGACGGGGAGCATAACCCCGGGCGTGATCTTCCGGGGTTGAAGCCGTTGTTGGCGACTGATCCTTACGTGCTGGCGGCGTTCGTCAGCCCGTCAGGCACGGGCTTGAAGCTGCTCGTGCGCGTCGCCGAGCCGATCGCCGAAGTGTCCGACCCGAAGCCTCTGCAGAAAGCGCATGCCCGTGCTGCCCGTGCGTTTTACTCCTACCTGCGGGCGACCTACGGGCTTGTGGCAGACGACACGCCGGATCTAAGCAGAGCATGCTTTGCCACCGTAGACCCTGACCTGTACTTCAATCCGGAAGCGGAGATTTTCCGCTTTCGGCACGAGGTCGAGCTGCCGCCCGTGGCCAGCAGCGGCGATGGTGCTGCCGACCTGGAACTGATCGAGTCCGCGCTGGCGGCGCTGCCGCTGGACGGCTCGCTGGATTACCACCTGTGGCTCAAAGTCCTGTTCGCGTTGGCGTCGGCAGTTGGCGAAGATGCCGCCGTCGAGCTCATGCTGAAGCACACGCGCGATGCGCGCGACACCGAGGAGTACATCCGCCAGCGCCTGAAGTCCTACCGCGGCGAGGTCCAGATTGGAACATTATTCTGGCTGGCGGGGCAATACGGGTGGCGGCCGCCCAGGAAGGAACGGAAGCCCCAGGTTGCACCCGATCCTGCAGAGGACGTCCCCTTCTGGCAACCCTTCCCGGCCGATCTGCTCCCCCGGCCGGTTGCTGATCTGGTACATGCCGGCGCCGCCGCGATCCCATGCGACCCGGCCCTGATCGCGATTCCGGCGCTGGCAGCACTTTCTGCAGCGGTTGGAAGTCAGGTTAGACTCCGTCTGAAATGCAAGTGGGTGGAGCCGGCCGCGCTCTGGACCCTGATTGCTGCTCCTTCTGGGACCGGTAAATCCCCGGCTCAAGCCCTGGCCGTCGAACCCGTGCTGGACCTGGAAGCTCGCGCAGCGCGCGAATACGGGGCTGCACTGGAAGCCTACCGCCAGCGCCTGGAGGACTGGGAGGCACTCCCGAAGGATAAACGCCAGGCGGTGCCGAAGCCGGAAGCGCCCCGGGCCCGGCGCTTCCGGGTGGCGGACGTGACGATCGAAGCACTGGCTCCGATCCTGAAGGAAAACCAACGGGGCGTGTTGCTATGGCGCGATGAGCTCAACACGTGGCTGATGTCCATGGACCGATACGCCCAGCGCGCCGGGGCCGATCTCAGCGCCTGGGTGGAGATGTACGAAGCGCGGCCTATTTCGATTGACCGAAAAACAGGCGACGGGCCTATTCGAGTGGAGCGTCCCTTCGTAGCCGTGACCGGCGGCATTCAGCCGCACGTCCTCCAGCAGCATGTTTCTCCAATTATGCTGTCCAGTGGTTTTATTCCGCGCTTCATCCTGGCGATGCCGCCCCAGACCCGGCGATCCGAAATGCGCTGGGACGCCGACGTATCCGAAGAAGTGGCAGAGGCCTACGCCCGCCTGATCCGTCGTCTCTATGGCCTTGAAGAGGCGGAGTTGACGCTGTCGCCCGAGGCCCGGGAAGTCTTCCAGTCCTGGATCCTTGAGCTGGACCAGGAGCGGGAAGGCCTGCCCGACGGCCCCTTGCGCAGCGCCAGTCTCAAGGCGGAGGCATGGGCTGCACGCATCGCCCTGATCCTGCAGTGTGCTGAAGACGTGCTTCAGGGCCGGCCTCCACGGGAGGTTTCGGGCGAGGTGATGGCCCGGGCGGTCGGCATTGCCCGGTGGTGCTGGCACGAACAGCAGCGGGTCTATGCCCTGATGGGCTGGCGCGGTGTGGCCTACGAGGCGCTGACCCGAAGCCCGGCCGAACGCGTGCTCGATGAAATGCCGGAGCATTTCACGACGGGTGACTGGATCGCCGCGGCGATGGAAGCGGGAGCCGGCACGCAGCGAACCGCCGAACGCTGGCTTGCCGCCCTTGTGGAGATGGGCAAGGTGGAACGCCTGCAACGTGGACACTACAGTAAACCGACACATGTCGGAATGTCGGTAATGTCGGTTTTGTCGGTAACACCTTCAGATTCAGCGTCCGAACCGACAAAACCGACAAAACCGACAACCGACATTGCGTCGGTTCGGGTGTCGGAAACCCAGTCGTCAGGCCCGGGCGACGGTCTCGGCGGGTCTGACCCTGACGGTCCACCCGTCGCTTCCGTCGCCCCAGCCGGCGACCTGCAGGATGGGTGGATTCGACTTCTCCCCGACGACGAGGGCGGGGCCGATGATCAGCCGAACGCTTGGTTTGATCCTTTCGAAGACGAGCCCGAACCGGCGGCTGAGGCCCGACCGACCACGCCGCCCGACGACCTGGAAGCCCTCCGCCGCCGTGTGCTGGAGCTGGCCGAAGCGGCCGGCTGGCCGTCGCTGTGGCTCAATGGCTTTGGCGCCACGCACGGCCTTCCGAAGATGTGGCAGGCGGCCGTCGAACGCCTGTCGCCCGAGCGCCTGCAGGAGGTTCTTCAGACGATCGAAAAGGTGTCGAACGATGGAGCGCCGTTTTGAAGCGACGCGCCTTTTCGTGAAGCGCTGGGACACATTTGCGCTCGGCTTACCGGAGATCGGCACGCGCGTGCGCGACGGCCTGGGTCGCGAGGGCGTCGTGATTGAGCAATCGCGCCACGCCTACAGCTGGGCGCTGGACGCCTCCGCCGGCGATCCGGCATGCGGCTGGCGCATTACCGTGCTGCTGGACGACGGCACCGAAGCCGTTTACCGGCCCCGGGATCTCGACCACCTGACCCCCTAACAGACCGGTTGACGCCATGAACCAGCAAACGCTTGAGCGCTTCCAGCGCGAACTGAAGCGCCGCCTGCGCTACCGCATCGCGGCATTCCTGCTCGAAAAGCAAATCGACTTTCTTGAGCTTCGCTTTCTCCACACCATCAACAAACTACAAAGGCACTATGGCACGGAAAACCGGACGCAAACTGCACGACGGCCTGGCGGCCGAACGTAAACGCATCGAGCGTAAGAAACTCGCCCTCGCCCTGGAAGCGGCCGCCGAG
>Ga0207810_100324_pt1 | contig 20258 bp, 14 predicted proteins | sample CeladaPassaB1F15_FD_187491 | JGI IMG/M metagenome (GOLD analysis project Ga0207810, IMG submission 187491) | Cellulose-adapted microbial communities from the Joint BioEnergy Institute, USA - Passage B1F15 (SPAdes) (version 2) | ecosystem: Engineered > Bioreactor > Continuous culture >... | reverse complement strand
GAAGGTAGACAGAGACGGGCACACGGTTCGGGTGTATGATGAGCGAGGCGGCGTGTTGTTCACGCGGTCGGTGCCTGGTCGGATCGTGCAGGTGAACATAAGCGGGAATTTGCTGTCGGTGGTGGATGATCGGGGCACGCTTTGGGCGTACGAGCTACCGCGTGGGCAGCTGAAGTATCAGCGGTGAGTGGGGCAGGGGGTGCGGGTCCTGAGGGATCCGCACCCCCGCCTTTGCACCAGGAATTTGGCACTACTGCCTTTACTTCAGTAATGGAGAGCCGTTCGGAAGAACGGCAGCTTGATTTTGAGCGAGCTCAATGTTAGATTCACGTTGCCTATGACATACTGCTGTCACCTGGTAATATTTTTCTCTCAGAAGACAGTAAGTCATTAAATCAGCCGCGTTGTAAAATGGCGCATATTATTCGTAAAACAACAGGGCCCCATCGTGGGGGTATCGAAAGTACGTTGAAAAATTTTGGGACATTTGTACTGATTATTTCGATTCTTGCTGCTATAGCAGCGTTTTTCATTTCTGGTGAAGTAACAAAAGATTCGACATATGATTCCTGGGGCGAGGAAGGCTTAAGTCCATTTTGGTTGGCTGCATCGATATGGATTCCTGTGCAGGGGTTTGCTTTGTTTTTGTTTTTTAATTGGACAAGTCAGGTGGTGTGTCTGCTCAAGAAAATTGCAGGTCTGCCTTGCGGTGTAGAAATATCGGAAGCAACACCGCAAATTTCATATAGCTGCTCGCAGTGTAGTCAGAAAGTGGAAAGCTATTACCGGCAGTGCCCTGCTTGTGGGGCGGTTTTGGAAGGTATTGTGGATGAACAGGAGAATATATGAAACAATCTATCATTTAAGTAAGAAAGAAATAAAATGGAAAAGGAAAGGCTTTTTTTTGAGGCACTTAAAAACATATTTGTTGGTGCGCAGGTAGAGGGAGAGTCAGGTTTTATTAACCTGATGCGCATCAAGTCACGCTACTACGAGAAGGGCGTCTTCCCCCGCTTGAAAGAAGATATTGACCGGGCGCTGGCGCCCTTCCCCGAATTCCGGGAAGAGTTGTTCGACCGGCTCTACACCTTCTTCCGCCGCTACTTCAGCGAATCCGGCTCCATCTACTTCCGCTTTACCCCGCCCCACGAGCATGTGTACGAGAAGGTCTACACCGACGACCGGGATGTGGCCCTTTTCTGGAAGACCCACATGCTCTACTACGTGAAAACCGACCGCCTCTTTCGCAGCATGGCGGTGGAAGTGGACGGCTTCCGCTTCTTTTTTGATGTTTCCACGCTGGAGCACAAGCGGGCCAACGAGAAGCGGGCGCTGGTCTATGCCTTCAAGGAGCGGCGCGAGGACGGCACGCTGGTGTTCAGCGTGGCCTACTCGGAAGGGGGCCGCAAGACCAACCTTGGCGACATCCGCCGCGCCATTAAGGACGCTTTGGGGCTCAAGAACTACACCGCGCAGGTGCCCTCGGAGGAGACCCTGGAGCGGGCCTTCCGCCTCTTCGAGCGCCAGAGCGAGGTGGACTTCTTCATCAACAAAAACGCCCGCCGGTTCCTGCAGGAGCAGTTCAACCTGTGGCTGTACCAGTATGTCTTCGAACCGGAGGAGCGCCGGGGCACCGTCTGGACCGAGCGGCGCATCCGCCAGCTCCAGGTCCTGAAGGAGATCGCCTACAAGATCATTGACTTCATCGCCCAGTTTGAGGACGAGCTGGTGCGCATCTGGAACAAGCCCAAGTTCGTGCTGGGCAGCCACTATGTGATTACGCTGGACCGCATCGTAGCGCAGGAAGGCGGCCCGGAAGTGCTGGAGCGCCTCTTCGCCCACCCCGGCATGGAAGCCCAGGTGCAGGAGTGGCGCGACCTGGGCATGGTGGAGGAGGGCTTCGCGCCGGAGCAGGTGTGGGTGACCGACCTGATGGGCAGGCGCCTCCACGAGCGCTACCAGTTCCTGCCTCTGGACACCCGCCACTTCCCCGACCTGGAGATCGCCATCCTGGCCCTCTTCGACCACCTGGACCAGGCTCTGGACGGCTGGCTGGTGCACAGCGAGAACTACCAGGCGCTGAACACGATGCTGCCCAAGTTTCGGGAGCGGGTGAAGTGCGTACACATTGATCCGCCGTATAACACAGAAACGAGTGGCTTTCTCTACGCAAATCGCTATCAACACGCCAGTTGGCTGACGATGATGGAGAATCGGATTACCCTTGCCCTAGCGATGCTTGAAGAAAAAGGGCACTTCTTGTGTCATATTGACGATAACGAGTACCAGCGTCTCCAGTTGTTGCTCGACCGATTTGGTATTGCCGACGCAGGAACGGTTGTGTGGGACAAAAGAAACCCAATGACGGCTGGACGAGGGATTGCGATTCAGCATGAGTATGTCATTTGGCGCTCAAACATAAACGCGCCCATCTATGAACGGAACCAACACATTCTTTTCATGTTGCGTAAAGCGAGAGAAATCATAGAAAAGCATGGTGGTGTTACAAAAGAAGCGCAACAAGAATTTTTACGCTGGGTTCAGCGAAACCCGAGTCTGACAGGGGGGCTGAAAGCTTACCGATACCTTGACGAACAGGGTAGGATTTACCAAACTGTCAGTTTGAGAGCACCCGAACCCAGAACCGACCCGAAATTTTTCCAACCGCTCATTCATCCTGTGACAGGTAAACCCTGTCCGGTACCCCCCAATGGTTTCTCGCGTACCCCGGAAACATTGCAAGCTATGATGGAAAGAGGGGAAATCGTTTTCGGCCCGGACGAAACTACGCAACCCAGGCAAAAACGTTTTCTGACAATCGAGTCTCAAATGCAGATCCGCTCCATCCTCGTGGATGCTAAACGAGGTAAGGCGGATACTGATGCGTTGGGTCTCGAGACCTTTCCTTACTCGCACCCGGTTTCGTTGTACGAGGAACTTATTGCCGCCGCGACGAACTCGAGTGCAGAAGCCAACCAGAACCAGATCGTCCTCGACTTCTTCGCCGGCTCGGGCACCACGGGCCATGCGGTCATCAACCTGAACCGGGAAGACGGTGGCCGGCGCAAGTACATCCTGGTGGAGATGGGCGATTACTTCCACACCGTACTCCTGCCCCGCATCAAGAAGGTGGTCTTCTCGGACAAGTGGAAGGACGGTAAAGCCCAGCCGGACGGCCGGGGCATCAGCCACTTCGTCAAGTACTTCCGCCTGGAGCAGTACGAAGAGGCCCTGCGCAAGGCCTACTACCGGGACGACGAGGCGCCCCTGTTCGTCCAGGACGACCCCTATACCCAATATGTCTTTCTGCGCGACCCCAAAATGCTGGACAACGCCGAGACGGGCCAGCCGGTGGTGGAAGTGGACCCGGAGCAGGACGAGATCCGCGTGGACCTTTCCAGGCTCTACCCGGACATTGACCTGGCCGAGACCCTTTCCTGCCTCACGGGCAGGTGGATCCGCCGCATCCGCCCCTCGCCGGACGACACCACCCAACCCGGCACAGTGGAGTTCGAAGACGGCACCACGGTGGACCTGCAGAACCCGCCGTGGGAGATGGTGAAGCCGCTGATTTGGTGGTGAGAGAAGGAGGATCACTATGCCGGTACCTGAAAGTCAACTTGAGCGATGGTCCCACCAGGGAGCAACCACTACGGCCAAGAAAACACATGAATCTATCAGGGCAGCGCTAGATCGCTACAAATGGCCTAAGGGCAAACCAGAGGTGTACCTTCAGGGCTCCTATAAGAACAGCACAAACATTCGTGGCGATAGCGACGTAGATGTTGTGGTTCAGCTCAATTCCGTGTTCATGAACAATTTGACTGCAGAACAAAAGCGTAGATTCGGCTTTGTTAAATCAGACTACACCTGGAATGACTTCTACAGCGATGTGGAACGAGCTCTTACGGACTACTACGGAGCTTCAAAAGTTAGACGAGGAAGAAAAACGCTAAAGGTTGAAACAACATACCTTCCGGCAGATGTAGTGGTTTGCATCCAGTACAGAAAATACCCGCCCAATCGAAAATCCGAAGATGATTACATAGAAGGCATGACCTTCTATGTGCCGTCTGAAGACCGTTGGGTAGTGAACTACCCCAAACTCCATTACGAGAATGGCGCAGCCAAAAATCAACAAACCAACGAATGGTATAAGCCAACAATTCGTATGTTCAAGAATGCACGGACATACCTTATTGAGCAGGGGGCGCCGCAAGACCTTGCTCCCTCTTATTTCCTTGAGTGTCTTCTCTACAACGTTCCTGATAGCAAATTTGGCGGAACCTTCAAAGATACTTTCTGCAGCGTTATAAACTGGTTGAAACGAGCTGACTTGAGCAAGTTCCGTTGTCAAAACGGACAGGATGATTTGTTTGGAGAATTCCCAGAACAGTGGAGTGAAGAAAAGGCCAGGCGCTTCTTGAGATATATGGACGATCTCTGGACAGGTTGGGGACAATAGAAATGCATCCATATGCGACAGATTCCAGGGAGAGGGTGAATATCATTGTTTACCTGGCCCTCCTATCAGTTGCTATAGCATATGGCTTTCATTTTGTCTTGACAAAGAGTGGTGTGCAATGGCCATGGTGGGCGGAAGCTCCGTCGGTAATGGGGGTCTTCGGAGTACTTTACACGCTATTTGACAAGAAACTATGGCGCTGCAAATGGTTGCATAAGATAGGAGTTGTCAAAATTCCAGACCTTAATGGACGCTGGAGTGCTGAAGGATATAGCTCAACGTATCAAGAAGAATTTGTCGGCGAAGTTCAAATCCGACAGACATGGACACACATAAGTGTCATCATGGAAACTCAACGTTCAAGATCGCACAGTCTCACCGCTTCTCTCCTTCTCAATCAACCCGATGGAATTACCCTGAGCTACGAATATAGAAACGAGCCTAAGCCGAGTGCTTTGCCCACAATGCACGCTCACAGAGGGACAACGGTTCTACGACTGAAAGGCGAAAGGCTTCTCGAAGGCGAATATTATAGCGGCAGAGACAGGCTAAACTACGGAACCTTAAGCCTTAAGAGAGCAGGATGAACATGCGCACCTTGCAAGACATTCTATCCGACCTTCCCTTCGCCAACCTGCCGCCCGCCTGGCAGGACCACGACCTGGCGACCTTTTCGCCCACCAAGCGTCTGTGGGATTACCAGCAAGAGGCGCTGCGATACGCCCTCAAGGTGCTCTGGAAGTACTACGAGGACTTCCGCGATTTCGTGCCCGGCGAACCGGAGGAGGCTAACAAAGAACGCAAGGAGCGCCTGTGGGCGTGGTACCGGGACAACGGGCTGGAAGAGGACCTGGACATCCCGCTCGGTGGACAAAAGCGGGAAGTGCGCGCCTTGCTGGAGGAGTATTACCCGCCCCAAAACGGGAGCCTCCCCTACCGCCACTTCATCAACCGCATGGGCTTCTGGATGGCCACCGGGAGCGGCAAAAGCCTGGTGCTCATCAAACTCATTGAAGTGCTCTGGCGGCTCATGCAGCGAGGAGAAATCCCCCAGCACCCGGTGCTGGTCCTCACCGCCCGGGACGACCTGCTGGACCAGCTCAAGGCCCATGTGGCGGAGTTCAACGAAGGCCGCACCGACTTCCGCATTCACCTGGAGGACCTCAAGGCCTATCCGGAGCGGCTGCGCACCTTTTTCCCCCTGGTGGGCGACCACGACATCACCGTTTTCTTCTACCGCGCCGACAACCTGAGCGACGAGCAGAAGGAACGCATCGTGGACTTTCGCAACTACGAAAACGGGGGGCGCTGGTATGTGCTGCTGGACGAGGCCCACAAGGGGGACAAGGAGGACTCCAAGCGCCAGCACATCTACAGCATCCTCTCCCGTAACGGCTTTCTGTTCAATTTTTCCGCCACCTTCACCGATCCGCGGGACATCCTGACCACCGTCTACAACTTCAACCTCTCGGAGTTCGTGCGGGCGGGCTACGGTAAACACATCGCGATCCTCAAGCAAGAAAACCGCGCCTTCAGGGACAAGGAGGACTACACCGGCGCGGAGAAGCAGTGCATGGTGCTCAAGGCGCTCCTCATGCTGGCCTACGCCCGCAAGGCGCAGGAATCCCTCCCACCGGACCGGCAAGCCTATCATCGCCCCTTGATGCTCACCCTGGTCAACTCGGTGAACACCAAAGACGCCGACCTGAAACTCTTCTTCCGCGAACTGGAGCGCATTGGGCAGGGAGATGTAAGCGAGGATGTGTGGGAACAGGCAAGGGCAGAACTGTGGGCGGAATTGGCCGAAGGTCCGGAGTGGTTGTTTGAAGGGGAGCGTTTTCAGGCCGATCAGGCGCTCTTTGACGGCATTACCCAGGAAGAACTGCGCCGGCTGGTGTACAACGCACCGGCCCCCGGAGAGATCGAAGTGCTCCTGCGGTCTTCCAACCGCCAGGAGATGGCCTTCAAGCTCAAGAGCGCCGATCAGCCCTTCGCCCTCATCAAAATCGGCGATATTTCCAACTGGTTGAAAGAGGAACTGGAAGGCTACGAGGTCATCGAGGGGTACGAGGACGAAGGCTTCTTCCGCCGCCTGAACGAGGAGGATTCGCCCATCAACATTCTCATGGGCTCCCGCACCTTCTACGAAGGCTGGGACTCCAACCGTCCCAATGTGATCACTTACATCAACATTGGCACCGGTACTGAGGCAAAGAAATTCATCCTTCAGTCCGTGGGCCGCGGCGTGCGCATCGAGCCTTTGCCCGGTTATCGTCGGCGGCTGCTCCCCCTCTACAACGCTGGGCAGGTGGAGGAGGATACCTACCGGATTTTGTGCGACCAGGCCCCTGTCTTGGAAACCCTGTTCATCTTCGGAACCAACCGCAACGCCCTATATACGGTCATCGAGCAATTGGACCAGGAGAAGCGGCGCGAGGCCGAACACGAAATCGCGCTTGAGGTGAACGACGAGGTGTCCGGTCGGCTGTTGCTCGTTCCTGTATATCGAGAGGCTGGGCATACCATTTTGGAGGATCGCAAGCCACGCAAATTTGAAATCGCCGAGGAGGAACTAGAACGTCTTCAGCGATATGTAAACTACCTTGTCGATCCCCGGCTGTTGTTCTGTCACCACCGCGCCTCGCCGGGGGATATCGCCTTGCTTACCCGTTGCCTGGAACATCCGAAGGACTACTTCAACACCACCAACAGCAGACGATATGGACAGATCGATCTTCTGCTCTCCCGCCTGTTTGCGTACTTCCGGGTCACCCCACAGGAAGTGGACGGCCTCAAGCCGCTGGAGGAGGAAATCCGCCACTTTCAGCACATCCGGGTGTTCCTGGAAGACATCGCTGAACTGAAGGCCAAGATCGCTCAGGTGAACGAGGCGCCCCGACGCCTCGCCGAACTGCGGGTCCGCTACGAAGCCGGCCAGCTCAGCTTTGACGAGATGGTGCGCCAGGTCCAGGCCGTTCGCGACAATGAATCCTTCACCCACAATGGCCAGACCCTACACATTAAACGGGTTGCCCAACACTACTACGTGCCCGTGCTCATCTCGGAGAGCGAGCGCATTGACTGGATCCGGCATGTGATCCGCCATCCCAGCGAGGTGCAGTTCTTGGAGGGTCTGGAAGAGTACCTGGGCCAACCAGGGAACGCCTTTGCCAAACTGGACTGGTGGGCATTCAGCAAGATTGATGAAAGCCTGGACAAGGTCTACATCCCTTACTACGATCCACAAAGCAATCGCATCCGCTGGTTCCTGCCTGACTTCATCTTCTGGTTGCAGAAAGGGGACAAATACGCCGTTGTTTTCGTGGACCCCAAAGGGATGCAGCAAACCGACTATCAGTACAAAGTGGACGGCTACCGGGAGCTCTTCTGGGATGAGGCTAGGAGGCCGAAGGTTTTTTCCCACGAAGGCCTCAGTGTGCGTGTCCACCTGCTGCTGCATACTGAAGATGCCAACCGTGCCCCGGCTGGTTATCGTGAGCACTGGTTTGATCATCCCCAGGCAATACCCAATTGCTTCAACTGGGGTTATTGAAGAGGCTTTCTTGAATTTCTTTCAATGTGCGACCGCGTTCGTCTTTCCACTCAATGCGGCCATTGGCACGGCGTCCCAGGAGCACACCCGCTGCGGCGGACGGGGACGAAAAAGCATAGTTTTGCGTCAGGATCAGTACATCCGCTTCTTCCTGTAAGACTTTCTGCTCGAGCAGCGTGCGGCGCAGCTCTTTCAGGGAGCTGCCAATCGAGGGGACTTCTTCCTTTACCGCCTGCGACCCTTTCAACCCGACAAAGCCTTCCGTGCTTTCAAAACCGCGAGCCTCGATGCCCTTGGCGCGAAGAAAAAGCTCTGGAGACCTGGCATCTTCTTTCTTTGCGGCCTCAAAGAAATTGGCTCCTACCAGCGGTAGGCACAGCAACATGTCGGCCAGAAAAGCTTCTGCGTCGGCCTGATCGGGTTCGGAGAGGCTGGGGCGTTGAGGATTGTTTGCGTTATCCAGCAGGGCTCGTCTGGCCTGCGAGGCCATCTGGATAAGACGCGCTTCGAGATATTGAACGTGTGCCTTGTTCAGGTTTTCGTCTTTGCTGGTGAAAACAGCCGCGTGTGTCCAGAACTCCTTCTGTCGGTAGTGCTGCTCTAGGCGATGCGCCACGACATCGCCCTCACCGATGTAGAGGCGGGGAAGGTGGCTGGAATCGTCGGGCCCCCACAGGACGTACACTCCCGCTCTCTGAAGTTCTGGCCGCTTTCGAGCTTCGAGAAACTGCGTGCGGGGAAAGACGACTCCCTGACCGTTCCAGTTGGACTTTTCGATCAGGCGAAGGCCTTCGGGATCGCCTTCCGGTATGAAGATCCGGACGGAAAAGCCGCGTTTTTTGCTCATAGACCTCTGCTGAAGTTGCTCTTTGTACTTTAAGGGTTTGCCTTCGTTCTGTCAAGGTCGTCCGTGCTGCGTGCCTGTTTACAATGTGGTTGCTAGGGGCTATCATCCTGTCAAATTCCGCCGATACCAGGCAAAAAAAGAACTTTTTTTCCGACAGGACGCATGAGCACACGCGTTGTCGAAGTGGTGCCGGTTCGTATCGGGGAACCGCTGCGCTTGCCGCTGCTGCTGAGCCGGGTGCCGGCCGGTTTTCCTTCGCCCGCTGATGACTACATCGAAGAGGCGCTCGACCTGAATGAACTGCTCATCCGCCATCCCGCGGCCACCTTCTTCATGCGCGTCGAAGGCGACTCGATGATCGAGGCAGGTATCCACTCAGGAGATCTCTTGATTGTCGATCGGGCGATCGAGCCGCGACCGGGGCACGTGGTGGTGGCAGCCGTCTGTGGTGAACTGACCGTCAAGCGTCTGAAGTTGCACGAAGGGCGGTTGTGCCTGATGCCGGAAGACGGCTCCCATGAGCCGCTGCCGATCCGCGAAGAGATGGAAGTGGTCATCTGGGGCGTGGTCACCTGTGTTATCCACCCACTTGTTTGAACAGCCTATGCCCGGTGCGATTGCTCTGGTTGATTGTGCGTCGTTCTACGTGTCCTGTGAGCGGGTTTTCGATCCTTCGCTTCGAGGGGTGCCGGTCGTGGTGCTGAGCAACAACGATGGTTGCGTGATTGCCCGCTCAGAGGAGGCGAAGGCGCTGGGTATTGCGATGGGCACGCCATATTTCCAGATTCGAGAAAAGCTGGAGCGGGAGGGAGTGCGGGTTTTTTCGAGCAACTATGCGCTCTACGGGGACATGTCGCGTCGGGTGATGGCCGTGCTACGTTCGTTCAGCCCGCATGTGGAGGTTTATTCGATTGACGAGGCGTTCCTGGAGCTTCCGAGAGCGTCGGAGGAGGAGCTGAGGAGCGAGGCGCTCCGGATCCGGGAGCGGGTGGGGCGCTGGACGGGGATTCCGGTGCGGGTTGGCGTTGGCCTGACGAAGACACTGGCGAAGCTGGCCAGCGAGCGGGCGAAGGCGGTGCCGGAGCAGGTGCTGGCGTTGATGCGTCCGGAGCACATCGAAGCGGTGCTGGAGGAAACGCCGGTGGAAGAGGTGTGGGGCATAGGGCGCCGACATGCGGCCCGTCTCGAAGCACTTGGTGTTCGTACGGCGCGGCAGCTGCGGGATCTGCCGGATCGATGGGTGCGAAGGCATCTGAGCGTCACGGGACTCCGAACAGTGTGGGAGTTGCGAGGCATTTCCTGTCTGCCGCTGGAGCTGGCGGCTCCGCCCCGACGAACGCTGGTGCGGAGTCGATCGTTTGGACGCGCGGTAACTGATCTGATGGAATTGCGGGAGGCGGTGACGATGCATGCGGCTCGGGCGGCAGAGAAACTGCGTGCGCTGGGACTGGCTGCCGGAGCGCTGGTGGTGTTTGTCTCGACGGGCGCCTATGGTCGGGGCCCGCACTACAGCGGGAGCCAGCTGGTGGGATTACGGCTGCCGAGCAACGACATGCGCATGCTTGCCCGGGCGGCCTGGGAAGGATTGCGGCGGGTCTACCGGGCAGACTGTGCATACCGGAAGGCCGGCGTGCTGTTGCTGGATCTGGTGCCAGCTGGGGGCGTGCAGGGAGATCTCTTCGCCGCTCTGGATGAGCGATCCAGGTCCTTGATGCGGGCGGTGGACGCGCTCAACCGCCGCTGGGGCGGAGAGACGATCCGCCTGGCCAGTGCGGGTTTTGCGCGACCGTGGGATATGCGACAGCAGCGACGCTCCCCGCGATATACAACATCGTGGGCCGAGCTGCCGGTCGTGAGGGCCTGATCGATGCAACTCAATGCGTCCGCTAGGGAAGTGCTGATCGCTATCACGGTTATACTTTCAAGTATAATACTTTGGAGTATAAATCAAAATGAGGTTATTCAGCGATGTGGCTTTTTGTAAGGGAAGGCTTCTTCAGCGTGGTATGTGCGCGGCAGGGTGATGGGCAGCGTGGCCGACCCATCGACCCAGAACGCGTGATGGTTCGGGCGCGCGTGCGTGCCCATCTGGAAGCGTTGCAGGCGCGGTTTCCGGAGCTTCTGGGCGGCTGTGCGATCCGGGAGTTTCCGGGAGCCGACTACGCCTGGCGCCTTTTCGTGCCGAAGTCGGTCTGGGCGGAGGTGGTGCGTCGCCTGGCCGAAGACATTGACTACGACAATTTCAAGGCGGCCACGGCCCGGCGTCAGGGACTGGATGGGGCGGCCTACGTGGAGGCGTTGCATGCGGTGTGGAGGACGATGCTCGGCCTGCAGCGTCAGCAGTTGTAGCATGCCGCGCGACCTTGTGTAAGGAAAGGGTTGACAACAGCTGAAGTTTGAAGTATCATTTATGGAATTTGATGGTATTCTGTGGAATTATGAAACTGTCCGATTGGGCCAGAAAGCACGGCGTCTCTTACAAGACGGCGTGGAAGTGGTGGAAGGCGGGCATTTTGCCGGTACGGGCACGGCAACTGCCGACGGGTACGATTCTGGTAGAGGAAGAGGCGGTGCCTGAAGCTCATGGGGAGGTAGTGATCTACGCGCGGGTGTCGTCGGCCGAGCAAAAAGGGGATCTGGACCGACAGGTGGCGCGGTTGGTCGGGTGGGCGACCGAAAGACACTTGCGTGTGGCGCGGGTGGTGACGGAGGTGGCCTCTGGTCTCAACGGACGGCGCAGGCGACTGCGGGCGCTACTTGCGGACCCGCGGGTAGCGGTTATCATCGTGGAGACGCGGGACCGACTCATGCGTTGGGGTTTCGATCTTGTGGAGGCGGCCCTCACGGCGCAGGGACGCAGGATCCTGGTGGTTGACGACCGAGAGGTGGAGGACGACCTCGAGCGGGACGTGCTGGAGGTATTGACGTCGCTGGCGGCGCGGCTCTACGGTCGGCGTTCGGCGCGCCGCCGGGCTCGGAGAGCGCTGGAGGCGATGCAATGAACGTGCACCAGGCCTTTCGTTATGAACTGGCTCCCAACGTGGAACAACGCAGAGCCCTGGCCCAGCACGTGGGCGCTGCCCGCTTTGCCTACAACTGGGGCCTGGAACAGTGTCTGAAGGCTCTGGAAGCGGGGGAGCGGATTCCTTCAGCCGTGGAGCTTCACAGGGCCTGGAACCGCTGGAAGCGGGCGCATGCCCCCTGGTGGGTGGAGGTCTCCAAGTGCGCGCCGCAAGAGGCCTTCCGAGACCTCGAGCGGGCCTTCCGGAGCTGGCGGGAGGGGAGGGCCGGCTTTCCCCGCTTCAAGCGAAAGAAGAGCCTTGACGACAACAAAGCCCGCTTTACCGGGGCCATTCGGGTCTTTGCCCGTCACATTCAGCTCCCCCGCATCGGGAAAGTCCGGAGCAAAGAGAAGACGGACAGGCTTCTGACTCTTCTTTCCGCGGGCAAGGCGCGCATTCTGTCTGCCACGATCTCTCGGGAGGCCGACCGCTGGTATGTGAGCCTGACCTGTGAGGTGGAGCGCCCCGACCCCGAGCCCAAGGAGGTGAGAAGCGAGCACGATGTCGTGGGCATAGACCTCGGCCTTTCCGCCTTCGCCGTCCTCTCCGACGGCACCCGGATAGAAGCCCCCAGACCTCTGTGGAAAGCCCTTCGGTTGCTGAGGCGGCGAAGCAAAGCGCTGAGTCGTAAGCAAAACGGTTCCAATAATTACCGCAAGGCCACGCTCCGACTGGCGAGGCTCCACCGCAGGGTGCGGAACATTCGCCGGGACTTCTTGCACAAGGTCACCACTGAGCTGGCGAGGACCAAGCCAGTGCTGGTGATTGAAGACCTCAACGTGAAGGGTCTGATTCGTGGTCGTCTGTCTCGGTCGGTGGCCGATGTGAGCTGGAGCGAGTTCCGGCGGCTGCTGGAGTACAAGTGCCACTGGTACGGGAGCAGGCTGATCGTGGTGGACCGTTTCTTCCCCTCGACGCAGACATGCGCTCAATGTGGCACTGCTGGACGGAAGCTTCCGCTGTCTGAGCGGACGTTCCGGTGTGAGCAGTGCGGTCTGGAGCTGGACCGCGACTTGAACGCGGCCTTGAATCTCTGGCGTTACGGGCTGGCCCACCTGACGGGCCCTACCGGGAGTTCCCCGGGAAGTGACGCCTGTGGAGACTCCTCTGACGGCGGAACGGCCTCTGGAGGCCGGTCTACGAGTCATGGGTCGAGGAAGCAGGAAGTGGCCGGTCATCTGGATTGCCTTCCGGACTGAAACAGATGACGATGCGCCATGGAACGGTTTCCGAGTCGGGTCGGTGCTGGAGGGCTTCCTCGAGGGCCTGTCGGAAGGCGACGGGATTTTCGCGGTAGAGCGCTTCGAGCCGCTCGGGTTGGTGGAGGTTTTCCAGGATGGTGCGGGCCTCCGGCGACATGGCGGTTTGCTGGTAGAGGTTGTCGGCGGCGAGTACTACAGTCCGAAATTTCTGATTTTTCTTCATCTTTTACCGGACAAAATCAGTGTTTCACTGACTGGTAGCATTCCGGGCGTCCAGAAGTGTGGCTGGATGTTGAGTGACTCGTTTCCGACGGCTCGCCATGGAGGACACCTCACGAGCGACAGGTTGCGGCCGCATGCGCGGGGTTACGCCGATTCAGAAGGGAGAACTGGAAGCCTCAATAGTGCAAAAGCTTCGCGTGTTGAGCGAGGCCGGAGTGCTTCAGTGGAGCGGCCGCCGTCTTGAACCTGTTGACCCCGTCGTCAGTGTTTCGGGCTCCCTGGGGGTGGCTGATATCATCGTGCAAGAACGCAGATAGCGGTTGTTTCAGGTCAAATGTTGCGCGTGTGGAAATAGCAACTCGCTTTCGTAAGGGCCAAAAGACTGATTCGGCCGGGAGAGGAAGAGGTTTATCCGATTTCGGACGGGGAGCGAAAAAGTTCTTTTCCGGGCGACTGCTCTAGGCCAGAGAGAAGGCCATGTTCTACTGGTGGGGATGATCGGGCTGGTATGTCTTGTGTAAGGCGAAAGTGCCATGGTGCACTGTCTTTACACAAGGACTGGTCGCTCCGGGGGCAGTTGTACCAACGCTCAGAAGGAATCCAGAGATTTTTTCTCAGGCAATTAGGCTATGACATAAGGTTGTCACCCGCGGCCATTTTATTTGCAGCAAGAGAATTTTCCATTTGAATCTTTACCTGGAAGAAGCCATGTTTGCTCTCGAAGAACTACAAGGGCAAATCGCCGGTGAGTTGCTGACGTATGCGAAAGAAATCCTTCGAGATCATGAAGAAATGACCGGCGTACAGCTAGGTGATGCTGAAGAGATGTATGAGGTGCTTGTTCAAAACGAATACCCCGGTTTGCTTGCTCGTAACGCCGTCAGAGCCAGAGACGTTGACGAATTTATTGAGTTGCTTGAAAAGGATCCGGATCTGATTCGAGCGGCTGAGGCTGCCCAGAATGCGGTTTTCTATGAGCTCGAAGATTATGACCGGGATACTATGCGGTTGGTGCTTGTTTTAGCTCTGAGTCTTGTGTGAATTAATATATTATATTTTTCAGGTGGTTGTGTGCGTTTGTAGCCTACTATGAGGAATTGAAATGCGAATTTACAAAACTGTTGATAATGTCAGTTCCAAGATGCGAAGGCTTTTGATTAAGACATAGCATCACTTACTTCCAAGGAGCGTTTAAGAAACCCCTTAGAGCTCTCTTGGCAGAGCCTATAGGCGCCAGACATTCGCAATGACGCATAATAATCCGGAGGAAACCCCGGACCAACAACTCTTTTCTCCCCGATCACGACCCAGCATAAAGTAAGCTCTTTTTGCTCTAAGAAACGCACTAGTTCATTGAACCGCACTAGAAGGGCATCAGGGCCTGCTTCATGAACAGTGGGGTCAAATACTACGAGTTGTCCCGATGTGTCGACAAAGTCTCCCCCGTCTCCAGTCCACCGGAGCCTCAGTCCATCCACAAGGTCAACCGCTGGTAGTCGGATTGTATAGCTCTCGTCAATGGAGCAATCAAAACCACCAGATTCAGCCACGTAGTTAAACGATGCCACCCTCAGCTTTACCGGACAATCTTCACGAGGGTGTGACCATCCGGTATCACCATAGTACGGCTGCTGAAAATAACGGAATGCCGGTGCCCATGCGTATTCACCGACAAACATTTCATAGATTTTAGGAGGCTCTGGCATCCATCGTCCCCAGAAGTCTACGTTTTTAGCCCAGTTTATAAATGCTTCGGCATCCTCCTTCCGAAGAAAGTAACCTGTGCACATATACCACAGTTCTCGCTGCTCGGATTCGCCAAAGTCTTGGTCTGGTGAGGTCTTCTGTTGCCAAAGGAAAAATCCCTGTAGATTCACCCATCGTGAACCATCCTTGGGACACGTTACGACGAAAAGATCTTCTACTCGTGGCAAATCATCATGTCTTTTGGCCCATTCACAATAATCTTCTGTTCCTTCCCAATTGTTATATTCGACCGAACACCACCAAGCCGGTGAATGCCCATCTAAAGAAGTTCCACCGGGCTTTTTACTGAGCGTGCAGGATGGATCAATGTCACGCAGCCTTTCTTGCCAGGGCCCTTTGTACAAACGATCGCCTGCAAGATTGTGATACTGGAAGTGGTCAGCGATGTAGGCCATGATCTCGTGATACGCGATCCACTGATACTTCTTGCCGATACGCTCTGCTTTCCCTGCTGCATGACCATGATAGCCAATCGCAAAGCAGTCAAAATATCCAAAGCGCTCAATTGTCCACCCGAGGTCGAACACACGCTTAAGCACATAACGCTGAATCAACTGTAAATCAAAGTGGGGTGGGGCTTCCCCTCTTTCCTTTGCTGAAAGAAATTCCTTGAGTCGTTGTAAATGGCTTTTTGTGAGAGCTGTCCTCAATTCATTCAAGGCAGCCTCTCGTTGGCGCTGCAACTCCTGAATATGTGGGGGAAAGGTTTCTGGCCCCCCTTCATCAGATAGATTTGCAAGGTCATGGGTATCGGCCCTTTCTCCATTCTTGAACTTCTGGATGATGGTGCTGAATAGTAAGCTGGCTTCTCCGAGAGCATGGTCTGCGGCTTCAAAAGCTTGCCAAACCTTCTTTTCCTCTTCAGAAAATTCAGCAACAAGGGCAGACAAACGCTCATCCGGAGATTGCCAGACAGGTTCATCAAGTCTGAGCGAAAGCCAGTTTATGCGGCCCGAGTTTGTCCCGATAACATACCGGGCAAAGTCATCTTCTAAAACAGAACGGGCAATTCGGTTGCGTGCCCATTCAAGATCTCCACTATCATAGGAGCCACGAGACCAATCCGGTAGATACGGCTTGATTTCTTCTTCTGTGGGAATGTGAGGCCAGTCACTCTGATACGGAGGCCGGATTTTTGTCTCGTCAATGTTAACCTTTGCACCCAGATGCAGAGCGCGCTCAACGACACCTCGGGCGTAATCGCGCAGGAGGATGTGAGCGGGAGGTTTACCATTTGCAAACACTTTATCGTAAACGCACTGTGCCAGCTCTCCAACCTTGTCTGCATCGTGACTTCGCATAGCTATTCCATAGGCGACCGCATAAATTCGCTCGCTAACATAAGGATCGTCAACGTTCGCGAACCGCTCGACAAGTCTCACAGCAGCATCAAGCCGACCCGTCAACAAGTTCACCAGAGCCTTAGTCGCTCGGTCACGCAAGAAACGATTCGATGTTGTCAACATCCACGCCAGTGTCGTTGAACAGAGGTCAATGACATCATCTTCGAGCGCCTGATTCGGCTTGATGGCTAATACCCAATCGAGAAGACTGTGAACCGCTGCAGGATAGTCGCTTGAATAGGCGTAATGGAGGTAGGTGCTCCACCAGGTATCCCGGTCGGGCATTGAGTACTTGCGGAGGACTTTGTCGAGGAAAGCCGCGTTAAGTGGATGCTCAGGCAAAATGGCGATCGTCAGGAGTACGTCAAGAGTCTCGTGCAGCTCGTCTTCGGTTTTGATTAGCTCTCGCAGGATTTTTTGCGTAGTATCTGAAAATGCCCCCTTGTCACGCCAGATCAGACTTTGCCGAAATGCATGTCCAACAGGCCACCCTTGTCCCTTGAGCGATGGAGCAAGTTCCAAGATTTCTTTCCCTGTGCGTTCAGAAACTTGAATACAAAGCGCTTCAAGAAGTCCAAGAGGCACATGACGAGAGGGATCCTGGAGAAAGCCAAGTGGTCCACCCTTTTGGAACGCCCTTGCGGGAGCTTCAGCATCTAGATACTTGTCGAGGAGATGTTTCACGATAAGGTGGTCAGCGAGGCGCTCATACGCTATCAAGACAACGTCTTCGCGCTGACCGTTGATTTCCAACATCTCTTCGATCAAAAGTCCTTCGACGATCAAACCACGAAACAGTGAGCGGCTGAAATCACGACCGGGAAGCAGGGAGTTTATGAGAACTTTAGCATTCTCTCTCGGCAAAAATCGTTGCTCCTGCTGAGCAAGTGTTTCTGATAATTTGTCCAAAGCCTTGTGCACGAGCCTGTCTCCTGGATCAAAATCAAGTTCTCGTGCCAATCGACTGTTAGCCGCATCCAGGAATAATTCGTACAACTTCGTGATACCATGGAATCCCCGCGGCATACGACGCTTTCCTTTTTCTTGTAGTCCACTGCACAGCATCTTCAAGAATAGAGGATTGCTAAACTCAGGGATCAAGATGGGTGCTGATGGGAGCTCAAGACCAAAATGAGTGAAGAAAGTCCTAACGGCATCATATTCATGTTCTGCAAATCCAACGTGAATGATCCGAACCGCCCTTTTCCGAATTTCCTCAGGGATGACGACCTCTTCGTAAGACGAACGCACGGAAAGGACAACCCCGATCCAGGGCGAGCGCTCAAGGCGTGTCAGGAAAGCAGCCAGATGATTTGGCCAGAGGTGGCGCCCCATTCCCTCGTTCAAGGCGTCAATAATGAGTAATGCACGGCATCCCGCTGCCTGCGCCGCCGCTTCTAAGGCACCAATGAACTCCTCTGCCTGTAGGTCGCGAAGATCTAATTGCTGGAGAGCCTGTGTCCAGGGTTCATCTGTACTGGTAAATCGCTGCCCCATCAGGAGCACAGTGGGTCTGCCCTCCTCAAGCCGTTTCTTCGCAACATCGCAGAGCAGGTGAGTTTTTCCAGTGCCCGCATCACCGGTAAGGATCAGTAGAGAGGCATTCGCTACCTGGTCAGCGTGCTTAAGAAATCCCTCTAACTCCTGAAGTCTATTTCTTAAGCCCCAAAAGTTGTCTCTCAGGTTTCTGACAGGATTTTCGTGGTAAACAGTTTTGTCTCTGCTTTCGCCTGATTTTTCTCTTCGAGGCTCAAAATCTTTCTTGTAGTTCCCAAGTGTATTTGCAATGTTATCTGCCTTGATGGCTAACTGAGAGGCCTGTTCTGCGAGCTGGCCAAGTGGTAGAGGTCCGGCCGGATCGGGAGAGGTGTTGCTAAGAGCTGCGAGGATTGGCTGGATGCTTCGTGTTACCTGCAATATTGAAGGAGCAATGTCATCCCAGGTCTTATCAGAAAGGTGGGAGATTATGTAGTCTATGTGCTGTATCTCCCTACGAAGCTCTGGTATTTGGCTTTTAATGCTGTCGAAAAACCGTTGCGTTCGTCCAAGAGCGTCAAACTCGTGAACGATGGGAAGCTCGACGTGAATCTTAGGGGTGTATCGTGGGCCTGCTGAGTTTATTGCTTCGTCCAGTCGGGCTTTAAACCATTCTATATCGAAACGCTCTACGTTGAAGAAAAATCTAACTTTGCCCGCATGTTCCGGCCGCTCTAACAAGGCTAAGAGTTCATGCCTCCCCCACCAGATAAAATCTACCGTCATTCCTTTATCAGAAGCCAGATTCTGCCATTCCTCTACACGATTCTCCCACTTTTCGAGTTGAGCATGTGTACGGTCAAGCGGAGCGCAGATGTAGTAGCGAACGAGTCTTGGATGCTTTTCAAGGGCAGTTCTTACCGATTTATCAATCTGACGCCATTGCGAGTGTCCCAATGTATGTAAGTATTTAGCTTGCCAGCCCCATAGGTCACCGTTTGGAAGAGCTGCGTAGCACTCTATCCCCGCATCTGGAGGTGCCTTCCTATAAAACTTCGCGTCCGAGGGGATTTCTGCCCTTGCAAGCTGGGCACAAAGTTCCTCGAAAGCGTAGTTCTGGGAGCCATTCAGTTGGCGAATATTTTTAAAGTCAATGTTCAGCATTTTCATGTTCCTCCAGTCAACCCCTTGATTACAATACTAGGGGACGAAAACGTTTCATTGGCGCGCTACTTCTTACACAAGAGGAAGGCGTGCGGGTGGGTTATGGGACCTGACTGCACATCGGCGGTGGGTTTTGCTCGACCAAAGAGATGGCTCGAAGCCAGATTCCTTTGGAACAGGCTATCGGTCTCTGGAAGGTGCGATTAACTCCCAAGAAAAGTTCTTTTCTTGGACGGTCTCCACGGTCGGAAGAGTGGCCACGCTTCTGTTGCCGCAGGATATCCGTATCGGGACACCTTGTGTAAGAAAGATACACCAGAGCACCTCACAACTTTACACAAGGATCGTCATGTTTGTGCCTAAAGCAGCTCCAGCTGGCGCTCAAGGGAATCCTGGGTCGCCAGGCCATTCGAGAGCTTTTATTTTTCTGAGGTGCTTCTCTGTAATGGGATTGCATTGTTGAAGAGGGCAGAGGGCATGTAACGGATTACTCTGATCCAACCATTGATGATGGGCCAACCCGTGATTGTCGGAATCCGAATTGCAATCGAGCAGACCTAGAAAAGCTTGCTGTTGAGGCGTGATTGGGGGATTACTGGCGGCAGCACATCTCCTGTTCCGGCTACGCTCTATAGTTTTATTCTTTCGATATGAGAATCGTGGACGATGAGGGTGGGACAAACGCTGGCGGGTTGCATAGCTAGAGCGCAGCCGTGTGATTGCTGAGTTGCATGTGGAGCAAGGCGCCAACCGTCAGCTCAAGGAGCGTAAGGTACCGGCGAGCGCCTGTCGCATTCGGATTTTCTGGCCAACAGGTGGCCGTACCTTGTGTAAGGTTAAAAAGCAAACTCTGAATCATTCCTTACACAAGGAGCTGTGGCGTTTTTGATCAGTCGTTGCAAGGCGGCCATCGGCGATCTGCATGGTTTGGGCAGATCATGATGAACGGCGGCGTAAAGGCGCTTGCCAGAAGGTGCGTTTCCGGACTACCTTAAGCGAATCGTTCGACCGGGCATCCTTGCAGGTAACAGAGTGTTGGAGGCCGAAGCTTTTCCGTTATTGCCATGCTAAACGGTTCGAAGAACCAACACAAAGCTCTGAGCGCGGCCCCTATTTGGGGTTGCGATAAATCAACTTATCAGAAGTAGAATACCAGC
>Ga0207810_100323_pt1 | contig 20444 bp, 17 predicted proteins | sample CeladaPassaB1F15_FD_187491 | JGI IMG/M metagenome (GOLD analysis project Ga0207810, IMG submission 187491) | Cellulose-adapted microbial communities from the Joint BioEnergy Institute, USA - Passage B1F15 (SPAdes) (version 2) | ecosystem: Engineered > Bioreactor > Continuous culture >... | reverse complement strand
GGGCGCTCGACGAGGTTGTCGATCCGGTGCTGCGATCGCTGCTGGAGCGCGCGATTGCCGAGGCACACTGGCATCCCCCCGGCGGTGACTGAGCTGGCCGACGGTTCCCGGGAAGGGACTGGTGGGTTCGACGGTCTGGGCGCACGGTCTCGGGCCGACTGAGCGAGAGCGACGGGTATGGACAACGACCGACCGCCATGGGACCGCAGAGCAGGCGGCTGGCTCCTGAACCCCGCGCGCGAGGCGTAGGCGGGAGGGCGGGCAATGCCGCTGATCGGTGAACTCGTGCTGATTCTCGCGCTTCTGGCGGTGAACGGTGCGCTCGCTGCGGCGGAAATCGCTGTCGTCTCGGTTCGACGAGCCCACCTGCATGCACTCGCCGAGGAGGGAAGTACAGCGGCCCGTCAAGTCCTGCGCTTGCTGGAGGAACCTTCCCGGTTGCTCGCGACGATCCAGGTCGGTGTGACGCTGGCGACGTTCTTCACGTCGGCAGTCGGTGCAGTCTCACTCGCGGAACCATTGGCCTCGCTCCTCCAGCGCCTACCGATCGGTGAGCAGGAAGCCTCGGCGATCGCTCTCGTGGTCGTGACCGTCGGACTTTCGTTCGCCAGTATCGTGTTGGGTGAACTCGTTCCGAAGACGCTGGCGGTGCAGCACGCCGAGCGCCTGGCGCTCGCGGTGGCATTGCCCTTGGCGTGGCTCGCGCGTATCGCAGCACCGGTGGTTTGGCTCCTCTCCGGTGCGACGACGCTCGTGCTGCGCGCCGTCGGTGTCGCCTATCCGGGGCGCGTGCCGAGCGTGACACGCGAGGAGCTGCTCACGCTGCTCGATGTCGCGGCTCGCGAGGGGACGGTGAGCCGTGACGAGGCTCGGCTCATCGAGGATGCTTTCGAGTTCGGCGAGATCACCGTCCGGACCGTCATGGTCCCACGAGTCGACATGGTCACGGTGCCTGCGACGATGTCGCTCGAGCAGGCGGTCGAATCGTTCTTCCGCACCGGACTCTCGCGCCTGCCGGTGGTCGGAAGTTCGCCAGATGACATTCGCGGGATTCTCTACATCAAGGATGTGTTCCGCATCGTCTGGCAGCAGCCGGACGCGCGTCTCTCTCCCTGTTATCGTTTCGCTCGTCCAGCGCTCTATGTGCCGGAACATACGCCGGCACGGCAGGCACTGCGGTTGCTCCGTCTGCGCCGGACGAAAATCGCCATCGTCGTCGACGAGTTCGGAGGAGTTGCCGGGCTGGTGACGCTGGAGGATCTGCTCGAGCGGATCGTCGGTGAGATCGCCGACGAGTTCGATCCCGATTACGAGCCGTTGCGCGAGATCGAACCCGGCGTGCTCGAGGTCGATGGACGTGTCTCGCTCGATGAACTCCTCGACTGGCTCGATCTGGACGAGGAAGAACTCGGTGTGGAGTTCGAAGCCGAATCGGTGGGTGGTGCGATCATCGAGAGTCTCGGTCGTTTTCCCGAGGTGGGAGACGTCGTCCAGCTGGGGCCGCTCCGTCTCGAAGTCCGTTCGATGGAAGGACACCGGGTGCGGCTCGTCCGGGTGGTCTACGAGCCACGGGCCGAGCAGGAGGCCGTCCCACGGTAACGAGATAGTCACACGGATGCGTTGTTCGTCTCTCCGCGTCCTGTTAGACTCGGGACGTTCGATCGCTCGTTCGATCGGGCCGTCCGAACGGCTCGGATGTGAGGAACACTGTGCAGCACCCCACGCGCCTCATCGTCGTCCTGGGTGTGTCGCTCGCCGTGCTCGCGCTGGTCACAACCGTGCTGGTGTTGCTCGTCGAGCGGCGTGGGCCGCCGAGTTACCCGCCTGGATCACCAGAAGCGACCGTCGTCGCCTACATCGAGGCACTCCGGGCAGCTGATCGAGAGCGTGTCCTCGCGCTCCTCTCGGAACGTGCTCGGTCGGAAATCCAGCGGCGCGAAGAACGAGAGCCGTTCTACGATTTCGACGTGGAGCTGCGGGCCACTGCCGATTCACTGCGTGCGGCCCGAGTCCGCATCACGCGAGTCGACGCAGCGGACTACCGGGCAACGGTAACGATCCTGGTCGAGCGCAGCGGTACCGGTCTCGAGCCTGGATTCCCCCTTCCGGGGTTCGACGCCGGTGCAGTGAGTTACGAGCGCACCCTCCATCTTGTGCGCGAGGACGGTGCGTGGAAGATCGACGAGCTCGCCCTCTATCTCTGAGGGTGGGCGAGGGAGCGGGGCCATGGCGATCGCGCGACGACTCTATCTGTATCTCGTGGCGGCTGCTGCGCTCGCCGTATGGGTGACCGGTGCTGAAAGGCTCCTCACGTTGCTCTTCCTTCAGCTGTGGGAGGTGTTCACGGAACCTGCCGTTGTGGAAGGGGCAGAGGCAGTTCGACGCGCTTTGAGCGTGAGTCTCGCACTGCTCGTGGTCGGCTTTCCAATTTGGGCGGTCCATTGGTGGCTCATCCAGCGAGGCATCGCCACGGACGAAGCGGAGGCTCGGTCAGCGATCCGCTCGGCGTTTTTCACTGCCGTGCTCACCGTGACGCTCGTGCGTTGGACTGCTGCCAGTATCGAAATCATGCGGCAGCTGTTCGCTGCAGCGCTCGGTGTCGGTGAGCCAGCTGAAGGAACTGCCCCGCGCGTGCTCTCGGAACTCGCATTGCTGCTTGCCGTCGGTGGAGTGTGGCTCGGGCACGTCTCGCTCATGCGGAGAGCGCGCTGGTCCCTCTCACTGACGGGACCAGCGGATTGGCTGCCGCGCCTGTACGGCTACGCTGCCGCGCTCACTGGTCTCAGCCTGCTGGTGTGGGCCGTTGCTGATTCGCTGACGCTTCTGGTGGACGCTCTGCTCTTTCCTCGATCCGTCATCGGTACCCGACTGGTGCCGCTATCCCGCGATCTCGCGCTCCTGGTAACGGGACTGGTCGTCTGGTCGCTCCACTGGGGCGAAGCACTGCGTCTCACCGCACGCTTCGTTCGAGAGCAGCGGTCACTCGTGCGGTGGGCGTATCTGGGGTTCGTCGTTTTCTCCGGCTTGACCGGTTTGCTCGTTGCGGTCGCACTCAGCCTGCATGCACTCCTGCGTTGGCTACTGGGTGTACCGGACGGTGATCTTGCCGATCGACTGCGGCAGCTCCTCGAACCCGTACCGTGGGCGGTGGTGACAGCGATCGTCTGGTGGTATCACCGCCGCACGATGCAGCATGAGGCTCGTGCGCTGACCGCCCAGCCGGGAACCGGTCGTGATTGGGCAACCGAGACCACGCGCTCGCTCGTGTACCTCTCGGCATTCGTCAGCTTGGTCGTCACGCTCATCGGGTGCGGTGGACTCATCGGAACGCTGATCGACGTTGTCCTCGCAACGATCGGTAGCGGAACACTCGGGACGTACCGCGAGAGCTTGGCCCTCGAGTTGGCACTGGTACTCGTCGGAGGGGGCGCCTGGCTCGCTTCGTGGCGCACGGTCATACTCCGGACAGCGCGGTCACCGGCGGACGAGCGGCGAAGCCTCAGTCGCCGGGTCTATCTGTTCGCGGTTCTCGGCTTGGGTGTACTCGTGCTCTTGGGTACGCTCGGATTCGTCGTGTACGAGGTTATCCTCTGGATCGTTGGGCTCACGATGTTCAGCGCAGCGATCGGTGCTGCTTCCGAACCGCTCGGCTTTGCGCTGGTGGCGGCGTTGTTCCTCGCCTACCATGCGTCGGTACTAGCCCAGGATAGCCGTGTCCTCGAAAAGGCACCCACTGCGGTTACGGTCCGCCTGGTGTTGCGGCTTCCCCCAGGAACCGATCCGGACGCGGTGGTCCAGGACCTCGCGACGGCGCTACCAGAGGGTGCCGTGCTCGAGCGGGTGAGCTAGAGCGCGAGCGAGCCGCCGCGACGACGCTCGAGATCGACGAGGGCATGGAGGAGTGCTACAGCGAGGAGATCGACGCGATCGCGTCGTCCTGCACTCAGGACGGCCACGGTTCCCCCGACCTCTTCTGGCGCGATGCCCAAGACTGTGACGAGAGCAGTGGCAAGGTCATCTCCTGCTCGGAGTCGCTCGCCGATCAACTCCGGTAGCGCGAACCGCTCCGAGCCACCCACACCGATCCGGTCGTCACGGTCGACAACGACGGCCCAGCTGACGACGTACAACCGGCCGAGCGGCCCAGGGGCAACACCGGATTCGATCCCGATACCGAAATCTGCGTCGACCGCACTGCGCGCGTTGCGTGCTCGCTCGAGCGCGCCACGTACCGTCTCGTCGTCGCTGAGCGGTTGTTCTCGGACACCGCTCGGCACCTGAAGAGGAACGAGGCACCAGTCGCTCCAAAAGCTCGGTGCGACCTGCTCGACGGCTGCCCGTTTGGCTCGTTGCTGTGAACCGAGCGCGAGGACGACTGGCCGACTGGCCACGGCTCAGGCGACCTCCCGACGGAGCGTCGACATGGCGAGCAAGAGCATGAGCGTCGCGAAGGCAACCAGGATAAGGACGTGCAGGAGGAGGTCGCCGAGCCCATGTCCCCGGAGCATAACGGCGCGCAAGGCATCGTTCGCCCAGGTGAGCGGTAAGACACGCGCGATCCACTGCAAGGGGCGCGGCAGCGTTTCGACCGGCCAGATGATACCGGAGAGCAGCCCCTGGAGGGTGATGACGAGCGGGATGAACTGGACGACCTGCAGCTCCGTTCGTGCGAACGTCGAGAGGAAGATACCGAGGTTTACCGCACCGAGTGTCAGGATGACCGTCAGGACGATGATGAGCCAGAGCGCACCGACCGTGTGGATCCGCAACACGTAGACGGTAAAGAGCACCATCACGATCGACTGGATGAGCGCGTAAAAGGAAAAACCGAACATATACCCGAGGACGATCTCCGCGCGGTCGAGCGGCGAGACGATGAGCCGCTCGATACTGCCCTGGAGTCGCTCACGCAGGAACGAGACGGAAGTCAGAAGAAAAACGAAGAAAAACGCGAAGAACCCGATGAAGACGGGTGCGAACGTATCCAGTTCGTCGAACTGCGGGCTACCGGCGACGTATACGATCTCCGGCTGCGCGGGCGCCAGGCCAGGGGGTAATCGTTCGATCGCGGTGCGCATGACCGCCTGGTTCACGACTGCGAGCACTTGCCGCGCTCGACCTGGCTGGGAGCCGTCGAGGTAGAGCTGGAGAGCGAACGTTGCGCCAGCCGGTTCGAGGACGAGGGCACCGGCGACGCCTCCGGAGCGGACGCGTGCGAGCGCCTCGTCCCTGGGCAGACGTTCCACCTGAACCGCGAGCGACGAGAGCGTGTCCACCAGCGCGTCGGCGAGCGGGTTCGCCGGTGCGGTGACGGCGAGCGTGATGGTGCGGGAGCTACCGCGGTAGACGTAGCCGAGGAGCGAGAGGATGACGATCGGTGCGAGGAAGATGAGGGCGAGCGTTCGCCGGTCGCGCCGGATTTGCCGGATGATACGGATGGTGATCGCGAGGACGCGTTGCCAGCTCATCGCGATGGCTCCACTGGCAGGACTGGGTGACCGGCGAGGATCAGGAACGCGTCTTCGAGCGAATCCTGGCCGGTCAGGGCGCGGAGTGCCGCTGGCGTATCACTGGCGAGCAGCCGGCCACCGCGGAGAAAGCCGAGGAGGTCGCAGCGGTCGGCTTCGTCCATGCTGTGCGTCGAGATCAAGAGCGTCGTTCCCTGGCTGGCGAGCGCGCGGAAGCGTTCCCACAAAATGCGGCGCAGCAGGGGGTCGAGCCCGACCGTCGGCTCATCGAGCACCAGGAGGTCCGGCTCGTGCAGGAGGGCGACGGCGAGCGAGGCACGCTGCACCATGCCGCCGGAAAAGCGGTACAACGGATGGTCGAGCCAGGCCAGAAGATCCAGGTCGGTCGCGAGTTCTTCGATCCGCTGCTCGAGCTGGCGGCGCGGCACACGATAGACAGCACCGAAGAACCGCAGGTTCTCGCGCAACGTCAGGTCGGGGTAGAGAGCCGGCGCTTGCGGCATATAGCCGATCCGCTGTGCGACTCGCCGGCTGGGCATCGCGGTGCCGAAGACCCAGAGTCGACCTTCGCTCGGCCGTAGCGCACCGACGACCATGCGGAGGAAGGTTGTCTTCCCGGAGCCGCTCGGGCCGAGAAGGCCGTAGATCACGCCACGGGGGATCACCACGGAAAGCCGATCGACGGCACGCAGTGGCCCGAAAATGCGGGAGACGCTGTCGGCGATGACCGCTGCCTCATGCCCTTCCACGGTCGCACGCTCTGCATCCGGCATACAGCCTGCCCTCTCGGCTGTCCGTCTCGCTGGACCACGGAAGGAACCATCGCGTTCTCGACGGGAAGACTAACAGAGCCCTCCACCGGGTGACAAGGAACAGAACGGCAGTCGCCGCATCTCCCGTGGGTCTCCCGGCTCCCGAGATGTGCCGCGCTGCCAGTCGCGCCGAACGCTGACCGGTGTGGGCGCTGCACGACGAGCGCTCCTGCACATCATCAGGCAAGTCCGACGTATCGGAGGACATCCGTCGTGCGTTCACCGAGAGCCGCGCGGGCTCGCTCGTAGGCCCGGTCGATCGTCTCCTCGAATGGGAATTCAGCTTCCCAAGCCGTTTCCAGAACATCGGCTGGCAGGAGCGTGCGCAGCTCCCGTGCTACCGACGCACAGAGGTAGACATCGTCCACGAAACCGCGTGGCCCGTAGATCTCTTCCGGTTCGACGTCATAGGGCGCGACGAAGTAGGCGAGCGCGGCGCAGATGAGGCGTCGTGCTGCGGCGTCGACGCGAGAGTCTTCGAGCAGGTTGGTGAGAAAGCGAAAGAGATCGGGCGCGAGGTGCACGATCTCGTCGACCTCGCCGCGATAGTCGCGGACATGGTCGACGAGGAGTTCGTAGAAACCACGGTAATCCAGATTTCGTGGCCGGGCCACCGTCAGACTCCTTTCATGGCCGGGCAGAACGCAGCGACCTCACAGGCAGTGCAGTGCGTGCCAGGGTGCGGTGGGAAGTGCCTGGCGGCGATGCCGTCCCAGATCGCAGCGAGTTCGGCTTGGATGTGAGCGCGTTCCTCGTCGCTCCACTCCCACGATTCTTCGCGATCGTCTGCCAGGAGATGCACAGTGAGGCGGCTGACCGGCCGCTGCAGAACCTGCTCGAATGCCGCCGCGTAGAGGCGAAGTTGGAAATCGGGCTTGATGAGCGCGATACCGGCGGTGGCTCGGGTCTTGAAGTCGACGAGTTCGACCGTGCCATCCGGGAACGCGCGGACGAGGTCGATCCGTCCAGCGATGATCCCCTGAGGTACCGGGAAACAGAACTGGTGCTCAACCCCGACGATCCGTTCGAAGGTGTGCTGCCAGTTCGTGACGTAGCGGATGACTGCCTCACGCCCTGTTTCGTACAGCCCTTCGAGCCGGGCAGACATGTGCCGGGAGAACGGTCGCCAGTAGCCGTCGAAGAGCGTCGCAGCGAGGTCGGGATCGACCGGTTCGCCAGCCAGTACCCGGCGGTGGAGCGCAGCGAGGGTGAGATGGATCGCGTTGCCGAGTTGGACGGTCGGCCAGACCGGAAGCTCGAACCCCGCTTCGTAGAGCAAGAAGAAGCGGAGCGGGCAGGTGGCGTAGGCGACGATCGCCGAAGTACCCAGTTCCCGTGGTCGGGTGCGATCGTGCGTCGCAACGAGCGAGAGGCGTGGCACCGAAGGGGAACGCGGTGCCCGCGATGCCAGCCCCATCTCGTCGAGGAAGCGTGAGGGGCGGCAGCGCTGGCGGCGAATGCGGGCTGGCGTACTCAAGACGAGCAGGTCGCGAGCACGGGTCAGCGCGACGTAGGCCAGCCGGCGCTGGTCGCTGAGCGCTTCCTCCGGGTCGGCCAGGCGTCGCTTCGCGACCTCCGGCGGGCTCACGCGCGGTAGGAGCTCCGGAGGAATGCGGAACCGGTTCGGACGTTGCCGGCCGGGCAAGCGACCTTCTACCAGTGACGCGAGAATGACGACGGGAAACTCGCGGCCCTTCGCCTGGTGGATGGTCATCACCTGGACTGCATCCTCGTCTTCCGGCTCGACTTCGTCGAGCGACCGTTCGGGAAGGTTCCGGAGAAACTCGCCGAAACGGTAGGGCGATGCGGAACGCTCTTGCCGGTCGAAATCGGCGGCGAGCCGGGAGAATTGGGCCAGGTTCAGGACGGCTCGGGTATCCCCGCGTTCGATGCAGCGAGCGACGTACCCGCTGCAGGACAGAATCGCATAGACGAGAGCGAGGATAGAGCCGTGCCGTTTCTCCTTGACGCGCCGCTGCAGTGCGATGATGCTGGCGAGAAGCGTGCGGTCGCGCTCGTCGGCGATGCCGAGGGCGGCGAGACCCTGCTCGTCCAGTTCCCAGAGAGTGCCGGGAAACGCGGCCAGGCACTCGAGCGTTCCCGGCGCCAGATCCAGTACTGGCCCGGCGAAATGCTCGAGCCGCCAGCTCGACGACCAGCCGAGCGTCACGATCAGGTCGCGCAGCTGCTGGATATCGGGACGATCGAAGAAGGCGCCGTTCCCTGCCGCCACTGCAGGAATGCCGCGGGTCGCCAGTGCTGTGAGGAGGGGTTGAGCGTAATAGCGGACGCTGCGGTAGAGGACGGCCACGTCGCTCCAGCGCTCGATCGCCCCCTCGGTACGCAGCGTCGCGATCAGCTCGGCGAGGCGCTCACCCTCGTCGTCCACATCGTCGCTCGTCAAGAGCAGGACCTCCGGTCCATCGCCACGGACGGCTTGGATCGTCTTGGCGTAGCGCAGGGGATTATGTGCGATGAGGCGTGTGGCGACCTGGACGATCGGACGCGTCGAACGGAAGTTGCGCGAGAGCTCGATACGGCGAGCCTGCGGGTAGAGTTCAGGAAAGCGGAGAAAGTTGGCGACTGTGGCACCGCGAAACCGGTAGATGCTCTGGTCGTCGTCGCCGACGACGCACAGGTTCATCTCCGGTGCGGCGACGATCCCGAGGATGAGGTCCTGCAGGACGTTCGTATCCTGGTGCTCGTCGACGATGACGTACTGGAAGCGGTTCTGGACAGCCGTGCGGACGTCTTCATCGTCGCGCAGCAGCCGGTAGGCTTCGCGTTGCAGCCCGGGGAAATCGAGCCAGCCGGACTCGTCCAGGAGCTGGCGGTAGCGGCGGTAGGCGGCGGCGACAGCCACAACTTCGGGATCGTCAGTCGCCGATGGCAGGAGCGCCACGAGCGCCTCGGGATCCACGAGGTCCTCGCTGTAGGCGTTGAAGGCAGCCAGCACGTCGGCGATGAAGTCGCCCAAGCGACCACGCGCCTGGTTCAAGCCCAACTCCTTGGCATGCGTGAAGACGAAGAGATGCTGCAGGTGCTCGTCGAGGATCCGGAGCGGCTGACCAAACGGATGGTGGTCGGGAAATTGCTCGAGCAGCCACTGGCAGAAGCCATGGATCGTGGTGATGAGTACCCGCTCGATGCGCCCGCCGAGGAAGCGTGCCAGACGAACGCGCAGCTCCTCGGCGGCCTTGCGCGTGAACGTCGTGAGCAGGATCCCTTCCGGCTCGACGCCTCGTTCGAGAATCAAGTAGGCAGCGCGGCGCAGCATGACCTCGGTTTTGCCAGCGCCTGGGCCAGCGATGACGAGAAGCGGGCCGGTTTCGTGCGTGACGACTGCTCGCTGCTCCGGGGTGAGACCGTCGAGGAGAGACTCTCGTCCTGTTGTGGCCATGCAGCGACTCCTGGCGATTCGACTGGTGGCGGGTACCTCCCATTCGATGATTACGGTAACCGTCCGGCGCGGCAAGAGGTCGAACGGGAGTGTCCTGGCTCGCACTGGGGAACCGCGTGGGTGCCGGTGGGCCGCTGGTTCGGGCGCGAGGCCCGATGGGGAGCAGGCGCATGCCCAGCCAGGATTCCGGCCGGGCTGTCCAGCCGCTGTTCCCGGGAACGATGCCCTGGCCCGGATCATAGCCACCGGGCTGCTCTTCGCATGAGCGAAGGAAGAGCCCGAGAGTGAATCTGGAGGACTGCTGGGCGCGTCTTCCACCGTTCGCCGGCTGGTGCTTCGCGAGGATGGACAGTACGCGAGCTGGCCAGGAGCGCCCAACCTACTGGAGCGGTCTCCTTCAGCTCGGCGTGCTGACCGGTTCCAGGAACAGGGTCGCCTGGCGGTTCCAGTCGTTCTGCGGATGCCGGTCCTCGAGCCGGACGCATTCCGCCTGGAGTTCGGGCGGCAGCGTCTCGATGCTCGGATAGTTGACCTCGATCAGGTTGCCAGCCGGATCGCGCACGTACAGCTGCACGTTGCCGTTGGGCAGCTGGACGAGGTAGTGCGTGAACGTGTCGCCGTCCAGGCAACCGCGAGCGCGTGCCTTCTCGTACACCGAGACCAGGTCATCGACGGTCAGCGCGAAGTGGGCGTAACGGCGTGCGTCTTCTGGCCGCTCGAAGATGTGGAGCTGGAGATCACCGACGCGCAGCCACTGGACAGGATGGCCGAAGTTGGGCGTCGGGATGCGCTCGAGTCCAAAGACGTCCTCGTAGAAGCGAACGGACTCTTCGAGGTTCTTCGCGACGATGCTGACGTGGTTCAGGTTCCGTGCGGGCATGGCTTCTGCTCCTCTCGGGCTCGTGTCGGTGCGAGGTGACAGGTGCAGTGTAGCATGCACCAGCCGGAACCGGGGGCGGCCGCGGTCTGGTCGTGATGCTCAGCTGCGACGACTCAGGAGCGCTCGACCGAGCATCCACCCGATGACGATGACGAGGAAAAAGGCGAAGAAGAGGGCGATCTCGATGCTTCCGACAGCTGGTGGGAAGACCATCGTGTCGCCAGCTCCTCCGCGCAGCCCGGCGACGACGGCGAGTCCCACGCTGAGCGCGACAACCAGGACGACGACCGAAAGACAACCGACCACGATTCCCTCGAACAGAGAGCGAAGCACGAATGTCCCCCCTCGTGACCAGCTGGTGCGCGTACCGATCGAATGGTAGCACGCCCGGCGAGCTGCGACGAACCAGGCGGCGAGCGCCCTGGCTGCCGGCCGCACCGTTGCGAGGCTGCGCACTGCTGCGTCGCGCCGCTAGGACGTCGCTGCTGCCGCGACCGTCTTGCCGGTGCGGCTCGGGCAGGGCCGACGCGACCTCCTGCCTTCTGCGGAGGCGTGAGCGTTCCGCAGTCGTGGGCCGCAGCGGACGGCGCGGACCTGGCTCAACGCTGCCCGAGCTGCAGGTACGTGGTGTGCCACTCCGCTACCGCGTGCTGGAGCTGCGTGCGCGTGACGAACCCGGGAACGCGATCGTGCGCAACCGGCGAGTCGGCGCGGCGATCGGTGGAGAGTGACGTTGCTCCGCTCTGGCCGTCAGCTGGCGCGCACTGTGCGCAAGCCATCGGCGAGGACAGCGAGGGCTCGTTCCAACTCCTCCCAGCTGATCGTCAGCGGGGGTTGGATCCGGACGACGTTCCCCTCCTGCCCGCCGACGCCGACCAGGACGCCGTGTTCCCGACAGTAGGCGCGCAGCGCGGCCGCCTGCTTGGCTGCCGGCTCTTTGGTCTGCCGGTCGGTGACGAGTTCGACACCGATCATGAGGCCGATCCCGCGCACGTCGCCGATGAGTTCGTGCTCGCTCGCCAGTTCGCGCAGTTGGGCGAGCGCCTGTTCTCCTTTGCGGGCGGCCTGTCCGGGGAGGTCTTCCTCCAGCATCACCTCGATGTTCGCCAGCGCGGCGGCGCAGGAGACCGGGTTCCCACCGAAGGTCGAGAGGTGCTCGCCGGGCTGGAACGCGTCGGCGATCTCGGCGCGGGCGATGCAGGCTGACAGCGGAAAACCGTCGGCGATCCCCTTGGCCAGCACCATGATGTCCGGCTCGACGCCGTAGTGCTCGATCGCGAACAGTTTCCCGGTGCGGCCGAAGCCGCTCTGCACTTCGTCGACGATGAAGAGGATGCCGTAGCGGTCGAGGATCTCCTTCACGTAGCGGAAATAGTTGGCCGGTGGCACGATGATGCCGCCCTCGCCCATGACCGGTTCGGCGATGAAGGCGGCCACGTTGCCGGACGTCTGGTACTTGATCGCCCACTCGACCATCTCGGCACAGCGCTGCGCGAGCACCTCGGGATCGTCGGTGCCGAACGGGTTGCGGTAGAGGTAGGGCGCCGGTGCGAAGGCGACCCCGGGGAGGTACGGCCCACCGCGCTTCTTGCGCAGCATGTTGCCGGTGACCGAAAGCGTGCCGACCGTACGCCCGTGGAACGAGTGCGTGAGCGCGATGAACTCGTTCTTGCCGGTGTACGCCTTCGCCATGCGGAGCGCCGTCTCGATCCCTTCGGCGCCGCTGTTCCCGAAGAACGTCTTCTTGAGCCGGCCAGGTGTAATCTGGGCGAGCCGTTCCGCCAGGTCGGCGACCACCGGCACGTGGTACACGTAACTTGCGGCATGCACCAGCTTGTCGGCCTGCGCCTTGGCTGCCGCGACGACCTTGGGATGGCAGTGACCGGCATTGGTGACGGCGATGCCGGCGAAGCAGTCAATGTAGGCTCGGCCTGCGGCGTCGTACACGGTCGCGCCCGTCGCACGTTCTACGATCACCGGCTCGACCGCGGCGACGAAGCTCGTGCAGACGTACTCCCGATACTTCTCGATCGTGTCCATCGGTACGCTCCTCGACTCAACTGACTCTCCGCATCCATCCACCGGCATTGTAACCGGAGGGCTGCAGGAGCTGAGCGTTCGGGTCGAGGATCTGGCTCAGGCCGGTTGCGTCGCGGTCGGACTCAGAGCGGTGCGAGTGTGTACCGCCCTTCGCTGACGAGCACTTCGCCGAGATCGACGAGGTGTTCCAGGTGGGCAAGCGTTTCGGTCAGAGCGAGGAACCGTTGGAACGGATCCAGTTGCGGCCAGCTGCCGCGTCGCCCCATCCAGCTGAGGCGGGTCGCCACCTGGTACGCCGTCTGTGGTCCCTCGGCAAGGACAGTGAGGACTTCCTGCAGGCGCTCGCGGTGGTGGGCGAGGAGCTCCTCGATACGCGGGCGCGCTGCACCGAACGGTTGGCCATGACCCGGGAGCGTCCGTTCGACGGGCAGGTGGCGGACGCGTTCGAGCGAGGCGAGATAGGCCGAGAGTGGCTTGTCGTTGCGCCCTGGCAGCGAGCCGATATGAGGACTGGTATCGGGGAGGATATGGTCGCTCGCGATGAGCAGTCGCTGCGTCGGCTCGTAGAGACAGAGGAGTCCCGGCGCATGGCCGGGTACCCAGAGAACCTCGAAAGTGAAGGGGGGCCACACGAACGTCTCCCCACCGGTGAGCGAGCGCTCGATCGCGACCGTGCAGGAGCGTTGCCGGAAGCGGGAGGCGATTTCGCGGAGGGTGTCCCGATCAGCTTCCGGGACACCGGCCTGAGTCAGCCACTCGTGGAACGTCACCTCCAGCGGCGAGCGGGCAGGTGGTGAGGTTGGCTGCTCGTACGGATGAGCCAGGCAACGGACGGCACCGTGCTGGCGCAAGCGGGGGAGGAGCCCACAGTGGTCCGGGTGTGCGTGCGTGAGGAAGATGAAGCGCAGATCGTCGACCGTGATACCGAGGGTGTGGAAAGCATCGAGCAAGGTGCGATAGGCCTCGTCGGTATCCGGCCCACAGTCGATGAGGATAGGCCCGTCTTGCGAAAGGACGAGATAGACATTGACGTGACCGAGCGGATGGTGCGCCCACAGCGGGACCGCGATGCGGTAGAGCTGTGGCGCTTCTTCGGTAACCAAATGTGTTCGACTCATCGTACACTCCTACGCGAACGTTCCCAATGCCCTCGCAGGGATGACGATACCAGTGCTGACGGTACGACGACCCGATGACGGGCGACAGGTTCGCTGGTGGGCTGCACTGATGGGTAGAAGCGCATATCCGAGGATTGCGGTGCTGGACTCGTTCGGAGCGGTCGGGATTCATCGCACGCGCTCGTCCACGATCCGTCGCGCCTTGTAGTCGCTGCGCGGCAGCGTCCCCGGCGGACAGCCTTCGACCGTGACGTGTACGCCGAGCGCAGCGTGGATGGCTGCCGCCAGCCGCTCGACCGGAACGGTGGTTGCGGGCGACACTGGTTCCACGCGGACGACCAGCTCCGGGCGTTCCCACGGGCCGCGTAGTGCGAGCTGGAACTCGTCGGCGAGTTCCGGGAAGCTGTGGATGACCCGCTCGACAGCCGAAGGATAGATATTGACGCCCCGGTAGACGATCATGTCGTCGACCCGACCTTCGATACTGCCGAGGAGGACGACACTCGCACAGCCGCAGGCGGGGGCGGGATCGATCCGGGCGAGATCCCCCGAGCGGTAACGGAGCAACGGCTGGGTGTCACCGATCAGGTTCGTGAAGACCAGTTCCCCGAGTTCACCCGGAGCGACCGGGTCGCCGGTCTGTGGATCGATGACCTCGGTCAGCACGGCGTCACAAGGAATGTGGAGGCGTGGGTTCTCCGGACACCCACCGCCGTAGCCGAAAATTTCGGTCATCCCATAGGTTTCGATCACGGCGACCTGCTCGCCCCAGAGCTGTTTGATACGCTGCACGGTGTGCTCTTCCGAGGCACCGGGCTCGAAGCCGGTGGTGAGCGCTCGGATCGAGTCGACCTCGCGGAACGGCATGTTCATCTCCTCGGCGAGCCGTCCCAGGTAGAGCAGGTAGGACACCGTGCCGGTCACGACGGTCGGCCGGAGTTCGTGAAGAAGTCGCACCTTCTGCTCCGATCGGTACCGGCCCAGCCCGACACGAACCGTACCGGGCCGGCGTTCGGCCTCCATCCCGAGGGTTGGGCCGAAGAGGCCGTCGGTTGGATGGAGCGACACGACGATGGTCGGATAGGTATCGCCAGCTGGCGTCCAGTAGCTCCGGCGACGGACCAGCGCCCCGCACAGTTCCCAGTCGCGGTGGGAGAGGAGGCGTTTGAGGGGGCGGCCGGTAGTACCGGAGGTGGCGAAGGCCCGGTACCAGGTGGAGAGATGGGAGCAGACGTAGCTGCCGAAGGGTGGGTGTGCCTCCTGGTCGGCCTGGAGTTCGGCTTTGGTGGTGAAGGGGAGGCGCCGGAGGTCGTCGAGCGAGCGGATCTCCTCCGGGCGCACCCCGGCGGCGTCGAACTTCTGGCGGTAGAAGGGGCTGGAATGGTAGACGTACTCGACCATCGCCTGGAGGCGCTGGAGCTGGAGGCTGCGCATCGCCTCCAGGGGCAAGCGGTCGAGTGCGGGGTTGCTGGTGTCGTACCAGGGGAGCTGCTTGGGGAGCATGGCGCCTTACGCCTCCTTCCAGGGCCCTTCGACCGGACGGAAGAGGCGGCGGTGGGGGAGCCGGTCTTCCAGGCGGAAGATGCGCACGGCGTTGCCGCCCAGGATCAGGTTGAGGTCGTCCTGGGGGATGTCGAGCTTGAGGAACTGGCGGAAGCTCCAGCCCCAGTAGTCGACCTGGTGGCGGGGGATACCCCACTTACGGATCTGCTGGGGGAAGGAGCGGGGATGGGGGGCTGGCCGCCAGTAGAAGGGCATGGAGGCGCCCCAGTCGGTGCCGAAGAGGAGCTTTTCCGGGCCGACGTTGGGGTCGGCGAGCGCCTTTTCGATGAGCTCGGCCCACCAGAGGCCGACTTCGAGGAAGACGTTGTCGAAGGCGCCGGCGACGTGGAGGGCCTCATCCACCCAGCGTTCGAGGTAGCCGGCCTGGAGGCCGCCGTGGTCGAGGATGAGGGGGACATCGGGGAACTCGGCCGCCAGGTCGGCGACCCAGAGGATGTGGATCGTTTCCGGCATGGCGTGGTGGGTGAGGGGGTAGCCTTGGACGACGCCGGTGTGGATGCGGGCGGGGACGCGGTGCTTGCGGGCGACCTGGAGGATGACGCGCATTTCGTCGAGGCGCTCGGTCATGCTGATCGACTTACCGCGCTGGCGGCGGGTGGGGTCGCTGGGGATCCCCTCGCCGATGCCGACGAACTTGCCGGTGGCGAGGAGCTGGTCGATCTCCTGGGCCGCTGCCTCGATCGTCCACTCGATCTCACCGCGCATCGCCTTGTGATGGGTTTCGCACGCAGTACAGCAGGCGACGAACTTATCCGGGTACTTTTCGACGAGCTGCGCGTTGATCTCGTTCGTGAACCACTGCCCTGGCAGGAGGACGCACATATCGACGCCGTAGCGTTCCATGTCGTAGAGGAGGCGCGGGGAGTTGTCATAGGGGGTCATGTCCATCATCGCTTGCGCGAGATCGGTATAGCTCGTGCTGCCTTGGAGACGTGGCCCAGCGGCGAAGCGCTGAGCATGGACATGCGTGTCGATAATGAACCGACCGAGGCGCACGGTATCCTCCTTACCCTTCTCGCCAGGTGAGAGACTGTTACTTTATTCATAAGACGTGACGACCGCGTGCGCAAGCGAGGCGTTCGTGTATCGCGAACAGCGTCGCGGCTACCTGTCTCGACGGCATGGTAGGATGGAGCTCGTGTGGGGGCCGCGATGGTACAGGGTGGTACGGACACGCGGCCGGAGAGCGGCCGCATCGATGTGCTCTATTCGCTGCGGATGTATCCCGCATTTCGCGTGCTCTTCGGGACGACCTTGACCACCAATGCTGCGTTCTGGATGTGGTCGCTCCTCATCGGCTGGTTGGCACTGCTGCTCACGGACTCGCCGTTTTTCGTCGGATTGACCGGCTTTCTCAATGGCATCCCGATGCTCATCGTCAGCCTGCCAGCTGGCGTCCTCATCGACCGGGTCGACCGTCGGGCTGTCCTGCTCCTCGCGCAAATCGTCGTGGCGCTCGTCACGGTCGTGCTGGTGGTGTTTCTGTGGTTCGACTGGTTGCGTCCCTGGCAGTTGCTCCTCGCAGCCTTCCTCTCGGGGACAGGTATGGCCTTCGTCTTCGCGACACGCAGTGCGCTGGTCGCGAACCTGGTCGGCCGTGAGGCGCTGGCCAATGCGGTTGCCTTGACCTCGACGGCCCAGAATGCGCCGCGCATCGTCGGTCCAGCCATGGCTGGACCGCTCGTCGGGGCGATCGGTTTGACTGGTGCCTTCACAGTATGTGCCGTCTTTCAGGTCGTGTCGGTCATCATCACCGCTCGCTTGCCGCGTGTGGTGCCGGCGGGGCGTGGTGGTACCTTCTGGCGCTCGTTCGTGGAGGGACTGGAGACGGTCTGGCGACGGGAACACCTCCTGGCGCTGATGGCACTAGCGGCGTTGCCTACGTTACTCATTTTTCCGTACACGAACTTTTTGCCGGTCTTCGCGCGTGACGAGCTCGGGTTGGGAGCGACTGGCCTCGGTATCCTGATGGCATTGAACGGCATCGGGGCCGTCGTGGGATCAGTGACGGTCGCTGCACGACGGAGCATCGGCGAGTCGCCGCGGGTTCTCGTCATCAGTGTGCTCGCTTTCGCGCTCACCGTGTTCGCGTTCGCTCATGCACCGGCTGCGTGGCTCGCTGGCGTGTTCTTGCTGCTGGCTGGTGGGGCGGGTGCCGTGTACATGGCGTCCACGAATACGCTCCTCCAACTTGCGGTCGATGACAACATCCGTGGCCGTGTCCTCAGCGTCTATCTGCTGACCTGGGGGTTGCTCCCGGTCGGAACGTTGCCGGCCGGAGCGATCGCTGATGCCTGGGGTGCACCACTCGCTGTGACAGTGTTGACACTCGCAGCGATCGTCGCCATCGTCCTCGTAGCGCTCCGCTTTCCGGTGCTGCGCCATCCGACGCTCGCGCCCGAGCGTGCCCAGGCAGCGACGCGAGTTCGTTGAGCTGCTGACCGCGAGGAGTACGGAGCCGTGCGACAGCTCGTCCCGCGTCCCTGGGTACTGCAGCAGGCACCGCTGCGTGCCGTACTGGGGCTGACGCTCCTGGCAGGACTGGTGACGGGTCTGGTCGTACCGTTCCTGTCGCTCGTTGCCCGCGAGCGTGGTGCCTTCTACGGTACGGTCGGGCTGATGGCATCGGCCTTCATGCTGGCGCAACTCGTCTTCCAGCTCCCCGCTGGCGCGTTGGCCGATCGCTTCGGACGGGTGAGGCCGGTTCTCGCGGGTCTCCTCATCGAAGGTGCGGCGACTGCGGCGTTCGTGTGGACCGACTCGACCTGGCTGTTCATCCTGCTCCGGCTCGTTCAAGGGATCGGCCTCTCGCTCGTGTACCCGGCGGTACGCGCGCTCATCGCCGATCTGACCCCGCTCGAGCGGCGTGGGGAAGCTTTCGCTGCCTTTTGGGGCATGCTCAACGTCGGTTGGCTTCTGGGCCCCGCGATGGGAGGGCTCCTGGCGGCCGCGATCGGGAAGGTTCCGCTTCTCCTGTTCAGTGGGCTCGGCGAGATGGTACTGGTCGTCCCAGCGTGGTTCCTCTTCCGGCGAGTGCGCCTCGCACCCGTGGTGCCGCCCGTCGAGGCAGGCCGGGGTTCCTTCCGGAAGCTCATGGGACCAGCGCTCGCGGCAGTGATGCTGCTCGCCTTCGGGTTCGAGGTTCCGGTCGGAATCTTTTCCGGCATCTGGAGCATTTACCTCGATGAGATCGGTGCGAGCGAGCTGGAGCTGGGCCTCTCCTACACTGCGTTCTCGTTGACGAACCTGATGACGTTGCCCATCGGAGGGCGACTGGCCAATCGCCAGCCGCGCTGGCGACGCGTTGCATTCCTCTCGGTCATTCTCGGAGGCATCGTGGTGGGCTACGGCATTCCGTCGGTACCGCTCCTGCTCACTCTCGGGGCGATGGAGGGGGCGATCGCTGGCCTGCTGACACCGTCAGTCGATGCCTACCTCTCGGCGATCGCCGGGCCGGAGTATCAGGGCAGAATTCAGGGGGCCTACACCACTGCAGGGATCGCGGGGGCGGCGGTGAGTGCTCTGGGGAGCTCCGTACTGTATGCGCAGGGACACTGGGTGCCGTTTACGGTCGCTGGTGCCGTGCTGATCGGCATGACCGTCCCGGCCGCACTGGTGATGCGAACGACGGAACGATCGCAAGCGCCCGGTGTCATGCCCGAGCCGTTGGCGACGCGCTGATGTGGAACGAGATCGCTCTAGAGCGGTAGCGTGTGTATTGCGGAAAGGGGGACACGTGCGCCAGGTCGAGATCCCGTTCACTGTCTACTGGGGCGATGCTGATCCGGCGCAGCTCATCTACTATCCCAACGTGTTTCGCTACGTAGCACAGGCCGAACACGAGCTGTTCGCACAGATCGGTTTCACGACGATCCGCATGATGCGCGAACTCGGTGTAGCGAACCCGCGCGTCCATGTCGAGGTCGACTACGAGCGGCCGCTGTGGGTCTACGATCGCGGCGTCTGCCGGCTGTGGGTGAGCCAGATCGGGCGCTCGTCGCTCCGGCTCGATTTCGAGTTGGTGAAGGACGGCGAGCATGAACCTGCTGTGAAAGGCCATATGGTACAGGTGTTCGTGGATACGCAGGCGATGCGGCCGGTACCGATCCCGGAGGCACTGCGTCGAGCTCTGGAGGTCGAAGAGCCTGGTCATGCCGCGGCGTCGTGAGGAGCCGTGGGCGGCGAGCGGGTCCTATCCGTCCGGCGCCGTGGTATCCTCGACGATCGGAATGCAGGAGGAGCGAGGATGGCGGGGAAGCCGCGCGCGTTCTCGGGCATCCAACCGACAGGGGGGATTCACCTCGGGAACTACCTCGGGGCGATCCGGAACTGGGTTCTGCAGCAGGATCAGTACGACAACATCTTCAGTATCGTCGACCTGCACGCGATGACGGTGCCGTACGATCCGCATGAGCTCCGGCAGCGAACGTTCGAGGTCGCGAGCGTCTTGCTCGCAGCCGGTATCGACCCCGAGCGCTCGATCCTCTTCGTCCAGTCGGACGTGCGTGAGCATACGGAACTGTGCTGGATCCTGGGTACGCTCGCCACGTTCGGCGAGCTACGGCGGATGACGCAGTTCAAGGAGAAATCGAAAGGAAACGAACGGGTCGGTGCTGGGTTGTTCTTCTATCCGGTCCTGCAGGCTGCGGACATCTTGCTGTACGATGCTGCAGTCGTCCCGGTGGGCGAGGATCAGAAGCAGCACATCGAGCTGACACGCGATCTGGCGATCCGCTTCAACCACACGTTCGGTGAGACGTTCGTCGTGCCGGAGCCGGACATCAAGCCGGCTGGGGCGCGCATCATGTCGCTCACCGACCCGCACAAGAAGATGAGCAAGAGTGATCCGGATCCGGACAGCCGGATCGAGTTGCGTGACCCGCCGGACGTGATCCGCCGGAAGATCCGCAAGGCGGTCACCGATTCCGAGACGGTGATCCGCTACGACGAGGAGCGCAAACCGGCGATCTCGAACCTACTCACGATCTATTCGCTGCTCTCCGGTATCCCGATACCCGAACTCGAAGAGCGCTACGCCGGGAAGGGATACGGGCAGTTCAAGCAGGATCTCGCCGAGGTGATCATCGAGGCGCTCGCACCGATCCAGGCGAAGCTCGAGGAACTGATGGCGAATCCGGCTATCGTGATCCAGACGCTCCGGGA
>Ga0207810_100299_pt1:20000-22383 | contig 22383 bp, 17 predicted proteins | sample CeladaPassaB1F15_FD_187491 | JGI IMG/M metagenome (GOLD analysis project Ga0207810, IMG submission 187491) | Cellulose-adapted microbial communities from the Joint BioEnergy Institute, USA - Passage B1F15 (SPAdes) (version 2) | ecosystem: Engineered > Bioreactor > Continuous culture >... | reverse complement strand
GTCCTACACCATTGATGCTTGTGAGCCACTCCTTTGCGGCATTAATAGGCATATCTTTCAGGAACTGTAAATCAAAAGACCCTAGCCGGGACCAAATCTCTTTTAGAACTGATTGTATGCGAGGTGCCTTAATGTTGCTTAAGCCCGCAGACTTTATCAGTTGGGCTACTTCTTCAGTAGGTGCCTCCATGACCCTTTTCCAGTCACCGTTAAAGTGATCGTAGAGCCTATCAAATGCTGCTCCGGAGTTTTTATCTGATGTGTGCTGGGAAAGAATAGTTAGTATAAGCTCGCTAACGGGGTCTAAACGTGATACCCACTCTGGGTTGCCATAGGTACGAGTTAGGATATCATCAATTATTTTGACTTTTTCCTTAGGGGGGAGAGTGTAGCATTGTGATTGCTGCATATATGCAGTATAGCAGAGGTGTGGTGTGGTAAGGGGTAGGGAGCGCGGCGGCCTACTTTTCCGGCTGGGAGAGCCAGTATCATTGGTGCTGGAGGGTTTCACTACCGGGTTCGGGATGGGACCGGGTGGTTCCCCTCCGCTTGAGCCACGCTCCCGTGTTATGGGTAGCGGATGGGGTAATTTGGATCTTGTCGTAAGGGGAGGATGGAGGCGGGCAAGACGGTCGACCGTTAGTACCGCTTGGCTGCACACCTTACGGTGCTTGCACCTGCGGCCTATCTACCAGGTCATCTTCCTGGGGTCTAGTGGGGAGGTCTAATCCTGGGGTGGGCTTCCCGCTTAGATGCTTTCAGCGGTTATCCCGACCGGACTCGGCTACCCGGCGGTGCCAACTCTTGACAACCGGTACACCGTAGGTCCGTCCATCCCGGTCCTCTCGTACTAGGGACAGATCCCCTCACAACCTCCTGCGCCCGCGACGGATAGAGACCGAACTGTCTCACGACGTTCTGAACCCAGCTCGCGTGCCTCTTTAATGGGCGAACAGCCCAACCCTTGGGACCTACTCCGGCCCCAGGATGAGACGAGCCGACATCGAGGTGCCAAACCCTGCCGTCGATGTGAACTCTTGGGCAGGATCAGCCTGTTATCCCCGGGGTAGCTTCTATCCGTTAGGCCACGGCCCTTCCACGCGGTACCGTGGGATCACTAAGCCCGACTTTCGTCCCTGCTCGGCTTGTCGGCCTTGCAGTCAAGCTCCCTTATGCCTTTGCGCTCACCGGCCGGTTTCCATTCGGCCTGAGGGAACCTTTGGGCGCCTCCGTTACCTTTTAGGAGGCGACCGCCCCAGTCAAACTACCCGCCAGACACTGTCCCGGTTGCCCGGTTAGGCTCAAGGCCACGTAAGAGTGGTATTTCACCGGCGCCTCCACCCCTCCCGCAAGAGGGGCTTCACAGGCTCCCACCTATCCTACGCATACGTAGCCCCGAGCCAGTGTCAAGCTGTAGTAAAGCTCCACGGGGTCTTTTTGTCCTGTCGCGGGTAACCCGTATCTTCACGGGTACTTCAATTTCGCCGGGTCCCTCGTTGAGACAGTGCCCAGATCGTTATGCCTTTCGTGCGGGTCGGAACTTACCCGACAAGGAATTTCGCTACCTTAGGACCGTTATAGTTACGGCCGCCGTTTACCGGGGCTTCGGTTTGGGGCTACGTGCACCCCTCCCCTTGACCTTCCGGCACTGGGCAGGCATCAGCCCCTATACATCCTCTCACGAGTTAGCAGGGACCTGTGTTTTTGTTAAACAGTCGCCTGGGCCGTTTCTCTGCGGCCTCCTCGAGCTCATCACCCAAGGAGGCGCCCCTTCTCCCGAAGTTACGGGGCCATTTTGCCGAGTTCCTTAACGAGGGGTATCCCGTTCACCTTGGTATCCTCTACCTGCCCACCAGTGTCGGTTTGCGGTACGGGCAGCATCTGGTCTGGCTTAGAGGCTTTTCTTGGCGGTATGGGCGTTCGGCCGAGTTGAGCTCCGGGTTGCCCCGGGCTCTCCCCATCACCCCCACGGATATGTGCCGGCGGATTTGCCTACCGGCACTCCCTGGAAGGCTTGGACGGTACTGCCCCGCTCCGGCCTACCCTGCCGCGTCCCCCCATCGCTCATAGCGACCAGACGCTGGTACGGGAATATCAACCCGTTGTCCATCGGCCACAAGCACTCCGGCTTGCAACCTTAGGCCCGACTAACCCTAAGCGGATTGACCTTGCTTAGGAAACCTTGGGCTTTCGGTGTGCCTGGTTCTCGCAGGCAATGCGCTACTCATACCGGCATTCTCACTTGCGATGGCTCCAGCGGACCTCGCGGCTCCGCCTTCACAGCCCTACGCAACGCTCCCCTACCCAGCCAAATAGGCTGTCGCAGCTTCGGTGGCTGACTTAGCCCCGTTACATCGTCGGCGCGGGACCACCTTCGACCAGT
>Ga0207810_100299_pt1:0-15000 | contig 22383 bp, 17 predicted proteins | sample CeladaPassaB1F15_FD_187491 | JGI IMG/M metagenome (GOLD analysis project Ga0207810, IMG submission 187491) | Cellulose-adapted microbial communities from the Joint BioEnergy Institute, USA - Passage B1F15 (SPAdes) (version 2) | ecosystem: Engineered > Bioreactor > Continuous culture >... | reverse complement strand
TAGAGTGTTGGTCAGTTTGAGGATCTCTTCTGTCAAGTATGTCAGAAAGTCTTTCAATTGTCTTTAATGTCTGCTTGCGCAGATGGTCGAAGTTTCTCAGGGAGTAGTACACAGCTGCCAATGGTGATATTACAAGCACAATTGAAATTGGGTTCAGTGTATAAAGGATTGCTATCAATAGTCCTAAAGCAGGTTGTATAAGAAACTGAACGATTATTCCAGATAGTCCTGTACTGATGACATGCATTATATTTACATTTTCAGTTATTGATACAATAGTGCCTACCAAAGATGTATTGATCAAGAGATAAACTAGAGCACAGCATAAAGCTATTAGGATGCTTTTGGTATTTGATAATTCCTGTGGGGTTAGAATATAACTATCTCCTGTTTGATTCCTGAGTATGTACCAAACTTGACCTGAAACAAATGTAGTAACGGCCCACTGACTACCGTTAAAAACGCTCTTTATTATTGGTTTGTGTATTATGACATCGGACAGAAAGGCGGCGATTGCTACTAAGGCGCATTGCTTAGGAAACAATAATATAGCTCCGAAAGTTGCTACAGTAGACATAGATAGATTCATGTTGTTCATGAAAAGCTGAACACGATATATGTCAGACAGCAGCACAAAGAGCACAAATGCAAGTAGCCCTATTCGATCTTTGGTAGACAGATAAGTAAAATTCTTAGCTGAATCTGTTATAGAGAGTATGCCAAGGACAGCAACTGCTATTATAAACAGCAATGCTGCCCTAGGTATTTTCTCATTCAAGCTTTATTCTCCTGGTGGCTGTCTATTCCATGTTTATTATGCTAAGCCTCATGATACATCATTTTATGCATTTTTCACTCTAGGTAATTAGTACTATGGACCTAACAAGTTTTCAGCTAAAACAGCCAAATAAAAACATCGGTGTATTCACACCGATGTTTTTATTACCCTTTTTATTTCATGAGTCTTAGAAACTAACCCCACTTGAGGCCGAAGCTGGACCACTTCATTTCAGTACCTCCTAATACTAGCTGCTGTTGAATTCTGTATACCGATGCGCGCATCTCTTTGATGCATAAATGCTACAAAATGTTAAGGCATAAGTCAATACCCTAAATGTAAAAATTTTTGTAAGTCTATGTATTTCGCCGCTTACAGTGTATGCCATTTATGTTCGTATTATAATCATCCATCTAAATTGTTGCATAAATGATACAAAACTCCATGCGAGAGCTCTGAATTGAGGAGTGTTATAATGATCAATGACTTGTAAAAGCAGCTACGAATGAAGGGTGCGCTGTGAAGGTAGTACTGATAGATGCTTATTCGTTGATCTATAGGGCTTATCACGCTCTGCCGTCTGATTTGGCAACTTCCAAGGGGGAGAAGACCAACGCCATCTATGGCTTCTGTAATATGTTGGTTCAGGTAATAAATCGTGAGAACCCTGACTCTATTGCCGTTGCTTTTGACGTCGGTAAGGCTTTCCGTCATGATGAGTTCGTTGAATATAAGGCACAGCGTGCACCCATGCCTGATGATCTACAAGCTCAGATAGGAAGGGTAAGACAGGTCATAGCCGCTTTTGATATCCCAGTCTATGAGGTACCAGGATACGAGGCCGATGATGTTATAGGTAGCCTTGCCAAGAAGTTATCCTCACAGGGGCATCAGGTGGTCATAGTTACAGGAGATAAGGATTTCCTGCAGCTAGTAAGTGATTCAGTTAGCGTCGTACTGCCCGCAAGGGGCAGATTCTCAGAAGTACAGGTATATACTCCGGATTTGGTTCGCCAGCAATATGGTTTCGATCCTAGGTACATAGTCGATTTCAAAGCTCTCATGGGGGATGCTAGTGATAACATTCCTGGCGTTCCTGGGGTTGGAGAGAAAACAGCCAGAAGTCTGATTCAAACTTTCGGTAGTCTCCAGAATATACTGGAGAATGTTGATTCGATCAAACCTGAACGTATACGCAATGCGATAAAGGAACATCAGTCGCAGTTAATACAGAATCTGCGGCTAGCTACCATAGTCACTGATATAGATGTTGATATTGAACCCGTGATATCCCGTGCATGGGCTCCAGACATGCAGAAAGTAAACGAGATATTCCGTGAGCTGGAGTTCCGTAGCTTAATGTACCGCCTACCTAAATACTTTGAACCCCAAAATACCTCGAGCGAGAAAGTTGCCCCTGTAGAGAGGAATGAGCAACCTCAGATCCAGGAGAAATATGAAATCGTAAGCGATCAGGAAAGCTTGCGCCGCTTGGTGAGGGATCTTCTTGCGAAGGAATATATAGCTTTTGACACGGAGACTAGCGGCAAAAATGTAATGGAATCGGACCTGGTAGGTGTCAGCTTTTCTCCTGAGGCAGGGACAGCTTACTATTTCCCTATCAATGGCTTCAGCGATGATGGCACAAAAGACTTGCTTGATGAACTTAGCCCTCTGTTAGAAGGGGGACCGAAAAAGATAGCTCACAATGCCAAGTTCGATTACATGGCTCTCTACAAACATGGAATAAGGGTGTCGCCTCTCTACTTTGATACCTCAATAGCCGCCTTTCTGCTCAACGAGACCTCTGTAGGTCTTAAAGATCTCGCTGCTACGAGACTTGGTATCCAAATGACTACCATAGATTCGCTCATAGGCAAGGGCAAAAATCAGAAGACCATGCTGGAGGTCTCTGTGGATGAATGTGCTCGATACGCCTGTGCCGATGCAGATATGACCTTCCGCCTGTTTACGATGTTAGAGAAGGAAATAGCTGAGCGAAAGCTCCAAGACTTGTTCTATACTCTTGAGATGCCATTGGTGCCGGTCTTAGCTGACATGGAGATGACTGGCGTTGCCATAGATGCTGATGCTCTTAAGTCACTGTCAACCAAGCTTTACGAGCAGATACGTGATATTGAGTCTCAGATATATGAGATTGCTGGCTATGAATTTAACCTTAAATCTCCGCAACAATTATCTAAATTCCTGTTCCAAGATTTAGGGCTCAAGGGTATACGTAAGACCTCCAAGGGTTACTCCACTGATGCCGCTACCTTGGAAGCACTTAGCGGACAGCATTCAGTTATTGACCTGATTCTTAGCTACAGGCAGCTTACGAAGCTCAAGGACACCTATGTAGATGCACTGCCTCTAATGGTAAGTAGATCGACCGGAAGGTTGCACACGAACTTTAGTCAGACCTCCGCAGTTACTGGCAGACTTGCCTCAAGTGATCCCAACTTACAGAACATACCAATAAGGTCATCACTAGGTAAGGAAGTTAGGAAGGCATTTGTGGCTGGCAGTCCTGAAAAAAACAATGCTATCTTCGATGAGCCTTCTGTTTTACTTAGTGCTGACTACTCGCAAATAGAGCTAAGAGTTCTTGCCCACGTGACTGATGAACCTAAGCTGAAGGAGGCGTTTTCCAGAGATATCGATATCCATGCTCTGACAGCTTCCAGGTTATTTGGAGTCCCCATAGAGTCTGTAGATGACAATATGCGGCGAATGGGTAAAACTATCAACTTCGGGATAATATACGGTATGAGCGGCTTCAGATTGGCAAGAGATACCGGCTTGGAGCAGCGTGAGGCCAATCTGTTCGTGAAAAGGTACATGGATCAATTCCCCAGAGTTAAGGCCTACTTCGAGCAATTGATTAAAGAAGCTGAGAAGAAAGGGTATGTGGAGACTCCGCTAGGCAGGCGTAGATATCTTCCAGATATCACCTCTTCAAATCCGCAAAGACGAGAGGCTGCAAGAAGGGCGGCGATCAATATGCCCATTCAGGGTATGGCTGCAGATATCATCAAGCAGGCGATGATAGACGTCCACTCAGCTCTGGAAAGAGAAGGCATAAAGGCCAAAATGATATTGCAGGTCCACGATGAGCTCCTTTTTGAAGTTGCTGAGAGCCAGTTGGATAGAGCTGCCGAGGTTATTGTAAGAGAGATGTCAACGGCTTTCGATCTCTCCGTACCGTTGGTAGTTGAAGCAGAATATGGTCCCAATTGGGGGGAAATGACTCCAATAAGGAAGGTTTCTGCAGGCCAAGAGGCTAACGCATAACACCTTTATTTTGGTATATTTATGAGTGTTACCATATCTCCCGGAAGGGTCTAATTTGTATTTAACACAGGAGGTTACTGATCAGTAAGAACTTAAGGGTCAACGAAAAGGTCAGAGCACGCGAGGTGCGTGTGATAGACGAGGATGGTACCCAGCTAGGTATCATGCATCCTCTGGCAGCTCTGGATCTAGCACGCCAGAAAGGTCTTGACTTGGTGGAGGTGGCCCCTAACGCTAATCCACCGGTCTGCAGATTGATGGACTATGGTAAGTTCCGCTACGAGCAGACTAAGAAAGAGCGAGAGTCTCGTAAATCTCAGAAGCAGATTGTCATCAAAGAGGTGAGGCTCAAACCCAAGATAGATGTGCATGATTTGCGGACCAAGGCCAAGCAGGCCAGGAACTTTCTGGAAGAGGGCGATAAAGTCAAAGTCACTGTGCAGTTCAGAGGTCGTGAGGTTGTACATCCTGAGATAGGCCAGGAACTCGTCCAGAGGCTAATGGATCTTATAGGGGATGCTGCCACTATAGAGCAGCAACCAAAGCTTGATGGTAGGAATATGACTGCCTTACTTGCTCCTAAAAAGGAATCAGCTAAGCCTAAGAAGGCTAATCAGCCACAAGAAGAAAGTACTCAAGGGGAAGCAAAAGGAGATGCCGAAGCTAAAGACGAATAAGAGTGCAAAGCGAAGATTCAAGATAACTGGTACTGGGAAGATTCTCAGGACGAAGGGTATGAAGAGCCACCTTCGGAGGAAGAAGTCTACCAGGGCCAAGCAGGACTTTGATCGCATGTTTGAGGTATCGCCTGCGGATCGCAAGAGGCTTCGCAGGGCACTACCATACGGAGTTTAGGGGGTAAAGATGCCTAGGGCAACTAACAGAGTAGCGTCTCATAGACGTCATCGTGAGGTTATAAAAGCCGTAAAGGGACATAGGGGTACCAGAAGTAAGCTCTGGGGCAAGGCTAATGAGTCCCTGATGAGGGCCTTGCAGTATGCGTATAGAGATCGCAGGAACAGAAAGAGAGACTTTAGAAGACTATGGATAACCCGTATCAATGCTGCAGCAAGACTCAATGGTCTAAGTTACAGCCAGCTTATGCATGGCCTGCAGCTAGCTAATGTTGAGATAGACAGGAAGATCCTTGCTGATATGGCAGTGAAAGAGCCTCAAGCCTTCGCTGGCGTTGTCGAGCAGGCTAAGCAGGCTATTGCCGCTCACTCTTGATGTCTAGAGGGTAATATTCTGATCACAAGCAGATCTAACCAGCAAGTCAAGTGGTTTAGACTGCTGAAAGAGCGCCGGGGGCGGAAAGCCTCCGGCGCATTTCTAGTTGAGGGACCAAGGGCTATCCAGCAGGCTATGGTAGCAGGACACAAACCTCTCAAAGTCCTATATTCTCCCGAGGTGGTTGTCAGGAGAGATGCCGTGAACAAGGTCCTTAGTCAACTAGGTTCAGAGACCCCGCTCCTAGAGGTCTCGGAAAATGTGTTATCCAGTGTGTCTGATACTGTTACTTCTCAGGGCATAATTGCTGCCTTCGAACTTTTAAGTTGGCATCCTAGGGAAGGTGTGAACGCTAACGCTGGTCCGGTGCTTGTGCTGGACAGGGTATCAGATCCTGGAAATGTTGGGACGTTATTAAGGTCCGCTGCAGCTGCTGGCAGTGCAGCGGTGCTACTTTCTGAGGGCTCAGCGGATCCTTATAATCCCAAAGCTGTAAGGGCTTCAGCTGGTGCTCTGTTCTCAGTCAGCTTTGCTGTACTGCCTTGGGAAGAGATACATGAGGCGTTGCGTGATGTGCCGAAGAGATTTGCGGCTTATTATTCAGACTCGTCACAGGCTTATTATTTAGCTGATCTATGCCCTCCCTGTGCTATACTTGTCGGAAGCGAGGCATCAGGGCTAAGCCATCAGGCGTTGTCTTTATCTACTCACAACCTCTGGATTCCGATGCAGAACAATATAGAATCTCTCAATGCAGCTGTTGCAGGATCTATTCTACTATTTGAATCTAGAAGGCAAATGCTAATCAGGGAAGGTAGATAGAATATGAGCTTAACAGAAGAGATCACTAATCTACGCGAACAGGCTCTAAACGAGCTAGATTCAATCTCAGATGAGCGCAGCTTGGAAAGCTGGCGTGTGACTTTTCTGGCCAGACGTGGCCGTTTGGCCGATATTATATCACAGATTCCTTCCCTTCCTGTTGAGGAAAGACCTGCTGTGGGGAAAATGGCTAATGCCCTCAAAGCCGAGCTACAGCAATTGTACGAGAGTAAACTATCTGATATTAGGCGATCAGCTATATCTCAAGTAGACGTGACCTTGCCGGGCATACCACCTATGGTCGGGGGGCTGCATATCACTCGCCAAACAATATACGAAATGGTTCGAATCTTTGGCGAGATGGGATTTAGCGTATATGAAGGTAATGAAGTTGAGACGGATGAATATAATTTCTCCCTCCTGAACATACCTCAGGAGCACCCGGCAAGGGACATGTGGGATACCATCTATATAGATGACAAGCTCTTATTAGCTACCCATACCTCGCCTGGACAGATTCATGTGATGAGGAAGTACTGTCCGCAACCTATAAGATTTGTCTTGCCAGGAAAGGTACACAGATACGAGGCTGTAAGTGCAAGACGTGAGAGCATGTTCTATCAACTAGAAGGCTTGGCGATCGGTGAAGGTATAACCCTAGCCACGCTCAAGGGTACGTTTGAGAACTTTGCTAGACAGCTATTTGGACCGGACCGCAAGCTTAGGTTTCGTGGGTCTTACTTCCCTTTCACAGAACCGAGTGTGGAGATAGACATAACCTGCTCATGCTTGGGTAAAGGCTGTATTCTTTGCAAGGGCAGTGGATGGCTAGAGATCGCAGGTGGAGGTATGGTTCATCCTGTGGTTCTCAGGAATGGCGGATATGATCCCTCGAAGGTCTCTGGGTTTGCTTTTGGATTCGGAGTAGAGAGATCTGTTATGCCTAGGTTCGGTATAGACGACATAAGATTGTTCTATGGTAACGATCTGAGATTTCTTCGCCAGTTTTCCTGATTGCATGTAAATAACCACATGAAGGGAGTCTGGAAGGGTGAGGGTACCGGTAAGTTGGCTAAGAGAATATGTAGAATTTTCCTGTTCTATTGAGGAGCTGGCTCATACTTTGACCATTGCCGGCCTAGAGGTAGAGAACATAGAACGTATAGGGCAAGAATGGGAGAATATATACGTTGGGTTGGTGCGACAGGTCGAGAAGCACCCCAATGCAGATAGGTTACAAGTAGCCCATATTGACTATGGTCATGGTCAGGTTAGTATAGTAACAGGTGCTCCAAATATAGCTCCTGGACAGAAGGTAGCCCTAGCGCTCGCAGGAGCTACGCTAGTAGATCCCTATTCAGATCAACACAAAACTTTCAAGCTAAAACCCTCTAAGATAAGGGGAATACTTTCCGAAGCTATGGCCTGCTCTGAGAAAGAGCTTGGCTTAGGGGAAGATCATACTGGTATCCTTGTGCTTGATCCGGAAGCTCCAGTGGGGGCCAAGCTACAGGATGTGCTTGGGGACTATATACTCGACATAGCTCTTACTCCTAATTTCTCTTACGCCAACTCAATAGTAGGTATAGCTCGCGAGGTCGCTGCCCTTACCGGTACGAAGGCGAAAGTTCCAGTTCCCAATGTAGAGTTATCAGGAGATGTGGGCGTAGATGCCTGGGTTGAATCTGAGGATCTTGCTACCAGGTACATGCTACAGAGGCTTGATAACGTCACGATAGGGCCCTCATCTGCGAAGATAAGGCGAAGGCTTCTGTTATGCGGGATGCGTCCCGTGAACAATGTAGTCGACATAACCAATTACGTCATGTTAGAGTTGGGACAGCCTTTACATCCTTTTGACGCTGATAAGGTGAGAGGAAAAGTAGCTGTGAGGAGCTCTTACCCAGAAGAGCAGTTAGAAACAATCGACCATCAGCTGCGGACTGCTCCTCCTGATACTATCATGATCGCTGATGATGAGAAGCCAATAGCCTTCGCGGGCATAATGGGAGGGCTCAATACAGAGGTCACAGACGATACAAGGAACATACTCTTAGAATCAGCCACTTTCAATGCCCCACGTATAAGACGCGCGGCTAGACTTCTTGGCCTGCGCAGTGAAGCCTCCTCCCGTTTTGAGAAAGGTATGGATCCAGAGCTTGCGGGTCTAGCCCTTGCAAGGGCTGTTGAGCTCCTGCAGCAGGAATGTGGTGCCCAACCTAAGGGTGCTCCATTCGATTGGTATCCTAACCCTAAGAAACGCGCTTACATAGATTTTCCAGTTTACGAGGTAAAGCGATTACTTGGAATAGATATACCAAAGGATCAGGTAGAAAGGATACTTACCTCCCTTGAGTTTGAGGTACAAGAGGAAGGTGATTCGCTAAAGGTCCTGCCTCCAAGCTATAGAAGTGATGTTTCCATACCAGCTGATATAGTTGAAGAGGTAGGGAGAATATGGGGTTATGAAGCACTTCCTTCGCAACTACCAGGAGGTACCATCCCATTCAACCTCACAGATAGGTTTTTCTGGATAGAGAAAAAGGCTCGTGAGTGGCTCGCAGCTGCTGGTTTGCAGGAAGTCATAAACTATGATCTTATATCGGCGCGTCTCATAAGCAAAATGGCAAGCCTCTATCATGAGGGTATGCATCCACCTGTCTGGAGACCCCTTGATGAAGTTATCAAGGTTATCAATCCTACCTCCCCCGAAAGAGAGTACCTCCGACCATCCCTGATCCCAGGCTTGCTGCAAAACGTTAGCGATAATCTGAGGTTTGTCGACAAGGTTTGGATATACGAGTTAGATAGGGTATTTGTAAAAACTAACGGAGAGCGACTTCAAGAACCTAAGCGTCTTGCTATAGCAATGGCTGGCGCTAGATGGCCCATATCTCCGCATCTGCCTCAGGCTAAGACGACTATTTTCGACCTAAAAGGAACGATACAGGCATTTCTGCATTATCTAGGGGTAGAGGTCGAAATGATTCCCTCCCAACTTGGGCCAGACGCTGTTAACGTGTTGCAGGTGTCTGTTAGCGGGAATGTTCTGGGTAACATATTCCAGATAGATCCCACCTTACTTAGGGATTTGGATATTGATGAAGATGTTTTTGTGGCCGAGCTTGACTGGGATCAGATCAAACAACACGCTAGACTAGAGAGAAATTACGTACATGTATCTCGTTATCCGATCGTTAGACAGGACTTAGCAGTCTTAGTAAGTGCGAGTATACCGGCAGGAAATGTAACCAGAGTTATATGGGAACAAGGGAGACCACTTCTAGTGCAGTGTGAGCTTGCCGAAGTATATCAAGGTGACCAGATACCAGAGGGTACTAAGAGCCTGCTTTATAAACTTGCCTTCCAGGCTGAGGATAGAACTCTGACTGAAGAGGAAGCTACTAAGGTTAGACAGAAGATCGAAAACGCACTAAGATCCGAGGTGGATGCAAAGATACGTGGTGTTGACATAGAATAAAAGTACTATGAGTCTTAGATCAACTAGGGATAAGAGCCTGACAGAGCAACCTCTAAGGTTGCATATGAACGAAAACCCCTATGGTTGCTCGCTGCTGGTGTATGAATCCCTAGCAATGAGTGAGCAACTTACTAGGGTGCAGGGCTCTGATCCCAATCACTTAGTGGCAGCTATAGGTAGATATGCTCAGCGCTCGCCGGACGAGATATATGTGGCAGATACCTTGAATGAGCTCCTATTTAGGATATTCTTCATTCTAGGTCAGCACAACAAGGATTTGTTCATTGCCAACCCCGTATCTGAGCCTATACGCCGGATTGCTGAACTCTTGGGTCTGGAGTTGATTACTTTCAGAACACGAGTTAGTTCTGGACAGTTTGCGTTTGATTCGGACAAACTTCTAGATCTGGGCGCAAAGGTGGTTTATATCCAGTCTCCCCATGACATCACAGGTGCGGTTGCAGCCTATAAGAATGTGGTAGAGATTCTAAACGCTGGCGTACTTGTAATCGTCGATGAAATCTACTCTGAATTCACGGAGCGTCCAATAGGGTTACTTGGAAAAGAGTTTCCTAATCTTATATCTATAAGAAGCTTTGCTCCTTGGGCGGGACTTTGGGGTATACCTGTCAGTTATGCTTTGATGTCGACAGATCTAAGAGAGAGGCTAAATGCTATTTGGCCTATTAGGCATCTTACTGCTGCCTCGCGTATAGCAGCTGGGGCTTCCTTGGATGACGCCCAGAATCTGATGGCCAGGGTTAGAAGGATAAGAGTGGAGAGGGGTAGGTTATACAGGCAGCTTCGTAAGCTTAACTTTGTGGAGCCTCTTCTATCACAAGGACCGTTTGTCACCTGCAAGGTTACTCGAGGTACAGCTGCTAAGGTCTGTGATCTCCTCAAAAGAGAGGGCATACTGATCTATGACTGTGCTAATAGTGGATTGCCCGGCTATATAAGAGTATCCGTAGGAACTCCAGAAAACACTGATCAACTCATAGCTACCATGTGTCGTATATCCGTCGAAATATAAGCCTGCTATTCAGGCAAGTCTAAGGAACTTAGCACTTTGCTCTGGCTTTCCATTAGCTCTGCTATCCCCTTGTCAGCTAGAGAGAGCATAGCATCCAGTTCTTCCCTGCTGAATGATACCCTTTCTGCGGTAGCCTGTATCTCTATGTAATCTCCGAGATGGTTCTTAACTACGTTGAGATCCGTATCAGCTGTTGAATCTTCTGCATAGTTCAGGTCAAGCATTGGGGTACCATTCACTATACCAACGCTTACAGCTGCCACAGGACTTACTAGATCTCTATATGTGTCTGGGAAGATCTTCCTGAGGGCTAGTACTGTGGCTACGTAGCCTCCTGTTATAGAGGCTGTCCTTGTACCCCCGTCTGCTTGTAGAACATCGCAGTCTACTATTATTGTGATCTCACCTATCTGGTCCAGCTTGACAGCCGCTCTCAAGGACCTGCCTATAAGGCGTTGTATTTCTTGTGTTCTCCCTTGTAACCTACCAGTGTGTGATTCCCTTGGGGTTCTTGTCTGTGTGGACGCTGGTAGCATCGAGTACTCAGCAGTTAGCCAACCCTGTCCTGTTCCCTCTAGGAACTTTGGAACGCCTTCCTGAATGGAGGCTGCGCATAGAACCTTAGTAACCCCACATTGGATGATTGCAGATCCTGGAGGGAAAGCTAGTGGATATATCTCTATGCTATGAGGTCTGAGCTCGTTAGGTTTTCTGCCATCGACTCTTATTACATCTTGCAGCATACTTTCCCTTTCTACTAATTCCTATTTCTCAAGCATTGCTCTTATCTGCTCAGCCAGCGCGCCCTCACGTACAATCAAGGGTTTTTCCTTACTCAAGTCGACTACTGTACTTGGCTTGCCGATCCTACATGGTCCACCATCCAAGATAATAGCCACTCTGTCCCCCAGGTCGTGCTCAACATCGTCAGCCGTTAGAGGATTACGCTCTCCCGAGATGTTGGCGCTCGTTACAGCCATCGCCCCGCCACACTGACGGATGATCTCCCTAGCAGGCTCATAATCGGGGATTCTGAAGCCAACAGTACCATCTTTCGATCCCACTGCTTCGGCTACGTCTTCCTTGGCTCTAACCACCAGGGTTAGAGCTCCTGGCCAGAATGTACGCGCTAGTTCCATAGCGATGGCATCTATGTCTTTTGCATATTTCTCAAGATATGAGTCATCTGAAAGCAGTATTGGTATAGGCTTATCTAGAGGTCTCTCCTTAGCTCTGTAAATTTTCGATACCGCCTGTGGCTCGACTATCGACCCCACACCATACACTGTATCCGTAGGGAAGGCTATAAGTTCCCCCTTCAAAGCGAAATCTATGGCTTGACTAATGGCTTCTTTGTCTTCTATAGGTTTACGTATAGCCAATCTATAGAGCCTCCTTTAGCCTTATTACCGTCGCTCGATCTATCCCTTTGACTGCGGCCATTATCTCATCAATACTGGCTTCTCTGATCTTTGATACGCTACCGAAAGCCTGTATCAACGCCTTCTTGCGCTTCGGTCCTATACCTGGAACCTGGTCTAGAATGCTACCTACAGACTTCTTAGTGTGCAGTGACCTATGATAGCCAAGGGCAAATCTATGCGCTTCGTCCCTTATTCGCTGTAGAAGGTACAGGGCTTCTGAATCTCTGGGCAACATTATAGAGTCTGATCTACCAGGTTTGAACAGCTCTTCTTGCTGTTTCGCAAGCCCGAAGACTGGTATATTGCTGAGGCCAAAGCTCTGGAGGACTTCTACTGCTACTCCAAGTTGTCCCTTACCACCGTCGATAATTATGAGATCTGGAAGCTTACCCCAACTAGTTTCCTTGTACTCATTAGAGGTAGCTCGCTTAAATCTCCTAGTAAGCACCTCTCTCATCATCTCGAAGTCGTTTGGACCTTCAACTCCCTTGATGCGAAATCGACGATACTGGTTGCGTGCCGGGGCACCATCTTCGAATACTACCATGCTACCTACGGCATCGGCTCCCTGCACGTTAGATATGTCGTAGCACTCTATCCTGCTAGGCTTGGTAGGTAACTGGAGCTCTTTCTGCAGCTCCAACATGGCGCCAGTTCTTTTCTGCTCCTCGCTTAGCCACTTGAATCGCTTTCTTTCAAGTCCTTCCTTGGCATTTTGAGCAGCCATGTTCACTAGCTCTAACTTCTCTCCCTCGGTAGGTACTTCGAGGATGATCTCTCTCTTGTGGTACTCTTGTAGTGCTGATTGTATAAGCTCTATCTCGTCTGGTGGGTATTGCAACACTATACGACCAGGCACGTTATACGCACCTATATAAAACTGCTCCAGAGCTATTTGTATTATCTGGCCTGGTGATTGGTCTTCTATAAGCTCAACAACTGAGTGGTCATGTCCCACCAACCTGCCATCACGGATAAATAGTCTTTCTATGCCAGCCTCACCCCCATCGAGCGCTATGCTTATTATGTCCATATCTTCGTTGGTTGGTAGGACTACCTTCTGCCTCTGCCTTATATCCTCTATGGCCTTGATCTGGTTACGATATAGCGCTGCCTTCTCAAATTCCAAGTTCTCGGCAGCTTCTTCCATCTTCCTTCTGAGCTTCTCTGTAAGTTCGTCGTGCTTGCCTTCGAGGAACAAGATTACCTGTTCCGTGGCTGCCCTGTACTCTTGAGGATCGGCTCTACCCGCACAGGCTCCCAAGCATCTGTGCAGGTAGTATGGTAGACAGGGACGTGACTGCTTACCATCGATGGGTTCGTTCTCTTTATGGCACAGCATGAAGTGTTGGTGAATCAGCTTAATGGCTTCAGCAGCCGATCCCAAAGCAGTGTATGGACCATAGTACTTGCTGCCATCATTGATGATCTGCCTGCATTTGAGCACCCTTGGAAATTCTTCCTGGATAGTGACCTTGATATATGGTAAACGCTTGTCGTCCTTGAACATGGAGTTGTACTTGGGCATGTGGTGCTTGATCAAGGTCACTTCTAGGGTGAGAGCTTCGTGTTCAGAGTCGGTTACTATGTAATCTATATCATGTATCTGTGGGACCATCTCCCTGATCTTCTCTGGGAGATGCTTAGAGCTAAAGTAACTCCGCACCCGGTTACGAAGCACTTTGGCCTTGCCGACGTATATCACTTTGCCATGCTTATCTTTCATGAGATATACGCCGGGCTTTTCGGGGATAGCTTGTAGTCTTGTTATTATTTCCTCTTTACCGAGATTATTGGACATATAAGGCAAACACCCATAAGATTCTATCACAACAAGGAAAGAGCTCAGGGAATAGGACCTTATATAATTATGTTGTGTCTTTGGAGGTGTGTATAGGTGGTTTTTAGGTTCCTAAAGCGCAGACAAGATCCACAGGAGAGAGAAGAGAAGATCGAATCGGGATTGGAGAAATCCCGAAAGGGTATCTTTAGTCAGGTAGCTGCTCTTTTTGATCGTGAAGAGATAACGGACTCGACTTGGGAAGAACTTGAAGAGCTTTTGATAGCAGCTGATGTTGGAGTGGAGACTACTTTGATGTTGCTTGATGTACTTCAAGATAGGGTTGAAGCAGAACGTATACGTAGGCCCTCCGAACTGAGGAAGGCTCTTAAGGAAGAGTTGCAGGCAATATTAGACTCTGCTCCTAATCAGCCAGTTGAAGTTAACGATGGCGAGCTGCTCGTCATGCTCATTGTTGGGGTCAACGGAGTAGGGAAGACCACTACTGTTGCTAAGCTCGCTCACAAGTTCGCTTCTGAAGGTGCAAAGGTTGTAGTGGGAGCAGCTGATACCTTTAGAGCTGCTGCTATAGATCAGTTGCAAATATGGGGCGAAAGAGCTGGGGTTCCTGTTATCGCTGGTGCTCCAAACTCGGATCCTGCAGCTGTAGTTCATGATGCTTTAGCGGCTGCAAGATCCAGGAGTGCCGATGTACTGATAGTAGATACCGCTGGGAGGCTACATACTAAATATAACTTGATGGAGGAGCTCAAGAAGATACAGCGTGTAATAGACAGGAACGGTAGCCCTGCTCAGGAGAACCTGTTGGTTCTAGATGCTACCACTGGGCAAAATGGACTTGTTCAGGCGAGGAAATTTGCCCAAGCGGTACATTTGGATGGTGTCGTGCTTGCTAAGATGGATGGCACTGCCAAAGGTGGTATAGCCTTCGCTATCGTCAACGAGATGAAAATTCCTATTAGGTATCTTACTACTGGTGAGAAACTGGGGGATATAGCGGAATTTGATTCTAAAGATTTCGTAAACGCCTTGTTAGGCTAAGGGGAGTGCTCGAGTATGTTTGAAAACCTTACCGATAGACTACAGGGTGCCTTTGATAAATTGACATCTAAGGGGAAGCTGCAGGAGAGCGATGTC
>Ga0207810_100292_pt1 | contig 22983 bp, 20 predicted proteins | sample CeladaPassaB1F15_FD_187491 | JGI IMG/M metagenome (GOLD analysis project Ga0207810, IMG submission 187491) | Cellulose-adapted microbial communities from the Joint BioEnergy Institute, USA - Passage B1F15 (SPAdes) (version 2) | ecosystem: Engineered > Bioreactor > Continuous culture >... | reverse complement strand
GTTCATGGGGGTCAACTCCGAGCCGGTGGGCAAAAACTTCCTGATGATGCTGACCCACGACAAATACGCGAACATCGTCAAGGACGCGTTTGACGCGCTTCCCGCCGACAAGCAGGCCTATTTCCAAAAAACGGTGGACGACGTCGAGGACGACGTGAAGAGCCTCGGACTGACGGCGCCGAACGCCAAGTACGCCCTGGCCTGGATCAAGCTGTGGTGCGAACAATACAACAAGCAGACGGACGACGGCCCCATCAGCAACGAGCTGGTCATGGATTCGGCCAGGGGACAAAGCGGGTTGCTCGTGTACTCCAAGCTGCGTTCCATTACGGAATCGCCCACTTCGTCGGTGAAAAACGTGACGGTCGCCGCCTATCAAGACGGCTATAAAGGTTTCGGGGGCTATGCCTACAAACATTACCTCCAAATCGTGAAAACCGCACCGCTGCCGTGGACGGCCGCCGCATTCATCTCCTACATGACGACCGAAAAAGACGGATTCTCCGCCTGGGGGAAAGACATCGGCAGCTATTCGTCGAATCCGAACCTGATGGACGATCACTCGCAAGACGGCTACGAAAACGGCGAGAACAAGTTCCCCGCCAAAAACGACAGGGGATATGAATGGTGGCTTTCCGACGACGGCGGACGACTTGTCGTGGAAGATCCGGTCTACCTGGCCAAAGTCGCACCGAAGATGAGCGACTGGATCGACTACATCGTGGGCAACAGAGGATAATCCTGAATCTTGTGACGCGGCCGCATATGGGACCCCCATATGCGGCCTTTTGGGGGAGCCATGAACCAGGTCATATCGCCTAATCCAAGTCCTTTGAAAGTCGGGATCAACCGGCTGCGCACCCATTTATCCAAGCCGCATCATCTGATCCTGCTGGTCCTCGGGATCGTGTTGTCGGTATCCACGATCGCGCCGATCGTTTCGATTTTTCTGGACTCGTTTCGGGTGCATGTCGGTTCCGTGGATTCCATCAACACGGGCAAGATGTCCGGCTACACCTTCTACAACTGGAAAGACTTGTTCACCGGCGTTCTGCGGAACGTCAATTTCTATGTTCCGCTGAAAAACACGCTGCTGCTTGCTTTCTTCACCTGTCTCGGGTCGATCCTGTACGGCGGCGTTTTCGCCTATCTGATGACCCGAACGAATATGAAATTCAAAAAATATTTGGGCGCCATTTTTCTGTTTCCGTACATCATGCCGCAGTGGACGCTGGCCATCGTGTGGAAAAACCTGTTCAACAGCACCGCGGTGACGGGCGGCGCGAACGGTTTGTTCGTTTCGCTGACCGGCATCGAGATGCCGCTGTGGTGGTGCAAAGGTCTGTTTCCCAGCGCGGTGGTGCTCGCGATCCACTATGCCCCGTTCGCTTACATTCTGATCAGCGGCATCCTCCGCAACATGGACGCGAATCTGGAAGAGGCCGCCACGATTCTCGACACGCCGAGGTGGAAAATCTTTTTCCGGATCACGCTGCCCATGGTCACGCCGGCCGTCGTCTCGACGATTTTGCTGGTCGCCAGCAGCGCCATGGGAAGTTATCCGGTGCCGCACTACCTGAACTACTCGACGCTCGCCACCAAATATGTGGAAATGAGCGTGAACCGTGCAGGTGAAGCGAGCATCGTGGCCATGGTCCTGATGGCGTTCGGGGTATCGATCCTCATGCTGAACCTGATCAGCACGAGCGGCAGGAAGAGCTACACCACGATCACCGGCAAATCGGGCCAGGTCAGCCTCGTCGACCTCGGGCGGTACGGAAAGTATATCATCTCCTGGATTCTGATTGTGCTTACGCTGCTTACCAGCGTATATCCGATCATTTCCTTCGCCATGGAGACCTTCCTGCCGAACCCGGGGGACTACAGCTTCCTCACGCACGGCAACTGGGAAAGCCTCACGCTGAAGTGGTGGATCACCTCCGAAAATGTCACCGAACAGGGCATGTACGGGCAGTACGGCATCCTGTTCAACGACCTGATTTGGGGGGCGTTCAAAGGCACGCTGATCGTCTCGGTCTGGTGCGCGCTCCTGGCGGGAACCATCGGCACACTGGTCGGGTACGCCGTGAGCAAGAACCGCCGCAGCAAATGGGCGGCCTATGTGAACAGCATGGCTTTTATCCCGTATTTGCTGCCGTCGCTGTCGGTCGGGGTCGCGTTCTTCGTGTTCGGCTCCAACATCGGCATTTACAATACGTATCTGCTGCTCATCATCGCGGGCACGGTCAAGTTTATCCCGTTTGCCAGCAGGGCTGCGCTCAATTCGATGCTGCAAATCAGCGGAGAAATCGAAGAAGCCGCCGTCATCCACAATATCCCCTGGTACAAGCGGATGTTCCGGATTATCCTGCCGATCCAGAAGACGTCCATCATCAGCGGGTATTTATTGCCCTTCATGACGTGCCTGAGGGAAATGACCCTGTTCATGATGCTGGCTTCGCAAGCCAAAATCTTGACCACCTTGCTCTCCTACTTCGACGAGATGGGGTTGTACGCTTTCTCCAGCGGCATCAACCTGTTGCTGATCGTGACCATTCTGATCTGCAACAGCGTCGTGAACAAATTGACGGGGGCCAGCCTGGACAAAGGGATTGGAGGAAAGTAACTTGCAGGAAATCGTGCTGGAAAATGTGACCAAGCGGTGGGATCACTTCGTGGCGGTGGACAATCTGAGCATGGTCATCGAGAAAAATTCGTTCGTGACCCTGCTCGGACCGTCCGGTTGCGGCAAAACGACGACGTTGCGCATGATCGCCGGACTGGAGACCCCGACCAGCGGCAAAATCACGATCGGCGGGGTCACCGTGTTCGACAGCGCGCGGGGTATCAACGTGCCCGCCAACAAGCGGGAAGTCGGCTTTCTGTTCCAGAACTATGCGCTTTGGCCGAACATGACGGTTTACCGGAACATCGCCTTCGGCCTGACCAATATCAAGAAAGAGCTTCCGACCTATGACTTCCAGGCGAAAAAGATCGCTTCCATGATCCGCATATTGGAAAATCCGGAAGCGCTCCGGACCATCTTGGCGGCATGCACGGGAAAAAACGGAAAATTGGACGAAGCCCAGGCAAGCCTTCGGCTCGCGGACGCCTACGAGGTGTCCATCTACACGGCAAAGGCGCTGCTGGAGCTCGGGCCGTTCGGCGGAAAATCCGGAGCGGGCGACTTCAAAGCCCCCCTGGAAAGGCTGAAATCGGAACTCGCGAAGATCCGGGAAAGGCACAAGGCCGAAGGCCGTGAGCTCAGCGACCGGTTCGAAGTGACCCAGGGGGGACGCGTGCTTCAATCGGTCCGGAAACTGACCAAGGAAGAAATCGATCTGATCGTCCGGCGATCCGCCAGAACGGTGAAAATCAACACGCTGCTGGACCGGTATCCGAATGAACTTTCCGGCGGCCAACAACAGCGCGTGGCCATTGCCCGGACGCTGGCGCCGGAACCCAAGGTGCTGTTCATGGACGAGCCGCTGTCCAACCTCGACGCGAAGCTCAGGCTCGACATGCGCCTGGAGCTGCAGCGGCTGCACGTGGAAACCGGCATCACGTTCATCTATGTGACGCACGACCAAATGGAAGCCATGACGCTGGCGACCAAGATTTGTCTCATGAATCAGGGCGTGTTGCAGCAGTATGATGCGCCGCTGGACGTCTACAACCGTCCAAGCAACCTGTTTGTCGCCGATTTCGTGGGCAACCCGGCCATCAATTTCGTGGAGGCGGCCGGAAGCCGGCAGGCGGACGGCACGATGCGCCTGACGATCCTGGACGGGATTCGGGTCCAATTCACGCCGCGGGAAGAGTACGATCGTGAGCACGGCGACGGGGCCGATGCGGGCGAGAACGCGTTCCGATACCCCATCGCCAAAGTCAGCGACCAAGGGGAAGACAGCGGGTCGAATGCGGCGGATCCCGATTACGTCATCGGCGTTCGCCCGGAACATCTGAAAATCGGCGAAACCGGCTCCATTCCGGGTGAAGTCTACAGCGCCATGCCGACGGGCATGGAGACGATGGTCAAGATCCGCATCGGCGATTTCCTGCTGACGGGGGTCGTGTTCGGAGGCGTCCTCTTCCAGATCGGCCAGCCGGTCAGACTGGACTTTGGCGGCGACAACATCCTCCTGTTCAGCAAAAAAAGCGGGCGATTGCTGGCACGCGGCCAATTGCAGGTCATCGGACAATAAACGAAAATAACGACAGGCTCCCACTTTGAACGCGGGGAGCCCGTTTGCATTTGGGGGAAGGCGCGGCGACGGATGAATGACAAGTTGTGGAAATTGACCGAGCGGTTGACGGACGTTTGCATCTTCGGCGTGCTTTGGCTGGTGTGCAGTTTGCCGATCGTGACCGTCGGCGCGGCCAGCGCGGCGCTTCACGCCGCCATGGGCGACCGCTTGACACTCGGAAGCAGGGAGCGGGTGAAGCCGTTTTTCCGGGCGTTTCGGCTACATTTCAAAAAAGCGACGATCCTGTGGCTCACCATCTTCCCGCTGATGATCGTGTTCGCCCTGGACGCGGTCTACTATCTCGTCTGGAACGGCGACGGGGTCTGGAACCGGGCGATGGGCGCCGTCCAGGTCCTGTTGTTCGTCCATGCCTTCGCGATTTCCTGTTATGCATTTCCCTTGCTGACCTTGTATAATCGGAAGGTAAGGGATGTCCTGCTGCTGTCGCTTCAATCCTGTTACCGGCATTGGCCGTGGACGTTGCTGATTTTGGCCGTCCATGCGGCGGCGGTTGCCCTGCTGTGGATCGGTCTGTGGCCCTACATCTATTTGTTCGCGGGCATGTTGGGGTATGTCAGCAGCCTGATCATGGTCAGGATTTTGCGGGAGTAGCCTTTTTCACGGGAATCGGGAGGCGGACATGTCGGATATCGTGCTGAAAAACCTCGTGAAAAAATACGACAACTCCTCCGTCGTGGTGAACGATCTGAACCTGGAAATCCGCGACGGGGATTTCGTCACTTTGCTCGGCCCCTCCGGCTGCGGCAAAACGACCATCCTCCGCATGATCTCCGGTCTGGAATCCCCGACCAGCGGGGAAATTCTCATTGACGGGAAAGTGGTCTTTTCTTCCGAGAAGCACATCAACCTGCCGCCCGAAAAACGGAACATCGGCTTCATTTTCCAAAACTATGCGTTATGGCCTCATATGACGGTATACAAAAATATTGCGCTGGGGCTGGAGAACAAGAAGTGGAAAAAAGACCAGATTGACGCGCGTGTCCGGGAACTGCTCAAATTGCTCCATCTCGAGGAGTACCGGGACCGCTATCCATCGGAGTTGTCCGGCGGCCAGCAGCAGCGTGTCGCCATCGCCCGGACGCTGGCCACCAATCCGAAAATCATGCTGATGGACGAGCCCATGTCCAATCTGGACCCGAAGCTTCGCATGGAAATGCGCATGGAACTCAAAAATATGCACGAACGGACGAAAACCACCTTCGTCTACGTGACGCACGACCAGCTCGAAGCCATGTCCATGTCCACGAAAATCTGCCTGTTGCGGGACGGGGTTCTGCAACAGTTCGGATCGCCGCTGGAAATCTACTGCCAGCCGGCCAATCTGTTCGCGGCGGATTTCGTGGGCAGTCCGAGCATCAATCTGGTGCGCTTCAGCGGGGAGAACGTCAATCTGGATGAAATCGCGTTGTCCAGCGAGGACTTGCGGCTGATTTTCACCCCCATCACCGGCGGGGTGGCCATCTCCGCCGGGCAACGGCTGGTGCTCGGCATCCGTCCGGAAAATGTGGTCATCACACCCGACGGACCGATCCGGGGAAGCGTGTATTCGACGCTGCCGTCCGGCATGGAGACCGTGCTGTCCATCGTCGTCGGCTCCATCAAGCTGAACAGCGTCGTGTTCGGACGGATGGACTACAAAACCGGCGAATCCATCGCCATCGACCTGAAAGCGGACGATTATCCGCTGTTTGACGAGGAAACGGGCCAACGCATCGCCCTCGGCAGGCTGGAAATCGTGTGATTGCCGCACTCAGGCTTCCTGCCGGAGGGGTTCCGCGTTCAGGAGCGGAAGACGGACGGTAAAGGTGCTCCCGGCGTGCAACCGGCTTTCCACCGAAATGCTGCCTCCCAAATCATCGACCAGCGCCTTCGTGATCGAAAGTCCCAGACCCGACCCGCCGTACTTCGTATTCCTCGACTTTTCCACCCGGTAGAAACGGTCGAAAATATGGGGGATTTCCGCCTCGGGAATACCGATTCCGTTGTCCGCGACCCGCATGCAGAGATGCTGGCCGTCCCGGAAGACGGTGAGCGAGACGTGTCCGCCGGAAGGGGTGTACTTGATCGCGTTTTCGCACAGGTTGGTCACGATCTGGACCACCGACGCCTCATCGCCGATCATTTCCGCGCTTTGGTCGGGAAGGACGGCTTCGAAACGGACCTGATGCTTTTCGGCGAGCGCGGAGATGGAAGAGACGACGGACCGGACGGCACGGACCGGATCGATCACGCTGTGTCTTTGCGTTCCATGCCGGTTTTCGATGCGCGAAAGGTCCAGCAGCTGCGAAATCATGTGTTTGAGCCGTTTGGATTCCGTATTGATGATTTCGATGGCACGTTTGAAATCTTCCCGATTCAGCTTCTTCCAATCCTGCAGCGTTTCCGCAAAACCGGAGATCAGTGTGAGCGGCGTGCGAAGCTCATGGGACACGTTGGACACGAACTCGTCCCGGACTTTCTCCATTTTCCTTTTTTCGGTGACGTCCGTGATCGAGGCGTGGACACCGTAGAACGTGTAGGGGACATATTTGCTGTACACGATATTTGTGTGAACGGAAAGAATTTTCCCGTCCTCCGTGTGCAAATCCCGCAGAAGCGATTGCTTGCGCTGCATGCTTTCCCGAACCATGTCCAATATGGCGGTGAGTACGGGCGGATATTCCGATTCCCTGCTTGCCTGGTCGGGGAAAAACAGACTGCTTTTCGCGCCCGTGAGCGACCGGGCTTTGGGGTTTATCATCAATATGGAGCAGTCGGGGCCGAACAGGATGATCCCGCTGTCCATGTTGGACAAGGCCGTGCTCAACATGCTGATTCGTTTGTTGGCGTACAATTCGATCTGGTTGATTTTGCGGATCAGGCCCTGGCCGGATTCCGGAACCGTGACGGTCCGGCGTTTCGCGGATCTGGTCCACAGCAGGCAGAACAGCCCGGCCGCGGCCAGCAGCACGCCGCCCGCGACGATCACGGCGTTGCGGACAAACAGCAGTTTGTCGTATCCGCTCAGGGGAATGGAAGCGCAAAGGATATGGGAAGTGTGGTCCGCCGACTCCGACGGGATGGTGGTAAACTGATTCAGGACATACAGATTCCCGTACGACGAGATGGAATAGGAAATGATGCCGTTTTCAAGGCTCATCATATTGACGGCAGGGAAAAAGTCCGGCGGCTTCAACCCCGCGGAATCGACCAGCAGCTTCCCTTCACCGGAAAAAAGCGTCACCCGCAGTCCCGCGGCTTCCGACAGACTGCGGATGAACGCTTCCGATTCAATGGACTGTCCTTTTTGTTCCGCCTCCTTGGCGTATTCGCGGAGCGTCTGCATCAGGTGGACGGCGGACTGCCGCATGCCGGACAAATAGGTTTCCACGCCCACGAAAGCGAACGCGACGAGCAGCAAATACGCGCAAGCGGGTATGGTCATGAAGAGGAAAATCCGTTTCATCGCTGTCTCCCGCATTTCATTGGTACACTTCGTCCGGGATGACGAACTTGTAACCGAGACCGCGAATGGTCGCGATGTATTGCTCGCCGATTTTTCTTCTGAGGTTCAGCATGTGCACGTTGATGGCGCTCTGCTCGATCGAGATGAACGGACTGAGGGCGGAAACCATCTGTTCCCGGGTCACGACCCGGTTGACATTTTCCGCCAAAAGTTTCAGGATATAAAACTCCGTCAGGGTCAGGTTGACGTTTTGATCGTTGATGGTCACCGTATGCGCGGTCGGATCGATCCGCAAATTGCCTGCCACGATCAGCTCGTCGTCGGGCTGTTCCGTCCGCCTCAGCACCGCATTGATCCGGGCGATCAGTTCGCGGATGCCGAACGGTTTGGTGATGTAGTCGTCGGCGCCGACGCCCAATCCGATCACTTTGTCGGCTTCTTCGCTCCGGGCGGAGAGAAAGATGATCGGCACTTTCTTCAGCTGCGGGTTTTCCCTCAGCTTCCTGCACGTTTCAAGTCCGTCCATGCCGGGCATCATAATATCCAGCAGGATCAGGTCGGGCCGCATTCTCCGGGCTTTATCCAAAGCTTCCATGCCCGAATAGGCGCAGATCGGGAGAAATCCCGCCGCCTTCAGGTTCATGCGAAGCAGTTCCACAATATTTTCTTCGTCATCCGTGACCAATATTTTTTTCATCGAAACGGATGGCCTCCTTTTCGTGCAAATTCCGTTGAAAGGATGACCTTTTGGCCCGGGAACCCGTCCATTCTGACTCTTTCTATTTATTATAGTTCTGCGATATTTAAAAATAAAGCCGAGGCGGGCGCCCGACGCGCGGCCGGGCTCCGCGGGGAAGCGGACGACGGCGGCCCGCGTATTCCCGCGATTGCGCGGGTTTTTCTTGAACCTTGGCTTGGCCGTGTGCTATACTATCAGCGTTGCGATGGGTGATTGCCGTTCCCATCCGCGCACAGGAACCCTGGCTTGGCCGGACGAGTCACCGCCGCCGGCGAGGCCAGAGGCGATTGGACCCCAAGGAGGTGGACCGGATGGCTTTGACGCAGGAGCGCAAGCAGGAACTGATCCAGCAGCATCGCACGCACCCGACGGACACGGGCTCCCCGGAAGTGCAAATTGCGATCCTGACGGAAAACATCAACAATCTGACGGAGCATTTGCGCGTCCACAAGAAAGACCATCATTCCAGGCGCGGTTTGCTCAAAATGGTCGGGCAGCGCAGGAAATTGCTCGCTTATCTGAAGAAAAAAGACTTCAACCGTTACAGCGCGCTGATCGAAAAACTCGGTTTGCGACGCTAACCCGCGTCAAAGAAAGCAACCTGACCGATCGGACCTCCGGGCGGCGGGTTGCTTTTTGCCATTGGTCCGGCATTGCGGGAGCAATGCAGGAAAAACGGCGGAATGTGTCGAAAAGTCAACCTCAGCCCACTGACAACGGATAGCCAGGTGATTTGGGAGGGAATTCCTTGAAACACGTCGTAAGAATGGAGCTGGCCGGCCGGCCGCTTGTCCTGGAAACGGGAGAATTGGCCAAACAGGCGAACGGCGCGGTGCTGGTGCGTTACGGAGAAACGGTGGTGCTGTCCACCGTCACCGCATCAAAGGAACCGAAGGATCTTGATTTCTTTCCGCTTACCGTAAACTATGAGGAGCGTCTGTACTCCGTCGGAAAAATTCCGGGCGGGTTCATCAAACGGGAAGGCCGTCCCAGCGAAAAGGCGATTCTGGCCAGCCGCCTGACGGACCGGCCGATCCGCCCCCTGTTCCCGGACGGCTTCCGCAACGAAGTGCAAATCGTCAATCTGGTGCTGAGCGTCGATCAGGACTGCTCGCCGGAAATTTCCGCCATGATCGGCACCTCCGCGGCGCTGTCGATTTCCAACGTGCCGTTCAACGGCCCCATCGGCGGCGTCATCGTCGGACGGGTGGACGGCCGGTTCGTCATCAATCCGACGGTGGAACAGGAAGAAAAAAGCGACATGTATGTGGTGGTCGCCGGCAAGCGGGACGCGATCATGATGGTCGAGGCGGAAGCGAACGAAGTTTCGGAAGAGGACATGCTGGAAGCGATCATGTTCGCGCAGGGCGAAATCCGCCGCATCGTGGACATGATCGAGGAACTGGTCCGGGTCGCCGGCGTGCCGAAAATGGAAGTGCAGCTGCACGAGACCGACCCGGAAGTGGCGGAGGCGGTCCGGGCGTTTTGCGGGCAGCGGCTGATCGAGGCGGTGCGCATTGCCGACAAGCAGGAGCGCCAGAACGCCATCGACGCCATCAACGCCGAAGCAAGGGCCCATTTCGAAGCGCTGTATGTGGAAACGCCGGAAAAAATGGCCGACGTGGAAGAAACGCTGCATGACATTGTGAAAAAGGAAGTGCGGCGCCTCATCACCCACGAGAAAATCCGGCCCGACGGCCGGAAGCTGGACGAAATCCGGCCCATTACCTGCGAAGTGGGGCTTTTGCCGCGCACCCACGGTTCGGCCCTGTTCACCCGCGGAAACACGCAGGCGCTCAGCGTCTGTACCCTCGGCGCGATGGGCGACGTGCAGATCCTGGACGGCATCGATCTGGAAGACTCGAAGCGGTTCATGCATCATTACAACTTCCCGCCGTTTTCCGTGGGCGAAGCCCGGCCGATCCGCGGACCGGGACGGCGTGAAATCGGACACGGCGCATTGGGTGAACGCGCCCTGCTCAAGGTCATCCCGCCGGAAGAGGAATTTCCGTACACGATCCGCCTCGTCTCGGAAGTGCTGGAGTCGAACGGCTCGACTTCCCAGGCGAGCATCTGTGCCAGCACGCTGGCCCTGATGGACGCGGGCGTGCCGATCAAGGCGCCGGTGGCCGGCGTGGCCATGGGCCTGATCAAGGACGGGGAGCACGTCTCCATCCTGACCGACATCCAGGGGATGGAAGACCATCTCGGCGACATGGACTTCAAGGTGGCCGGCACGGCCAAGGGCATCACCGCCATCCAGATGGACATCAAGATCGACGGCATCGACCGCGAAATTTTGTCCAGGGCTCTGGCGCAAGCCCGCGAAGGACGGCTGTTCATCCTCGGCAAAATGCTGGAAGTGCTCGCCGAGCCGCGCAAGCAGCTCAGCCCGTACGCCCCGAAGATCATCACGCTCAAGATCGATCCGGAAAAAATCCGCGACGTCATCGGCACCGGCGGCAAGGTCATCAACAAGATCATCGACGACACCGGCGTCAAGATCGACATCGAACAGGACGGCACCATCTACATCACGTCTCCCGATGAGGCCGCCAACCAGAAGGCGAAGGAAATCATCGAGGGCATTGTGAAGGTGGTGGCACCCGGCGAGATCTACACCGGCACCGTCAAGCGGATCGAGAAGTTCGGGGCCTTCGTGGAAATCCTGCCGAACAAGGAAGGGCTGGTGCACATTTCGCAACTCGCCCACGAGCGGGTCAAGCGGGTGGAAGACGTGGTGCAGATCGGCGACCGGATCCAGGTGGTCGTCACGGAAATCGACAGCATGGGCCGGATCAACCTGTCGCGCAAGGCGCTGCTCAAACCGGTTCCGGCGGCCGCTTCCGGAAGAAGGCGCCACTGACCCCTTCGAGGGGCGCAATCCGAGCGCCTCGCGGGTTTTCCGCGGGAGCGCGCGCAATTCCATATCCTACCGGGCAAAATGGCATGCAAATTGGTCATCAATTTGACACGCCATTTTTGTTTGTTTTAAAAGCTTGTTTCCCTACATAGGATGGTTCCGTCGGGTGGACATCTTTTCCGGATGAACCGGATGCGGAGGGAAACGGCGATGAAACGGCACTCGCCCGCGGCCCTCGCCGGGGTCGCCGTCTGTTTTGCCGCCGTGCTGGCGCTCGGCAAGTGGGGGCCGGTCGGCGCGTTCGTGGACGCCGTGCAGGCGCAAACCGCCGTATCGTCCGGCGCTTATGCGCCCGTCTTTGCCCCGGCGGACGAATCGTGCGACCGGGTGGCGCGGGAAGCGCCCGGACAGCGTATCGAGCCGGTGGACGCGCGGATCGACCCGGTGTGGAAAGCGATCCCCGGATACGACGGCCGCGAGGCGGACGTGGAAGCCACCTGTGAACGCATGAAGCAAACGGGCGCGAAAGCGGCGGACGGGACACGGATTCCCTGGGTATACCGGCCGATCCGTCCGGCCGTCGGGCTCGACGATCTGCCTCCGGCGCCGGTGTACCGGGGTAACCCCGCCAAGCCCGCCGCGGCCATCATGATCAACGTGGCGTGGGGCGACGAACATTTGCCGGCCATGCTGAACACACTGGAAGAAGAGGGCGTCAAAGCGACGTTTTTCCTGGACGGCACCTGGCTGTCCAAACACCGGGAAACGGCCCGGGAAATTCTCGCGCGCGGGCACGAGCTGTCCAACCACGCCTTTACGCATCCCCTGATGAGCCGCCTCTCCGACGGCCGGCAGCGGGAAGAGATCGCCAGGACGGAGGAGCTGCTCCAAAGCCTCGGGGTGCGGAACCGCTGGTTCGCCCCGCCTTCCGGCGATTACGACCGGCGGACGGTGCGGATCGCCCACCGGCTCGGCCTGCGCACCGTGCTTTGGACGCTGGATACCATCGACTGGAAAAACCCTCCGCCGGACGCCGTCGTGCAAAAGGTGGCCCGCCGCGCGGAGCCGGGCGTCCTCATCCTGATGCACCCCACGGAAAGCGCCAAGCGGGCCCTGCCCGGCATCATCCGCGCTCTCCGCGCGAAAGGGCTGGTCCCCGGCACGGTGTCGCAAACGCTGTCCAGCGAGCGGATCGAGCCGCCTTCCTGAAGCGGCAGGGGCTTTTTGGCCGGGCGCCGGGGAACGTCACGCACCGCGGCATACGGGCGGGAGCGGACCGGGATGTCGTTTGGTTGTGGCGGATGTCGAGTTTTGATATAGTGGTTACTAACCGGGGCAAGGGAGGATAACGGGTGAAAAAAGTTGTGCTGAGCAACGGACTTCGCGTTCTCGTCGAATCGATTCCGACCTGCCGCTCGGTGTCCTTCGGCATCTGGGTCAAGGCCGGTTCCCGCCACGAAACCCCGGAGACCAACGGGTTTTCCCATTTCATCGAACACATGCTGTTCAAGGGAACCAAGCGGCATACCGCCCGGCAGATTGCCGACCGCTTCGACGGCATCGGCGGGAACGTGAACGCCTTTACATCCAAGGAATATACCTGCTACTACGCCAAAGTCCTGGACGAACATCTGCCCATCGCGGCGGACATGCTGGCGGACATGTTTTTCGAATCCGTGTTCGCGGAGGAGGAGCTGGAGAAGGAGAAAAACGTCATCATCGAGGAAATCGCCATGTATGAGGACACGCCGGACGACACCGTGCACGACCTGGCCGTCCGCGCGGCTTTCGGCGACGACCCGCTGGCGTTCAGCGTGCTCGGTTCCGCCGAACGGCTGCGGGCGGCGGACGCGGACGACCTGCGCGGCTACATGGCGTGCCGGTACGGCGTCGACACGACGGTCATCAGCATCGCCGGAAACGTGGACGAATCCGTGACGGAACTCCTCGAGCGCCATTTCGGCCGCTTCGACCGGAAGGCCGGCGAGCCGAAGGTGACGCCGCCGGGATTCCGCTCCGGTGCCCTTTTCCATCAGAAGCAGACGGAACAAAACCATCTGTGCCTCATGTTTCCCGGCTGTGCCATCACCGATCCGAAGCTGTATGCGATGATTCTGCTCAACAACGTGCTCGGCGGGGGAATGAGCTCCCGGCTGTTCCAGGAAATCCGGGAAAAGCGGGGTCTGGCCTATTCGGTTTATTCCTACCATTCCGCCCATTCCGACGTCGGCACGCTCACCGTATACGCCGGAACGGCGCCGAAGCATACCCGCGAGGTCTACGAGCTGACGCTGGACCTGCTGGGGGAACTGGCGTCCGGTGGACTTACGGAGGAGGAACTGAGGCGGGGGAAAGAGCAGCTCAAGGGAAACCTCATCCTCAGCCTCGAGAGCACGGGAAGCCGGATGAACCGGCTCGGCAAAAACGAGCTCATGCTCGGCCGCCACGACACGCTGGACGAATTGCTGGCCAAGATCGAAAGCATCACCCTGGCGGACGTGGATGAAATGATCCGCCGACTGATGTCGAAACCCTGCGCCATCGCTCTGGTGGGAGCGGAGGAATCGGCGCTGGACGGAATCGGGAGGGAATTCGTTGTATCGCATTCTTTTCAAGAGGTTGCCCGGCAATGAAGACATTCCGCTGCCGCGCCGGATGTCCGATCTGGCGGCCGGTTTTGACCTGCACGCCGCCGTGGCGGAACCGGTAACGCTGAATCCGGGGCAGCGGGCGCTCATCCCCACCGGCTTCGCCATGGCGATGCCGCCGGATCTGGAAGCGCAGGTTCGCCCCCGGAGCGGGCTTGCCCTGAAGCATGGCATCACCTGCCTGAATACGCCCGGCACCATTGACGCCGACTACCGGGGCGAGATCAAGGTGCTGCTCATCAACCTGGGGGAAGTCCCGTTCACCATCGCCCGCGGCGAGCGCATCGCGCAGCTGGTGTTCCACCGGCTGCCCGACGTGAGCCTCGAGGAAACCGACGAGCTCCCCGAAACCCTGCGGGGAGAGGGAGGATTCGGACATACCGGCCGATGAGACGCGGCAAGCGGCCGCGGAAAAAACGATTCCTGTCCGCAGTTTAGTGCAAAAATACATTATAATAAGACCTATAACGAGAAAACGGCTCCATTTAGTGCATTTTTGCATTAATTCCAGCCGGTTTCGCCAAAAACGTCTGATTATGATGCAAAAATGCAGTAATCATCATTTCCTTATTGACTGTCTGAACCCCGGTTTTTCGAAACCGGGGTTTTTTGTATGGTTTTTCGCACATCATCATTCGCCGGGCCCGACTGCGCGGACCGTACCGACCGCGCCGCGTTGCCGAACCGGCGGTTTCGTCCGGGCGGTCCGGGCGTCTACCTGCACCCCGCGGTGGGCGGTTGCATACCATGTGACAAAGCCTCCAAAACCGGGAGGAGGATCGCCGGATGCTGACGGGCGTGCAGGTCGTGCTGGTCGGCGGGGACGCGAGGCAGCTGGAGGTGATCCGCAAGCTCACCGAATTGGACGCGTCCGTGACCGTGGTCGGCTTCGACCGGGTGGAAACGCCGCCCGGCGCCGTCAAGGCGGATTGGACGCCGGACGTGCTGACGGGGGCGGACGCGCTGGTGTTGCCCGCGGTGGGCACGGATGATCAGGGGATCATCACCGCCAAGTTCAGCGAAAAGGAACTGGTGCTTACGGATGCCCATCTGGCCGCGATGCCGCCCTACGGCAAGGTTTACACGGGGCTGGCCAAACCGTATTTGCGGCGGCTTTGCGAGAAGCACCGGATCGGGCTGGAAGAGCTGTTCGACCGCGACGACGTGGCCATCTACAACTCCATTCCCACCGCGGAGGGAGCGATCATGATGGCCATGCAGCACACCGACATCACCATCCACGGTTCCCGCTGCATGGTGCTCGGCCTGGGCCGGACCGGTCTGACGCTGGCGCGGGCGCTCTTGGGACTGGGCGCTTTCGTGAAGGTCGGGGTGCGCCGGGCGGAGTCGTTCGCGCGGGCCCACGAGATGCGCTTCGAGCCGTTCTACCTGGATGATCTGGCCAGACAGGCGGCGGACGTCGACTTGCTTTTTAACACGATTCCGACTATGATAGTCACAGCGCAAGTGATCGCGGCGCTTCCCCCGCATGCGGTCGTGATCGATCTGGCATCCCAGCCCGGCGGAACGGATTTCCGCTACGCCGAAAAACGGGGCATCAAAGCGATGCTGGCGCCCAGCCTTCCCGGCATGGTGGCGCCGAAAACGGCGGGCCGCATCATGGCGAACAGTCTTGCCCGGGTCATTTTGGAGGACTACCGCCAACGGGGGAATGCGTCATGAACTGGCAAGGGATTGTCGTCGGCTACGCGGTGACCGGTTCGCATTGCACGCTGCCCGAAGTGGTGCCGCAAATCCGTCGGTTCGTGGAAGCCGGCGCCGAGGTGGTTCCGGTCGTCTCCCACAGCGTCATGACGACCGACACCCGTTTCGGCACCGCGGAGCAGTGGCAACGCGAGCTCAAGGAAATAACCGGAAACGACATCATCGGCTCCATCGTGGAAGCCGAACCCCTCGGCCCCTCCAAAAGGTTCGACCTGATGGTGATTGCGCCGTGCACGGGGAATACGACAAGCAAGCTGGCCAACGCGATCACCGACAGTGCGGTGCTGATGGCCGCCAAGGCGCAGATGCGCAACGGCAGACCGCTCGTGCTGGCGATTTCGACCAACGACGGTCTGGGCCTGAATGCCGCCAATATCGCGAAGCTTCTGGTGACGAAGAACATCTACTTTGTGCCCTTCGGACAGGACAATCCTCACCAGAAACCGAATTCGCTGGTGGCGCGCATGGATCTGCTGCTGGAAACGTGCGAGGCGGCGCTGCAGGGGAAGCAGATTCAGCCGCTGCTCATCGAGCGGTTCCGGTACGCCTGAGAACGCCGGGGACGGCACGGGAAACGGACGGCGGAAGGCGGACGCGGAACCGGTCGCAATTTTGCCGATAACGGGATGGGGGAAACCAGGACCATGGCCAAGACACGGTACAACGTCGCCGTCGTCGGCGCGACCGGCGCCGTCGGGGAACAGATGCTGAACATGCTGGACGAACGCGATTTTCCCATCGGCAACCTGAAAGTGTTGTCGTCGGCGCGTTCCGCGGGCAAAAAGCTGAAGTTCCGCGGCGAAGAACTGACGGTGGAAGAAGCGACGCCGGACCGCTTCGCGGGCGTCGATATCGCGCTGTTCAGCGCCGGCGGGGACGTCAGCCGCAAACTGGTGCCCCAGGCCGTGGAGCGCGGCGCGGTCTGCATCGACAACACCAGCGCCTTCCGCATGGATCCCGCCGTACCGCTCGTGGTGCCGGAAGTCAACGCGCACAAGATCGCCGAACACAACGGCATCATCGCCAATCCGAACTGCTCCACCATCCAGATGGTGGTGGCGCTGAAGCCGCTGTACGACCGCTACGGCATCAGCCGCGTCATCGTTTCGACCTATCAGGCCGTATCCGGGGCCGGTGCCCGCGCGGTCGAAGAAACGTTGCGGCAGACGCGGGAACAGCTGGCCGGCAACGCCTTCGAGCCGGATGTGCTGCCCGTGGCTTCGCTGCCGGTGAAGCACCCGATCGCCTTCAACGCCATTCCGCAGATCGACAAGTTCCAGGAAAACGGCTATACCTTCGAAGAAATGAAAATGGTCAACGAGACGAAAAAAATCATGGGCGACGACCGGATCCAGGTGTCCGCCACCTGCGTGCGCATCCCGGTCCTGCGCGGCCATTCCGAATCGGTGTACGTGGAACTGGCCAGCGATTACGACCTGGATGAGGTCAGGGAACTGTTGGCCAAGGCGCCGGGCGTCGTCGTGCAGGACGACCCGGCAAGCCAGCTGTATCCGCAGGCCGTCCACGCGGCCGGAAGGAAGGAAGTGTTCGTGGGTCGCATCCGGCGCGACCTGACGAATCCGCGCGCGCTCAACCTGTGGATCGTCTCCGACAACCTGCTGAAGGGCGCCGCCTGGAACGCGGTGCAAATTGCCGAGCATCTTGCCGCCCGGTGACGGAGGAGGAAAACCCATGGAGTTCGGCCGGCTCATCACGGCGATGGTTACCCCGTTCGATGAAAACCTGCAGATCGACTGGGAGACGACGGGACGGCTGATCGACTACCTGATCGACGAGCAGCAGACCGACAGCATCGTCGTCAGCGGCACGACCGGCGAGTCGCCGACGCTGACCGACAAGGAAAAGCTGTCGCTGTTCCGTTTCGCGGTGGAGCGCGCCGCCGGCAGGTGCCGCATCATCGCCGGCACGGGCAGCAACGATACGGCGCATTCCATCCATCTCACCCGCGAGGCGGAGAAGATCGGCGTGGACGGAGTGCTGGTCGTGGTGCCCTATTACAACAAGCCGAGCCAGGAAGGGCTGTACCGGCATTTCCGCGCCGTCGCCGAAGCGACATCGCTCCCCGTCATGATGTACAACGTCCCCGGCCGGACGGTGACCAGCCTCTCCGTGGACACGACGCTGCGCCTGGCCGAAATCCCGAACATTCTTGCCGTCAAGGAATGCGCCGGCATCGACCACATGACGGCCATCCTGCGCCGCAAACCGGAACGCTTCCGGGTGTACAGCGGCGAAGACAGCCTGACGCTGGCGACCCTGGCTGTCGGCGGTTACGGCATCGTCAGCGTGGCCAGCCACATCATCGGCCGGAAGATGAAGGCGATGATGAACGCCTATCTGGACGGCCGGGTGGAGGAGGCGGCCCGCCTCAACCTGGAATGCTACCCGGTATTCCACGGCCTGTTCAACTGCCCGCATCCGGTGCCCAACCCGGTGCCGGTCAAATACGCGCTGTCGCTGCGCGGCCTGCCGGTGGGCGGCGTCCGGCCCCCGCTGGCGGAAGTAAACGAGAAGGAAGCGGAATTTCTGCGCCGACTGCTGGCCGAATGAGGGAAAGAAGCCGGCTCTCCTCCCTGTCTCACCGCGCTGTCGCATATCGACCGGCGTCCCCTGCGAACGCCGGTTTTTACTTTTTCCCTCGATCATGTATAATATTTGCTGAGTGATTGGGTGCGGCCATATTGCTACTTGACAATTCCATAATGGTTCGGGATCGTCGAGACAGTTTGGGAGGTACTACATTTGCCAAAAAAGAACAACCAGGAGAAATTGCTCATTTTCGCACTGGGCGGTGTCGGCGAGATCGGCAAGAACATGTACGTCGTGCAGTACGGCGACGACATCGTCGTGGTGGACGCGGGTCTCAAGTTTCCCGAGGAAGACATGCTCGGCATTGACGTCGTCATCCCGGACATTACGTATCTGGTGGAGAATCGGGACAAAGTGCGGGCGATCCTGCTGACGCACGGCCACGAGGATCATATCGGGGGATTGCCCTATGTCCTGAAAAACCTGAATGTCCCGGTGTACGGAACGCGGCTTACGCTCGGGCTGGTGGAGCACAAGCTGAAGGAGGCCGGTTTGCTGGGCGAGACGGAACGCCACCTGATCAACCCCGATTCGCAGCTCCGGTTCGGCTCGATTCGCGCCGCGTTTTTTCGCACCAACCACAGCATTCCGGATTCCGTCGGCATATGCCTCGACACGCCTGAAGGCACCGTGGTCATCACGGGCGACTTCAAGTTCGACCACACGCCGGTCGGCGGCCAGTATGCGGATTTGCAAAAGATGGCGGAGATCGGCAGGCGCGGCGTGCTGGCGCTGCTGTCGGACAGCACCAACGCGGAGCGCCCGGGCTTTACGCCTTCGGAGAGCAACATCGGCAAGGAGCTGGCGTCGATTTTCCGCGGGGCGAAGCAGCGCGTGGTCGTGGCGACCTTCGCCTCGAACATCCACCGGATCCAGCAGGTGATTTACGCCGCCGCCGAAACGCGCCGCAAGCTGGCGGTGGTCGGACGCAGCATGGTCAACGTGGTGACCATCGCTTCGGACCTCGGCTATCTGGACATTCCCGACGGAATGCTGATCGATCCGGAAGACGTGAACAAGCTGCCGGCGGACCGGGTCGTCATCCTGTCGACGGGAAGCCAGGGCGAACCGATGTCCGCACTCACCCGCATGGCCCGTTCCACCCACCGAACCGTAGACATTTTGCCAGGGGATACCGTGGTCATCGCCGCCACCCCCATTCCGGGCAACGAACGCTACGTCGGCCGGACGGTCGACGAACTCATGCGCCTTGGCGCGCACGTCATCTACGGCCCCGGCCCCGCTTCCAGCGTGCACGTGTCGGGGCACGGCAGCCAGGAAGACCTGAAGCTGATGCTGAACCTGATGCGCCCGAAATACTTCATCCCGGTCCACGGCGAATACCGGATGCTTCGTCACCACGCGATGCTGGCCGAAGCGGTGGGCGTCGAGAAGGAAAACATCTTCATCATCGACAACGGCGACACCGTGGAGATCCAGAACGGCCAGGCCCGCCGGGGCAACCGGGTGCCGTCGGGCAACGTGATGATCGACGGCCTCGGCGTCGGCGACGTGGGCAACATCGTCCTGCGCGACCGGAAGCTCCTGTCGCAGGACGGCATTCTGGTCATCGTGGTGACGCTGAGCAAGCAGGACGGTTCGATCCTGTCCGGGCCCGACATCATTTCCCGCGGCTTCGTGTACGTAAGGGAATCGGAGGGGCTGCTGGAGGAGGCGAACCGGATCGTGGCACAGACGCTGCAGAAGCTGATGAACGAAAAAATCAGCGAATGGGCTTCCCTGAAGAACCACGTCAGGGAAGCGGTCGGACGATTCCTTTACGAACAGACAAGAAGAAGACCGATGATTCTGCCGATCATCATGGAAGTCTGAGCAATTTGCGCATCGACCCGCACTCGCAAAAAAAGAACCGGCTCCGATTGGAGTCGGTTTTGTTCGTTTCAAAGCGGAAATCACGCGGGACTGCAGCGGATTCCCGACGAAATCCGCGACCTGCTGGACGGCAATCCGTCGACACGATCCGGAAAATGACCCCAAAGATGGTCGCGGCGATGGCGCGGACGGCCAGCTTCAGCGACAGCTGCCCCGCGGCGATGAGGATCATCAGCACAGGCAGCGCGGCCCTGACCGGCGAAAGCGCAAGCCGCCGCGGGCGGACGGGTGTGCCGTCGCCGGCCAGACGCATGGTCGTTTCCTGGGTCGTGGTCAATTAGTGCAAGGGTGATGAATGGAATTGCCGCTTCCACACGAAATGGCGAAAAGTATTACAATGATGATCAGACAGATATCTCGGTTCATGTTACCCATCGGAAATTTAGAAGGAGAGTTTGAAAAAAATTGTTTGACTATGGACTCCGATTTCGGAATGCTGTTTTTCAAGTTCCCTATGGAAATGTGCATCCTGGATGAAGTGTTCTTGGAGGGAATTATACGTATTTGGAAATTTATATGGATCATACAATCTGCATTGTGAATTTACAAATTGCCCCACAAATGAATATGTAGTTCAGACGGAGTGGTTATACGAGCTGATTAAGCAGTGGAAAAAGCTAAATGGTCTTGAAGAATAAAGGCAATTGCCTAATTTGAATAAATAGGAACCTTGCCTCACAAAAACTTTTTATAAAGGAATGTTTATATGAAGTTCAAATCAGTAAGCATTTATGTGACCACGGAAGAAAATTTATTTATCCTGTCCCGGGGAATCTCTAAAAAGTTGGGCGGGGTCATACTTGATATTGAGAGATACCGATTTTTGGAGAAGGGTTTTACGGATGACATGCTTGAGACATGTGTTCTTGCCGCATTTGAGGATTGGAACTCGATTGAACCTGCAGGGGAACTAAAGCCGACAGCAATTGAAAAAATCCTAAAAATAAAAGGCTATTTAAAAGCTGTCAAACCTATGAGGTACATAAATGTTGAATGGGATTCTGATGAGGGTTACAAAGTTATACCAACGAAAAATAACGGCAGGAAAGGTTTTGTGCATTTGGAGGAAGCAGCTATCCGTATTGGCGGTACCGTTCGCGATGGAAACTTGGCCCATGCGATCCGAACTGCAATCATAAAATCAACATAAAATGGTTTTGAGATGTGGGGAATTTCGAAATGCCCAAAACGCAGGGAACCGGCCTTGATTGGCATTTTGCAGAGGGCGGAGCCATGCTCCGGCCTTTTTTGAGTGCAAATTCCGATGCACACGTTTCCAGGAATCAGTATAATAAAGGCAGTCATGAAAAAAGGCAGAGGATTGGAAAAGGAGTCATACGCATGCGTTTCATGGTCCGATTTGTCATTTTTTGCGTTTTGCTGATCGGTTTTGCGGCGGCTTGTTCGAAGGGCGAGCCCGACTCTGCCGGCACCGGGGAGCCCGCGGCATCGTCGGAACAACCGGGCGCGCCGTCCGATGCCGCGCCGGCCTCACCGACGGCATCTTCCGCGCCCTCGGCGCCTCCTTCGGATTCCCAGGGCGGCAATCCGATGAATGAACCCGGCGCTCCCGCGGCTTCCGATTTACCCATCAAAGAATATGTGGAGCTGCCCCTTCACCAATATGTCGAGGGAATGAAAGCGCTGAACGACCGGGAAGTGCTGGTCACCGCGCGGGAAAGGGCCTCCGGCCAAACGTATGAATACCGGGTGGACATGGAAGCGCGAACCGTCACCGCGTTGGGCGAAATCCCGGACAGAACCGGCTTTGAGAGAACCAGCCCCACCGGGGAGTGGACGGCGATGTGGGACTGGGAAACGCCCGGCATCTGGGGCGTGTCCGCCCGCACCGGCGAGAAGGTCCAATGGACGAAGGGCGAAATCGACTGGAGTCCGATCTGGCGCAGCGACGGCAGCGGCTTCTACTATTTGCACGACACGGGAGAAAGGCTCGGCGACGGCGCAGGTCCGAAACATGCGCTGGCTTACTATGATCTGGGAACGGGCAAGCAGGAGGTTCTGCCGTTCCAACAGGGTTATTGGGGCTACCTTGCCTGGCTGGATCCGGACCGAAGCATCGTGGCCCACAACGGTTTCGACGATGAAATCGCGGTGAAAGTGGTGAACCTGCAGGACAAAACGGAGAAACAGATTCTGAGAGCCTACCATATGGACTGGGTGGCCGTCGAGGAACATCCGGCGAAGTCGCGTTTGCTGATAAGCCGGAACGGCTGGTTCATCTGGTACGACGGAAAAGGCAACGAGATCGAACGGGTGGCGTGGCCGGACGGACTGGACGAATATACGAGAAAAAATCCCCAATACACGAAAGAGGACGATGCGGACAGACCCTACTATGAACTCACCGGCGGATACGCCCGGATCATGCCGCATCTGTTCCGGTTTTCCCCGGACGGAAACCGCCTCGCCTATCTGCTTGGCGTGACCTCCGAGAGCATTGAAGATCCGATGCCGGGGACGAGGATCGTGATCAGCCGCGACAACGGCAGTGAGCCGGCCTTCGTCACGCCGGATTACGTCCGCATCGGCTGCCTGGAATGGGCGCCTTCCGGGGACCGGCTGTTTGTCGGATTCAAAGTCGACGACGCGGAGGAAAGATATTATGTAGGCTGGGTAAAGGCCGGTTCCTGAACCGGCCCTTTTCTTGTGCGCCCGGCATGGGCGATAACTCTAAGGTGAAAGTCCTGAACGGGGGTTGGCTGTACCAACCGTTAGCCTAAGGCAAGGGTGTCCGCCGCGAGGCGGAATCTGAAGGAAGCTGGCGGCAAAGT
>Ga0207810_100261_pt1 | contig 25589 bp, 17 predicted proteins | sample CeladaPassaB1F15_FD_187491 | JGI IMG/M metagenome (GOLD analysis project Ga0207810, IMG submission 187491) | Cellulose-adapted microbial communities from the Joint BioEnergy Institute, USA - Passage B1F15 (SPAdes) (version 2) | ecosystem: Engineered > Bioreactor > Continuous culture >... | reverse complement strand
TGTTGACGCTGGTTTCCCGTTCCGCCTTGACGCGAAAACGCTGGCGATCCCTTTGCTCAAGGATGATCTGATCCAACATCTCCAGCGCTGTCTTCATCGCGCTGGCGAACGCTTCCTGCATCTCCCGGAACATCCACTGCTCAAGCTCTTTCATTGTGGGAATGATTGTGGTAAAGTGCTGCACAGGAGCTTCCTCCTCTTGGTGTGTGTTTTGTGTCAAATTCACTTTACCAAGGGAGAAGCTCTTTTTTCTATGTTCGCTTTTTCCAGACTTTACCCCCACGCAAATTTTACTCTAACGAACGAAAGAGGAATGAAATGACTTGAAAGGGTGTTGATGGTGAGCCGGATTTCGGGAAACGCCGCGCAGCCGCTGGAAAGGTTCCGCGAATTGACGCGAAAAATCAGGCAATACGAAGAACTTCTCGGCGTCGTTTACTGGGACATGCGCACGGGAGCGCCGCGCAAGGGGATCGGGCACCGCTCCGAGGCGGTGGGGGCACTGTCCGACGAGGTGTTTCGCCTGATGGTTTCCGACGAAATGGGCGAACTGCTGGCGGCGCTGACGGAAGAGGAAACGCTGCAGGGCCTGGGAACGGTCGACCGGCGTCTCGTGGAGGAAATGAAAAAGGAATACGACCGCAAGAAAAAAATCCCGCCGGAGCTGAACCGGGAATACGTGGTGCTGACCGCCAAGGCGGAGGCGGTGTGGGAGGAGGCGAAGGCGAAGAGCGATTTTGCGGGCTTTGCCCCCTACCTGGAACAAATCGTGGACTATACGCGGCGTTTTGTGGAGCTGTGGGGCGTGAAGGGGACCCCCTACGACACGCTGCTCGACCTGTACGAACCGGATCTCACCGTCGCCGACTGCGACCGGCTGTTCGGGGAACTGAAGGCGCGGCTGGTGCCGCTGCTGGAGGCGATCATGGATTCGCCCCATCAGCCGGACACGTCGTTTTTGCGGGGGACGTTCGATGTGGACGCGCAGAAGCGCTTCAGCCTGTTCATTTTGCGGGAAATGGGATTCGATTTTGAAGGCGGGCGCCTCGACGAAAGCGTGCATCCCTTTGCCATCGGCCTCGGCCCCGGAGACGTGCGGATCACCACGCGTTATTTGCACGACGACGCGGTGAGCGCCCTTTTCGGGACCATCCATGAAGGGGGCCACGCGCTTTACGAGCAGAACTTCGCCCCCGAGCTGGCCGGCACGCACCTGGCGGACGGTGCGTCCATGGCCGTGCACGAATCCCAGTCCCGCCTGTGGGAAAACATGGTCGGGCGGAGCCTGCCGTTCTGGCGGCGGTATTTCCCGGTTTTGCAAAGCCATTTCCCCGGGGCGTTCGGCGGGGTGACGCCGGAAGCGTTCTACCGCGCGATCAACGTGGTGCGGCCTTCCCTCATCCGCATCGAGGCGGACGAGCTGACGTACAACCTGCATATCATGATCCGCTATGAACTCGAGAAAAAGCTGTTCAATGAAGGCTTGTCCGTCCGCGATCTGCCGGAGGCGTGGAACGCCGCATACCGGGAGACGCTGGGCGTGGTTCCCGCGCACGACGGCGAGGGGGTGCTCCAGGACGTGCACTGGTCCGGCGGCGCCTTCGGCTATTTTCCTTCCTATTCTCTCGGCAACATGTACGCGGCGCAGTTGATGCGCGCGATTCGGCAACAGCTGCCGGATCTGGACGGGATGATCGAGGCCGGGCGGCTGCTTCCGCTGAAAGAATGGCTGACGGAACACGTGCACCGTCACGGCAAGCTGCTCAAGCCCGCCGAACTGATCCGCCAAATCACCGGGGAAGCGCTGAAGTCTTCGTACCTGTGCGACTATCTGGAAGGCAAATACCGCGAAATCTACCGGCTGTAAACCGTCCCCCGGAATGCTTGTCCAATCCGCGGGCGTCATGAATCCTCCATCGCGATCATACACTGGAACGGGTGAGCCGCAAGCAGGTCTGTTTTTTTGTCACTCTAGACGAATGTCCTGCATAGACTTTAATCGAACGGATCGCATGGAGGAGGTCAACCGATTATGGCGTTGGCGGATAAACGGTTGCAGTGCAGGGAAATCATCACCAAAGCGGTTTGCGGCAAAGGCCGGAAATTTTCAACGGTCACCCATACGATTACGCCTCCGCATCCACCGTCCAGCATTCTGGGGGCTTGGATTATCAATCATCAATATGAAGCGGTGAAGTCGGGGGACGGCGTGGAAGTCATCGGTTCCTACGACATCAACGTATGGTATTCCTATGACCGCAACACGCAGACGGACGTGGCCAAGGAAACGGTCACCTATTCCGAACTCGTGCCGCTTTCCTATCTGGACCCGAAACACCGGAAATCCACGGAAGAAGTGTCCGCGGAAGCGATCCAGGAACCGAACTGCGTGGAAGCGTCGATCAAGGGCCGCTCCTCCGTCGCCGTCCGGGTGGAACGCGAGTTTGCCGTGGAAATGATCGCGGAAACGAAGGTGTGCGTCGCGGTGTGCCCCGGAGGATGCAAGGACGACAAGGACATCGGCATCGGGATGAGCGCGGGCGAAGACGGCTTCGAAGATCTCGACGCGGATCTCCTGGAAGACGAGGTTTGACCGCCGGGTTTGCGGTTTCCAGCCGCCCGGGCGGTCGGCCGCGTGACGGGCGGGGCGTTTCTTTGTCCGGTTGCGCCGCTTGATCCTGCTTCATGTATACGCATCGACGCCGGAAAAGCAGCGGGCGGGCGCCCGGCCGGCCGCGGCCGGATAAGCCCGATTTTGCCGGCGCGCGCCGTCACGCGTATATTGCGGGAACCAGGGCGTTATTTTTTTGCGCATGTGGGGAGGGGTCGCGGATGGCCCTGCTGGACAACGCCGCGCGACTTCCGGCCCCGGCGGAAATCGGCCGCATCCTGGCGCGGGAAGGCATCAGGGCGGAATTGACGCCCGTTGCGCGGGAAAAGGGGGGCGCGCGGGATGCGGCCGGTTCGCGTGATGCGCCGGAAGAGCTTCAAGGGGCCGACGGGGAAGGACCGAATGCGCGCACGTATGCGGTGACCGTCTGGGGACTGGAAGCGGTGGACATGGCAAGGAGCGAAGGCGATCCTTTTTTCCGTGCGGGACCGCCGGATCCGGCATTGGCGCGGCATTTGTCGCGCACCGCCGCGCGGGCGCTCTATGCCCTCGGCCTGGAGAGCGGACAGGTCCTCCTGGGCGTCGATCCCGGCGGGCGCGCCCGGGTGCGGGGCATCTCCGCGGAGCCGCATCCGGTCACGGCGGAGGGCGAGTTCCGGCTGGCGGAAGCCGCCAGGCGCCAGGCGGAGCTGCGGGAGGAGGAAAGCCGCCGTCCGCCCGCGGCGATCCTCGGCGCCGATCCCGAATTCGTCCTGCTGACGCCGGAGGGCCGGGTCGCCCCGGCGTCGCGTTATTTTCCGCCCGGCGCGACGGTGGGCAGCGATTCCCTCGTCGTGCACGGCATCCGCCGCTGGCCTCTGGCGGAACTTCGGCCGGCCCCCGCCGCAGAGCCCGCCGCCCTCGCCGGGGTACTCCGCCGGCTTCTCGCCGAGGCCGCGCGCCGTACCGGTGACGAGCCGCTCACCTGGCGGGCGGGGGCGCTGCCGGTGCCCGGCCTGCCGCTTGGCGGGCACATTCACTTCAGCGGCGTGGCGCCGACGCCCGGGCGGCTGCGCGCCCTGGACAACGCCGTCGCCCTGCCGCTTCGCCTGCTGGAGCCGCCCGGCGCCGCCGGACGCCGTCCGCGCTACGGCGCGCTGGGCGATTTCCGGCGCAAGGCGCACGGCGGCTTCGAATACCGCACGCCGCCGAGCTGGCTCGTTTCGCCGGCGCTGGCCTGCGGCGTGCTGGCCCTGGCGAAGATTGCCGCCGAAGAACCGGGCCGGATCGCCCGTCCGCTCGACGACCAGGGGGTTCGCGACGCGTTCTATGCGGACGGGGACGGCGGAACCGGCCGCGAACGGCTTGTTCTCGCGGTGCGGGAAGTCATGGATTCCGTGCGGAAAACGGAAGGCTTCGCCAGGTACCGCGCCTGGATCCAGCCGTTGTTTCGCGCCGTGGAAAGCGGGAAGCGCTGGAACGATGCGGCGGATTTGCGGGACCGCTGGCGGGTGCGCGGTTAGGGGCGCCTTTCACCAAATATCAGGGGTGCGCGGTTTCGCGCGGCTCCCGGACCGGATAGCGCCAGTTTCGTTCTTCGCCGTCGTCCAGGCGCAGGGATACGCACAGCCAAAGCCGGGAAATTCCCGGCGCGGGCGGCAGCCGAAGCTGCAGCAATTCCCTGTCGCCGCGCCCCAGGCGGCCGACCGCTTCCGCACTCCCCAGACGACGCCCGTCCTCGCCGAGGAGGGCAACCGAAACGTCAAATCGCCGGCCGTACGCGCCGTCGTTGAAGAGTCCGATTTGCGCGAGGAACGGACAAGCCTCGTCCGCGTTCTCCCGGCGCAGCGTCGGCCGCACGCGGACCGTGTCCCGCTCGGCCAGGGTGAACGCAAGCGCGGCGAGGCGGACGGTTCCCGACTCGGCGCGAAGCCGCAGGCGGTGTTCGCCGGCCGGAAGCCAAAGGCCGGGCGCCGGGAGGCGGGCGTCGGACAAGCCAAGCCGCACCGGCGGAATCTCCGGCAGCCAGCTCCATCGCTCCGGAAAGAGCGGCCGGATTTCCAAAACGGCGCGAAAGTCCTCCGCCGCATCCGCCGCGTTTGGCGCCGCATCCGGCGCGGCCGGGTCCGCCGGCAGCAGCCGGACTCCGTACACACCGGTTTCGTGGACGAAGACGTCCGCTTCCCACGTTTCGTCTTCCCGCAGTACAAGGGGAAAGACCGGCCGCACCCGTCCGGGCAGATCGTACGGATCGAAGGCCGCTTCCGCCGCGGCCGCCTTTTCCCGCACGGACGCGGCCGCTGCGTTCGCTTCCGGCTTCCCCGCGCGCGGGCTTTCCGGAGGCCCGAGGTAGCTGGGACGCACGCCGCCGGTGTCGAGGACGATTTTTTGCAGCACGACGGTCGGATCGACCATCCACACGCGCAGCGTATGATCGCCGGGCGCATCAATGCGGTGGACCGTTTCGACGGTCCGGACGTTCAGGATGACGCTTTTTTCCCAATCCTTGCCGTCATGGATGCCGTCGTGCGGACGGCTGTCGGCGCCGTGCGCCATGGCGTCCGCGATGACGATCGGCCCGTCGTCGAAGGAAACGCCGATGCGCAGGCCGGCGCCGGGAACGAAGTCCAGCGACGGGGCCAGATGGCAGATCACCCGGATGTCCCCGGCGGCGGCCAGGCGCACGCGGTATTCAAGGCGCGGCGAGCCTTCGGGCGGCCGGGCGCTCGGCACGGTGACGGGGAAAACGGCCATGGACGACAGCGTTCTTCCGTAATCTTCGATTTTGCGCCAGGATGCGCCGCCCGCCGGCACGTTCGCCGCAAAATGTTCCGCTTCGATGGAGATGTGGCCGTCCGATTCCACAAAAACGTCCGCCGCTTCCGTTTCGCCCGCGGACGCAGGCGGCAGGAGGCCGGCCGGGCGGACCAGGCGGACCCGCACGGCCACTTCCGTTCCGTCCGACCCGATGATCGTCACCGTTCCTTCCGCCCGTTCGCCGGGAGGAGCGGCATCCCGGTCGACGTCCACCCAAATCCGTTTCTGTTTCACGACGACGCCTTCCCGCACGTCGGGAAGGATCCAGCCGTCGGCCTTCACCGCAAACGCAAAAGGCTCCGATCCGCGGTTGAACACGTCGATGTACCGCCGTTCGCGCGAATGCGGATCAAACGGCGGCAGCGCGCATTCGTCCGCGGCGCCCGGCCAGGCGGATTCCGAACCTTCGACGGCGACGCCCATTGCGGGGCCGGGAAGCGGCGGCACGCGGCCCGTTTCCGGCATGACGTTCGTTTCCGGCTGGTTCCATCCGGTGTACCCGATGTGCGTCTGGTCCATCATGTGGTTCCATTTGCCCATCGCGGTGCGCCGGTTGTAGTCGAAGGCCAGCTCCTCGTCGGTTTCAAACAGCAGCTCGGCCCGGCGGGCTTCCGTATTGGCCATCGCCCGGCCCTGGCGCGTGTAAATCCTGCTTTTTTCCGCCCGCAGGTGCAGCTCGTTGACGGCCGCCGACGCCTTGACGGGGTAGAGCACCGTCTGGAAAAAGGCGTCCCTGTACGCGTCGGGCAGCTCCGCGTATATTCGCTCGGCCCGGACGACGGCGTCGCGCATGTCGGCGAGCACCGTTTCCGCTTCTTTGTAATGGACCCAGCTGTAGAGCGGGACGGCGTTCAGCAGCTCGGGCTTGAGGCGCCCGTTCCATTTGGCGTAGCGGGCGATGAGATCCGCGATCTCATCGCCCGCGGCGCGGCCGGCGCCGAATTGCCGCATGGCCCACCCGTTGCCGAATTCGCGCAGATTGTCGGGGGCAAAGTCGTGGACGTTCCATGCCAGACGAAGGAAAAATTCCGTCTGGAATTCCATCGGTTTCAGATCCCCGACGTTGACGACCCAGAGCCGGTCGGCGCCGTAGGCAAAAGCTTTGTGCATCTGCTCCCAGATCTTCGGAACGGGGACGGTGGCGATCCATTTGTAGGATCTCGGGTTGCCGACGTAATCCAGGTGGTAATAGATGCCCGCGCCGCCCGGACGGCCGCGTTCCTCCGGAGACGGAACCCGCCGCAGGTTGCCGTGGTTGTCGTCGGACCAAAGCAGCGTGACGTCGTCCGGCACCCGCATTCCCCGCTCGTAATATTCCTGCACTTCCTTGTAAATCGCCCAGATCTGGGGCACTTTCGTCACGTCCGGGCCCATGTGCCGGGCGATGATTTCCCGCTGGTCCGCGACGATGGTCTGCAAAAGGCGCATTTTGGCTTCCATGGGCCCGCCGCCCATCGGCTCGTCGCCGTCGCCGCGCATGCCCAGCGTGATGACGCTTTCGAAATGGCGGGCGCGGGCGATGCCTTCTTCCCAGAAGCGGTACAGCGTGTCCCGGTTGGCGGCGTAATCCCAGGGACCGCTGCGGCGTTTTTTCCAGTCTTTGTGGGGGCGAAGCATCGGCTCGTGGTGGGACGTGCCGATGACGATGCCGTACAGGTCCGCCACGGCCGCGTTTTGTTCGTCGTCTTCATAGAACGAGCTGTCCCACATCGCCGGCCACAGGAAGTTGGCCTTGAGCCTGAGAAGAAGCTCGAACACGCGCTCGTAAAATTCATGGGTGAAATCGGGGTAGTTCGAACGGACCCACGTCATGAGGCAGGGCCCCTCGTCGTTCAAAAAGATGCCGCGGTATTTGACGGTCGGCTCGCCCTGTTTGTATGTTCCGCGGCGGATGTAAAGTTCCGGCCGGCGCCTGACGGGTACGTCGGCCCACCAATGCCAGGGGGAGACGCCGATTTGCCCGGACAGGTCGTAGATGCCGTAGATCGTCCCGCGCCTGTCGCTGCCGGCGATGACGAGCGCCTCTTTCACGCCGGGCAAAGGCCCGGGAACCGTCTGGACGACGAAGGATTCCCATTTGCCGGCGACGCCGGCGGCATCGAGCCGGCCGGTTTCGATCAGCCCGTCGATGATGGAACTTTTGCCGATCGTGCCGATGAGCACCGCAAATTCGGACAACGGGGCGGCATGGTGGCAAAGCCGGGGCGTCAGGCCGGTGACGCGGAACAAATCCCGCTGAAGGTCGCCCGCTGCACGGACGACGCCGGGGTGGTCGTCGCCGGACACATACAGGTCGGCAACCTTTCCGCCGGCGGCCAGGGGGAAGACGCCGGCGGCCGGGACGCCGGAGGCCGCATCGGCAACATAACGGATCTCGGCCATGGACTGGACATCCTTTCCGCTTGGTTTCGGTCTCGGACAAAGCCGATTCGATTTTAAGACATGATTTGGCATGACGGAACGAATCGGAGGAAACAACTAAATTTTTATAGGCAAAAGATTAAATTTGCGGGGGTGGCTTGCGGGTTCGGCCGCGCATCGGGGCGCGTCCGGCGCGCGATGGCAAAACATGCGGGCGACGGAACCGGCCGGCCTCCCGAAAAGCGCTGCCGGTTTGGCGACGTTCTCTCTTTTTTTGCTATAATGGTTTCGGGTTTCATTGGATCGGGAGGCGGACCATGGCAGGCTATACCCCCATGATTGAACAATACCTCGCGGTCAAGGCGGAGGCGGGGGACGCGCTTCTGATGTTCCGCCTCGGCGATTTTTACGAGCTGTTTTTCGAGGACGCCGTGATCGCCGCCCGCGAACTGGAAATCACCCTCACCGGCCGCGACGGCGGGGCGGAACAGCGCATCCCCATGTGCGGCGTGCCGTACCATGCGGTGGAATCCTACATAGCCAAACTGATCGAAAAAGGATACAAGGTCGCCATCTGCGAGCAGATGGAAGACCCGAAGACGGCCAAGGGCGTGGTGAAGCGGGAAATCGTCCGCGTCGTCACGCCGGGCACGGTGATGGAAGGGAAGGCGCTGGACGGCAAGGCCAACCGCTTCATCGTCGGCGCCGCCGTCGCGGACGGGCGGTTCGGCTTCGCCGCCTGCGACATGACCACCGGGGAACTGTACGTCACTTCGCTGGACGCCGCCGCGGATGCGGTGCTCACCGAACTGAACGTGTACGAACCGGCGGAAGCGGTGGGCGACGAAGCGGCCCTCGCGATCATCCGCCAGGCGGCGGCGGAAGCGGGGCGCACCGTGTTTTGCACGCTGCGCGAAAGCAGTCCCGAGGCGGATCTGGCAGCCCAGTTTCCGGACGAAGACTGGGAGCGTCACGAACCGGCGCGGCGCGCCGCCGTCGCCCGTCTGCTGGGGTATCTCAAGGAAACGCAAAAGCGTTCCCTCGCCCACATCCGCACGGTCAAGGCGTACGACCCGCAGCGCTACATGCGGCTGGACCCCTACACCCGCCGCAACCTGGAGCTGACCGAGACGATCCGCGACCGCTCCCGCAAGGGGTCGCTTCTCTGGCTGCTGGACCGGACGCGCACCGCCATGGGCGCGCGCATGCTCCGCCGCTGGATCGACCAGCCGCTGCTGGACCCGAAGGCGATCGACAAGCGGCTCGACGCGGTCGAAGCGCTGCACGGCAACTGGCTGCAGCGCGCCGAGCTGCGCCGGGAGCTGGCGGAAATCTACGACCTGGAGCGGCTCGTCGGCCGCGTCGCCTACGGAACGGCAAACGCCCGCGACCTGAACGCGCTCAGATCTTCCCTGGAGCGGATTCCCGCCGTGCGGGACATTCTCGCTTCGCTGGAAGGCTCGCCCCTGGCGCGACTGGCGGAGACGATGGACACGTGCGAGGACGTGGCCGGACGGATCGCGCAAGCCATCGCCGACGATCCCCCGGTGACGCTGCGCGAAGGCGGCCTCATCCGGCCGGGCTTTGACCCGAAATTGGACGAGCTGCGGGAAGCCAGCAAGAGCGGCAAGCAGTGGATCGCCGACCTGGAGCGGCGGGAACGGGAAGCGACCGGCATCAAATCGCTGAAGGTCGGCTACAACAAAGTGTTCGGCTATTACCTGGAAGTGACCCGGGCGAACCTGGCGGCGCTTCCGGAGGGCCGCTACGAGCGCAAGCAGACGCTCGCCAACGCGGAGCGGTTTGTCACGCCGGAGCTCAAGGAAATGGAAGCGCGCATTCTGGAAGCGGAAGAAAGGCTGGTCGACCTGGAATACGAAACCTTTCTGGCCATCCGCGAAGAGGTGGCGCGGCAGATTCCGCGGCTGCAGCGCCTGGCGGAGCAGATCGCCGCCCTCGACGTGCTGCAGTCCTTCGCGGAGGTGGCCGGCGAGCGGCGCTACACGAGGCCGCGCTGGTCGTCCGGTTTCGACCTGCGCATCCAAGGCGGCCGGCATCCGGTGGTGGAAGCGCTGTCCGAAAACGAGCCGTTCATCGCCAACGACACGGTGCTCACGGAAGCGGACGGCCGGATGCTGCTGATCACCGGGCCGAACATGGCCGGCAAGAGCACCTACATGCGGCAGGTGGCGGCCATCTGCATCATGGCGCAGATCGGCAGTTTCGTCCCGGCGGCATCCGCCGAGCTGCCGATCATCGACCGGATCTTCACGCGGATCGGCGCGGCGGACGATCTGACCGGCGGACAAAGCACCTTCATGGTGGAAATGAAGGACATCCGGGTGATGACCGAACAGGCCACCCGGCAAAGCCTCGTCATCATCGACGAGCTCGGCCGGGGCACGTCGACGGACGAAGGGATGGCCATTGCCCAGGCCGTCATCGAGTACGTGCACGACCGAATCGGCTGCAAGGCGCTCGTCTCGACGCATTACCACGAGCTGGCCCGCCTGGAGGAAAACCTGCCTTCGCTGCGCAACGCGCGCATGGCGGTCAAGGAAAGCGGAGACACCGTGACGTTCCTGCGCAAGCTGGTGCCGGGGGCGGCCGATTCCAGCTACGGCATCTACTGCGCGCGGCTGGCCGGCGTGCCGGATTCCATCGTGAGCCGGGCCTATGAGCTCTTGCACCAGATGGAATCGGCCGCGGCGAAAACGGCCGGCGGTCCCGCACAGGCCGCCCGGCGCGAAGGGGCGCCGGTGCGGGACGAAGCCGCGCTTGCGGCAGCCTGGGACGAAGCCGCGGTGGCGCGGGAGGCACACGAGAACGTCGCGGCCGGGCCGGACGGGACGGCGGATGCGGTGCAGCTGGCGATGTTCGCGGACATGCCGGCGGCCGAACCGAAAGGACGCAAGGCTTTCAGCCCGCGGGAACAACGGGTTCTGCAGCGTCTCCGCAAGCTCGACGTGTTGCGGATGACGCCGCTGGAGGCTCTGGCGTGGCTCAACGACGCAAAAAACGAACTTACGGAGAGCGGGGATGGAACATGAACCGGAGGTTGTTCACGCGCCTTGCGGCCTGGCCGCTGGCCTTGGCGCTGTTGGTCACCGGCATGACGGGCGCCGCACCGGCGGCGTTTGCCGAGTCTGCGGAGCAGGTGGAAGAAATTCGCGGCCTTCTCGAGCGGTACCATTTGAGCCGGCCCGATGAAGACACGCTGAACCGCGCGGCCATCGAAGGCATGATCTACGCGCTGGGCGATCCGTACACGGAGTATCTGCCCCCCGAAGAGTGGGAAGCCTACCAGCGCGACCTGGAACAGGAAATTGTCGGCATCGGCGTTTATATGACAAATCAAAACCAATCCGTACTCATTACCGACGTGATTCCGAACTCCCCCGCCGAAAGGGCGGGCATCCAGCCCGGCGACGTGATCGTCGAAGTGGACGGCGCCGCGGTGAAGACGACGGACGACGCGAGGGACCGGCTGCTCGGGAAAGCGGGGACGACCGTCAACGTGGTGTTGCTTCGCGACGGCCGGGAGATCCGCGTCCGCGTCACCCGGCAGCTCATCCGGCTGGCTTCCGTCAGCGGACAGCCGATGGGCGACGGGGTCGGGTATATGGCGCTCACCGGATTTACGAGCGACTCGCCGGAGCGATTCGCGGAGCGTCTGGAGCAGCTGGAAAAAGGCGGCCTGAAGGCGTTGATCGTCGATCTTCGCAACAACGGCGGCGGCTACATCGAAGCGGCGCAGGAGATCGCTTCCCACTTCATCCGGAACGGCGTGCTGGCGCACATGATCAACCGCGACGGCAAAGATACCCCGCTTTCCGTCAGCGGAACCCCGCGGCCGTATCCGGTGGTTCTGCTGGTGAACGAGGCGACGGCCAGCGCCGCCGAACTGTTCGCCGGCGCCCTCCAGGATTACGGCGCCGCCAAACTGGTCGGCCGGAAGACCTACGGCAAAGGAGTCACGCAGCTGCTGATTCCGCTGAGCTTCGGCGGGGTGCTGAAGGTGACCACCCAGGAGTATTTGACGCCGAACAACCGGAAAGTGGAAGGCATCGGACTGACGCCCGACGTCGTCGTCCAGGGTCCCGCGGCCCAGCTGGCCGCCGCGTACCGCGCCGCCGGCGGGAAAACGATGCAGATCACCTACGTCATGGGCAACGTCACGATCAACGGGGTGCGCACGAGGCAGCCCAACGCCGTCTACAACCACAACGGCGCATGGTATGTCAACGGCCATTTCGCCGCGGCCGTGCTCGGCGCCGAACTGAGCTACGACGCGAACACCCGGACGGTGAACATGACGCGGGACGGCAAGACGCTGTCCATCCGCATCGATGACCAACGCCTGAACGTGCAAAACGGCCTCAGCGCCTTCGACATCCGCGCGCTGGCGGAATGGGCGCCGGAGCTTCACTGGAACGTGGACGGAGACACGGTGAAGCTGTCCCTGACCGCGTCGGCGGGCTGAAGGCAGCGGGTCCGGCGGACCCGACGAAGGAGGAAACGCCGGTGGGGATCATCCGTTTGCTCGACGGCCATGTGGCCAACCAGATCGCGGCCGGCGAGGTGGTGGAACGGCCCGCATCCGTGGTCAAGGAGCTGGTGGAAAACGCCATCGACGCGGGGGCTTCCGCGATCGGCGTCGAGGCGGAAGAAGGCGGCCTGAAACTCGTGCGGGTGACGGACAACGGGCACGGCATCGCGCCCGAAGACATGGAGCTGGCCTTCCAGCGGCACGCCACGAGCAAGATCCGCAGCGGACGGGATCTGTTCCGCATCGCCACCCTCGGTTTCCGGGGCGAGGCGCTGCCCAGCATCGCCGCGGTCGCCAAGGTGAGCTGCCGCAGCGCCGCGGGCGAAGGCGGCCTGGGCGTCCGCCTTGACATCGAAGGCGGCCGGATCGTCCGGCGCGAGGAGGTCGCCGCTTCCAGGGGCACGGACATCGCGGTGCGGGAGCTGTTTTTCAACACGCCGGCGCGGCTCAAATACATGCGCACCGTGCAGACCGAACTGGGTCACGTCTGCGACGCGGTATACCGGCAGGCTCTGGCCCATCCCGAAATCGCGTTCACGCTGCGCCACAACGGACAGGTGCTGCTCCGGACGCCGGGAAACGGCGATCTGCGCCAGGTTGTCGCCGCCATTTACGGCACCGCCGCGGCCCGCGCCATGGCGGAACTGGCCGGGGAACACCCGGATTACGCCGTTTCGGGACTTGTCGCCCTGCCCGTGGAAACGAGGAGCAACCGGAACGCCGTCACCATCGTGGTGAACGGCCGCCATGTGCGCAGCCCGGCGATCCTGCAATCGCTCCTGGCGGCGTATCACACGATGCTGCCGGTAAACCGTTATCCGCTGGCCGTCGTTCATCTGCGCATGGATCCTTCGCTGCTTGACGTCAACGTGCATCCTTCCAAGCTGGAAGTGCGCTTCAGCAAGGAGACGGAGCTGCGCGTCTTCGTGGAAGAAGCGGTCAGACGGGCGCTCGCCCGGCAGCCTTACATCCCCTCCGGCGCGGCGGCCAAGGCTACAAGGCCGGCCGCGCCGGAGCAGCAGCGTTTTCGTTTCCCTTCGGCCGGGGGCACGGGCGGGGACGGCGGCTGGCCGGCGGCGCTGCAGGAACGGCGCCGGGACGAATATTCCGCCCGGGACGGCGGGAACATCCGCGCGGGGGACGCGGGCGGCCAAGCCGCGGATGCGCCGGGATCCGGCGGCCGGCCTGCGGAAGGACGCGGCTTGGCGAAGGCCGTCGCAACGGGGACGGGCGCTTCCCCGGAACGCAGGGGAACGGATAGGACGGTCGTTCCCGAGCAGGTCTGGCGGGCCGCCCTGGAGGAGCCGGCCGCCGCGTCCGCCGCGCCGGCGGAAAGCGCCGGGACCCGGGAAGCGGCGTTTCCCGAGCTGCACTGGGTCGGCCAGGTACACGGCACCTACATCGTGGCGCAAAACGAATCCGGACTGTTTCTCATCGACCAGCACGCCGCGCACGAACGCATCCAGTATGAATACTTTTACGACCTGTTCGGCCGGCCGCCGGAGGCGAGCCAGGAGCTGCTTCTGCCCGTGACGCTGGAGTTTCCGCCGGGCGAGGCGGCGGTGCTGCGCGGCAAGCTTCCCGTGTTCGAGGCGATCGGGGTGTATCTCGAGGAGTTCGGGGGCAACGCGTTCATCGTGCGGTCGGTCCCCCACTGGTTTCCGAAGGGAGAGGAAGAGGTCCTCGTCCGTGAAATGGCGGAATGGATTGTCGCCGAACGGGATGTGGATCCGGCCCGGTTCCGGGAAAAGGCGGCCATCCTGTGCGCCTGCAAGGCGGCGATCAAGGCGAATTCGGCGCTGACCGGCGAAGCCGGACAGAAGCTGCTCGAACGACTGGCCGCCTGCCGCCAGCCGTACACGTGTCCGCACGGCCGGCCGATCGTCGTGAGTTTCAGCCGGTACGAATTGGACAAAATGTTCAAACGGGTGATGTCGTGATCGTGACCACAACGGAGCGGCCCGACGGGGCGACGGAGGCGCTGGCGCGGCGTCTCGCGGACGAGCTGGAGGCGGTCTACGTTCCGCGCGGATGGCGAACGATCAGCCAGCTGGCCCGCCGGCACGGCGCGGACCGCGTGCTCGTGGCGGGCGGCACGGGTCTCCGGCTGCTCTCGGAACTGGGGCCGCCGCTGTTTTTTCATCCGGGCATGGCGCTGCTCCGCGTCAAGCGGCTGCAAAAAGGCGAACGGGATGCCCTGGTGGATGCGGCCGGCGTCCGTCCCGGCGATCGGGTGCTGGACTGCACGGCCGGCCTGGGGGCGGACGCCATCGTCCTGTCATACGCCGCGGGCCCCGAAGGAAAGGTGACGGCCCTGGAGGTTTCGCCGGTTTTGTACGTGATCGTCCGCGAAGGGCTGGCTTCCTACACGACCGGGGACGCGGAAATCGACGCCGCGATGCGCCGCATCGAAATCCGCCGGGCGGATTGCGGAGACTTTCTGGCCTCGCTGCCGGACAGGAGCTTCGACATCGTCTATTTCGATCCGATGTTCCGCATTCCCGTGCGCACGTCCCCCGGCATGGCGCCCGTTCGCCCTTTTGCCGAGGAGCGTCCGCTCGCCGAATCGGCGGTCCGACACGCCGTGCGGGTCGCCCGCCGAAGGGTCGTGCTGAAGGACCACCGCGACAGCGGGGAGTTTGAGCGGCTCGGCTTTGCCGCTTGCCGCAGGCCGTCTTCCGCCGTCGCCTACGGAGTGATCGAATGTGGCGGCCATTGACCGGGCGGACCGTCCGCCGCTGATCGCCATCGTCGGCCCCACCGCCGTCGGCAAGACGGCCCTCAGCCTGGAACTGGCGGAGCGGTTCGGGTGCGAAATCATCAACGGCGATTCCATGCAGGTCTACCGGCGCATGGACATCGGCACCGCCAAGCTTCCGCCCGAGGAGCGGCGCGGCATTCCGCACCACCTCATCGATATCCTCGAGCCCCATGAGCCTTTTTCCGTCGCGGAGTTCCAGCGGCGGTGCGGGGAGTTCATCCGCGACATCGCGTCCCGCGGCCGGCTGCCGATGATCGTGGGGGGGACGGGGCTTTACGTCGAGGCGGTTTGCTACGGATTTCCGCTGAGCGAAGCCGCCGACATCGATCCGGATTTTCGCCGGCGCATGAGGACGCTCGCGGAAACCGAAGGACCGGAAGCCCTCCACGCGCGGCTGCGGGAGGTGGACCCCGTAACGGCGGCGCGCCTGCATCCCCGCGATGTCAAACGCGTCATCCGCGCGCTGGAAATCTTCGAATCCACCGGCAAGCCGATGTCGGAGGTGCAGGCCCAGCGGCGCGGCGAGCCCAAAACGTCGCCGTATGATCTGCTCATCATCGGACTCGCGATGGACCGCGAAATGCTGTACGCGCGGATCGAAAAACGGGTGGAGGACATGCTCGCGGCCGGACTCGTGCGGGAAGTGGCGGGGCTTCTGGCGGAAGGCGTCCCGCGCGGCGCCACCTCCATGCAGGCCATCGGGTACAAGGAAATCGCCGCCTATCTTGCCGGGGAGACCGAATACCGGACGGCCGTCGAAGCCCTCGTCCGCAACACCCGCCGTTTCGCCAAGCGGCAGCTTTCCTGGTTTCGCCGGATGCCCGGCATCGTCTGGGTGGACGCGGGTCAAAAAATTGAAAGCCTTTACCGGATAACTTGTGATATAATAACAGGAAAGTTCAGGTTGCATCGCGAATAAAATCGTACATCACCCTAATTCTTCTGCAATGGGGGTATCCAGCCAATGAACAAATCCATCAACATCCAGGACACGTTCCTCAACCAGCTGCGCAAGGACAGCATACCGGTTACCGTATACCTGACGAACGGCTTCCAGATCCGGGGTGTTGTGCGCGCCTTTGACAATTTCACCATCATCATCGACAGCGACGGCCGTCAGCAGATGGTCTACAAGCACGCCATCAGCACGTTTACGCCGCAACGCAACGTTTCGCTTGCGCAGCCCCAGGAGGCGGGGTCGGACGCTTGACGTCCCCGAGGCTTGAAACTTTTTGCCCCCCATTTGCGTCTAACTGAATGAAAATGTTCCGTCAAGAGCAACCCGGTCCGGGTTGTTCTTCTTTATGGCGGAACTTGTCTGCAAACACTGTATAGAGAGAAAAAGCCGGACCGCATGTCGGAATTCCGGAAGGTTCAGGGGATCCGAAGGGGGAGAACCATCATGGGCAAAGCCGCTCCGAAGGGGAAATCCCGCAGGGGCGCCTCCGCCCGTGCCGGGCGGAAGGCGGGCATTGGCTTTCTGTGGGTGTTATATGCCGGATTGTTTATCGCCATATGCGCGGTTTTCGGGTATTTGCTCATCATCTTGAACGGCGAACGGATTTTGAGCGAAAACGAAAACCGCTTCGAGCTGGCCCAGGCCACGATCATCACCGACCGCGAAGGCCGCCAGATCACGAAGCTGTACGTGGCCGAGGGCAACCGCGACTACGTGGAGTTCAAGGATATTCCGGAACTGGTCCGCCAGGCGTTCATCGCCACCGAGGACCGGAGGTTTTACGAGCATCGCGGCGTCGATTTCTGGAGCATCGGGCGTGCACTGGTGAAGGACGTCATGGCCGGCGACTTCGTGGAAGGCGGCAGCACCATCACGCAGCAGCTGGCCAAGAACCTTTTCCTTTCCGCGGACAAGACGCTGTTCCGCAAGGCGACGGAAGCCTCCATCGCGCTGGCGCTGGAAAACCACCGCACGAAGGACCAGATCCTCGAGCTGTACCTGAACCGGATCTATTTCGGCAAAGGGCAGTACGGCGTCAAGACCGCGGCCAAGTTTTATTTCAACAAGGACCTGAAGGATCTGGAGCTGTGGGAAGTGGCCACGCTGGCGGGCATCCCGAAAGCCCCCAACGTATACAACCCGCTGGCGGATCCCGAAAAATCCAAGCAGCGCCGTGCCGTCGTGCTGGATCTCATGGCGGAAGCCGGCATCGTCACGCAGGAGGAGGCGGAAAAAGCCAAAAAGGTCGACTACGATCCGAAAAAGGCGCAGACGCAGCAAGCGGGCACGCGGTACCCGACTTACACCGACTACGTCCTGGACGAAGCCGTCCGGGTAACGGGCCTGGACGAGGACCGGATCATGCGGGGCGGATACACCATCGTCACCGCCATCGACATCGCCGCCCAGGAGGCCATGGAAAAGGCGTTCGCGGACGACGACCATTTCGAAAAAAGCGAGGACGGCACCTCGGCGCAGGGCGCGATGGTGATCCTCGACCAGCACACCGGCGAGATTGCGGCCATGGTCGGCGGACGCGATTATGCGACAAAGGGCTGGAACCGCGTCACCAAGCCGCGCCAGCCGGGTTCTTCGTTCAAGCCCATCGCGTCGTACGCTCCGGCCCTGGAAACGGGGAAATGGTTCCCGTGGTCGACCCTGCGCGACGACAAGATCTGTTACGACAACGGCAAATATTGCCCCGAGGATTCCAACCGGACAAAGTATATCGGGCCGGTCAGCATGAAGCAGGCGGTCAAGGAATCCCGCAACCAGCCGGCCGTCTGGCTGCTCAACGAGATCGGCGTCAAGGCCGGCATCGAATTCGCCGCCCGGCTCGGCATCGAGCTCGGTCCGGACGACCGCAACCTGGCCATCGCGCTTGGCGGGCTCACGAACGGCGTGACTCCGCTGGAGATGGCGCGGGCCTACGCGGCATTCGCCAACGGCGGCTTTTTGCCGGAACCGCACGCCATCCTGGAGATCCGGGACGACGCGGGGAAAACGATCTACAAGTACAAGGAAAAAGAACCCGAACGGGTGATGAAGCCCGAAACGTCCTACTACATGACCCAGCTTTTGCTGGAGGTGGTCAAGCAGGGCGGCACCGGCACGCGGGCGGCCATCCAGGGCCGCCAGGTGGCGGGCAAGACCGGCACCACCCAGCTGGGCATCCCCGGGGTCAAAACCTCCGGCAACCGCGACGTCTGGTTTGTCGGCTACACCCCCGAGTATACCGCCGCGGTGTGGATGGGGTATGACCGCACGGATGAAAAACATTTCCTGCAAAAAGGCAGCGGCCAGGCGGCGGCGCTGTTTTCCGCCGTCATGTCGCAGGCGCTGAAAAACAAGGAGAAACGCTCGTTCCCGAAACCCGAGGGGATCGAGAAGAAGGAAGAAATGGCTCCCGTCACGGGGCTGAAGGCCGAATACCTGCCCATGGACGTGATGGTGAAGCTCGGGTGGGAGCCGTCCTCCGCGGAAAACATCGTGTACAGGGTATACCGGAAGGCGGAGGGGCTGGAGGAAACGTTCACCCTGCTGGGCGAAACGGCGGAAACCGCGTTCTACGACCTGGCGATTTTCCCGGAAGTAACGTACACGTATTACGTGACCGCCTACAACGCCCGCGACCGGAAGGAAAGCCCGCCGTCGGAGCCGGCGTCGGTCTATATCTCGACGGAGCTGCCGGAAGACGCCATCCCGGAAGAGCCGGGCGAGACGGCCGAGCCGCCGGGAGAAGGGGAACAATCGCCGGAGATACCGCCGGACGGCGAAGAACCCGGGGAAAACACGCCGGAAGGCCCGCCCGCGGGAGACGAAACGCCTCCCGAAGAGCCGGGCGACGGCCAGCCGCAGGAAGGCGGATCGCCGGAGGAAGGCGAGACGGGCGGTCCTCCGGCCGGGAATGGAACGCCGTAGGAAACGGGAGTGCTTGAGGTGGAACTGCCTTAACCCGAAGGATTTGCCCGGTCGCCGGAATGCTTCCATTCGGCCCGCGGGCCGTTGCGGGGGTGCGGAGGTCCATCGTCCGGCAGCGAAACATGCGCCGGCCGGAGGTGGAGCACGGCCCCCGCTTTATGTTAAGATCGGATATATCGGCGCGGGATGAAGCAGCGGCGGCCGCATCCCGCGCGGCCGGAAAGGAACATGGACCATGAAGCGAAAATTTTCGGACCGTGCCAACTGGCGCCGCATTCTCAAGAAGAGCTACGCCTGCGTCCCGATGGATGAGGCGCGGTTTCGCGGTTTTGTGACCCTGTTTCGCATCCATGAACTGCGGGAACCGCTGTGGAGGGAATACGGCGGAAAGCGGGTGTGTCTGGCGGACAAGGGCTACCTGTGGATGCAGCATTACCCGAAAGGCGAACATTTCGTTGTCACCACGATGTTCAACGACGCGGGGCGCGTCGTGCAATGGTATATCGATATTTGCAAAACGCAGGGCGTGACCGATCAGCAGGTTCCCTGGTTTGACGACCTGTTTCTGGACATCGTCGTCCTTCCGGGGGGCGAAACGATGCTGCTCGACGAGGACGAACTGGAAGAAGCGCTGGACGAAGGGCAGATCTCCGAACGGGATGCGGCGATGGCCGAACGGACCGCCAGGCGGGTGCTGGAAAGCATCCGCAACAAGCGGTTTCCTTTTTTCCGCCTGAGCGTGGAACACCGGCGGCTTCTGCTGCGGCAGCTCGGCTGGGAGGCGGGCTGCTCGTAAGCCGGACGGCCGGGCGCCTTCGTGGCTCGTGTCACCTCCCTGGGCATGGCGGATGAACGGCCCGAATACATTGGTAAGGCGGCAGGCATACGCCGATAACGCCCAGCGGGAGGAGCGAAGCTATGAACGAACGGGCGAGATCGCCGGAAACGCGGGATTCCGCCCTTTCGCGTCCGGACCGGAGAATCAACGTCGTGCTGCGGTCCGCGTCCGCGGAGCAGGCCGCGCCGCTGTCCAGCGTTCGCGCGCGAACGCTCCCCAGCGAAGGCCCGTGGGCCGAATGGCAAAAGGAACTGGACCGGCTGGTCGGGCTGGAAGAGGTGAAGGCGCTCGTCTACGAAATATACGCCCTGCTCCAGGTCGGGCAGATGCGCGCCGCGGCCGGCCTGTCGAACAGCCAGCACGTGTTTCACATGATTTTCAAAGGCAATCCCGGCACCGGCAAGACGACGGTCGCCCGCATTCTGGCGCGGCTTTTGCAAAGCATGGGCGTGCTGAGCAAAGGGCACCTGGTGGAAGTGGAGCGGGCCGATCTGGTCGGCGAATACATCGGCCACACGGCGCAAAAAACCAGGGAATGGATCCGCAAGGCGATGGGCGGCGTCCTGTTCGTCGACGAGGCCTACAGCCTGGCGCGGGGCGGCGAAAAGGACTTCGGGAAGGAAGCCATCGACACGCTGGTCAAGGCGATGGAAGACCACCGCAACCAGTTTGTGCTCATTTTGGCCGGATACACGCTGGAGATGGAAGCTTTTTTGCTGTCGAATCCCGGACTGCCTTCGCGGTTTCCGATCCGGATGACGTTTCACGACTACACGACGGACCAGCTGATCCAGATTGCCGAGCTGATGGCCCGGGAACGGGATTACACGCTGCTGCCGCAGACGCTGCAAAAGCTGCGCCAAATGGTGATCGCGGAGAAAAACGCCCGTCTCTATTCGTTCAGCAACGCCCGTTTCATACGCAATGTGCTGGAACGCGCCATCCGCAACCAGGCCGTTCGCCTGCTGGAGCAATACCCGAGCGGCACGCCCGGGCGGATGGAGCTCATGGATATTCGGCCGGAGGACCTGCGCAACGTGGACGGGTGGGAATGATCCGCGGAAGCACGGCCGGGAGCGGAGGATACGGAACACAGCGCCAGAAGGGGGAAATCGATGGCCCGACAATTGCATGAAACCGGCGCCGGGAAGCGCGAGCGCGTCATCCTCGTCAGTCTCGTCACGGACGACATGCGCCGTCCGGACGCCGATCCGGACGAATCCCTGCGCGAACTTTCCCGGCTGGCGGAAACCGCGGGAGCCGAGGTGGCGGCGGTGACCGTGCAGCATCGGCCGGCCCCCGATCCGAAATGGTTCGTCGGCAAGGGAAAGGCGGAAGAAATCGGGCGGCTGGCGGAACTCCATGGCGCCGGGACGGTCATTTTCGACCAGGAACTGTCCGCCGCGCAGGTGCGCAACCTGGAACCGCTGCTGAACGCCAAAATCATCGACCGTACCCAGCTCATCCTCGACATCTTCGCCAGCCGGGCCCGGACGCGGGAAGGCATGCTTCAGGTGGAACTCGCCCAGCTGAACTACCTGCTGCCCCGGCTGTCCGGCCACGGCCGGCATCTGTCGCGGCTGGGCGGCGGCATCGGCACCCGCGGTCCGGGCGAAACAAAGCTGGAAACGGACCGGCGCCACATCCGCCGCCGCATCGGCGAGCTGCGCCGCCAGCTGGAAAGCGTGAAAGCCCACCGCGAGCTGCACCGCCGGCGGCGCAGGAAGAGCGGCGTTTTCCAGGCGGCCCTGGTCGGGTACACAAACGCGGGGAAATCCACGCTGCTGAATCGCCTGACCGCGGCCGGCGTCCTCGCGGAGGACAAGCTGTTCGCCACGCTGGACCCGACGACGCGTGCGTTGCGCCTGCCGGGAGGCGGGGAAGTGCTGCTCACCGATACTGTCGGGTTTATCCGCAATCTGCCCCACGAGCTGGTCGCCGCTTTTCGCTCCACGCTGGAAGAAGTGAAGGAAGCGGACCTGCTCATCCACGTGATCGACGCCTCTTCGCCGGCGCACGACCGGCAGCGGGAAGTCGTGGAGCGCGTGCTGGCGGAGATGGGCGCGGGGGACAAGCCCGTGCTGGTGGTTTACAATAAAATCGACCTGTGCTCGCCGGATGCGGTGCCCTTCCTTGGGGAAAACGGCGACACCCTGGCGATCAGCGCCTTCCGGGACGAGGACCTGCACCGCCTGGCGGAAGCCGTCGAGCGGAAGCTGGTCCGGCGGACGGCCGTTTTCCGGCTGCCGGCGGCGCGCGGCGATCTCGCCGCACTGGCGTACCGGGTGGGAGAAGTGACGGAGCGGCGCGCCGAAGACGACTGGCTGCTGCTTTGCGTCCGGCTTGATCCGGAAAGAATGGACAGGCTGGGGAAACCCTTGGAACCGTATGTATGGGAAAGGATGGAGTAACGGCTTGGAATCCCGCGCATCCTGGGAACAACTGGCCGAATCCGCCGAGGCGAAGGCGGCGGACCGGCTGAAGGAAGCGGACCGGGTGGCCGAGCGCAACCAGTGGAAGGTCATCCGGGCGTTCCAAAAACATAAAGTCAGCGAAACCCACTTCGCCGATTCGACCGGTTACGGCTACAACGACCGGGGAAGGGAAACGCTGGATGCGGTGTACGCCGAGGTGTTCGGGGCGGAGGCGGCGCTGGTGAGACCGCATATCGTCTCCGGCACCCACGCCATTGCCGTCGCCCTGTTCGGCGTCCTGCGTCCGGGGGACGAGCTTGTGTACGTCACCGGAAGTCCGTATGATACGCTCCATCCGGTACTGGGACGGCCCGGCGACGGCTCCGGCTCGCTGGCCGACTGGGGCGTGCGCAGCCGCTTCGTGCCGCTTTTGCCCGACGGAGGCGTCGACTGGGCGGGAGTGGAAAGGGCGGCGGGCGAACGGACGAAAGTGTTCGCCATCCAGCGCTCGCGCGGCTACAGCTGGAGGTCTTCGTTCACCGTCGACGAAATCGGCGGGATGGTGCGCCGCCTCAAAGCGATCAAGCCGGACGCCGTCGTGTTCGTGGACAACTGCTACGGGGAATTCGTGGAAGACCGGGAGCCGACGGAAGCGGGGGCGGATCTGATCGCCGGGTCGCTGATCAAGAACCCCGGCGGCGGCATCGCCCCCGCCGGGGGCTATGTGGCGGGGCGGCACGAGCTGGTCGAACGGGTGGCCGGACGGCTGACGGCGCCCGGCATCGGCGCGGAAATCGGCGCGATGCTCGGGACGACACGGGCCCTGTTCCAGGGGCTGTTTCTGGCGCCGCTTTTCGTCAGCCAGGCGGTGAAAGGCAGCATTTTCGCCGCCGCGGTGTTCGAGGAGCTCGGGTTTGAAACCAGCCCCGCATGGCACGCAAGGCGCACCGACCTCATCCAGGCGGTCCGCTTCCGCTCGCGGGACCAGCTGATCGCCTTCGTGCGGGCGGTGCAGCGCGCATCCGCCGTGGACGCCCACGTGGTGCCGGAGCCCGCGGAAATGCCGGGGTACGACGATCCGGTGATCATGGCCGCCGGCACCTTCATCCAGGGGGGCAGCCTGGAACTGTCGGCCGACGCGCCGCTGCGGGAACCTTACATCGCCTACATGCAGGGCGGCCTCGCCTATGCCCAGGTCAAGCTGGCCGTCCGCCTGGCCGTGGAAGCGCTGACTGCGATGTCAGATTCCTTGACATAGTTCGGCACGCCCATTAAGATGGATATGGTTGCAAACCGATGATCGCGAGGAAAGAAGAGGGTTGCGACATGGCAGAAGATTCGCGTCAGATGGCCCTTTTCCCGATCGGGACCGTCATGAAGCTGACCGGGCTTTCGGCCCGTCAAATCCGCTATTACGAGGAGCATGACCTGGTCCGTCCGATTCGTACCGCGGGCAACCAGCGCCTTTTTTCTTTCCGGGATGTGGAGCGGCTGCAGCAGATCAAGGCGATGATCGACAGCGGGCTGAACATCGCGGGAATCAAGAAGGTTTTGCAACAAGGCTATCCGGAAGCGAAGGAGGGGACCGTCGCCGTCGAACCGCTGAAAAGCCAGGGCACCGAAATCACCGATCCCCAGGTCCATCGCCTGCTCAAGAAACAGCTGATGGACCGCCGGCCGGGAAAGGTGACGCTCATCGAAGGTCAATTGGCCGGCTATTTCCGCAATCCCCAGCGATGAACATCACATGATGGTCGATGGATTCAGGAGGTCTACATGGGTTACACGCGCGAGGACATTTTGCGCATTGCCAAGGAAGAGAACGTGCGTTTCATCCGGCTTCAATTTACGGACCTGCTTGGCATCGTAAAAAATGTGGAAATTCCCATCAGCCAGCTGGAAAAAGCGCTGGACAACAAGATGATGTTCGACGGTTCGTCCATTGAAGGGTACGTGCGCATCGAAGAATCGGACATGTATCTGTACCCGGACCTGGACACCTGGGTCATTTTCCCCTGGGTGACGGAGGACAAGGTGGCCCGTCTCATCTGCGACGTCTACCTGCCGGACGGCACGCCGTTTCCGGGGGACCCGCGCGGCATCCTGAAACGGGAACTCAAGCGGGCTGCCGAACTGGGCTTCCAGACGATGAACGTCGGTTCCGAACCGGAATTTTTCCTTTTTAAAACGGATGCCAACGGCAACCCGACGAACGAAGTCAACGACCAGGGCGGCTACTTCGATCTGGCGCCGACCGATCTGGGCGAAAACTGCCGCCGGGACATCGTGCTGACGCTGGAGGAAATGGGCTTCGAAATCGAGGCTTCCCACCATGAAACCGCGCCCGGGCAGCACGAAATCGACTTCAAGTACGCGGACGCGATCCGGGCGGCGGACAAGATCCAGACGTTCAAGGTTGTGGTGAAAACCATCGCCCGCAAACACGGCCTGCACGCCACGTTCATGCCCAAGCCGCTGTACGGGATGAACGGGTCGGGGCTGCACTGCCATCTGTCGCTGTTCAAGGACGGCCAGAACGCTTTCTACGACCCGAGCGACAAGCTGGGCCTGAGCGAAACCGCGAAGCAGTTCATGGCGGGCATTCTCCATCACGCGCGCGGCTTCACCGCCATCACCAATCCGACGGTGAACTCGTACAAACGGCTTGTTCCCGGGTACGAAGCGCCCTGCTACGTGGCCTGGTCGGCCGCCAACCGCAGCCCGATGGTCCGGATTCCCGCGTCGCGCGGCATGAGCACGCGCATCGAGGTGCGCAATCCGGACCCGTCGGCCAATCCGTACCTGGCCCTTACGGTGCTGCTGCGGGCGGGGCTGGACGGCATCATCAAGAAAATGCCGCTGCCGGCGCCGGTGGACCGCAACATTTACGTGCTGAGCGAAGAAGAGCGCCTGCAGGCGGGCATTCCCAATCTGCCGGTGTCCCTGGCGGAAGCGCTCCAGGAACTGAAGAGGGACGAGACGATCTGCGACGCCCTGGGCGACCACGCCCTGACGCATTTCCTCGAACTCAAGGAAATCGAATGGGACCTGTACCGCACGCAAGTGCACCAGTGGGAACGCGAGCAATACATGACTTTGTATTAATGGTAAAAATCAAAAAAGGACGGTTCCGCGGATTTGTCCGCGGGACCGTCCTTTTTGGTACGCCCAGCATGGGCGTCATCTCTACGGTGAAAGTCCGGAATGGGGGCTGGCGAGCGCCTACCATTAGCCAAAGGCAAGGGTGCCTGCCGCGAGGCGGGATCTGAAGGAAGCCGGAGGCAAACGCACGGGCCAAGGTACACGAACTGGATTTGAGGCAGGGTTAGTCGGATGAGTTGCCCAAACACAACGAAATCCAAAGCCGCCAAGGGCTAAT
>Ga0207810_100224_pt1 | contig 30439 bp, 27 predicted proteins | sample CeladaPassaB1F15_FD_187491 | JGI IMG/M metagenome (GOLD analysis project Ga0207810, IMG submission 187491) | Cellulose-adapted microbial communities from the Joint BioEnergy Institute, USA - Passage B1F15 (SPAdes) (version 2) | ecosystem: Engineered > Bioreactor > Continuous culture >... | reverse complement strand
GCCGGCCAGCGCTTCGCCGACGATTTTCAGCCGCGTTTCATGGAACGCTTTGCTGGTTCTCATTTCGTCCTCCTCCCCTATGAACAAGTGTAATAAAATTGGCGGGGAGGACTCCAATTTAATTAAGGGGCCTAGCACTTAGTGGTACAGAATACGCTTAAATTGGCCGAAACCCCGTTTTCATGCGAAAATAAAGGTACTTTTGTCGCAATGTCGATCCGTCTCCGCGTTCCGGCGTCCTGGCCGGGTGTCAATCCGAAACCACGTCGTACCCCTGATCCTCAATGGCCTGTTTCAGCTGCTCCAGCGTCACTTTCGTCTCGTCGTACTCGATCGCCACCGTCCCGGCGGCCAGATCGACGGTCGCCCTGGCGCCGGCCTGTCTCACCGCGTTCTCCACGGCGCTTTTGCAATGTCCGCAGGACATGCCCTTTACGTTCAGCGTCACGGTTTGCATGATGGGATCACCTCGTTCAGTAGTGAAGTATGCTCATTTCAGAAGCTTGTTCACGGTGGTCAGCAACTCGTCGACCACGTCAAGGTCGCCTTCCCGAATCCGTTCCACCACGCAGCTTCGCATGTGCCCGGCCAAAAGCAGTTTGCCCACGCCGTTCAGGGCCGACTGCACGGCGGAGATCTGGTTGAGCACGTGGTCGCAATACGTGTCCTTTTCGATCATGCCCTTGATGCCGCGAATCTGCCCCTCGATGCGGTTGAGCCGGGCGATCAGATCCGCCTTGAGCTTCTCGGCATGAAGGCTCTTGCGATGTCCGGGTCCGTCCGCGGACGGGACTTCCCCGTTCCCGGCGCCGTCGGGAGGCCGGATGTCTTCCAACGTCCCTTGAATGATGTCCACCGGATTCACCCCTTCAATCCCATAGTATACCCCGGTATGGTATAAGTCAAGGATTTGCCGACAGCTCGTTGCCGTCTCCTGCGCGCGCCTCCATCCCCTCTCCGCTCACCGTTGTTTTCCGCCGTTTTCCGTTCACAACATGGCAACGGTTGCATCCGCATTCCATCTTGGACCCGCGGCCCGCAACACGCTAAAATGGACATGATGGCTTTAAATCCCCCACAGGGTATATAAAAGGTTTCAAAAGAGGGGATCACCCATGCGGTATTTTTTCTGGCTCCTCCTGGCGGCGGCGGTTGCCTGGCTGGCCTACGAATGGTTCGCCCCGATCCGCGGCGTCCGGAACGTCGGACCGTCCCGTTTCGCAAGGGAACTGGCGGACGCCGGCCCCGCCGGGCGGTTGCTGATCGACGTGCGGGAGCCCCACGAGTTTGCCCGTGGCCATATCCGGGGGGCGGTCAACATTCCGCTGTCCGAGCTCGCCCCGCGGATCGGGGAAATTTCGACGGACCGCCGGATTTTCGTGTACTGCCAAAGCGGGATGCGCAGCCGGCGGGCGGCGCGGATGCTCAGCAAACGGGGATGCCGCGACATCGTCCATCTGAACGGCGGCCTTGCGGCCTGGCGCGGCGAGACGGTCAACTGAGACGAAGGCGGGGCGATTCGTCGAAGCGAACGCAGTCGGCCAAGGCCGGATGGAAGCTTTGGCGCCAAAAGCCCGCCTGCAGGCGGGCTTTCTTGCTTGTCGCCGATCATCCGTCTCCGATCATCGGTCTCCGGGTTTTGGACGGGCAGGCTTCATGGCCGCAAAACAAAAGCCGGCCGGGACGTCCGTTCCCGGACGTCCGTTCCCGGTCGGCTTTTCAGAAGCCGTCAGGCCTGCGGTTTCTGTTCCTGTTGCGGCAGGCTCGCACCGCAGGAGGAACAAAACCGGGCAAACGTTTCGTTCGGCGCGCCACAGCCGGGACACACCGCCTGCCGGTTGGCGGCACCTCTTTGCCCCAGCGTTTCGCGCAGCCTCCGGCTGAACGCTTTTATCCTTGCCGCCTGATCGGGCCGCAGAGCCGCGCGGACGGCGAAGTACGCCACCGCGCCGGACGCCAGGAATTCCACCAGCGACATCGCGGCGTAGCGGTCAACCGAGTAAAACATCTTCGACAGCCCGAACCATTTGAAAACAGCGATCAGTTTTCCAAGCGCCACGATCAGCACGGACGCGGCCAGCACCGGAAAATTCCGCTTCACGAGGCACAGCGCGGCCAAAAACACAAGCAGCGCCCCGGCCAGAAAATTCAAGTGCAGCGCCGACAGCGGTCTGAACGAGAAGATGAAGGAGAAAACGGCAACCAACACCAGAAGGATCTCCGCAAACGGCATCACGTACTGCATCGCCCGGTTCGCGTAGATCCGTTCCGCCATGATCGCGAGCGCTTCCTCCGTGCTGTGGCCGCCCGCCTGTTGCGAAGCGGCCTGCTTCTCGCGTTCAATCCGCTCCCGGAGCTCTTCGCCTATCCCGCGCGAAACCTGCAGCACCCTCTGCCGCAGCCGATCCATCGCCGCGTCCCCCGCCGCCGCCGCTTCCTTGACCGCGGAGCCCGCCTCCGCCGCTGCCGCGGCCTCCGAGCCCGCCGCATGCGCCGCGTCTGCCCCCTGCGCCGCGCTTGCCGCTTGCGCCGTCGCGCCTGCGCCGGCCAGTGCGAACCCGCGCGCCGGAACCTTGCGGTTGGTCACCCATTGGACGTACAAGCCCGCGGCCGCCAGGGCCAGGCCGATGATCAGCGCCGCCGCCTCGCTGTCGCCGCCGAAGGCGACGATCAGGCTCTCGCCGGCCAGGAGGCCTCCCGGAATCGCCGTGGAGACGATAATCACCGGTTTCGCAAACAGCACGCCAAGCACTCCGAAGACCAGTCCCATCAGGATGCCCGGCCAATGGGCATTGGTCAGCAAATAGCCAAGTATGTATCCCATGAATCCGCAAGTCAGAAAGACGCCGACCAAAAACAGCCGGTAAGCGATGAATGCCCCCGCGATGCCGGCCAGGATGCCGACGAACGTGGCAACGCCCCCCTTTTCGGCCACGCCGAAAGCGATGCCCCAACCCAGCAGGCCAAACAGAGCGAAGCCGCAAAGGGCGATCCAGATCTTGAACAGCTTGAATCCGAAGAAACATTCGGCCAGCGCGATGATCGCGAAGATCGCCGCCATCGCCCGCACCAATTCTCCGAACACATCCGACAGGACGGCATACAAGATCAAATCTTCCAACATGGCTTCCCCTCACCCGCTTCGATTTGGACCCCCCGTTGTATGATTTTAACATATGATTGTCGGAATTTGGAACAATGGCCAACCCGGAAGCCCCGATTTCACCAATTGATAAAACGATTTTGATCTCCCCGCGCCTTGCGAAAAGGAGACCTTCCCTTCTCCCGTCTCAGCTGAACTGCAGCGCGTGCATTTTGGCGAAAAGACCGTTCTCCCTGGCCAAAAGCTCGTCGTGCGTGCCCTCCTCCGCAATGCCGTTTTCCGTGATCACCAAAATCCGGTCCGCGTTGCGGATCGTCCCCAGCCGGTGGGCGATCACGATGGTGGTGCGCCCCTTCGAGAGCTCCTCCAGCGCCTGCTGGATCGCCCGCTCGTTTTCGCTGTCCAGGGCGGAGGTCGCTTCGTCCAGGATGAGGATCGGCGGATTTTTCAAAAACATCCGGGCGATCGCCAGCCGCTGCCGCTGGCCTCCCGACAGCTTCAGGCCCCGTTCCCCGATCTCCGTCTCGTAGCCCTCGGGCAAAGATGCGATAAAATCCGCCAGATTCGCCCTCCGCGCCGCCTCTTCGATTTCCTCCCGCGTCGCGTCCAGCTTGCCGTAGGCGATGTTTTCCCGGATGGTGCCCGTAAAAAGAAACGTGTCCTGCTGCACGACGCCGATTTGGGCGCGCAAAGACGCCTTGGTCATGTCGCGGATGTCGATGCCGTCGATGGTGATCGATCCCTCGTCCACGTCGTAGAACCGGGGGATCAGGGAGCAGATCGTCGTTTTCCCCGCGCCGGACGGCCCGACAAGCGCCACCGTGGTCCCCGCCTTGACGCAGAACGACAGATTTTTTACAATCTTGCGGTCTTTTTCATATCCAAACGACACGTTGCGGAAACAAATGTCCCCCTTCAGGGGAGGCGCTTCGATCGCCCCGGGACGGTCCTGCACGTCGGGCTCGATGTCGAGCAGCTCCACGAACCGTTTGAAGCCCGCCATGCCTTTCGGATAGATTTCCAGGATGGCGCTGATTTTCTCGATCGGCCGAAACAGGATGTTCAGATACAGAATGAACGCCACCAGATCGCCGTAGGACAGCGAGCCGGAGTAGCTCAGCCAGGCGCCGTAGACCAGGATGACGATCGTCATCACCCGGGTGGCGATGTACATGCTGGACATGTTCCAGCCCATCACCTTGTAGGCGGTGAGCTTGGCCAGCCGGAAAAACTGGTTGTCTTTTTCAAAACGCTTGATTTCGTACGCTTCGTTAGTGAACGCCTGCACCACCCGCGCCCCCGCCACGGCGTCCTCGATCCGCGCGTTCACGTCCCCGATGTGGCCGTACATCCTTTTCCAGGCTTCGTTCATCCTGCGGTTGCAGTACGAAATGAGCCACACGAGGAACGGGGCGACGACGATGGCCGTGAGCGCCAGCGGCACGTTGATGGTGAGCATCACCCAGAACGCGCCGGTGAAAGTCATGACGGCGATGAACAAGTCCTCCGGCCCGTGGTGGGCCAGCTCGCCGATGTCGAACAGATCGTTGGTGATGCGGCTCATGATGTTTCCGGTCTTGTTGTTGTCAAAAAAACGGAACGACTGCCGCTGCACGTGGGTGAACAGCTCGCGGCGCATGTCCGTTTCGATGTTGATGCCCAGCTTGTGCCCCCAGTAGTTCACCACGAACTGCATGGCGCTGCTCAGCACATACAGAGCCAAAAGGCCGGCGCTGACCGCCACGACGGCGCTCCAGTTCCGCTGCGGCAGAAGGTCGTCGATGAACCAAGCCACGGCCAGGGGAAACCCCAGTTCCAGGATCCCGACAAAGACGGCGCAGGTAAAATCGATGAAAAACAGCTTTTTATAAGGCCGGTAGTAACGGAAAAAACGCCGGATCAACATGCCGTTCTCCCTTTCTGTCCATTGAAACGAAACATGGCGCGCCACGGATCGCAAGGTCCCGCGGCGGGCTTAACATCGTACCATCCAAAACAAACCGTGTCAAGACAGGTCAGGGCAGCACGTCCTGTCCGGCGGCGGCGCGGATCCGGTCCAGCGTCTCCTCCCAGCGCCGCCGCATGAGTTCCCGGATGTAGACGTCTTCCAGCATTTCCTGGTGAATCGCCACCGTCGTCTTTCCCGCACGCGCCGGAAGCAGCGTGATTTGCAGACGGGACGGCCTGTCCCACTCCGGAAGCTTCCAGGTGGTGCGCAGTTTGCGGAACGGATGCACCACCGCGATTTTGCCCGTGACGCCTTCCGCCGACGCAAACGCGAACCCCTTCTCCGCCCGGAATTCCGGAACGCTTCCGATCCACAGCGGCACCCCGCGGGGAGACATCAGGAAGGTCCACAGCTTGCGCGGGTCGGTCTCCCACGTCCTCCGGACCCCGATCTGCACGCCCGCGTCCTTCGTGACGCCGACCGGCGTCCGGCCCACCCGTTGCCCGTACATGACGGCCAGCCATTCTCCCCACTCGTCCGAAAGATGGAAGGTTTCGCAAATATGGCCCTTGATCTACTCATGGGACCATAACGGATCGACCGTCCGCTCCAGCCTCGCGATCCATTCCTCCCGGGCGGTTCCCGTCGCTTCCCGAACCTCCCGCTGAAAAATGGCGCTGACCACCCCGGGCGTCCCTCCCCTGTTCAAAAATTTGAGTTCATTATATAACAAAAACCCTGACAGGGATGGTCAGGGTTTAAGCGGGTTGCGCACATCATCCGCGGGTCGCTCCTCCCGCGCGTATCATCCAACTGTCTATCCCGCATGCAGGGGATGTTCGAAGGCGATGCACGCTTCCCCGGCTTCGGAATTGTACGCCCGGACCGTGCCGCCCATTTTGGCCGTGAGTTGCCGCACGATGTACAGTCCGAGTCCGGCATGGCCGCCCTTCCCGCCGCGGGCTTCCTCGCCGCGATAAAACCTTTCGAACAGGTGCTCCAGGTCCTTCTTGCTGAATGGCGGCCCGGTATTGCAGATCTCATAGAATACCCGGTCAGGCTGCACGCGCACGATCATCCGAATGCGTCCGCCGGGCGGCGTGTGCTCGAGGCTGTTGGTGATCACATTGTCCAGAATCCGCTCCACCATTTCCGGGTCGAACCGGACCGGCGCCTCGGGTTCGCCGTGAATCTCCGTCTCGAAGCGAATGTTTTGTTGATGCGCCTGCAGGTCATAGTGGGACAACTTCCGGCGGATGAACGTGCCGATGCGAAGGGGAACCGGATTCGGACCGGAACCGGAACTTTCCAGCTCGGAAACGTACAGCATTTGCCGGACCCGCGCGGCGCTTTTTTCCGCATTTTCCCGGATGATGCCGAGATATCGGGCCTGTTTCTCCGCAAGGTTCGTCCCGGCATCGTCGATCAGCGCTTCCGTATACCCCAGAACGAGGGACAGCGGCGTTTTCAGGTCATGCGCCAGCGCTTCGGTCATGCGGCGCCGCTCTTCTTCCATTTTCCACTGGGCGAACAAGGAACGCTTCAGCTCGTCCCTCATCTCGGAAAAGGCGGCGCACAGCCGTCCGAGCTCATTGTCGCTGCGGTAGGGGAGCTCAAAATCGAGATTTTTGCGCTTGATCTGATGGGCCGCTTCCATGAGCATCTGCAGGGGCCGGTTCACGCGGCCGGCAAACCGCCGGGTGAAGATCAGAATGGCCAGCACGAAGTAGACAAACGGCGCCGCGGCCAGGGCGGCAAGCAGCGCCGCGATCCAGAACCGGCCGCTGCCGTCCGCGGGCGTCACCTTCAGTTCGTAGGTTAGCTGCACGGCGCCGGCCAGACGTCCCAGTTCGTCCACGATCGGCACCATCCGGACAAATTTGCCCTTGGCCGGGAACGTCGTGTTCAGCCGCTGAATCCACTCTCCCCGTTCCCCGACCCCTGGTTCGGAAACTGACCCGTACAACCGCTCGCCGGCGGCGTTGACCACCTGGTAGTCCATCCCTTTCAGCGGGATCACCCGCTCCAGCGCCTCCCGGGCGCCCGGCTCCAGGAGCTGCGCGCCCTGCGCCCGAATGTACGCTTCGATGTCCGGCAACCGGGATTCGTAATAATTGGCGGGGAAAATGTGCTTGTACTGCAAAAAATAAAACAACACGATGCCCGCCGCATAGGTCGCCAACGTGGCCAGCAGGCTGGAAACCACGATCAGGACGATGGTGATCCGAATCTGGGATTTCAGCGAGCGGTCTTTCACGCGGCACGCTCCTTTGGCGCTAGATTTTGTTCCACTTGTAGCCGATTCCCCACACCGTGGCGATATACTCGGTGGACGGGTCGACGGCGGCCATCTTGGCGCGGATCTTTTTCACGTGCTCCACGACGGTGGACGAGTCGCCTTCGGCGTCATACCCCCAGATCCGCTCGTAAATTTGTTCGCGGGAGAACACCTGCCCGCTGTGCATCGCGAGCAGCTCGACCACGTCGTATTCCCGCCGGGTGAGCGGAACGGGCTTTCCGTGAATCGTCACCGACCGCTCCTTCAGATCCAGAGCCAAAGGGCCGAAGTACAACCGGGTGCGCTTGCGTTCCGCATTGAGATACTGGGCCCTTCGCTCCCGCCGCAGGTTGGCTTCGATCCGGGCCATCAGCTCGCGCAGGCTGAAGGGCTTAAGCACATAATCGTCCCCGCCCAGCGAGAAGCCCCTGAGCCGGTCCGCTTCCGATTGCTTTGCGCTCAAAAAAAGGATCGGGCACAGCACCTCGTCGCGAATCGCCCGGCACACCTCGAAACCGTCCAGGTTCGGCATCATGATATCGAGAAGGATGAGATCCGGCTGTTTCCGGGCCAGGCGCACGCCTTCTTCGCCGTCGTAAGCGACGAGCACCTCATGCCCTCTCGCTTGCAGTTCTTCCCGCAGCAGGGCGACCAGATCCTTTTCGTCGTCGATGACCAGAATCCGGCTCATTCCGATTCCTCCATGCCATGTCGATGTTCCGCCCCGTCGTTACGAATCACGTCCGGGCCCCTCCCAGCGGCAAAACCATGCCGTGCCGAGAACGGCCAGGACGGCGAACGTCAGGCAGGCGGGCAAAAGCCCGTCGGTCGGAGCGGCGGGAACCAGCGGGTGCAACGCCAGCCGTACGGGCCACGCCCAGGGAACCGCCGGCCAGACCGGATCGCCGACGCCCGTCGCCCCGATGATCGCCGCCATGAGCAGGCCGGCGCCGCCGACGCCGACGCTGGCGCCCAGCCCGCAGGCGAGGGCGAGCCACAAGTGCAGCGCCAGCTGCGGCAGCGCCCCGGCCACCGCGAGCCACGCCCCAGCCCAAAACATCCCGGCCTGCGTCGCTTCGATGCCCAGTCCCGCCTGCATGCCGGGCACGAGAATCGCCAGGGAGATGAGCACGCTTCCGGCGGTGATGACGATCAGCAGCAGCAATTTGGCGGCATACAGAACGGACCTGGACGCGGTGGAACCGAGCAAAGCGCCGAAACGGCCCGCCTGTTCCTCCTGCAGGCTCAAAAGACCGGTGAGCAGGCCGACGGCCAGCGGCAGAAACACGGTCCAGCCTTCGAAGAAGGCGCTGTAGATCCGAAGCGGAAGTTCCGGGGTCACGCGGAACCTCGAGAAATACCAAAGGATGAGCAGCGCGTATCCGGCGGGCATGGCGATGACCGCCCAGCGAACGGGCGTCCGTCTCGTCTTCAGCCAATCCGCGCGCATGAGGCGCAGCAAGATCATCGTCACCGCACCTCTCTTCCGGCGAACCAGAACGCGGTCAGCGCTGAGCCCGCGGCCAGAAACAGGAGCGACGCCGCAATCCCCGCCGGAATGACGGAAGGATCGAGCAGCGGGTCTCCCGGATCCAGCAGAACCCCGTTCGGGTGAACGCCGATCACCGGGGACATCAGCCGGATCGGCCAACTCCACGGGACGGCGATCCAGAACGGCCGGTCGGCGGCGAGCACGCCGGCGACGATCCCTGCGATCCCCGAGGCGAGCCCGCCGAAGGCGCCAAAGCGGGCGGCCGCGAACAGGTGAACCGGAATGAGGCCGAGGGAGACCAGCCAGATGAGCAGGCTCGATCCGGCAATGGCCGCCAGCGGAACGCCGCCGCCGGCCGTGAGCAGTCCGGCCGCGATCGCCGCAAAGATCAGCACGACGGAAGACGCCAGCATGTAATAGCCGATCATCAGAATCTTGCCGACCCAAAGCCTCGGCATGCTAATGTGATGGGAACGGAGACCGCGGTAATTCCCCGCCTTCTTCTCCCGCTGTTCCGCCAGGGTGCACAGCAGGGCGGTCCCCATCGGAACGAACAACACCGGCCACCAATTGAAAATCATGCCGAGCAGCAGCTTCCAGGGCAAGCTCGACGGGTCGGACAACAGGAAGCGGATCACGGCTCCGTACAGCACGAAAAACAACGGAGCGGCGAGCGCCAGTTTTCTCGCGAAACTGCGCTTATATTTCAAACGCTCGGAGGCGATCATCCGCATCATCCCGCGCGTCCCCCCTGTCCGTTTCCCGAACCACTTCCAGGAACAGGGACTCCAGATCGGCGTGCCCGTCCAGACGGTTCTGGTAACGGAGCTTCCCGCCGGCGATGATGCCGATATCGTCCGCGACCTGCTCGACTTCGTGCAGCGCATGGCTGGACAAGAGCACCGTGATGCCCACCGCGGGAAACGAGCGGATCAAGGCGCGAAGCTCCTGGATGCCGATCGGGTCCAGCCCGTTGGTCGGTTCATCGAGGATGAGCAGCCGGGGGCGTTTCAACAGCGCCATCGCGATGCCGAGCCGTTGTTTCATCCCCAGCGAGAACTGCGAGGCGCGTTTCCGGCCCGTATGCGCGAGATCGACCGCCTGCAGCACTTCGTCGATGCGGCTTTCGGGCAGCCCCAGCATCAACGTGTGGACCTTCAGGTTTTCTCTCGCGGTCAGATTGCCGTACAGCGCGGGCGCTTCAATCAGGGATCCGATCTGTTCGAGACATTTCCGGGTCCACGGCTTCCCGTCGTAAAGAATGTGCCCGCCCGTCGGACGAAGCAAACCCGCGATCATTTTGAGCAGCGTCGTCTTGCCGGCGCCGTTCGGGCCGAGCAGGCCGTAGACCGTTCCTTCCCGCACGGCGAGCGACACGTCGTCGACGGCCGTATGCCCCTTGAACCGTTTTTGGACCCGATAGGTCTGCAACAGGTACGCTTCCATTCCCGTCATCTCCTTCCGGTTTCTTCGATGGAGTCCTCCATGAACGAAACCTACCAGGAGAAAATAAAAAAACGATAAAGGACCGTCCGCGTCTATCCCCGTTTGCACCCTTCGCCTCTATTTTTTCCCCGGACCTGATTCGATGGGAAGGTTCCGCTCCCCTCCCTGTCGCCCGCATGCAAAATAAAAAGATGTTGATAAATGGAAACCCTCATGCTATACTCTAAACACAGGTACCTAACATTACAAAGTACCATGCAAAGTGGTGATGCCCCTTGAACGCCCAGTTCAAAAAAGGCGTGCTGGAGCTGTGCGTGCTCAGCCTGATCGCCCGGAGGGACCGTTACGGCTACGAGCTGGTGGAAGAGATTTCGCGGAACTTCGAGATTGCCGAAGGCACGATTTATCCCCTGCTCCGCCGGCTGACGCAGGACGGGCTATGCACCGCCTACCTGAAGGAATCCGACGAAGGCCCGCCGCGCAAATATTATCGGTTGACGCCGGCCGGACTTGAGGTGCAGCGAAAGCTTCTTGCGGAGTGGGAGCAGTTCGTGCGGGGCGTGGAGAACATGGTGAAGGAGGATCGGGCGTGACCAAGGCGCAATATCTCGCGGAACTGGAAATGCGGCTGGGAGCGCTGGGCAAAGAGGAACGCGAGGAACTTCTGGCGGATTACGAAGCCCATTTCGAATACGGTCGCGCCGCCGGCAAAACGGACGAGGAAATCGCGCGGCGGCTGGGCCCGCCTCAGCTGGTGGCACGGGAGATCCTGTACCAGCTCAGCGTCGACCGGGCGCGTTCCCAACCCACGCTGCGCCGCATCGCCGGCGCGGTGTTCGCCGGGATCGGGCTCGGCGTGATTCAGGTGCTGGCGCTATTGGTTCCCTTTTTGTGCGGGCTGTTGGTGCTGGCGGGACTGTTCGCGGCGTCGGTGTATTTGATGGCGTCACCGGTGCTGTTGCTCATCCAGGACGGGTGGACGGCCAAATTTTTCCGGATGCTGCCGCTTCTGGCCGGACTGGTCGGCATCGGGCTGATCCTGTGGGTGGCGGCAGTGAAGGGAACATCGTTGCTTAGAAAATGGATGCTGAGGATCCTGCAAACCAACGTCGAGTCGATAAGGAGGAAACTGACATGAGGTTCCCGCGAAGCCGAAGCGGCTGGACCGTCGCAATCGGACTCGCGCTGATCGCAATCTCCGCCGCCGGACTTTCGATCCAATACGCGCTGGGCGTTTCTCCTTTCAACACCGTGTCCATCGACGAAGAACAATCGGCGGCGGCCGACGGCGTGACCCGGATCGAGGTGTTCTCCAACATCGGTGATGTCCGCGTCGTGACCGGAGGAGACGCGATTCGGGCGAAAATGACGGGCAAGGCCGAACGGTCGCGCCGGGACGACTTCCGGCTCACGGTATCCGAACGGGACGGCCGGGTCGTCATCGAAGCTTCCCAGATCCGCAAACGCAGAATGGTTACCGTCGATCCCGGCCATTACGAACTGCTGGTGGAAATTCCGGACCGCCTGTACGAACGGGTGGAGATTGCCACGGTGGCGGCGGATGTTGAGGTGGCGGACGTCAAGGCGGCGCAGCTGATGATCCGCGCCGAACACGGCGACATCGAGACGGCCCGGCTCGCCGGAAGCATCACGGCCCGGACCGTGACGGGCGATATCCGGCTGGGCGTCCGAAACATCACGGAAGACATTGTGGCCGAGACCATGATGGGCGACATCCTGGTCATCCCGGACGAAACCCCGGCGGCGCTGGCCCTCGAACTGAAAGCGCGGATGGGCGACGAAAAGGTGCGGCTCCCCGGCACGGCGCTCAGCGCGCGCGGCGAAGGAACGCCGACGGTGAAGCTCTCCGCGGAGATCGGCGATGTGGCCGTTCTTGCGGCGGACGCGTCCATCCCCATCAACGCGTCCGGACCGGACGGCGACTGAGATTTCTCGGTCGCCTTTGGTTTTTCGGTCTTGTTCAATCCCAAAGCCCGTGTTCTTTCGCGTAGTTGCGCCAGTGGGGCCTTCTGCCGTCCTCATCGGTGAAGCCGTACTCATCCGACAGATCCCAGCTTCCGAAGACCGCGCGTCGCTCCGGCCACGACGGCCACTTTTCCCTGCAACGGTTTATCCATGGGCATTCCGCTCCTCTGGCGGGTTCAACGGTCTTTCCGCGCCTTCGCTTTCGGAAGCCGAACCCGCTCGTTCGTGATCGTTGCGGTCATCCCGTCCGCCTGATCCTCAAAAATGGGCCTCTGTGACGGACTGGATGTCCGCAAGACTTCCCCGCTCATCCTTCCCGCCGATCGCCGTCCTCCCCGTTCTGGCGGAAAGCGTACAACTGGGCGTTCAGGCGCTGCAACTCCATCTGGATCGCCGCCAGTTGGTCGGCCAACCGGGACCGGCTGACCGCCTCCCTGATGATCAGATAGAGGATGAACAAGCCAAGGGCAATCAACCCGATATACACGACAAACAGGAATACAACAGCTGCGCCCATAAATGCGTTCATGAACTTACCTGCCTTTCCATTTCCATTGGAAGTCCCTGGCGATGCCGATAAACGTTTGGATGGCAATGGATAGTATAACCTTCCGGGCATCCGTTTGCCAATCCGCTCACCGCGTCCCGTCCCGTGATCCGTCGCCGGTCGCCGGGATTTCCATTTATTCCTGGTCGGTGTATAATAGCGGGAGTTGAAGCCGCCCATTCGCACAGGTCATTTTAAAAAAGAGGAGACCGTACAAGCGATGTCCAAAGCGCAACCCAGGGAAGCCCGGTCCAGTTTGACGGACGGGCCAATCGCAAAAACGCTGTTTTTCTTCTCGATTCCGATTTTGTTGGGCAACGTGCTCCAGACGCTGAACGGTTCCATCAACGCGATCTGGGTCGGCAAACTGCTCGGCGAAACCGCCCTGGCCGCGACGTCCAACGCCAACCTTCTCATGTTTTTTCTGATCAGCCTCATCTTCGGCATATCCATGGCCGCGGTGATCCTGATCGGGCAAAACCTGGGGGCTCGGCGCATTGCCGAAGCCAAGGAGGTCGTCGGCACCAGCGCAAGCTTTTTCACCATCCTGTCGGTCATCACCGGGGCGCTCGGCATCGTCTTTTCCCCGGTCATCCTCGAGTGGCTCAACACGCCGCCGGACGCCATGGAAATGGCCGATATTTACACGCGAATCATGTTCGCGGGCGTGCCGTTCACGTTCGGCTTCCAGCTTTTCATGGCCGTGCTGCGGGGCGCCGGCGACTCGAGGACGCCGTTTTATTTTCTGCTGCTTTCCTGCGTGCTCGATATCGGACTCAACCCGCTGCTCATTCTGGGGCTCGGCCCGTTCCCGGAAATGGGCATCGCCGGATCGGCGACGGCCACGCTCATCGCCCAGGCGATCAGCTTCGCGCTGCTCATCGCGTATGTGTACGCCAGACGCTATTTCCTGCGGCTGACGCGCGGCGAGCTTCATCTGCTCCGCATGAAATGGGAAATCGTCCGGATCATGATCCAAAAAGGCCTGCCGATGGGCCTGAACATGGTGATCGTCTCGCTCAGCAACCTCCTGCTCATCTACCTCGTCAACGCCTACGGTTCCGAAGCGACCGCGGCTTTCGGCGTTTCCGGCCAGATTTCGAGCTACATCCAGATGCCCGCCCTGGCCATCGGCGGCGCGGTGACTTCGATGGCGGCGCAAAACATCGGCGCGGGCCGCTGGGACCGCGTCTCCCGTATCACCTGGACCGGCGTCGGCTTCAACGTGCTTCTGACCGGCTCCCTCGTCGTCGTGCTGTACCTGTTCAACCGCGAGGTGGTCTCCCTGTTCCTTCCGGAGGAAGGCGACGCCATCGCCCTCGGCATGCACATCAACGACGTAACGCTTTGGTCGTTCATCATTTTCGGCATCTTCAACGTAGTCGCCAGCGTCGTCCGCGCGGCGGGCGCCGTCATGGTGCCGCTTCTGGCGACCTTCGTTGCCCTGATGATCTTCCGCATCCCGCTTGCCGCCGTGCTTAGCGACCTGTACGGCTTCGACGCGATGTGGTGGAGCTTCCCGATCAGCTTCACCGCGGCCGCCGTGCTGAATCTGCTCTATTACCGGTACGGGAGATGGCGCAAGATGGAACTGCTCGGGAAAGCGAAAGGATCGCCGGCAACGTAGGCGCAGCTTATCGGGTCAAGGCGATCCCGTATCCATGCCAGCCCGGCTGCGTAACAAAAAACGCCCGCGAAGGGCGTTTTTTGTTATGCAGGTGCCAGTCTTGACGACTACACGCGGCACTTGCCGCATTCCGTGCCCAGAGCGAAAAAGTCGAAGTACCGCCCGCCACCGCCCCCAGTTTTTTCTCATCCAGCTCGTCGTTCCTGCGCAAATCGGGCAGGACCGGCGTGAGATCGTAGCCGGCGTTGTCCACGAAGCGGGTCCTGAAGTTTTGTGGTCCATAAATTCATCATGGCATCACGCCCCGATATGAACCGGGAGCGATTGTTGCCATCCTGCAGCGCCGTGACGCAATGCCTTATCGGATTCAACGCGATTCGGAATTTCAGCCTTCCACCTGTTCCAAGGCGCGGCGGGAATCCGCATGGCGAAGTTTCTCCGCAAGAAACTGATACAGCCTGGACGCCGCCTTGGTGAACGGCGAGCCCGTTTTCCGGTACAAAAAGCCGATCGCCATGCCGATGGACAGCCCACCGCCAAGCGGGCGGACGACCGTGCCCGGGGGCAGCGGTTCGAGCGAGATTTCGGGCATCAGGGCGATCCCGAGTCCGCTTGCGACGTAATATTTCAGGGCCGCCATGCTTCCGATCTCCATCACGTCGGTCGGCACTTTGCCCGCGTCCTGCAGCGTCATCTCAAGTTTTCTGCGGTACGGACACGAAGCCGGTGTCACGAGCAGACGGTGCCCGCGAAAATCGTCCGCGTCGACGGCCGCCTTGCGGACGAGCGGATGGCCTTCCGGCAGCAGCACTGCAAACGGTTCCCGGAACAAAGCCTCATAATAAAGCTCCTCTCCCGTTTCCGGAGAGGTACAGAGCGCCAGATCCACATCCCCTTGCAGCACCCGGTCGGCCAGCGCCGGCGGATCGGCGATATCCACGGAAATTTGAATCCGCGGATGCTGCTCCAGAAAGGTCTTCAGAAGGCCGGGGAGACGGTGGCTGGCCGTCGGTTCCGTCGCTCCGATTCGGACGTGTCCGGCCTCTCCCGTTTCCCAGTCCCGCATCACGACCTGCAGCTGTTCCATGTGCCGGATCAGGGGCAGGCTCTGTTCCCGGAACAGTCTGCCCGCTTCCGTCAGACGGAACGGCTTGCCGCGTTCGATGAGCATGACGCCCAGGTCCGATTCCAGTTTGCGGATTTGCATGGTGACCGCCGAAGGCGAATAATTCAGCTCTTCCGCCGCGCGGATGAAGCTTTCGTGTTTGGCGACCAGATGAAAGGTTCTGATCGATTTCAGGTCCATCCAATCCGCCTCGTCATTTAAAATTATTGAACGTTTATTTTATTATATTCAATTTTACAAAACTGGGTTGCCGCTGCACAATGGATTTAAATCCGGATGACCGGACAGATCATCACGGCGGACAAACCATGTAATCCGCAAATGGATGACAAGGAGGGATCGGGATGAATGTCCGCATTTTGCTCCTTGCGTTGGGCGCCTTCGTGATGGGAACGGAAACGTTCATGATCGCGGGGATACTCCCCGAAATCGCCGAAGCGTTCCGAATTTCGGTGGCGGCAGCCGGCCAGTTGGTCACCGCCTATTCGCTGGTGTACGCCGTCGGCTCGCCTGTTTTGATGACACTCACGGGACGGGTGGAGAGGAGGCGGCTGCTGTTCGGATCGCTGCTGCTGTTCGCTGCGGGAAATGCCGTTTGCGGCTTGGGACGGTCTTACGGGACGACGCTTGCGGGACGGATCATCGCGGCGGCGGCAGGCTTGTTCACACCGGCGGCATCCGCCGCCGCGGCCGCGCTGGCGGCGGCCGGCAAGCGGGGTCGCGCGCTGTCGGCGGTTATCGGCGGGCAGACCGTGTCGGTGATCCTCGGCGTCCCCGCCGGGACGTATCTGGCTCTCGTCTCGGATTGGACAATGCCGTTCTGGGCGGTGGCCGCCGGCTCTCTCTTCGCGGCTGGGCTTGTCCGCGGGTTCTTCCCGGTTCTTCCCTCGCCCGGCGCGGTGCCGCTGAAAGAACGGGTCGCGTTCCTGGGCCGTCCGGCGATTCTGATCGCCTTGATTACGACGCTCTTGTGGGGCATCGCCATCTTTTCCGTATACACCTATATTGCCGATCTATATGGCGGGCTCGGAGCAGAGGGAGAGGCGATCAGCCTCGTACTTCTCGTCGGGGGGATCGCCAGCTTCATCGGCGTCAGTCTCGGCGGATATGCCGCGGACCGCATCGGCCCCGCCGGCACCATCGCTCTGGCGCTGGCCATGCTCGCCGTCTCGCTCGCGTCCATGTCGGCGCTGTATGCGGCGCCGGATTTCGCCGGCGCATGGTGGGCCGCCCTGGCGGCCGTCGCCATGTACGGGATTGCCAGCTACGCGTTCAATCCCGCCCAGCAGCACCGGCTCATCGGGCTGTCCGGTCCGTCCGCCGGCATCGTGCTTTCGCTCAACGCCTCCGCCATCTACCTGGGAAGCGCGTTGGGTGCGTTCCTCGGCGGACTCGTGCTGCAATACGGCTCCGGCGCGTTGCTGGGTTACTTCGGCGGAGCCTGTGCGCTTGCGGCGCTGGCCTTGTTCGGGCTGGGCATGCTGTCGGGCGCAGGCGCGCATCACAGGCAGCCGTCGGACGGGTAGCGTGTCCGTTTGCCAGCCTTGCCTTGGCGAAGGATCACATTTTTCGGGATACCCTGATTCGGGGCATCCCGCTTTTTCCTGCTGGAAGCCCGCGCGACCAGTCCGCCACCGCTGCCTCCGATGGCCAAATTCCATGCCGTGAAGGTTTTCATCCGCCTCTCCTGATGGACCCGGATTCCGCTCCGTGCCGCGACTCAGCCGTCCCCTGCCCGGCCGGCGCCCTGGATTTGCGCGTCAAAAGCAGGGCGGGAAGGACAAGCGCAGCGGTAACCACGGAAGCGACGAGAAAGCCGGCATGATATGCGGCAGCCGCATGCGAAGGATCGGGAACGGCCTGCCGCAGCCTGTTCGCCGCCACGGTCGCCAGCAACGCGGAACCGAAGGCTCCCCCGACATTTTGCACAATGCGCGTGGCGACGCTCGCCTGCGGCACCTGGGGACCGGCGAGTCCCGTATAGGCATCCGCCATCACCGGCATCGTGATCCCGCCGACCCCGATGCCCCGCACGAACAACACCAGTCCGATCAGCCAATACGGCACATCCGGAGCAAAAAAGACGAACGGCAACGTGCCCGCGAACGTGATCGCCGCGGCGGCCAATACGACCCATCGGGCACCGACCTTGTCCGTCAGCATCCCGACCGCCGGCCTTGCGACCAGCATGCCCAACCCTTGCGGGATGAGCGCGAGAGCGGCGGAAATGACGGAGTCGTGCCGGACGTTTTGAAAAAACAAAGGCAATAGCAGCATGGCGCCGTTCGTTCCCGTGCCGGCCAGAAACAGGACGATCGCGGACCCCGTGAAGCTTCTGAAGCGAAACAAGCCGAGGGGCACGATAACGGATGCGGGACGCAGCAGAGCGTAGATGACATAGGCGGCCGTCAGGACGGCGCCCAGCGCGATGAAACCGATGACGGTCGCGTTGCCGAAACCGTCGCCGTGCGTCCCCCGCGAAATCCCGTAGATGAAACTGGCGGAAAGTCCGCCAAGCAGCAGGATGCCGGTCCAATCCAGCGCGGCGCGCCTGTCGGCGGCCGGGAATCGGGGCATTTTCAAGTGGATCAGAACCAGGGCGATGATGCCGATCGGCACGTTGACAAAGAAAATCCAGCGCCATGAAACGTATTCCACGATCAGACCGCCGAAGATCGGGCCGAGGATGGGTCCGACAATGATCGGAAAGCCTACGATACTCATCAATCTCCCCATTTGATGCTGCCCCGCGGCCTGAACAAGCAGCGTGGTGAGCAGCGGGATGATGATTCCCGCGGAGAACCCCTGCACAATGCGGAACGCGATCAGGCTTCCGATGTTCCAGGAAAATCCCGCCAGCAGGGAGCTGAGCATAAACAGGAGTTCCGCGGCGAAATAGACGGCTTTTCCCTCAAACCGCCGAATCAGCCAGCCCGAAAAAGGGACGGCGATCCCCAGGGCCAGCACATAGCCGGTGATGACCCACTGCACCGTATCCAACGAGGCGTGAAAGTCCCGGCTGAAATGATTCACCGCGATATTCACCATGGTGGTGTCCAGCATGGGGGCGATCGCGCCCGCCACCAGCACCAGGGCAATGCGGATTAAATCTTTGGGCAATCGATCTTCGGTTTTTCCCGCCATTCTTCTGCCCCCGATAAGGTTCGAATTGTATCTTATTGTGCAATCAATTATACACCCCTATTCAAATAAGGTTCAATATGTACCTTAAATAAGGTATACTGATGGCAGAACTCCTCGGGAGGGAAGACGCCATGGGGATGGAACGAAGACGGGGAGAAGAATTGGAAAACGCGATCCTGGACGCGGCCCGGATGATCATCGAAACATCGGGGGTTGACGAGCTGACCTTCCAAAACGTCGCCAAACTGGCGCGTACCAGCCGAACGGTCATTTACCGCCGGTACGAAACCCCCGCCGACTTGTTGCACGCCCTGGTTCGGCACAAAACCACCCAGGCTCTCGGCGGGAGAGTGAGCGACCTGTTTCGGGACCAGGGGAGTTTGCGCGCGGATCTGCTGGAGGTCGCGGGCATGTACCAGCGTTTTTTCGACGCCGTCGGACCCAGGCTGCTCGGAGTCGTGCTGATTGAATTCGGCCGGAATCACGAGCAATTCCGGGCCTGGTTCGAACAGGCCCGCGACAGCAATCTGAAACTGATGAAAAAAGTCGAGGAATATGCCAAGCGGCGCGGAGAAATCACCCATGATTTCACCGAGCTGCAAATGAGTCTGCCTTTCGATCTGCTGCGGATGGAGAATATCATTCGCCGCGGGAAGATCACGCAAGCGTATTTGACGCGCCTGGTGGATGAAGTGTTGATGCCGGTTTTTTCAAGCAAGACGTGAACCTTTGGCCGGGCCGTCGTTTCCCCGCGGCTATGCCCGCCTCCATGTTTTTGAGCTCGCGCTTGTAGATCGAACGAATCATTGACGACGTTGCGAGACGTTTCACCCAGCCGGCCGGTCCCGGTTTTCCCGGAAACCGCGAAGCAAGACGCAGCGAACAGCCGCCGCCGGTTTCCGGAACCAATCGCCATACGGTCGTGATGCCGGCATTTTTGTCCCGCTCCTGGACAGGATTGGCGGGAATTGGAAGATTGCTTATGGCAGGAGGTGGTGTCATAGCCATCGGAGCTTGGCACTTGTTGAAAAAGCGGCGGGAGGATGAGGAGGAGGGCAGTGACACGTACTTCAGATTTTTTACCGCCGGCGGAAAGTTTTGATAGGGAAAGGCGAGTTGTCAGTTCCATATGAGCAGTTGCGGTACTATCTTTTGGCATACCGGGAAAAGGCGGAAATCTGTATAAAATGGACCGGCCACAATTTCGTCTGCCGCGGCCGGATTGCAAAGGTGGTATGGAATAAAGAAGGCGATTCCCAAAAAGGAACGTTCAAAGAATATGTGGATTTTTGCCTGGAAGAAGTCGAATCTTGAACCATCGGGACAGCGCCTGGCCGGCTGACTGTCCCGATGCTTTTCAAATCACAAAGTGGTCTTGATCCACATGACCTGATAAGGCCGGAGCCGAAGCACCGCAGGAGCCCCATCAACAGAGATTCGCCGTCCGGAGACGAGGTCGACGGCGTTCCCCGTCCCGCCTCCAACGAGCGCGCCCTCCAATTTCACTTCCTGCCCGGCGCCGGACACGTTGATCAGCACCGCGATCCGCTCCCGCCCGTCCGGCGACTTGCGCGCCAGCGAAAACACCGCGTCGCTCAGATGCAGCACCTGCTGGCCGCCGCACGGATGGAACGCCTTTTCGCGCCGCCGGATGTCCAGCAGATGCCCGAATCCGCGGAAGATCTTGCCGCGCAGCGACGCCGGATCCTTCAGTTCCGCCTCGACGGCGCTCCTGGCCAATTTCTCGCGGTTGATGGTGCGGTACCGGCCGGTCATCCGCACGCCCTCGTGCCAGGACCGGGACCCAAGCAGGCTGTGCAGATAAATGCCGGGCACGCCCGCCAGCGACAGCATGACGGCATGCGCCGCCAGGAAGCGGGCCACATTCGAGTCTTCCTCCGCGTCCGCATCCGCCAGGGCGTCGAAATAGTTGATATTCAGCTCGTACGGGCTTTGCGTGCCGTCCCCGTTGTTTTTATAGGAAACGAATCCGCCCCGCCGCTTCACCTGCTCGACGAGCCCCTCAATCTCCCCGTCCGTCAGGATGCCCTTGGCGGGCATAACCCCGATGCCGTCATGGGAAGCGAGGAAGTTGAAAAACGTCGTCCGGTCGGAGACCGGCTCCAGCGAGGCCGCCCACTCCGACAGCTTGCGGGCGCTGCCGGTCAGGAACGCGTGCAGCGTCAAAGGCGGCAGCGGAAACTGGTAGACCATGTGCGCCTCGTTGTATCCGTTGCCGAAATAGCGGATATTGTCGGCGTGGGGGACGTTCGTTTCCGTCACGATCATCGTGCCGGGGGCGGCGATATCCAGGATCCGCCGGTACAGCTGTACGATGCGGTGCGCTTCCTCCAGATGGATGCAGCTCGTGCCGAGCCGCTTCCAGATGTAGCCCACCGCGTCGAACCGCAGCATGCGCGCGCCCTGCCGCGCGTAGAACAAAAGCACCCGGGCGATCTCCAGAAACACGTCCTCGCTGGCATAATTCAAATCGATCTGGTCGTCGCTGAACGTCGTCCACAGATGCTTCTCGCCATGCGCCGTCGCAAACGGCGTCAAAAGCGGCAGCGCGCGGGGACGGGTGACGGAGGAATAGTCCGCGTCCGGGTCCGCCTCGATGAAATAGCGCCGGTACTTCGGATCCCCCTGCAAATACCGCTGAAACCATTCGCTGCGGGACGAGATATGGTTGATCACCGCGTCGAACATCAGCTCGAAGTCGGCCGCGACGGCCTTCACGTCCTCCCAGGACCCCAGCTCGGGATTGACCGAATAGTAATCGACCACCGAAAAGCCGTCGTCCGACGTGTACGGATAAAAAGGCAGGATGTGGATGCCGGACACCAGCCCTTTCATATGCTCCGCCATGAATTCGTGCAGGGTCCTGAGCGGCGGCTTGCCGTCCTCCCGGATGTGATCGCCGTACGCGATGGCGACCGCGTCCGTCTCGTCAAAAAACAGTCTCCGCGCCGCGTTCGGACGGCCTGCCGCCCGGTGTTCCTCGAGAATCGCTTCCAGCCTGCGCAGGATGTCCGGCGCTTTGTCCTCGCCGTACACAAAAGCCAGATCCTCCAGCAGGCCGGTCCTGTCGGTATCGATCAAGGCCATGTCCATCGTTCACTCCAGTCGGGTGTCTCTCCTAATCGATTGAAGGCGACAAAACGGACGTGTGCCGTCTACAGGTGAACCTTGCAAAGCTCTCCCGGCAGGAGATCGACCGAGACTTCCCTGCCCCCATGCTCGATCCTGAGCGTCAGCGGACCGTCGCTTTCCGCCGACACTTCAAAACCATCGCTTTCCGGCACGGCGCGCAAATCCACCGTGCGCCCGTTGAACCAGTACCGCCGGCAGCCGCTTTCCCCCAGAGCGGGATTCAGGCGCCAGCGGAGTTCGTTGCGGAGGGCGTCCCCTTTCAGCCCGATGGCGTGCTCCAGCAGGAACAGAATCGGCCCGATGCCCGACCATCCCACGAAATCCGGCTTGCCCTTGTCCCCTTGCGCGACAACGTCGGCGGCGTAGTTTTCCCAGAACGTCCCGGTCTCCCGGAACACCTGCGTCACGCGGTCCAGGTGCTCGACGGCGATGTTCCGGGCCAATCGGTGATAGCCGTATTTCTCCAGCCCCCGCACGACCATGGTGTTGGTGGGCGCCCAGACCGCCCCCTGCCAGTAGCCTCCGGCCGGCTGGTACCCTTCTTCGTCCGCCGCCAGGGTGGGCACCCGGTGCTTGCGCGCGAACGCCGCGGGGTTCTCCAGCCAGCGCACCAGCGACGCCGCCTGCGCTTCGTCGGCCACGCCCGAAAGCAGGGCCCAATAGGCGGCGATCGTCTTCACCGGCGCGCGCCGACCATCCTCCATGACATCGTAGTAAAACCCGCTCGCGGGATCCCACATATATTCGTTGACCGCCGCGGAAATGTTCCGCGCGTCTTCCGTCAACTCCGCTTGCGCCTCCCGCAGCTGCCGGACCCGCTGCCCGTCGCCTTCCCGTTCATGCAGCTGCGCCAAAATTTCGGCCATTTCCGTGAGCTGCCGGGCGAACAGCGCCATCTCGCAGCTGATGTCCACCCCGCTGCCGAGATACCGGTTGCGGGGCGAGTTGTCCATGCTGGCCCAGTCGGTGACGAACAGCCCGAACCGGTTGCGCAGATGATGGTGCAAAGCCCGATAATACCGGTACAGCGGTTCCCATACGAGCTTCAGCCGCCCCGTGTCCCCGGTGTGCCTCAGGCTCTCCAGCTCCGCCCACGCCGGCAACGGATGGTTCAGGGCGTCCAGCGTAAGATACGGCGGTTCTTCCACCGTCCGCCCCAGGTCGGGCTTGTGCATCTCCTCGTAATCCGGCGGATCGATGGCAAACAGTCCGCGGTACCGGTAATGGTTGTGGAAATACGAATGCAGCGGCTTCCTCCGCCAGTTTAGCCACCGGTCGAAGGGCTCCCCGGTGTCCCGCACGATTTCCCGCGGAATTTCGCCGTCGTCAAACTGCTTGCAGTAGAAATTGTCCAGCGAACGGATGCCCGGAATGTACGGATGCCCCAGATTGCAAAACATCGTGATGAAGACCGTGTCCCACAAAAAAATGCTGCTGTTGAAAGCGGCATCGACGAAATTGCTGACAAACCCGCTGGCGGGATTCGGCACATACGCGTTGCGGTACGCGATCTCCCACGCCTTCCAGTAGCCTTCGACATAATCCGGCCGGTCCGAACAGATCGGTTCCGGCAATTTTCGGCGCGCCGCCGCGAAATCCAGCAGCGGTTCGTCCTCGTATGATGTTTTCGCGAAGTATCTCCCCAAACTCCCGTACCAGGCCTGTTTTTCTCTATCTTTCAACATCTCGATCCCCTTTGGTCCCATCTTTCTCCCGAAAATCCATCCCGCCGGCGGCCGTCCCGCGCGTGCCATCCTTCACCGGACCCCAAGCCGCGCGGCGCTTGTCTCCCAAAAGAGGCGTCCCGCGGTCAACCCTTCACGGACCCGGCCATCAGGCCTTCCACAAAATGCCGCTGCATCGACAAAAACAGCGCGAGCACCGGCAGCATGGAAAGCAGGTTGGCCGCCAAAATCTTGGACCAGGGCGTGGAGACCGTATCCTGCGTAATGAGCGCCAGCTTCAGCGGAATCGTGTAATTGCTCTCGCTCTGCAGCAGAACGAGCGGCATGGTGAACGAGTTCCAGTTCTGCACCGCGTCGATGATGATGAGCGCCGTCAGCGCCGGCCGGATCAGCGGAATGATGATGGTGAAGAACGTGCGGAAATCCCCGCTGCCGTCCACCTTGGCCGCTTCCAGCAGCTCGTTCGGGATGTCGTCAATGTATTGCTTGGTGAAAAAGATGGCGAACACCGTGGCGGAAAACGGCAGAATCAGGCCGATGAGCTTGTCGAACATGCCGAACTTCATGATGATGAAATACAGCGGCAAAAGCAGCACGGTGGGCGGGACGGTCATCGTCGCGATCAGCAGATAGAACAGGGCGTTTCTCCCCAGGAAACGCTTCTTGGAAAACGCGAAGCCCGCCATGCTGGAAAACAGCACGGTGAGAATCACCGTCGGCACCGTGACCGTCAGCGAGTTCAGGAACGACACATGAAAGTGCAGCTGCTTCCAAATCTCGGGAAAATTGCTCCAGACGAACGTTTCCGGCCAGAACGTCGGCGGAAACCGGGTGATTTCCGCATCGCTCTTCAGGCTGGAAACGAACAGCCAGTACAGGGGCAGCAGAAACAGGACGCCGATGCCCCACAAGACGACCGTTTGTGCCAGTCTGGCCACTCTCATTGGCAACGATCTCCTTACCCCAGCCGTCTTTTCACGTACAGGTTCTGAATCGCCGTGACGGCCACCACCACGACAAACAAGAGATAGGAAATGGCCGCCGCGGAACCGAACTCATAGTACCGGAACGCGCGGTTGTAAATCAGGAACGGCAGCGTCACCGTGGAGTCGCTGGGACCGCCGCCGGTCATGATGTACACTTCCTGGAACACGTTCAGCGCGTTGATCATAAGCAGGATCGACACCACGAGCGAAATCCGGCCCAGCAGGGGCCACGTGACGTACCGGAACGTCTGGAATGCGTTGGCCCCTTCCACGTTCGCCACTTCGTACAGGTCCTTCGGAATGTTCTGCAGGCCGGACAGATAGATCAGCATGTAATAGCCGATGTTTTTCCAGCAGGACATGATCGCGATCACCGGCATCGCCCAGATCGTGCTGGCGAGCCAGTTCGGCCCGGACACCCCGAAGAGTCCCAGCACCGCGTTGACCAGCCCGCGATCCCCGTTGAACAGGAACATGAAGATGAGGCTCGCGCTGACCACCGAAATGACATACGGGATGAAAAACACCGACCGGAAAAAATGGACCGCCGGCAGCTTCCGGTTGACCAGCATGGCCAGCAGGACCGACCCGAACATGGTAACCGGAATGAAGATGACCGAAAAATACAGCGTGTTCACGACCGCCTTCTGGAACAGCGGGTTGTTCAGCGCGTCGACGTAATGGCGAAACCCGATCAGGTCTCCCGGCACCTCGAACAGGCCGGACTGCCTCAGCGCGATCGGCCGGATGTCCTTAAAACTGGCCACCGCCGACCAGATCACCGGATACACCAGGAACAGCCCCAGGATGACGAAGGACGGCAAAATGAACACATACCCGCTCAGTTCGCCGAACCGTCTCTGCAAAAACCTCATCGCGCCCTCCTAACAGGAGGGAGCACCTGGCATTTCGCAGGCGCTCCCCACGTAATGTCGGAGCCTGTCATCACGATTGGGCGAGAATTTCGTTGCCCCGCTGCTCCAGCTGCCGCAGCCCTTCTTCCGGCGACAGGCTGCCCGAAACCACTTGGTTCAGGATGCTTTGGTACACTTCGTCGCTGACCCGCTGCCATTGCGGCACCGGCACCAGCGTAAACGGATATTCCAGACCTTTCTGATACACGAGGAATTCGGGATGTTCCTTGTAGTAATCGGTATCTTCCATATCCTTGCGGATCGGAATCCGGAACGGATAGTAGTTGCCGTCATCCCCGACTTCCCCTTTCATGATTTGCTCCTGCGCGGGCTTGGACACGAGGAAGTCGATCAGCCGTTTGGCCGCCTCCAGCTTGTCGCCTTCCACGCCCACGGGGACGGACAGAAGGTACGAGGTCACCTCGGTGGCTTTGCCCGCGGGTCCCGCCGGCACTTCCGCCACGCCCACTTCGAACGGGTTGCCCGCTTTCCACACGTCCGGCACGCCCCACGGCCCTTGCAGTTCCATGGCGACCACCTGGTTGCGGAAATCGGCCATGACCCCGCCGCCGTCCTTGTTCAGCGAATCCGGCGGAGACGTTTCGTCCAGCAGCTTCTTGTAAAATTTCAGCGCTTCGATGCCCTCGGGGGAATTCAGCGCCACCACGTACTTGCCGCCTTCTTCCTTGACGAGGCTCGCGCCGGCCTGCGCGGCGAACATGCCGTACATCCAGGCGAGGTCCGGCCCCTGCTTGCCGGCCAGCCCGATGCCGAATTGGTCGGGCTTGCCGTCGCCGTTCTTGTCCACGGTCAGCTTCTTGGCCGTCTCATACAGCTCTTCCCACGTGGTCGGCGGCGCCGTGATGCCCGCTTCATCGAACAGGGTCTTGTTGTACACCAGCTGGATCGTATGGCCGAGCCAGGGCACGCCGTACACCTTGCCGTCGCTCAGCGCCAGTTCCCAGATTTGCGGGTAGTAGTTCTGCTCATAGCTCGCAAAATCCTGCGTCAGATCGATGAAGGCTCCTTCGGCGGCCAGCTGTTTCACTTCGCCGTAGGACACCTGCAGCACTTCTGGCGCCTCGCCGCTCAAAATTTGCGTCAGCAGCTTCTGGCCGTACTGGACGCCGCCCAGAAGTTCCACCTTGACATCCGGGTTCTGCTTCTCGAATTCGTCCAGCACTTCCCGGATCGCCTTGCCTCTGCCGGAGTCGCTGGCCCAGACGATCTGCATGCTGATTTAGGTGACGTTTCCCGAATTGGCCGAAGAGGAAGACGACGGGCTCGGCGAGCTGTCCGACCCCGCGGACGATGCCGCGGGCGATGCCGTGCCTCCGGATTTGCCGCCCGAACCGCAGGCGGCCAGCGCTACGCTTAATAACACGACGACGAACGTCAGAAACCACCTACTTTTTCTCACAACCGTTTCCTCCTCTGAACATTTTTTCGCATCAAGCTCATCTGCCAGAAAAATGCCATCGTTGGCATTTTGCCTGAAAAAAATTTCCGGCTCCTCCGGAATGTTTCTCCCGGACAACCGCCCCGGAATCAGACCGACTCGCGTTCCACGACGACCGGCGTGATCAGCACGCGCCTGGCGGGGGTCTGGTTGTTTTCCAGCTGCTTGAACAGGATGTCGAAGGCGTGCTCCACAAACGACGGGATCGATTGATCGATGGTCGTGATCGGCGGATGGTAATACTGCCCCGTCCGGATGTTGTCGATGCCCATCACGGCCACGTCGCCGGGAATTTTCAGCCCCGCTTCCTGGATGGCCCGGTAGGCGCCGAGCGCGCGTTCGTCCCCCGACACGAAAATCGCGTCCGGCCGTTCCTCCGCCGGCAGGGCGAGCAGCTCCTTCGTTTTTTCGTACGCCACCCGGATGCTGTGCACCCCGGTGATGGCGCGCCCCGCCGCGTTTTTCTCCCGGGCTTCCGGTGTTCCGAAAAACTCCAGGAATCCGGCCACGCGTTCGGGGTTGTTGTTGAACTTTTCGTCGCCGACCAGAAACACGATGCGCCTGCGTCCCTTCGACACCAGATACTGGGCGCCGAGGAAGCCGGCATACCGGTTGTCCAGGTCCACGCACGACGTGTCGTAAAAATCCAGATCCTTGCCGATGATGACAAAGGGTATTTTTTTCTGCCGCAAATACGCCGTCCGCGGATCCCCCTTCATGATGTCGAACATGATGGCGCCGTCGGCCATGCCGTGCTTCAGCATGTAGAAGCCGTCATTGACGTCTTCCCGGTAGCTTTCCGCCGAGGAAGAAGAAATGACCAGCCGGTAGTTGCGGCGCCTGGCTTCCAGCATCATTTCCGCCAGGATTTCATTGTGGAATGCCCCCCAGTAGCGATTCTCGTGTTGCGCCACAAAGACAATCAACATGTTGGTGCGTTTCGCCCGCAGGCTTCGCGCCAGGATGTTCGCCTCAAATCCGGTTTCGTCGAGAATCCGCTGTACGCGTTCCCGGGTGGAAGGCTTGACCCGGGGATCGTTGTTGAGGACCCGCGACACCGTTCTCACGGATACCCCGGACATCCGCGAAATATCGCTGATTGTCAACTTTCTGCCCATGACGACAACAACCTCGAATCCAAAATGCTATCGATAGCATTTTTATTGTATGCGGTTACCACGTGGGTGTCAAGCAACAAAAAAGGGATCATACGCGAGCTTCACCGATTGTACAAAAAAACCCCTGCAACAGGTCCGTTGCAGAGGCAAATTCCACCCCAGAAAAAAACCCCTCGCAGGGGTGCATGTCCGTGGTGCCGGTGATAGGAGTCGAACCTACACGGGGGGTTGCCCCACGCGATTTTGAGTCGCGCGCGTCTGCCAATTCCGCCACACCGGCATGAGTGGCGCGCCCTAAGAGATTCGAACTCCTGACCTTTTGATTCGTAGTCAAACGCTCTATCCAACTGAGCTAAGGGCGCGCGTATAAAAAATGGAGGCGCCACCCAGATTCGAACTGGGGATAAGGCTTTTGCAGAGCCCTGCCTTACCACTTGGCTATGGCGCCGAACCAAACGCAAAATTGAAATAAATGGAGCGGACGACGGGACTCGAACCCGCGACCCTCGCCTTGGCAAGGCGATGCTCTACCACTGAGCCACGTCCGCATGCGAGTTGGCTGGGGATCCAGGATTCGAACCTGGGAATGACGGAGTCAAAGTCCGTTGCCTTACCGCTTGGCTAATCCCCAATGAATTGGAAAATGGGGCGATCGATGGGATTCGAACCCACGAATGCCGGAGCCACAATCCGGTGCGTTAGACCACTTCGCCACGACCGCCGCGATAAGGATTGGCAGGGGCAGCAGGAGTCGAACCCACACTAACGGTTTTGGAGACCGCTGTTCTACCATTAAACTATGCCCCTGCGGAAGATGGTGGAGGGTGATGGATTCGAACCACCGAACCCGAATGGGAGCTGATTTACAGTCAGCCGCGTTTGACCACTTCGCTAACCCTCCACGATGCAAAAGCACCTGGTGCCGGCGAGAGGACTTGAACCCCCAACCCACTGATTACAAATCAGTTGCTCTGCCCATTGAGCTACGCCGGCAGACGATGTCCAAAGTCCGGAGCATGGTGGCTCGGGACGGAATCGAACCGCCGACACGAGGATTTTCAGTCCTCTGCTCTACCGACTGAGCTACCGAGCCGGCACGGTGAAATGGCGGAGCTGACGGGATTCGAACCCGCGATCTCCAGCGTGACAGGCTGGCGTGCTAGGCCTCTGCACCACAGCTCCGTGTGGCCGGAAAAGCTCCGGGAAAAAGCATGGTTGAAATTGGTTGCGGGGGCAGGATTTGAACCTGCGGCCTTCGGGTTATGAGCCCGACGAGCTACCGGACTGCTCCACCCCGCGGCGAAAAGGGGCGCTTTCCCCGGAATGTTGGAAGAAGTGGTGACCCGTAGGGGATTCGAACCCCTGTTACCTCCGTGAAAGGGAGGTGTCTTAACCACTTGACCAACGGGCCACGTTGCTGGCGGAGAGAGAGGGATTCGAACCCTCGAGACGCGTTTTGGCGCGTCTACACGATTTCCAGTCGTGCTCCTTCGACCAACTCGGACATCTCTCCGCGGTTGGCTCCCCGAACAGGACTCGAACCTGTGACTCCTCGGTTAACAGCCGAGTGCTCTACCAGCTGAGCTATCGGGGAACGGCGTTGCCGACGTCCGGCTTGTCGGAGCGAAGGGCTTGCGGTGCGGCCGGCGGCCTTGCGGAACCCTTCCGGACGCGCGCAGGAAATCCCGCATGATTTCCGCCGCTTCCGCCGCCGGACGCGGCGTTCTTTCCGCGCAAGGTGCGGTTTGTTGGTAAGAGAATGGTGGAGCCAAGCGGAATCGAACCGCCGACCTCCTGCTTGCGGGGCAGGCGCTCTCCCAGCTGAGCTATGGCCCCATGCCTTGCCTTGCGCGGTTGCGATGATGGTGGGCCTTAGTGGACTCGAACCACCGACCTCACCCTTATCAGGGGTGCGCTCTAACCAACTGAGCTAAAGGCCCTTGAAGCGGATCTGCTGCCGCACCCCTCATCGGGGTCGGGCGACCCGGCTTGGCGGCGTCCTGCTCTCCCAGGACCTCCCGGTCCAAGTACCATCGGCGCTGGAGGGCTTAACGGCCGTGTTCGGAATGGGAACGGGTGTTTCCCCTCCGCCATCGCCACCAAACCGAGCTTCCCCTTACTGAAAGAGCTCGTCGCTCTTTCAAAACTGAACCCGAGCGCTCAAAGACTCCCTAGAAAGGAGGTGATCCAGCCGCACCTTCCGATACGGCTACCTTGTTACGACTTCACCCCAATCATCTGCCCCACCTTCGGCGGCTGGCTCCCTTTACGGGTTGCCTCACCGACTTCGGGTGTTGCAAACTCTCGTGGTGTGACGGGCGGTGTGTACAAGACCCGGGAACGTATTCACCGCGGCATGCTGATCCGCGATTACTAGCAATTCCGCCTTCATGCAGGCGAGTTGCAGCCTGCAATCCGAACTGGGAC
>Ga0207810_100167_pt1 | contig 39950 bp, 38 predicted proteins | sample CeladaPassaB1F15_FD_187491 | JGI IMG/M metagenome (GOLD analysis project Ga0207810, IMG submission 187491) | Cellulose-adapted microbial communities from the Joint BioEnergy Institute, USA - Passage B1F15 (SPAdes) (version 2) | ecosystem: Engineered > Bioreactor > Continuous culture >... | reverse complement strand
CGTCCTTGTCGGTGTAAGGATTAAGCAGAACGATCTCGGTCAGCCTCGGCCGCCCGGCGTCCTCGAACGTGCGGTTGAGGAACGCCAGCAGGACGTCCTTGTTTTCCTCGCTGCCGAAGATGCGTTTAAAGACGAAGTCGTTTTTCGGGTCGAGCAGGTCGGTCATCGGCAAAGCCTCGCGAAAAATGGGATTCCTGGATTCAGTATAGCATGCGGGCGACTCCGTCTGCAAGCATAACCGGCATCCAGTCGCGGAACGTCCGGGTCAAAACTTGGTAGAAGCGCTGCCGCACCGAACCCCCCGTCCGCATAATCGGCCAAGTCCCCTCATAGACATGTATCATGAATTCAACCGGGTGAGGGGTTGGTGGGCCGATGCGACGATTGGACCGGTTCAGACGGTCGCTGCGGCGCGCATGGTTCCGGCGGCGCGGCGTTTTGGCCGGCCGGGTGCTTGCGGGAGGGATGCTCTCGCTCCTGTTGCTGTTGGCCGGCTGCGGACCGAAAAACGCGGCGGACGTCGTCCACGAACTGGACAAGTTGATGGCGAAACTCGAGAGCTACGAAACCGACGGCAAAATGATTCTCAAAACCGGCGGCCAGGACGTCGAATACACGGTCAGCGTCTGGTACCGGAAGCCGCACTATTATCGGATTTCGCTGATGAACGAATCGAACGACGTAACGCAGATCGTGCTGCGCAACGACGAGGGCGTGTTCGTGCTGACGCCGCATCTGAACAAAATGTTCCGGTTCCAGAGCGACTGGCCGGAGCGGTCGGGCCAGGTGTACCTGTACCAGTCGCTCGTTCACAGCATCGTTTCGGACCAGAACCGGAAGTTTGCGACCGACAAGGACGCGTTCGTCTTCGACGTGGCGGCCAATTACGCAAACAATTCGATGCTCGCTCGCCAAAAAATCTGGCTGGACAAAAAAAGTTTCGCGCCGAGGCGGGTCGAAGTGTCCGATGCGAACGCCAACGTGTTGGTCGAGATGCGGTTCGACCGATTCGAGTTCGGCAAAAAGTTCGAGGCGGGCGCGTTCGACATGCAGTGGAACATGAGCGGCCCCCGCGGCGGCGAAAACGCGCAGCCGCAGGCGTCGCCGGGCGCGCCGGGGCAAAACGCCGCATCAGTCGGGAAGGCGCAGGAGAAAAGGGGTGCGTCGCCGGGCGCCGGCGCTGCTTCGCGCGGGGAGCCGGGCGGCACGGCGGGGACGTCGGACGGTCGTTCGGCGACGAATACCGAGCGTGCCGGTGCCGACCGCGACGTCGGTTTCGGCGTCGTTCGGCCGTCGTATACGCCGCCCGGCGTGCGGGAGAAAGACGTCGTCGACCTTCGTCTGGACGATGCGCCGGCGGTCATGCTGCGCTATGAAGGAACCTACCATTACACGCTGACGGAGTCGCGGCCGCGGGAGCAGACCGTGTCGATGCTGGCCGGCGAGCCGGTCGATCTCGGTTTCACGGTCGGCGTCCTTGTCGGTGACGAACCGAAGACGCTGGTGTGGTGGACGGAAGACGGCGTCGAATTCCGGTTGTCGTCGGCCGAACTGCCGGTCGAGGAAATGGTCCGGATCGCGCGCTCGACGGAAGGTGAGACCGGCAAATAAAAACATATGCGGGCGCCACGAGGGGCGTGCAGCCGCGGTGTTCGGCTGCGCCGCCCGGCTCGCGCGGCCCGCTTGCCTCTTCGTTGACAGCCGCGCGCCGCGGCGGTACCATTAGGAATGTGTGTACGCGACGCACGCGACGCGGCGCCGGCCGGTCCGGCGTCATGCGGGGGGACGCGGAAGTTGGACCTCTATTCGTATCGCCCGACGCGGGTCGAGATTTCGCTGGACGCGCTGCGGCGCAACCTGCTGGCGTTCCGGCGAGCGCTTCCGGATGGCGTCGCCGTCATGGCGGTGGTGAAGGCGAACGCATACGGCCACGGCGCGGTGATGGCGGCGCGGGAAGCCGAGGCGGCCGGCGCGGCCTATCTCGGCGTCGCTTTTCTCGACGAGGCGCTCGAATTGCGGCGTGCGGGCGTCGGCCTGCCGATTCTCGTACTCGGCTACACGCCGCCGGAAGGGCTTGCGGTCGCGGCGCGGCACCGGGTGACGCTGACGGTGTTCAGCGAGGACGTTCTTGAGGCGCTGCGGGCCGGACGCCAGGGCGACGCGCCGCTGGCGGTGCACGTCAAGATCGACACGGGCATGGGGCGGCTCGGGCTGCTTCCCGGCGAAGACGCCGTCCGGTTCGTCGAGGCGCTCGCCCGCACGCCGGGCGTGCTTCTCGAAGGGTTGTTCACCCATTACGCCTGCGCCGACGAGGCCGACAAACGCTATACGCGCGAGCAGTACGTGAAGTTCCGTCGTTTCGTCGAGACGCTCCGCGCGCGCGACCTGACGTTTCGGTGGGTGCACGCCGGCAACAGCGCGGCTGGGCTCGACACGCCGGAATGGACGTTCAACATGCTCAGGCTCGGCATCGGGCTGTACGGCCTCTATCCGTCGGAAGAAGTCAACCGGCGCCGGGTCGCGCTCGAGCCGGTCATGAGTTTTCGAACGGCCGTCGTTCATCTGAAAACCTTGCCGCCGAATTCCGGCGTCAGTTACGGAGCGGTCTACCGCACGTCGGGCTATGAGCGGATCGCCACGCTGCCGGTCGGATATGCCGACGGCTACAGCCGGATGTTGACGGGAAAAGCAGAAGTGCTCATCCGCGGCGTCCGCGCGCCGGTCGTCGGCCGCATCTGCATGGACCAGTGCATGGTGCGCGTCGACGGCGTGCCCGGCGTTTCGCTGCATGACGAAGTCGTGCTGTTCGGCAAACAGGGCGACGCATGCCTGCCGGCGGACGAAGTGGCGCGGTGGCTCGGCACGATCCATTACGAAGTGACGTGCATGGTGTCGCACCGCGTTCCGCGCATCTATCTGCGAAACGGCGAACCCGTGTCGGCGGAAAATCCGCTGATCGGGGAGGATTTCGGGGCCCGGACGGCGAATAGACATACCTAGTGTTTTCGGCCGTTCGCGGGGTGGGCGGTTCGATTAGAATATTCTGGTTAGAAGAGAGCTATACTGGAAATGGCGCGGTTTCGCAAAAGTTTCGGAGGTGCGATATCGGTGGCCAACGCGCAGAATACGAAGCGGATCATGATCAGCCTGCCGGATCAGTTGCTCCGGGAAGTCGACGGGATCGCGGCGAAAGAAAAATCCAACCGCAGCGAACTCATTCGCCAAGCGATGCGCCTTTTTTTGATGGAACGCAAAAAACGGCAGTTGCGCGAAGCGATGCAGCGGGGCTACATGGAGATGGCGAAAATCAACCTGCACATGGCATCCGAGGCTTTCCACGCGGAAGAGGAAGCGGAGACGACGCTCGACCGTCTGGTCAGCGGGGGGTAAAATTGTGATCGTCAAGCGGGGCGACGTGTTTTTCGCAAATTTGTCCCCGGTGGTCGGTTCGGAGCAGGGCGGCGTTCGCCCCGTGCTCGTCATCCAGAACGACATCGGTAACCGTTTCAGTCCCACTGTCATCGTCGCGGCCATCACGGCGCAGATCCAGAAAGCCAAACTGCCCACCCACGTGGAAATCAAGGCCAAGGAACACGGATTCGACCGGGATTCGGTCATTTTGACCGAGCAGATCCGGACGATCGACAAACAGCGGCTGACGAGCAAGGTCACCCATCTCGACGAGGAAACGATGAAACGCGTCGACGAGGCGCTCATGATCAGCCTCGGACTGATCGATTTTTGAGCGTTTTTAGCGGAGAAACGCGCGGACCGGTCGTCGGCGCGTTTTGTTTTTGGGTTTTGTTTTGGGTTCGATGCGGAGGGGGGACGTCGTTCTTCGATGACGCGACAGCAGAAAGCGAAAACGTCGGCGGAACGGCCGGAAAACCTTAAAGAGCGGGCGGATGCGGATGTGGCGGTAAAGGCGGCTTCCGCGGCGCCGGCGGCCTCGGATCCCGCGGTTGAACCGGCTAAGGATGCCGCAGTGAAACCTGCGGGCGCCGCGGCGGAAGAGCGGATTCGCCGGCAGATCGCGGCGGAACTCGGCCTGCCGGTCGCCAAAGTGGCGGCGACGGTGCGGCTTCTCGACGAAGGCAATACGATCCCGTTCATCGCGCGTTACCGCAAGGAAGCGACGGGTGAGCTGGACGAAACGCAAATCCGGGCGATCGAGGAGCGCCTGCGGTACCGACGGTCGCTGGAGGAGCGCAAGGGGGAAGTCGTCCGGTTGATCGCCGAACAGGGCAAACTGACGGACGAATTGCGCCGCGCGATCGAAGAGGCGACGAAGCTGCAGGAAGTCGAAGATTTGTACCGCCCGTTTCGTCCGAAGCGGAAAACGCGCGCAAGCGTCGCGAAGGAACGCGGGCTCGAACCGCTCGCGGACTGGATCGCAAGCCGGCCGGCGGAGGGCGACCCGCGCGCCGAGGCGCTCCGCTACGTCGACCCGGACAAGGAAGTGCCGACGGTCGACGACGCGCTTCAGGGCGCGCTCGACATTCTCGCCGAGCGGATCGCGGACGATCCGGACATCCGCGGCTGGGTGCGGCGTTTTTCGTTCGAGCACGGGGAGCTGGCGACGGAGGCGAAAGACGGCTCGAAGGAGTCCGTTTACGACATGTACTACGATTTCCGCGAACCGGTCCGCAAAATACCGCCGCATCGCGTTCTGGCGATCAACCGCGGCGAAAGGGAAGACGTGCTGAACGTGCGCCTGGAAGTGCCGGAAGCGCGCATTCTGGAAGAGATCGGGCGCCGGGTGATCGTCGGCGGGCGTTCGGCGACGGACGACCTGCTGCGGGCGGCGGTCGAAGACGCGTACAAGCGGCTGATCGCCCCGGCCGTCGAGCGCGACGTGCGGTCCGAGCTGACGGAGAAGGCGGAGGAACAGGCGATCAAGGTGTTCGCGGAAAACTTGCGCCGGCTGCTGCTTCAGCCGCCGGTCCGCGGCAAAACGGTCATGGGCATCGACCCCGCCTACCGAACCGGCTGCAAAGTGGCGGTCGTCGACGAGACGGGCAAGCTGCTCGACGTCGCGGTCGTCTATCCGACGCCGCCGCACAACGACGTCGAGCGTTCGGCGCGCGTGCTGCGGGAGCTCATCGAGCGGCATCGCGTCGACCTGATCGCGATCGGCAACGGTACCGCTTCGCGCGAGACGGAGCTGTTCGTCGCCGGTCTCATCCGCGACATGCCGCCGGAGCGCAAGCTCCATTATACGATCGTCAATGAGGCGGGCGCGAGCGTCTATTCGGCGTCGAAACTCGCGCAGGAAGAATTTCCGAATCTGGATGTGTCGGAGAGGAGCGCCGTCTCGATCGCCCGCCGGCTGCAAGATCCGCTCGCCGAGCTGGTCAAAATCGATCCGAAATCGATCGGCGTCGGCCAATACCAGCACGACGTTTCGCAAAAACGATTGGAAGAAACGCTGGCCGGCGTCGTGGAGTCGGCCGTCAATCACGTCGGCGTCGACGTCAACACCGCCTCGGCGGCGCTTTTGTCGTACGTGGCGGGCGTCAACGCGGCGATCGCGAAAAACATCGTCCGCTACCGCGAGGCTAACGGCAAGTTCCGTTCGCGCCGGGAGCTTTTGAACGTGCCGCGCCTCGGGGAGAAGACTTATGAGCAGTGCGTCGGTTTCCTGCGCATTCCCGATGGCGACGAGCCGCTTGACAACACGCCGATTCATCCGGAGTCGTATCCGGCGGTGGAGCGACTGCTGGAGGAACTGGGCTTGGGGCGTGGAGATTTGGGAAAACCGGCATTGCGGGAGCGGCTGCAGGCGGTGGACGTCGAATCACTGGCCGCTCGTCTCGGCGTCGGCGTGCCGACTTTGCGCGACATTCTGGACAGCCTGCAGCGCCCCGGCCGCGATCCGCGCGACGAACTGCCGAAGCCGATTTTCCGGACGGACGTGCTGCGCCTCGAGGACCTCAAGCCGGGGATGGAGCTGAAAGGAACGGTGCGCAACGTGCTCGATTTCGGCGCGTTCGTCGACATCGGCGTCAAACAGGACGGACTCGTGCACATATCGCAAATGAGCGACAAGTACGTGAAGCATCCGTTGGATGTGGTTTCGGTCGGCGACGTCGTAACGGTGTGGGTGCTCGATGTGGACGTGAAAAGGGGAAGGATCGCCCTGACGATGCGGAAGCCGGGGGGATGAGGCGCCGGTCGGGCGCGGCCGCGACGGTTCCGTTGGTCCGATTGGCGCGTCCTGTCGTCGTTTTCGCCTTGTCGGAAGCGGCAGGACCGGTGCGGGCGAAAGGCCAATGCTATCTTTGCCTTCGGTGAGAATCCGCTCCGATGCGTTCTTTTCTCCAGCGGCTGATCATGTCATGGACCGCAAGTCCGTTGATGAGACGAATCCGCAAAGACTCGGCGGCTTCCTTGGCGGCTTTCGTAAAATGGCTGGTCGTGATGATCCAGGCGTCGTGACAACCGTAGATCTGTTTGCCGGCTTTAATTCTGAGGACAATGTCGTTTCCGACGTCTTTTTTCCACCTTTTGCATTGGACCGCGATTTTGTAGCCATCCTTGTCTATCAAGATGAGATCGACCTCGTGATCGCCGGATCCGCCGACGCGCTGAACGATGTATCCTTTGTCGGTGTAATAAAGTTCGAGGAGACGTTCGAATTCCGGACCCGACAAGGTGTCGATATCCGCCCGGATAAGGTCTTCGTCCGTCCGTCTGTGCTCGGCGTTTGATCGGGCTTTTTTTCGACCGGCTGCCGATTTGCCGTAGGGCCGACCGGCGGCGGACTTTCGCCGTTGGTGGGTCCAAATCAGGCCCATCATTTCGGCTATAAGAATGCCAACGATAAGAAAAACGATAAGCCAGATCCAATGAAGACCGGGCACGCTGTAATAGAGGACGACGCCAAGAAAAACTAAAATCGCTCGGAGAAAATAGGCGAGTTGCCTTCCTTCGGAATGATAAGTTCTTGCCAAGATGGAGTTCCTGCCTTCCTGCCGAAATTTGTCGAGAGAGGGTAGAGAATCTCTGGGAAAAAGTATACCATGAACGGGCCTGATGATGAAGGAAATATCGAAGCCTGCAGCGGGCGCGGTTTCCATCAATGATTCAGCCGTTTCCAGAACTTTCGGAAGGAAAATGTCGTTTCCTGTCGAAGAGAATGAAAAGGGGCCTTATGGGATTCTGTTTTGTTTTGCGTAGCCGGCGGCTCGCTGAACCGTCTGCAGATGTCGTGAGCCGCTGGGTGAGCGTAAGGGAATTGTGGTATAAAGGGGAATGTTTTTTATGGTTTTTATGGAAGAAGGAAGGGTCAGTTGTCGTCGATCCCCGGGGGTTTTTGTCGTGTGAGCGATCGACGACATGGCGATCAAGCTGCGGAAATGCCGGTGGGGACTGCATTTTCGCTGGGGGGGGTTTTGACCCGTGCAAGAGGGGACGGAAACGCGGATGGGCGACGTAGAAGACACGCCGCCCCTCCCGCGTTTTGACCCGTGCAAGAGGGGACGGAAACTTGCCAATATTGACGCGTCAACTGTGCCCAACGCGTTTTGACCCGTGCAAGAGGGGACGGAAACCGCGCAATGTTCGTCGCGATGCGGACGCGGTAGTCGCGTTTTGACCCGTGCAAGAGGGGACGGAAACGTGAATTCATACTCAAGCCCGTCCCGCTGGACCGGGGCCAGGTTTTGACCCGTGCAAGAGGGGACGGAAACGAGACGCTTGAGAAGGGAAAGAACCACTCGTTGAAAGTTTTGACCCGTGCAAGAGGGGACGGAAACGGGTGATGTCCGCTGAAAATCCGGATTCCGTTTACAAGTTTTGACCCGTGCAAGAGGGGACGGAAACTCCTGAAGGGAGAATCGTCAACTGTGCCCAACGCGTTTTGACCCGTGCAAGAGGGGACGGAAACCGCGCAATGTTCGTCGCGATGCGGACGCGGTAGTCGCGTTTTGACCCGTGCAAGAGGGGACGGAAACCAGCAACTCCTGTAATAGCTACGACATTTGCTTTTTTGTTTTGACCTGTGCCAGAGGGGACGGAAACGGTGCGTGGTGTGCCAGCGTCACGATAGTTCCTTCGAGTTTTGACCCATGCAAGAGGGGACGGAAACTTTCGTCCATCCTCTGGCGAGCATGTTCTGAATATCTGATTTGACCCGTGCTAGAGGAGACGGAAACCCAATCAGAACAACATGGTTCATGTTCGGTTCCTCCTGTTTTGACCCGTGCAAGAGGGGACTGAAACCCGGAGCCCATCGTTTCGTCCGTGGCGCCAAGCCAGATTTTGACCCAATCCAGAGGGGACAAACGCTCCATTCATGGTAGCTTTAAACCCGAAGCTAAAAAAATGAAACTTGATGTCCCACAAAGCTAGACCCCACCAGCCCCCTTCGAATCGCCTTCACCTCCGGTATAAGCCCCGCCCCACTCACTCTCCAAAAAAATTTTTCGAATTTTGCGATCTTCCAGAAGGAAAAAAGTCGCTTCCTGTCGAAAAGGAAAAGTATGTGGCACGATATTCCAATCCAAGACCTCCAATTCACTTGCCTCGTAACCGAATCCGTACGGCTGCCGCCGTTTCGCGGACATGTGTTGCGGACGGCGCTTCACGAAGCGCTTCGTCGGTCGGTATGCCCGTTTCCGGCGTCCAAACCTTGTGCCGGCTGCGAACTCCGCACCAGTTGTCCATATCCCCGTACAACAGGTGTCGGCAACGATCCGTCGGGCGACGGCCGGCCGTTGTTCGTCGCGTGGTTCGATCCGGCGACGCCCGACGTGACGGATGTCGGCGGCCGCATGACTCTGCACATGCGGTTGTTCGGTCCCGCTGTTTCTTCGCTGACATATTTCGTCTATGCGATGGAAAGCCTGTCGCGGTTCGGAATGGGGCTTCCGGATGAAAGCGGCCGGCGCGGCCGATTCGTGCTTGAACGGGTATCGGCCATGGATCGGGAAGGAAAACGACGTACTGTGTTCGACCGCTCCGGTCGTCGCGCCGAACCGTTGCCGATGTTGACGGCAGGCGACGTCGTATGCGTCGGAAATGAGGTGCCGGACGATTTTCGAACAGGCGTCCGCGTCGTGTTGCAAGCGCCGCTTCGCATCAAACGCGAGGGCCGGCTGACCGACCGGCTGCCTTTCGGTGTGTTGATGCGCGCGGTCGTGCGGCGGCTTCACGACGTGTATGAAGCGGCGACGGGCAAACCGTGGACGTTCGACGTGCGTGGGCTGCTGGAGCGGGCGGAGCGGGTAGAGACGCGTCGGCACGACGTCCGGTGGTTCGACTATAGCCGCTATTCCCGCACACACGGCATGCGCCTCAAAATCGGCGGCATGATCGGCAGCGTCACGTATGCCGGAGAAGTCGGCGAATTTCTCGAATGGCTGCGGGCCGGAGCGTTTTTCGCCGTCGGGCGGAGCATCTCGTTCGGGCTCGGCCGCTACGACGTCGTCCGGCCGGAGAAGGAACAGGAGGCGGCGGTATGCGCGGAGACGAACTGACGAGGCGGCACGTGGTGGAGGCCGCCCTGCTGCACGATATCGGGAAAGTCATTCAGCGCGCCATGAAGTCTTCGGGTTGGTCGGGCGCGGGCGAGCGATCCCTGACGCATCAGGAATTCGGATACGAGTGGGGACGGCATGTCGGCTTGGCGGAGCCGACGCTGCAGGCGATGCTGCGCCATCACAAGCTTCGTCCGGACCATCCGAAATATGAAAAATTGTCCTACGACCGGTACGGCGGTTCCGCAGCTCTCCGCAACCTGATCGCGATCGTCTATGAGGCGGACAACCTGGCGTCCGCGATGGAGCGGTTGGAAAGCGGCGCGGATACGCCGACGGAGCATGAGTTGCATCGCGGCATGGGCGTCGTATTCGACCGGATTGCGTTAGACGACGAACATCACGGCGGTTCGAGTGACGCCGGATGGAAGGGCCGAACGGCAAACGGGTGCCGGCATGTATGGTCGTGCGGGCTTGTCGAAGACCGTCCGTTTCCGGTGCCGGCCGATGACGAACGGGAAAATCGTCGCCGCCCCTCCCATTATGCAGAGATTTGGGACGGGCTTCGCCGGGCGTTGGAACATCCGTTCAACCGGACGGAAGACCGGCTGCTTCTGTTGCTGGAAAAATATTTGAGCTTCGTGCCGGAGACGACGATCAGCGCCGAAGGCGAGCAACCGGATACGTCGCTCTATCATCATCTGAAAGCGACGGCGGCGGTCGCGTCGAGTCTGTTCGTCCGGCTGCGCGATGGCGGCGCGGATTTCGACACCGATCTGGAGCGCTTCATCCTCGATCGGAAAGAGGAGCGCTATCTGCTCGTCGGCGCTGATCTGTCCGGCATCCAAGATTTCGTCTACACGATCGGCTCGAAGGCCGCGCTGAAGACACTGCGCGGGCGGTCGTTCTATCTTGATCTTTTGATGGAAAGCGTCGCGGTCCAGCTGCTGGAAGGTCTCGGGCTCGGACGCGTCCATCTCGTTTACGCGACGGCCGGGACGTTGCTGTTGTTGGTGCCGGATACGGAGCGGATTCGTCGCGGAATTGAGGAGTTTACGGAAGGATTCAACCGTTGGCTGTTTCGAGAGTTCCGTTCGAAGTTGTATCTGGCGGTCGAGTCGGTTGCGCTGTCCGGCCGTTCGCTGGACGCCGACGCCGTTTCGGCGAAGGGAATGGGGGAAGAAGCGACGTTGGCGGGCGCGCTTAAAACGCTGCACGGTCAGCTCGGCTCCCGAAAAACAGTAAAATGGAAGGAACTGCTTGAAAAAGACGGCGGTTTTCTGTTTACGCCGACGGCGGTGGCGCGAGAATGCGACGTATGCCGGTCGCACGAAGGGGTAGACGCTTATGTGGTCGGGCCGCATTTGCGTCCCGCTGCGGAGGATGCCGGTGAGGGCGAACGGCATGAGTTGTGCCGGTTTTGCGCGCAGATGATTAGGCTGGGGCAAGTGTTGCCGCGGGCCGACCGATTTTACGAGTGCGTTTCGGCCGCTCCGACCGAAGGACCGGGGGATTCCGCTCGTTCAGAGGAAACGGCGCGGCGGACGGGACCATCAGCGATTCGGCTGGAGGTGTGGAAAAAATCGTACTGGATCGCAACGCCGGATTTTTCGCCGAATACCGACTTGTCGGGGGCGAAGGTGCTGGCCGAATACCGGATGCGCGAGCCGTGGTCGTTGCCGCAGGCAGGCGATTGGGCGGTGCGGCCGTTTCCGACGGGAGCTTTTCTTGCGGAACCGGAATTCGTATCGCTGGCGCAGCGGGCTTGCGGGGACGCAAGACTCGGCGTGCTGGTCATGGACGTCGACCGGCTCGGCGCGATTTTCGCCCGCGGGCTTACGCCGCAGACGCTCGGCCGGTTGAGCGACTTGTCGGCGCGGCTGAATTTGTTTTTCAAATATTATTTGCCAGCGATGTTCGAAGAGGCGGCGCGCGGCGAAAGGGATCGGCTGTTGCCGCGGGGCAAGGAGGAGTATGCCGTCAATCTCGTCTATGCCGGCGGCGACGATCTCTTGCTCGTCGGTGCGTGGGACGACGCGTTCGATGCCGCCTTCGCGGTGTGGAGCGAATTCTGTCGATACGTCGGCCGAAATCCGGACGTGACGCTGTCGGCCGGCATCGCCGTCGTCGACGAACGGGCGGCGTTTTATCGTGCGGTGGAGGAAGCGAAAAAGGAAGAAAAGAATGCCAAGAATGATGGTCGCGACCGGCTTGGCGCGCTCGGGCTCACGCTGCAGTGGCGGGACGTCGCCGGCGAAGAAGGCAAAGAGGGGCTTAAAAAAATCCTGAACCATTTCGCCCAGGCGCTGGAACAAAACGACCGAACGATACGCCCGACGTTCATGTCCGTCTCGTTTTTCAGGCAGTATGCGGCGATCGTCGAGCGGGCCGGTAAGGATCTCGGGCACTGGTTCGCGCCGCAACTTCATTATGTCGTCGGGCGAAAAGCGGGAAGCGAGAAAAACGAAGATCGGAAAAAGTTTTATTACCAACTGGTGAACTTTGCGTTGAACGATGTTTTGCGCGGCGGGCCGCTGCTGCTGGCGCTGCGCATTTTGCAAATCCTGATGCGAAGGAGGAGCGCGGAATGAATGGAAATCATTTCGGAGCCGGGGCACGTTCTGGCCAAGACCGATACGGCCGGTCGGGCTACAGTCCTTCCGGCGAAGAGGGCGGTCGAAACGACGGACCGCTCGCGCCGGTTAAGGTAGAAATCAATAATACCTTTAAGAATGAGAAGCGTTGTCCCGCCGACATTCGCGTCGACAAATGGATTCAGTGGGCGGAGGTCATCGGTCGAAATACTCGGAGCGTCAAGGTGTCTCAAATTCGCAAGGTGTTCGGCCTGCTCGTCCGCATTGAAAACGACGTCCGGGCGAACAAAACGTTTTCGAATGAACCGGTCATTTACTTGAAGGCCCATCTCGCCTACGCGGTCGGCCGCAATCGCCAGAACCAACTGAAGGATTTGTACGAGATTTTGGTGCCGGTGATCGATCGCGTGCGCGACGGAGAAGACGGTTTGAAAGATTTTGAAAATTTGATGAAATTCTTCAGATCGATTCTTGCTTATCATCGGTTTTACGGAGGTAGGGAATGATGGCGGTGCAATCGTCGGCGGGAAAATACCGCATCAGCGGCGTTATCGAGTTGAAGACCGCGCTTCACATCGGGGGAGGCAACGATACGTCGGAGATCGGCAGCGTTGACAAGAGCGTCGTTCGCGATCCGGTGACGCGTGAGCCGTACATTCCCGGCAGCTCGCTGAAAGGGAAGCTTCGCACGTTGCTGGAGTTATATCACTATGCGCTCGACAGCAGTTTTTTCGACGACAGCCGGATTCGCGTCGGCGGCAATGATACACGTCATCATGAGTGCGGTGAACCTGCGTGTGTCGTCTGCCGGCTGTTCGGCGCTACGAGCGGGAAAAATGGTCGCAACCCCTCAAATCCTTCCGGGGAGGTCAAATGGAACCGCCCCGCCCGTCTGATCGTCCGCGATACGGAGCTGGCCGACGAATCGCGCCAGCTGCTAAGGGATGCGGACGAGCTGGACTTTTTCATGACTGAAGTTAAGTTTGAAAATTCGCTCGACCGCATCACGAGCGCGGCCAATCCGCGCCAGATTGAACGCGTGCCGAAGGGGACGAAGTTCCGGTTTGAGATGATCTACACGTTCTGGGGGTTCAATCCTGCGTTCGGCGAACGGTTTTCGGCGGTCGATGCGGGGCGGGAGATCGGTGAAGATCTTCGGCATTTGCTGCTTTCGTTCGAGCTTCTCGAAGGCGATTATCTCGGCGGCAACGGGTCGCGCGGTTACGGCAAGGTGGCGTTCGGCGGCTTGAAGCTGGAGATGCGGACGTTCGAGGCGTATCGGGACGGCCGGGAATGGACGTGTGTCGCGGAAGCCGCGACGCTGGGCGAGTTTGTGCGAAACATTCGCGGACAGTTTTCGCTCGACGGAGGCGAACGGGAGGAGGCCGTCGGCGGTACCGGCGGAGATACGGCGGCATGCGGCTGACGGTCGAGATGCGTTTCCGCGGGCCGGTGCGCATCGGCACGGGCGGATTCGGGATGGAGGGAAGCGGGCTTATCCTTCATTCCGATACGCTGTTCAGCGCGCTGTACATCGCTTGGCTACGGCTGTACGGCGGACCTGTACCGAAGATGCGCGTCAGTTCCGCGTTTCCGCGGGCAGGCGGGGTCGTCTATTATCCGCGGCCGCAGTTGCCGATTCCCGGTCTTACTCCCGACGATGCGCTGGCGTTCGGCAAGTCCTTGAAGGCGTTGAGATGGGTTGCGGAACCGTCGTTCTTCCGCTGGATTCGCGGAGCGGCGTTTCGAGCGGAGGACGTGCACGCCATGTTGAAGGCGGAAGAAGTCCTCGACAAGCAGGCGGCCGTCCGCGACCGGCCCCGCGCGGCTGTCGATCGGTTCGGCGCGGGGACGAACTTGTATTGGGTCGGCGAAACGTTTTTTGCCGACGGCGACGGGCTGACGTTTTTCGCGGAAGTGCCGGACGGGGAGGCGGACCGGTTTTGCCGGGCGGTCGAATGGCTGGGCGACGAAGGGATCGGCGGTCGGCGGAGTTCGGGTTACGGGGCGTTTGAACCGCGATTTTCGGCGTCGTGGCCGTTTGAAGCGGCGACAGCGGGCGAAGCGGCGGGCGGAAGCGCCGGGAATGCCGCGGGATACGTGCTGCTGTCGCTTTACGGGCCGAATGCGGACGAGCGCAGGCGGGTTGTGGCATTGCTTCAGGCTTACCATCTGGTCGAGCGGACCGGCTGGACGGAAAGCGTCGGCGGGCAGCCGGGGTTGCGGCATCGGCGGGTCGTCATGGTCGCCGAGGGCAGCGTATTGCGGGAACCGGTCGAAGGCGGCATCGTCGATGTGGCGCCGGACGGCTTTCCGCATCCGGTCTACCGGTACGGCAAGGCGTTTTTGGTCGGCGCATCGGCGTCGGACGGAGGTGCGGGCGATGCAGGCGCGGAATGAAACGTTTGCGGCCGTGTACGGACTTCGCGTCACGGCGCTGACGCCGGTGCACGTCGGTTCGGCGGAAGGCGAGCTTGCCCCGTTTGAATATGTCCAGGGCCGCGAACGCATATGGCCGGTGTCGGCGCACGCCTTGTTCCGATTGTTGCGCGAAGAAGGGCTGTTCGAGGATTATGTGCGGTATACGGTCGAAACGCCGGGCGGCCGTGCGGCCTCATTAGACGGTTATCTCGATTGGAAAGGGCGTCCGACGTTGCGCGAAGACATCGTGCGGCGGTGCGCGTTGCGGGCGATTGCAAAGCCGGAGCGGATGGACATAACCGGTGCGTTCCGGACGATGACGACTGCGGCGGTCGCGGGGGAAAACGATCTCCGGCGCGTGCCGTACATTCCCGGTTCCAGCCTGAAGGGCGCCGTGCGGACGGCGGTGTTGTACCGGATGCTCGGGGAATCGGAAGAGCAGCGGCGCGGTATTTTCGCGGAAATCGCCAGAGCGGAGGAAATGCAACGCCGTGCGTCGGCTGAAATGAACAACGACAGACGCAAACAGCTGAAAAACAAGGTGGATGAGACAATCAAAAGCGCCGGCAAACGCATGGACCGGCTTGCGCGATACGGCGCCGACGAGCCCAACACCGACGGATTCCGCGGCCTGCGGTTCGGCGACGCTTTGCCGGCGTACGGATCGAAGGGTGAATCGGCCGAATCGCTGACGGAGGCAGCGGAAATCGCAATCGTCAGCCTGAATCCTCCCGGACGCGGCGGTTGGCATTTCAGCAAAGCGCGTGTTTTTGCCGAAGTGTTGCCGGCCGGAACGGTCTTAAACGCAGAACTCGAAATGGCGGATTACGTCTGGAAAGCGCTTCGATCGGAGTCAGCGAGGGGGCCGTCCGGCGACCTTCGCGAATGGCTGCGCGACGCCGAAGCGAAAACGGTGCGGCTCTTAGAAGAAGAGATCGCGTTTTACCGCGAGGCCGGGCTGTCGACGATCGTCCGTCGGCTGGAGGCGTTGCGTGAGCAGAAGCCGACACTTCGGCTCGGTTGGGGGACGGGGTTGCTCGGCACGACGCCCTCGGCGCTGCATATGAACGCGGCGGAGCGGCGTATGGTGCGCGAGGTCGGACATTTTCAGAAAAGGCAGCACGACACGTTTCCCCAATCGCGGAAAGTCGTCGTCCGCTCGGGGGCGCCCGCCGACGTGCTGGGGTGGGTGAAGCTTGAGATCGAGGGGGAACGCCGGCTTTGACGGAGAAAACGGTAAAAGTGATGATTTCCTATGTCGGGATGCGTGATCCATTCGCACAGGACAACAACCAGGCGGGACCGGTGTTGACGGTCGCGGAGAGCATCCGGCCCGACGTCGTTTTTCTGTTGCCGACGAGTCAGATGGGAAACGCCCGAAGTTCGACGGAGGAAAATGCGTGGAAAACCAAAGAGTATTTGGACATCTTGGATTGGCGACCGAAAGTTTCGGTTCTGCCGTTGCTCATTCGCGACGCGGCGAACGTGCAGGACGTGCTGACCGTGACGAAGTCGGAGCTTCGCCGGGTGCTCGACGTGCTTCAGTCCGACGGGGTGCCGTTTGAGCTGCATCTGAACGTTTCGTCGGGAACGCCCCAAATGCAGCAGACGCTGCTCGTTTTAGCGCATAGCGGTTTTTTTCCCGCGCCGACGTCGCTGTGGCAAGCGCTCGATCCGAGGCTGGCGGTCGGCGATCGGGTGCGGTCGGTGACGACGCATTTTCTGGAGGAAGAAAATATTTTGCACGCCATCCGCAAATATGCCGACCAGTACGCGTTCGGCGTCATCGCGTTGGAGTTCAAGAGACTGGCGGAAATCAGCGCGTTTCAGGCGAGGCGGTCGCTGGCGGAGGAGTTTCAGCGGCTGTTTCTGGCATATGCGGCGTGGGACCATCTTCATTACCGGCACGCGCTGGATCGGTTGCGTTCGGTGTGGCGGCGGTTTCAGGGAACGGAAGCGAAGGATCTCGATGCGGCGTTCGCGGAGCAGGCGGCTTTTTTGGAGCGTCTGTGCCGGGAGCCGACGGAAACCGTTCCGGTGCTGGTCGATCTTTATTACAACGCGGATCGCGCGTTCGCGCGGCAGGCATATGCCGATGCGTTGGCTCGTTTCTGGCGGTTGTATGAGGGGGCGCTTCGGCTGTGGATCCGCGAGGTGTACGGCATCGACCCGGACCGGTTCCGGCTGTCGGCGCTTCAGTCCAGTCGCGAGGACGTCCGGCGGTGGGCGGCGGAAGCGTATCGGCAGGGGGCGGTCCGCGCGGCAGATGTTTCGGTTGGAAATCATGTCGCGGTTCGGTCGGGCGATGGAGGGGAACATGCTGCCGGGGAGGGATACGCCAAACTGTGGGAAATGGTTCGATTTTTAGAGGAGATCGGGGATCAACATTTTCGTCAGTTGGCGGAGCAGGACGTCGACGTGCCGACGACCGGCGCCCCGACGAAAAAGAAATTGGGGATCTTACTCGAAGAGTTGCGGCGGAAACGGAATGTCTCGATCGTCGCGCACGGGCTGGAGCCGGTCGAACGTTTGGACGCCGAACGTGCGCTGGTCGCCGGCAGGACGCTGATTTCGGCTTTGTTCGAGGAAGGCGCTCGGCTGCTGGAACATTATCCGTTGACGCGCGAGCGGTTGGAGGAGGTGTTTGAGTGGATCGGAAGGTCGTGAGGAAGGATAAGGCATCGAGTTGAGACAAGAGATTGTGTTTGTTTATGGTTTTGGTAGAATGAAAGAGGGGCGGTTGTCGTCGATCCCCGGGGGTTTATGCCGTGTGAGCGATCGACGACAAAAATAAGGCGGTTTGGCAGTAGAAATGCCGGTGAGAACGGCATTTTGGTTTGGTTTTGACCCGTGCTAGAGGGGACGGAAACATCTACCATTTTTTACCTCCTTTTCCATCCTCTCCGCGTTTTGACCCGTGCTAGAGGGGACGGAAACAATGGGTTCGAAATGAGATCGAAGAGGTGAATACTCGAGTTTTGACCCGTGCTAGAGGGGACGGAAACCGGACCAGAATTTCATACATCTCTGGTCCGACAAAATGTTTTGACCCGTGCTAGAGGGGACGGAAACTTGTTAGGTCTGGTGATCGCCAGACACTGGAAATAACGTTTTGACCCGTGCTAGAGGGGACGGAAACGATGAATCCTTGTACCCGATCGCGCTGGAAATGGTGGTTTTGACCCGTGCTAGAGGGGACGGAAACGGCGAGACAGGCAACGGCGGCCTCGAGATTCATATGGTTTTGACCCGTGCTAGAGGGGACAGAAACATGATAACGATCCGGGTCTAGTTGTTCAGAAGACTGTTTTTGGCTCATTTGATTGAGAAATAAATTCAAAGAGATAAGGCGTCCTCATATAATCGGAGACGCTTAGGGTTAAGGCTAGCTGAAACTCTCTTCGCTCTTTTCTTGGGATGACAACTAACGCGAATGGGATGAGATTTGTCTGCGCTGTGAGTACAGGCGGAAAACCCGATCGGCGAAATCGCGATGCGGAGGTTTGCCCGGGGCAGGAGCAAATTCGAATGTGCGATAGACGGGGTAGAACTTACGAAGGAAGTCGAAAGTAGGCGGCTGACGAAAGCCTGTCAAAATCCTGTCAATCAGAGGTTGTATCTAGAGACAGGGATGAATCAAATGAAAAAAGCCCGATTTCTCGGGCTTTTCGCGTATGCGGTCGGTGGGACTTGAACCCACACGCCCTTACGGGCACTACCCCCTCAAGATAGCGTGTCTGCCAATTCCACCACGACCGCGTGGACGGCGATGAGCCATGGAGGAATCGAACCTCCGACACCCTGATTAAAAGTCAGGTGCTCTACCTCCTGAGCTAATGGCTCCCATGACCCGTAGGGGATTCGAACCCCTGTTACCTCCGTGAAAGGGAGGTGTCTTAACCACTTGACCAACGGGCCGCACGGGCGATATTATATCAGCTTTTCGGCCCGGAGGCAAGCGGTCGAACAACAGGCGAACGGCCGGCAAGCGATCGAACGCAATGTCGACGTTTTGTGCATTCGCACAAGCCGTTCTTCACACATCCGCGCACACCATTTTCGCGCGTCTGCGGCCGCGCCCGGCGGACATGTCCGGCTCCCGAGAATCCGGTCGACGACGGACCACATACAGAGACCGCAGCGGCAATCGGCTGCGGTCGTCCGAACACCGGTCCGGGTGATCCGCCCGGGCGCCGACGGAGAGAGAGGGATTCGAACCCTCGCGCGCTGTTACACGCCTAACCCTTTAGCAAAGGGTCCCCTTCGGCCTCTTGGGTACCTCTCCAAAGGTTGAATAAAAAAGCTCCCCGAACAGGACTCGAACCTGTGACACCTCGGTTAACAGCCGAGTGCTCTACCGACTGAGCTATCGGGGAACGCAAGTATTAATTTAGCACGGGCGGCCGTCGGAAGTCAAGAGGGGGAAGACAAATTTTTATCGGCGATTTTCCCGTCGGCGGTTTTTGCCGTGCCGGTCGGGCGGCCGAGGCGTTTCGCCGGCGTCCGTTGCGGGAGCGGAGGCGACGGTGCGAAGCGACAGCCGGCCGCCGCACCGGCCGCAGGCGTAGCGAGCCGGGTTCATTTTCCGGCGGCGCGGGTAACGCATGCCGCAGGAGCGGCATACCAGCTCGTACCGGTACGGCAGGCTGCGGCGCGGCGAGACCGACCTGCAATGGAGGCTGCCGCCCACGCGCTCCAGCAGCCGGCGGAAATCGGCGTCGCGGTGTCGGAAACCTTTCCTCTCAAGGTGAAGATGGTAATGGCAAAGCTCGTGCTTGATGATCTTCTCGATTTCTTCGCGTCCGAACGCCAGGTAGTGTCGCCAGCTGATCTCGATGTGATGCGTGCGGGTGAAATACCGGCCGCCGGTCGTCGTCAGGCGGCGGTTGAACACGGCGCGGTGACGGAACGGTTTGCCGAAGCAGTCGAGCGAAATGCGTTCTACCCACTGTTGCAGTTCCTCGTCGGTCAAACGAAATCACCGGTCCTTTACGTTCCGATCGGTTGTGCTCAAAAGACTGCCGCAAACCTCCGCTCGGCGAGTCGCGATTGCCGCAAGCCCGCCGCGCGACGCGTCGGCGGCTCCCACCACGACTTGAAGCCGCCTGTCGTCTTCGTCTACACTGGTTCTGAAATCACGCGAAGTATACGGCGAAAAGGAGACGACACACCGATGCCTGTGATGCGGTACCATATTTTTCAGATAGGGGAACGCCTCGAATTTGTCGAAATGCCGGCAGATTACGCGTACCAGCTGACAGCGCTGAACCGACGCCTGGAAAAAGAGATCGGCAAATTGACCGCGCCGAATGTGCCGCAGCTCGCCCGCATCGTCGCCGAGTGCGACAACCTCGAACTGATCGACGATTCGCGGCGGATCGTCTCCGGCCTGGAATATGTCGAGCGGCTGGAGCGCGAATTCGCCGCCGTCCATGAGACCGCTTACCCTCTGATCTCGCTCTTGACGGAAATTCGCGCGCTTAAGGCACAGCTCGAGCATTGGCGCGAGGAAACCGGCGAAGACGGTTGATCGCTCATCGATAGTCCGGCGGACGGCGCGGCGGCCTCCTTGGCGCGGCAACATGCTTTGTCTGCCGCATTTCGCATGAAGAAGTAGGACGACGTCGGAAAGAGCGAACTTGCGAAAGCGTACACGCACCCGCTATCCTGACCACCATACAATAGTGACAGGTCAATCGGCCTTTCCCGAAGCGTTTGATTGCACGAGGAGAGGTGTCGGCGGGAGGGATCGGTCGTGCCGATCTGGCTTCGAAATCAGCTGAGCCGGGCTTTTTACCACAAAGATCGCCGACGGATTCGGCTGCTGAACGAATGCTGGTTTTTCTATCACGCCCGGCTCAGCGGCGCCGCCGACGGGAATGCCGTCAAAAGGCGCCGCAACCGTCGCGATTAGACCGTGCGTTCAGGCGCTTTTCAGATTCAGGCGCAAGTCGCGGATGCGGCTTTCGTGTTCGAGTACGAGCATTGCCACGGTTGCCAGAATGTGCTCGTGGCGCTCGAGTCGCTGTTCGATCCGCTTGACGGTTTCGTTGATTTCGAGGACGGCCTGCTGCACTTGGGCGACTTCCATTTCCAACCGTTCGACGCGTTGTTCAAGGCGGTCGAACCGCGCTTCGAGTTGATCGAGACGCGCTTCGAGGCGGTCGACCCGCATTTCGAGATGACCGATCCGCGCTTCGAGATTTTCGAGCCGGGCTTCCACGCGATCGAGTCGCTGCTCGACGTGTTCGAGGCGCTGCTCGAACCGGTCCATCCGCTGCTACAGAACGTCGAATCGCCGATGGATCGAGACGAGCGCCTCATCCAGCACCGACACGAACATCTCCCTCAACTCCGCCATTGAAAACATCCCATCACTCCTCCGCGAGAGATAACACCATCATACCAAACAGACGTTCGAAAGTCAACATTTCCAATAGAGTTGCCATCGACCATTCCAGCCGACATCATATCGCGGGCGACTACACATGACAAGCATCCAGTCGAGCGCCTCATTCGGGGCATACAATGTCGGCGAGATCACGCGAAGGGGTGAACCGCATGCATCCGAAAGACTGCCATCCTCACGGCGAGTTTTGCTGTCCACCGGCAAGGGCGATCGTCGATCCGCCGGAATACGTGTACCGCGACTTTTTCCATCCGCAGATCGTGCCCGTGATTCATCCGGTGGAGATCATCAACCGGCATCATTGCGTTCCTGTTCCGCACCACATTTTCACCTTTACTTGCAAGGACGTCTGCGTGTCTTCGGAAAAGAAACACCGCCGAGCCCGGGCGTAAAACGTCCGTGCCGGCGGCGCGGTGCCGACAGGCCGCCCCGGCGCCCGCAGACGCTGCGTGCCGACGCCGTCGGCGTCGGGCATCGTCGGGGCCAAAGGCCGCAGGCGTCCTCCGCGCGTCCGTACCCGGAAAACGGCGTCGGGCGACGGTTCGCTGAGACCTCATGTCGACCGAACCGTATGTTCCGGCGCCTTATCCTTTGATCGAGCCAGCCGTCATGCCCTCGACGATTTTTTCACTGAGCGCGAAATAGGCGACGAGCACGGGCAGGATACTGATCATGAGCGTCGCGCCGATCGCCCCCCAGTCGCGCATGTACTGGCCGGTGAAATTTTGGATGCCGACTGTAAGTGTTTTCCAGTGATCCGAACTGATGAACGTGTTGACAAAAATGAATTCGTTCCAATTATAAATCATGTTGATGATCGCTGCAGTCGTCGTAACGGAAGCGGTGATCGGGAAAATGATCCGAAAAAATAGCCGATGAACGGAACAGCCGTCGATCACCGCGGACTCTTCCAGTTCGCGCGGCAACCGCATGTAGAAGCCGAGAAAAATCAGTACTGTCACCGGCAGATTAAACGCCGTGTAGCTGAGCACGAGCGACAGCGGATTGTCTTTCAGTCCGATCCGCGAAAACAGCCCGAACAGCGGAATAAGCGTCGAATGAACGGGAATCATCATACCGACCATAAACAGGCCGAGCGCCAGCGGGCGAAGTTTCCACCGCATGCGGGTCAGCGCGAACGTTGCAAGACCTGCAAGCAGTACCGTCAACACGACCGACGCGGCCGTGATCCAGACGCTGTTCAAAAAGTAAACGCGAATATTTCCTTTCGTCCAAACTTTCCAATAATTTTCCCATCTCGGTTCTGTCGGCAGTGCAAACGGCGGGAGTTCGAACACTTCCTGGCTGTTTTTCAATGAAAACAGTAAAAGCCACACGAGCGGCAACAGTTGCAGGACCGCCACCGCCGTCAGGATCAAGTAAAACAGGCTCCGCGCCGCTAGCCGCACCACGTTTTCCAGCGTCAAAGCCGATCCCCCCGCGCCGTCAGGAATATTGCACCGTGTCGCGCGACGCCGTCGATTTGCGGATCGCCCACGTCGCCGCCAGGCAGATCAGCAGCAGGAAAAACGCGATCGCGCTTCCGTAGCCGAAGTCGAAACCGCGGAACGCCTTGCGGTACATGTAGGACGCCATCACTTCGCTCGCGCCGTTCGGACCTCCGTCGGTCATGACGTAGATCAGATCGAAATATTTCAGTGAACCGACGACGGCGAGCACGACCGTCACCTTGAAGACTTCCGCGATGAGCGGGATGCGGATGCGGATCGCCGTCTGCCAGGCGTTCGCCCCGTCGATGCGCGCCGCTTCCAGCAGGTCGGACGGGATGTTTTTCAGGGCGGTGTAGTAAATCAAAATATAAAACCCGGCGTACTGCCAAAGAATCGGAGCAAACACGGCGTACAGCACGATATCCGGGTCGGCCAGCCAGTCGGGCGTGCGGGCGACGCCGAGCGATTCGAGCAGGCGGTTGAGAATGCCGTTAGAAGGATGGTACACTTTCAGCCACAATTGGGCGATTGCGACAGACGACAGCAGCATCGGAATGAGGTAAATTTTCCGAAACAGATTCGCGCCGCGAATGCGCGAGGCCAGCACGAGCGCCACGCCGAGATACAAAAACAGCGCGGCCGTTGAAAACACGGCCAGCAAAAACGAATGGTACGCGCTGTTCCAGAAAAGCGGATCGCGGATCAGCCGGGCGTATTGGTCAAGTCCGACGAATTCCATCCGACCGATGCCGTCCCATTTCATCAGGCCGTAATAACCGGTCAGGACGATCGGTACGTAGATCAGCACGAGCACGAGCGCCAATGCGGGCCAGACGTATAGGGCGACGACGGCCTTGTTGGACATCATGCGTTCCATGGCGGACGACACCTCCGGTCGGCGGAAAGGTGGCGGTTATGCCGGCAAAGCCGGCCGGTCGCGTCCGATTCCGGACGAAAACCGGCCGGCGCCTGGCGTTTCACGATGTTTCCGGGCGGGAAGCGCTCAGGACGAAGCCGCCTGCTTGAGCGCTTCTTCTTGTTTTTTCGCAAAATCTTCCGGCGTCGTCGCCTTGCCGAACAGCGCCTGAATCTGGTTGAGGTGCACGTCGGCGGCGGCCGGCTTCATCTGCACGTCGGCGTACAGGATCAGGCTATGCGCGTTGTTCAGTTCGTTCAGCAAGTCCTTGTACAGCTGCGGCAGGTTTGTGCCGGACGTGTCGACTTTCGTCGCCGGGATGACGCCGGGACCGGTGACCGACTGTTCGCCCCATTTCTGGACGAAAAACTTGACGAAGTCTTTGGCCTGTTCTTTGACTTTGGAGTTCTCCGCGACGAACAGGCCGACGCCGGGACCGCCGACCCAGTCGTTGACGTTGCCTTTGCCGCCGGCGACGGTCGGGAATTTGAAGAAACCGACTTTTTTCTTGAAATCTTCGGGCGTTTCGGGGTTCGTCGTGTAGTTGGGCAGCTCCCATGTTCCCATCAAGTACATGGCGGCTTTGCCGCTCATGAATTCAGATTTGGCTTCGTCGTTGGACAGGCCGTTGAACCCTTTGATGAACGCCTGCAGGTCGACGAGTTCCTGGACGCGCTGGGCGGCCTGGACGATCGACGGGTCTTCGAACGAGCCCTGACGCGCGATCGCCTTGTTGAGCGCGTCCCCGCCGATGCGGTTGGCCAGGTACATGAACCACATCGAACCGGTCCAACGGTCCTTGTTGCCGAGCGCGATCGGTGCGACGCCGTTTTGAACAAGCGTTTTCACGATGTTCAGAAAGTCGTCGTACGTTTGCGGCGGATTCAGATTGTATTTTGCAAAAATTTCTTTGTTATAGTAGATCGGACAAATATTCAACTCGATCGGAAGTGCATACGTTTTACCGTCGAACTGATAGGCTTCGACGGTGCCCGGGACGAACTTGTCTTTCAGCCCGTCGGCGAGGACGTCGTCGAGCGGCGTGAACAGTTTGCCTTTCGCATACGGTTCCAGGAAGCCGGCCGCCCACGTCATGCCGACGTCGGGAAGCGCGTTCGAGGCCGACAATACTTTCAGCTTGTTTTTGTACTGTTCGTTTTCGAGCACTTCGACCTGAACGTCGACGTTCGGATGCGCCTTCTCGTATTCATCGATGATCTGGTTGACGAGTTTGTAATGCTGAGCGGAGCTGCCCTCGGGCCACAGGTGCATCAGCTTGATTGTCGCCTTTTCCCCGGACGTTCCGCCGGACGAAGTCGACGACGCCGCCGGCGATTGGCCCGCCGAGCCGGTGTCGCTGTTCGACGACTTGCTGCCGCCGCCGCAGCCGGCCAGCGACGCGGCCAGCAACAGGGCGGCCGACAGCGTTGCAAGCGTTTTCCGTTTCGACATGTCGGACGAGTCCCCCTTCTTTCCGAAAAGATTTTGTCGGTTGATCAACCTGACGATTCCACTATAGCACCGGAAAGAACGGGGGATAAGGCTACGGTGATCGGGAAAAATTCCAACGTTTTTAGGTTGCGCGGCGTTCGCCAGCCATTTCCCGACGGTATCGGCTCGGGCTCACGCCTTCGTAATCGCGGAACACTTTGATGAAATATTTCGCCGTCCGGTAGCCGACGCGTTCGGCGATGTCCTCGACGGGCAGCGCAGTGGACAGAAGCAGCTGTTTCGCCTTGCGGATACGGCTGCGCGCGACGTATTCGCTGAACGTCAGGCCGGTCTGTTCCTTGAACAGCGCGCTGAAGTAGCTCGGGTTCAAATGAACGTGCTCCGCCACGTCGCGCAGGTGGAGCGGTTCATGTAGCCGTTCTTCGACGTATTGCAGCGCCGCGCGGACGGACGGGTTGGCGGGGCCGTCGTCTTCGGCGGTGATCAGTTTTTCGTCGACGAAGCGCGACATCCGCTCGATGCGTTCCCGTTCCTCGCCAACGGCCAGCGCCTGCTCGACAGCTTCGACGAGTTTGCGGCGGTCGACCGGCTTGAGTAGGTAGTTAACGACGCCGAGCCGGATGGCGCGCTGCGCGTATTCGAATTCCGGGTAGCCCGAGATAAGCACGCAGACGGGCGGTCGAGGCCGCTGCCGGACGTGCTCGATCAGGTCGAGCCCGTCGACGCCGGGCATGCGGATGTCGGTGACGAGCACGTCGACTGGAGCCTGGTCGAGAAGACGGAGCGCCTCCGCGCCGTTATCCGCGCACAGGATGCGGTGGCGTCCTGCGCTCCAGGCTTCGAGCGTTCTGCGGAAGCCGTCGCGGGCGCGCGGTTCGTCTTCAACGATCAGGATGGTTTTGGGCCGGGCCATCAGGCGCCACCTCCCGGTATGGAATGGAAAACGAAACGGTCGTGCCACGTCCGCGTTCGCTCATAACGGCGAGCCCGGCGGAGGCCGCCGGGTCGTCGGGAAACGACAGCGCGAGTCGGCGATGGACGTTGCGCAGGCCGATGCCTTTCGGCCCGCTTTTTCCGCCGCTTTGCGGCCCGTCGGCGCCGGCGGGTTTGCCGGGGTCTCTTCCGGCGTTCCGGAGCCTGTCTTCTCCTGCTGGGGCGCGGTCGTCGGAGCGTTCGAAGCGGTGGTCAGAACGTCCTGGGCTATCGGCGCCGGCTTCGGGCGAAGCTTGGCGGAAGCCGTCGTCGGCCAGCCGCGCGAGCACTTCGCGCAGTTTCGCTTCGTCCATGCCGACGCCGTCGTCGGCGACGACGACGGAGACGTGGCCGGGCGCGTCGGGCGACGGGCCGACGGCGACGGACACGGAGCCGCGGCCGATTTTCGGCTCGACGCCGTGGCGGATCGCGTTTTCGACGAGCGGCTGGATGAGCAGCTTCGGCAGCACGGCGGCGCGCACTTCCGGGGCAAGCGCGATGTTCCATTCCAGCCGGTCGCCGAGCCGCGCTTTCATCAGGCGCAGATAGCGCTCGACCTGTTCAAGCTCTTCGGCGACCGTCACCCATTCGCCGCGCTCCGGGCCGCCGGTCAGGTAGCGGAATAGTTCGGACAGCGCGACGACGAGATCGGCGAGTTCTTCCTCGCCTTTTTCCTGTAACGACCAATAAAAAGCTTCCAGAGTGTTGTACAGAAAATGCGGGTTAATGCGCGCCTGAAGCGCTTGCAGCTCGGCGCGGCTGCGCAGCATTTCCTTTTCGTAGACGAGCCGGATGAGCCGATTGAGATCCTCGACCATCCGGTTGTACGTATGGGTGAGCTCGCGGATTTCCCGGGTTGACGAGACGCTCGGACTCGTCTTCAGCTCGCCGAACCGGGCGCTGCGCATCGATTTGATCAGTTTCAGGATCGGCCGCGTGATCATCGTCGAAAGCAAAAGCGACAACAAAAGAAACAGCACGGCCCCGGTCGCGCCGGACAAAAGAAGCGCGGTGCGCAGCACGGCGACGCCTTCGGTGATCGCCGACACCGGGGTCAGGACGACGAGCGTCCAGTCGGTGACGTCCGACCGCCGTTTCGCCATGATGTATTCTTCGCCGCCGGCCGTGACGACCGGTCCGTCGTCGGCCAGCAGCGTTTTCGGGTCGACGAATTCGCCGGCGGACGGTAAGCCGTCTGCGGCGACGAGACGGCCCTCGTCGTCGACGAGCAGCATGATTTCGGCGTTACCCGCTCCGTCGGCCGCTTCGCGGAAGCCAAAGTACGACCGGTCGATTTTCGCGAGCAGGTAGCCGCCCGGCGCGAACGATCGGTCGATCAGCCGGACGACGCGCAAGGCGAACACGGCGCTTGCGTCTTCCGGATCGGCGGCGAACCAGACGAGACGGCCGTTTTGCTCGTCCGCCCGCCGGACGGCGTCCGCGCCTGCGCGGTCGATAAGCCGTTTGTCGTCGAGCGGAAACAGCCGCGCGTCATCCATGCCGTAAAGCTCGATCGCGCGCACGCCGGCGGAAAAGACTTGCGCCTTGTTGGCGATCGGCGTCAGCGCTTGCCGTTCGGCGAACGACGGCCGCCTTCCTGCGAGAGCGTCCGAAAGCAGTGCCTGCACGTACGGATCGGTGGCGATCTGGAGCGTGAGTGTGTCGATCTGGCGGACGAGCGCTTCCAGTCGCCCTTCGGCCTGTACCGTCGTCAGGTGGATATGTTTTTCCGAATTCGTTTTCAAAAGCACGGATACCGAACCGAACGTCATGACGCCGACCAGGGCGAGGACGGCGGTCATGACCGCCAGAAAGCCGGCCAGCATCTGGTTTCGCAGCGTGTTCAGACGCATCGCGGGACGCCTCCGTCACCATCTTATCACAAAGTCGGAGGCGTGAGGCGTCCCAGATCGTGCCAGACTATGATAAAGTGGTCGTAGAACGGCGGCCGGCCCGCATTCCGAGTCCGTTCCCGGCCGTGTCCCGAGTCCGTATCGCACGGTGCATACCGGTTGTGGCGGGATCATCAGCGGACGTCGGTCGCGCCGCCGTACCGGTGGCTGTGCGGGACGCGGCCGGCGACGGTGGTGACGCCGCCGAAAACGTGGTAATGCCTGCCGTCTGGTAGCGGAATCGCCGGACCGGTGACGCCGCGGATGCGGTGCGTATGGCCGTCGTCGAACGACGTTTCGAAGGCATACGCGTGGACGTGGCCCGGCACGTCGTCGGCCGGTTCCGTCATTCCCGCATAGCGGTGGTGATGGCCGACGTCGTAGGACGTGACGCCGGACATGTTGTGCTCGTGGGCGTCGGGCGGGCGGTAGAGGTTCCACCATTCGAGATAAAACGGATGTGCGTGCTCCATCGCCTCCGGTCCCCTTTCTCGGAAAAATCGCTCCGTTTTACGAATACGACGCCCGGTTGCGTTCCGGCACGGTGAACGCGGAAGTTTCAGACGAAACGGGAGGCGGAATCGAAAACCATGCACGATCGGCTCGAGCTTCTTCGCGGCATCGCGATGTTCCGCGACCTGCCGCCGCCCGAACTGGAGCGGGTGGCTTCTTTCGCAGCTTTTCGCACGTTTCAGCGGAGAACGGTCGTGTTCCACGAAGGCGACCGGCTGGAAGCGGTCTACTTCATCCGCAGCGGCATGGTCAAAACGTCCAAGACGGACGAAGAAGGCCGCGAGCACATCGTGTCCCTGCTCGGCGCGGGCGAAATGTTCCCGCACACCGCGCTGTTCGGCGCGTCGGTCTGTCCGGCGACCGCGACAGCGCTTGTCGACACCGACATGGCCGTGTTCGCGCTCAAGCCGTTCGAGCGGCTCCTCCTGGAGGCGCCGACCGTGGCCGCGCACGTCATCCGCGCGCTCGGCGAGAAAATCCGCGACCTGCAGCAAAAACTGCAGCAGCTGACCGGTTTCGACGTGCGGCGGCGTATCGTGTCGTTCCTCGTCCATGCGGCGGAGACGCACGGCCGTCCGGAAAGCGACGGCGTCCGGCTCGACTGGCCGCTGACGCACCAGGAACTGGCCGACATGCTCGGCACGTCGCGGGAGACGGTCAACCGCGTACTGAGCGACCTGAAGCGGGAAGGATTCCTTGTGTTCGACCGACAGTCGCTCGTCCTTCGCCGTTTTGCGGAGTTCCGAAAACTGTCCGACTTTTCGTGACGCCCGTCACATGCCGTGACGGACGAAACGTTTATGATGGCGGTGAAAAATGTGCGGGGAGGACGCTCGCCATGGCGACGGATCGGAAAAACGCCGGGGGCGGTCGGATCGTCGAACTCGACGTCCGGCCGCACTTGCGCAACAAACTGGAACCGTTCCAATTGATTATGGATACGGTGAAAACCGTCGGCCCGCTCGATACGTTCGTGCTGCACGCGACGTTCAAGCCGACACCGCTTCTCGGCCTGATGAAAATGAAAGGGTTCGCGCACAGGGCGGAGCGGCTCGCCGCGGATCACTGGAAAGTGACGTTTGTGCCGAAGCGGAGAAAACACGAGCTGGGCGAGGGAGCCGACGAGGCCGACGATCCGGCGGAAACGCCGGCGCCGGGCGGCAGATCGGCGGGCGCATCCGGCGATTCGGCGGCTATGCGGACTGACGATTTCGGCGATCCGTCGACCGGACCGGAACCCTGGGTGCAAGGCCCGCGGACGATCGAGCTCGACAACCGCGGGCTGACGCCGCCGCAGCCGATGGTCAGGACGCTCAAGGCGCTCGAGCAATGCCGGCCGGGCGACCGCGTCGTCATCCACAACGACCGCGTGCCCGTTTTTCTGCTGGAGGAGTTGAACGCGCTCGGCTATCCGTATCGGGTCGAACAACTTCCCGACGGGTCGGCGCGGGTGACGATCGAGAAAAAATAAGCCGCCGCGTGCTTTGCGCAGCCGGCATCCGAAAAGAAAGGGGGACGCCCGATGTTCCGGCTTCCCTTTCTGTTTATGGCGACGGGGATGGCCGCGTTCGCCGTCTTTCACGCGATCGGACTGGCGATGTGGGCGCGTTGGCCGGCGGCGCCCGCCCGGACGCCGGACGGCTGGTTTTACGCGCATCTGTTCGTGCTCGGCTGGGCGACGATGATCGCGACGGGCGCGATGTACCAGCTGTTGCGCGTCATTTTGCAAAAGGAATATACGAACCGAAGGCTCGGGTACGTGCAGTACGCGGTCTTTGTCGCCGGGCTGGCGGCGCTGCTGGCGGGGTTTGCGCTCGGCGACGTCGGCTGGATCGCGTCCGGCGCCGCGGCTGCCTGGTGCGGCGTCGTGCTGTTTGCCGTCAACGTCGGCTCGGCGCTCGTCCGCGCGCGCAGGTGGGAACCCGTGACGCTCGGCGCGGCGGCCGCCGTCGGCTATCTGGTGCTGACCGGCGCGCTCGGGCTGGCGATGGGGGCGGACTTCGCCTTCGGCTTCTGGCCGCAGGGTCACGAACGGCTGTTCCGCGCCCACGTCTGGCTCGGCTCCGTCGGCTGGTTCGGCGTGCTGATTACCGCGTTCAGCTTCAAGCTTTTGCCGATGTTTCATCTGTCCCACGCGAAAACGACGAAGCTGGAATACGCGGTGTTCGCGCTGTGGAACGCGGCGGCGCTCGTCGGGGCGGCGGCGTTTCTTGCTGGATCGCCGCGGGCGGGCGTCGGCGTCGCGCTTGTCGTGTTGACGACGGCGGCGGTCGTCTATAACGTGTATGTTTCGGTCGTCCGCCGACATCGCCACAAACGCTCGCCCGGGGCCGGGATCACGGCGGCGGTATGCGCTTCGCGGGCGCTCGGCGCGGTCGCCGTCGGCGCGTGCGCGTGGTTATGGTTCGTTCCCGAACGCGCCGGGGCGGAAACGGCCGTGCTCGCGGCGACCTGGGCGTATCTCGGCGGGTGGGTCGGCACCAACGTGCTCGGGTATTTTTCAAAAATTTTGCCGTTTCTGTGGTGGACGCACAAATACGGGCCGCGGGTCGGACGGGAGCGCGTGCCGACGATGGCCGAACTGCTGCCCGATCGTGAGTACGCGGGGTGGCTCGCGGTATCGGCGGCGGCTGTAGGTGTGCTGGCGGTTTTGCTCGGTGTCGGTGTTTCGGCGGCGGCGGCCTGGGCCGGGATGTTCTGGTCGGCGGCGTCGCTCGGCTACGCCTTTCGGCTTGCGCTCGTGCTGAAACGATAGGCCGAAAGACGCAAAAAAGTTACGCAATTGCGATAAACACTCTCCAAAGAGGTGGCTTTCATGACGAAAGAACAAGTGCTCGAAGCGCTGAGACAGGTGATCGACCCCGAACTCGGCGTCAACATTGTCGATCTCGGGCTCGTCTACGACGTGCGGTGCGGCGACGGCGGCGACGTGGTCGTCCGCATGACGCTGACGACGCCGGGATGCCCGATGCACGACTCGATCGCCTGGTGGGCGGAAAAAAGGTTGTCGGACCTTCCGGGCGTGCGGTCCGCGCGCGTCGACGTCGTCTGGGATCCGCCGTGGACGCCGGAGCGGATGTCGCCGGAGGCGAAACGGATGTTGGGGATGGCGGATGCGTGAACCGGAAAATTTTTGCTCTTATTTGCGTCTATGATTGTGATTTTAATCACAATCTCGTTGCGAGCTCGGCGATATGATGAAGATGAAAAGACAGTCGACCCTATGAGACGCCTTTGGGACGAGCGAAGGAGGTGAGTCGGGCGCCGGCGGCAGGTCGATTTTCGAGTACGAGTCGAGCGGCGATCGGTCGTTATCCGGAATTATGTGAAAAAAATCACAAATGAAAGGGTGAACGGTTATGCGGACTTTCCTTCTGCGCATCATGCCGGCTATTGTCGTCCTCGGACTGGTTGCGGCCGCCTGCGGGCCGGCGGGCGGCGAACGTGCCGTCGTCGATCCGCAGCCGTCGCCGTCGGTCGAAAAGCTGAATCAACCCCCCGTCGAACCGATCGTCCGCCGCGAAGGCAATGCGGTGTATATCGAGATGACGGCGCAGGTGACGAACGTCGAGATCGCCAAGGGCGTTTTCTACAACGCCTGGACGTTTAACGGAACGGTTCCGGGACCGGTGCTTCGCGTGCGACAGGGCGACGTGCTCCATTTTACCCTGAAAAATCTCGATCCTTACGTGCCGCACTCGATGGATTTCCACGCGGTGCACGCGGCGCCCAGCAAAAAGTTCGTCGACGTCATGCCGAATGAATCCGGTACGTTCGTCTATCCGGCCAATACGCCCGGCGTCTTCATGTATCACTGCGGAACGAAACCCGTCCTGGCGCATATCGCCAACGGCATGTACGGCATGATCATCGTCGAGCCGCAAGGCGGTTTCCCCGGCGACGGCGACATCGACCGCGCGTATACGATCGTCCAGAGCGAATGGTACAAGGAGCACGATTTCGAAGCGTTTCTGAATGGCGAGCCGCAGTATGTCGTTTTCAACGGCAGCGACTTCGCTCTGAAGGACAAGCCGCTGAGCGCCAAGCCCGGCGACCGGATCCGGCTGTATGTCCTTAACGCCGGTCCGAACGAGGTGTCGTCGTTTCACGTCGTCGGAACGACGTTCGACCGCGTCTATCTCGACGGCAACCCGAAAAACACGCTGTACGGCTTGCAAACCGTCATGTTTCCCGCCAGCGGTGGCGCGATCGTCGAGTTCGTCTCACCGGCCAATTCCTGCTCGAGGGTTGGCTTGCCCTTGGGCGGGTGAAACATGGCGTGTTGGTCGCTGTAGAGCGCAAGCGGTACACCTTTACGCCGAAGCCCCTCGATCATGACGGTCACGTAGCCCTCCAACGTCTCGGCAGGACGGAAGGCGGCCGCGGCGACTTCCCCGGTGGCGTCGTCGATGATGCCGTGCAAGGTCAGCTGCCGGACCGCGATCCTCCAGCCAGGCATAAGGGGAGGCATCGATCTGCCACAGCATGCCCGCTTGAGGCTTGCGCGGCCTGGGTCGATGGATCTTTGGACGACGGCGCACGCGTGCAGGACGCAAACCGCCTTCAAGGAGAATGCGAAGCACGGAAGACACGCTTAAGCGAATGTTCTCGTGCTCGGCTAACCGTTCGGTAAAGTGGGTTGCATTGCTTCCGAAGTAGCGGCCTTGATACAGGTGTTGGACGTGTTGTTTGAGCGAATCGGTCAAGGTGGGAGCCGGCTTACGGCCCCGATTCCCATGTGCGATCGCTTGTGCACCTCCGTGACGATATTGGGCCTTGAGCCGATACGCTTGACGGACACTGATGCCCAGGTTGCGTGCAACGTCCTGTTCCGTGAGATGGCCGTCGATCCATTTTTCCATGACCATCACGCGTTTCAATTCGTTCTTTGTCAAGGTGATCTGCTCCTTGTTCATACTGACATTTTCTCGGATCAGTTACACCCTGACAATATCACAGAACAACGACACCAAAAAAGTTCCTACCTTGAAAGTTCCCAAGACCTTAATTACAATAAATAATAACAATAAGAGTTTTAGGAGGTGTTGAACAATGTCTAACACGCGTCGATTGAGTATCGATATCGAGCCGCTGGTGGTTTATTGTAAGATTAAAAACTTTATACCTCTCTGAATGCTCTTACCGTGTTATTAGTATCAAAATTATTATTCGAGGAGGCTCTAGTAATGTTTAAAAAAACATTCGTTCTTTACACGCTTATTGCCGTGCTTGTTTTCGGTGCAATTCTTCCAGCCGAACAAGCTTCTGCCGCCTATGTAGCAAAGCCGCCGACAACGGTGAACGTAGCGTCGACGACAGGCGAAGGTGAAGTTCAACCTGCTGGTAAGCTTGGTCTAGGGGTTCGTGGAGCGTTGATTGTCATTAAAGTTGCCATCAAAGAAGGCGGCGAAGTGTTGTCTTATGTTGTAAAGTGGCTCGATAAAGATACTGCTAAATATTTGGCCGATAATTCATCGAAAATTGCCAATGGGATTGACAACGCAATTGAAAAAATAGATGATCTAACGGATTACACTACAGCGGTCATTAGGCAAATCGTTCTCGATGGTTTGCGTATTGCAGGAGTACCGGATAAATATGGAGTGGGTATTGCAGAGGCGATTGCAGCAGCAGTTGACTTTCTCTTACTTTAATCTTATTTAAGTACAGTAAATAGAATATGAGGAAGGAAACTCCTCTCCCTATATTCTGGAAAATTGAAAAAGTTTATTTAAATAAAACATATAATGGTGGGGATGGTTATGGAAGAAAAGCTTAATCAACTGATGGAATTGGTGGACAAACAAAATGCCATTATTGAAGATCTTAAGAAAAAGATCGAAACTTTAGAAAGCATGATCCAATATCTGTCTATTTGCAAAGTATCCAATGAGAAATATCCTTTTTATGATTTCGTTTTATCTTATGGTATTACAACTGAACAGCAATTTCAATTAAGAAGATTGTTCTTGGTTCTATCAGAAAAATTGTCTGGAAAATCGATACCTGAAAAATTTAGGGAAAAGGAGAGTTATTCAACTGACTTTCTGTTTCGTGACCTGCCTATCGAATTTGACGACGTAAAGAAGGCTATTTTAAAAATATGGCCAGTTGAAGATGAGCAATTACCTGTTTTATTGATAAAGGCAATGAAAGGCCAAGGAATGCTGATTGACGTTTGTGACTATCTATTGTCGCAAATTGATGAGAAAAAACCTTAAATCCCAGAACCCTTCCCCGCAGCGGCCGGTCCTCGCTTCCTCCCGCTGACCGTCACCGAGCCGTCGCCTTTGCTCACCGTTCAGGTCAGATCGGTCCGAATCGACCTCAAGCTCGGCTTTGATCCCCAGCTCAAAGCCGTGGTGCGTGCCCTGGAGGACGGCCATGTTCGAGCTGCGAAACCTGATTGTGGTCACTCAAGAAGCATCAGCGCCTCAATCAAAAACATCCATCACAATACCGGATGCATGTCGGGCTCATCCGCTCACGTCAATCGACGTATTTGAGCGGCGCCTGAATATCAGGATCTGACTGTTCTCCTGTTCACCATCGGTCCGACGCGAAGGGGAAGATGATCTGTAAGGAGAATCAACCATGATCCGCATCATCATCAAACTGATTCCATACGCACTCTGCTTGACGGTCTTAGTCTGCGGTTTCCTCGGGCTGAGCTGGTGGTATTACCACCGCACCTTTTCCGGCATCCTGGAATCGCACGGCATTCGCCCCCAGGACGTCAAACTGTCGCTGGAAACTTCCTACGCCACCTACTACCTGTATGAAAGAAAACGAAGCGACGGCCTCGCCGACATCGGCATCCTGAGCATCCAAAGCGCCTTCCAGCCGATCGCCGAAATTCGGTCGGGATATAAATTGGCCAATCAGTTTGAAAACACCTTTGATTCCACCCGTAAGGTCCAACATGTCCAGGCTTTTGGCCGCGTTCTTGTAGTGTCGAGTATCAAATTGTTCCTCATCACCGGCGGCGTCGTCCGGGACACGACGCCCGAGACGAAGATTCGCATCAAGAGCCCGAGCCGGAACCGGCTATACGAACCCGAACAGTTCGCTTACCTGAACGGCGACACCTATTTTCTCCACAACCTCGGCGTCTACATTGAAAATTCCGATTTCGAGATCGACGCCAACCGTCTGGAAGTGGTCTATGAATAACCATCGACGGGGCATCCTTACGGCCGACAGACTTCGACCGGGCAATCGGCGCACCGGCAGATCGACCGAAGATAGGACAGATCGCGGACGGCGACCGTCCCGTGGCGCACCGAGACGGCGCCGGCTTTTTTCAGGTCGGCGAGCATGCGGTTGACGCTTTCGCGGGCGGCGCCGATCATGTCGGCCAGTTCGGCGTTCGTGATCCGGATGCGGTCCGGGCCGTGCATGTTGGCCAACCGGATCAAGGCCGAACAGAGCGCGCCTGTATGGAGAAATAGAAATGTTTTCTAATCATAACTTTTAAATAAAGTCACCCAAGTGTTAAAGAAGTCACAAAAGTGATAGAACCACAAAAAAGTAAGAAGTACAATGATCTTATATCGTAAAGATGGAAAGGAGGAAACGGCCTTGAGAGTAATCGAGTAAGTCTCATGATTAAATTACTTCACGAAAGGAAGAGGATCATGTTAAAAAAAGCAGGCTTATTATTACTGATTCCTGCATTCCTTCTGATGTCGGTTCCGTTGGCGATGGAGACCCCTGTTGAGGCGAAAGCCGACGCAGTTGAATTTTGGGATCGCGCAAAACGGGACGACATGGAAAAAACGTTGAACGAACTGCTTTCGATCCGTTTGCACCGTATGAAAGTCAAAAAATCCATCGAAAAAGGAGGGCTTGCAAAAGAAGAGCTGATCACCCTCCAACTCCAGGATCAAGAGCTTGAAAAACGGGATGCGGACGTGTACGCCGAACTGCGTCGCAAAGGTCTTCGTCCTCTGACCCCGGATGAAGAGGAGCGGTTTCATGTCGCCATGGATCGGGCGATGAAGATGCGACAGAAAGACAAAGTGACGACGTTGGCCGCTTCTCCTCCTGTATGGGGTCCGTACCGGTACGTAGATATTTTGACATGGGGAGAAAAGTATCTTACTGTTGATGGAAAAACACATCGACTATGGATCGTTTATGCTGTCCCCAAGTCTGGAGGAGGGCCCCCTCTTACTCGAGATTATGATCCATTTTATGTCACTAATCAACCAATAGAATGGAGTCAAGTTCGAGATAAAGTATTAAATTTATTAGCCCAAAGAATTATTGGAGAAATTCCTATCGTCAAATGGCTACCATATGATTATTTTTGGCCGGAAAGACAAGGATATACTAGTTTTAATTCATATACAATAGATGTAAGATATTCGGTAAATATGAAGTACGTATTTAAATACTTCCCAAATGATTTATGGCTTCTAACAGGATCAGCAAATAACGTTTATTTATATGAGAGACATTCAATTGTTTCTTTCAATGTTAATAATATTAAAGAAATATCGAAACCATCTGAAAGAATTATTTATTCAAATAATTATTCTGATATTGAATCTATAGCGGCAAGATCTGTTGGTGGCTATTTCACAGATGCAATTGGATCACTAACTTATACTGGATTTGATGGGAGTCGTAAGTTCAGTTTTACTCCGTACTTTGCAGCTTATGCTCCTGATTTAGCCAGATAAAGTTATTGTTAATACGTCCGTTTTAAAGGAGTCGGTCGTCTTAAATCCGACTCCTTTAGTTATTATTTTATTATTAGATAAATACGTAATAGAATATCGAAGAAATATCATATTCCTTCAAGGAAAAGTTATAACCCCAAGTAATCGTATGATTCAACTTCAGAGCCACCTATCTTCGAGAGAAGGTAATCCACGTGAATTCTACCCCAATGACATTGCACTTTTGGAGCTTTTGTGAAATATGATATAATATTATCAATAATTAATAGTTCATGTTAGTGAGGAGGATCGACCATGATCCGCATCATCATCAAACTGATTCCTTATGCACTGTGTCTGACGATCTTAACTTGCGGTTTCCTCGGGCTGAGTTGGTGGTATTACCACCGCACCTTCTCCGGTATCCTGGAATCGCACGGCATTAGCCCCCAGGACGTCAAACTGTCGCTGGAAACTTCCTACGCCACCTACTACCTGTATGAAAGAAAACGGGACGACGGCCTCGCCGACATCGGCATCCTGAGCATCCAAAGCGCCTCGCAGCCGATTGCTGAAATTCGGTCGGGATATAAATTGGCTAACCGGTTTGAGACAACCTTTCGTTCTGACCAAAAAGCTGTGTCTGTCCAGGCATTCGGCGACATTTTCATACCATCCCGCATCCAATCGTTCCTCATCACCGGCGGCGTCGTCCGGGACACGACGCCCGAGACGAAGATTCGCATCAAGAGCCCGAGCCGGAACCGGCTATACGAACCCGAACAGTTCGCTTACCTGAACGGCGACACCTATTTTCTCCACAACCTCGGCGTCTACATTGAAAATTCCGATTTCGAGATCGACGCCAACCGTCTGGAAGTGGTCTATGAATAACCATCGACGGGGCATCCTTACGGCCGACAGACTTCGACCGGGCAATCGGCGCACCGGCAGATCGACCGAAGATAGGACAGATCGCGGACGGCGACCGTCCCGTGGCGCACCGAGACGGCGCCGGCTTTTTTCAGGTCGGCGAGCATGCGGTTGACGCTTTCGCGGGCGGCGCCGATCATGTCGGCCAGTTCGGCGTTCGTGATCCGGATGCGGTCCGGGCCGTGCATGTTGGCCAACCGGATCAAGGCCGAACAGAGCGCGCCTGTATGGAGAAATAGAAATGTTTTCTAATCATAACTTTTAAATAAAGTCACCCAAGTGTTAAAGAAGTCACAAAAGTGATAGAACCACAAAAAAGTAAGAAGTACAATGATCTTATATCGTAAAGATGGAAAGGAGGAAACGGCCTTGAGAGTAATCGAGTAAGTCTCATGATTAAATTACTTCACGAAAGGAAGAGGATCATGTTAAAAAAAGCAGGCTTATTATTACTGATTCCTGCATTCCTTCTGATGTCGGTTCCGTTGGCGATGGAGACCCCTGTTGAGGCGAAAGCCGACGCAGTTGAATTTTGGGATCGCGCAAAACGGGACGACATGGAAAAAACGTTGAACGAACTGCTTTCGATCCGTTTGCACCGTATGAAAGTCAAAAAATCCATCGAAAAAGGAGGGCTTGCAAAAGAAGAGCTGATCACCCTCCAACTCCAGGATCAAGAGCTTGAAAAACGGGATGCGGACGTGTACGCCGAACTGCGTCGCAAAGGTCTTCGTCCTCTGACCCCGGATGAAGAGGAGCGGTTTCATGTCGCCATGGATCGGGCGATGAAGATGCGACAGAAAGACAAAGTGACGACGTTGGCCGCTTCTCCTCCTGTATGGGGTCCGTACCGGTACGTAGATATTTTGACATGGGGAGAAAAATACGTCACAGTCAATGGTGTGACGCATAAGTTGTGGATTGTATATGCTATACCGAAATCACCCGGGGGTGGACCTCCGCTTTATAGAGATTACGAACCGTTCTATATTACAAATCAACCGACGGAGTGGTCGCAAATTCAAAATAAAGTTCTGAATTTGCTTCTTCAACGAGCAATCGGGGAAATTCCCATTATCAAATGGTTGCCTTATGATTATTTTTGGCCGGAAAGACAAGGATATACAAGTTTTAGCTCATACACAATAGATCCTTGGTATACTGTGAGCATGAAGTATGTATTTAAATATTTTCCTGCTAGCGATATATGGTTACTTACAGCATCATCTAATAATGTTGAGATTACGGAGGTTCATACTATAAGATCCTTTATTTATGGACAAAATTATCAAATTACAAGAGAACCTGAAAGAATTGTTTATGGACAGAACTACTCGAACATCGAAGTGATTGCAGCACAATCTATTGGCGGCTATATCATTGATCCGGTTGGCACTATTACTTATACCGGATTTGACGGCAGCCGTAAATTCAGCTTTACTCCGTATTATGCAGCTTATGCAGCGGATTTGGCTAGATAAAAAAAGCCCAAAGAAGTTAGACATGAATTGTCTTGCTTCTTTGGGCTTCTTAAATAATTTCAGGAGGCTAGACACATGATCCGTATAATCGGAAAACTGATTCCTTATGTTTCACTGATGGTTATTCTCATCGGCGGTTTCATCTGGATTCGTTCTTACTACTACAACCGCACCTTCTCTGGCATCCTCGAATCGCACGACATTCGCCCCCAGGACGTCAAACTGTCGCTGGAAACTTCCTACGCCACCTACTACCTGTATGAAAGAAAACGGGACGACGGCCTCGCCGACATCGGCATCTTGAGCATCCAAAGCGCCTCGCAGCCGATCGCCGAAATTCGGTCGGGGTATAAATTGGCCAATCAGTTTGAAAACACCTTTGATTCCACCCGTAAGGTTCAGCATGTCCAGGCTTTTGGCCGCACTCTTGTAATGCCGGGTATGCATTCATTCCTCATCACCGGCGGCGTCGTCCGGGACACGACGCCCGAGACGAAGATCCGCATCAAAAGTCCGAGCCGGAACCGGCTGTACGAACCCGAACAGTTCGCTTACCTGAACGGCGACACCTATTTTCTCCACAACCTCGGCGTCTACATTGAAAATTCCGATTTCGAGATCGACGCCAACCGTCTGGAGGTGGTCTATGAATAACCATCGACGGGCGTCCTTACGGCCGACAGACTTCGACCGGGCAATCGGCGCACCGGCAGATCGACCGAAGATAGGACAGATCGCGGACGGCGACCGTCCCGTGGCGCACCGAGACGG
>Ga0207810_100154_pt1 | contig 44750 bp, 39 predicted proteins | sample CeladaPassaB1F15_FD_187491 | JGI IMG/M metagenome (GOLD analysis project Ga0207810, IMG submission 187491) | Cellulose-adapted microbial communities from the Joint BioEnergy Institute, USA - Passage B1F15 (SPAdes) (version 2) | ecosystem: Engineered > Bioreactor > Continuous culture >... | reverse complement strand
GCCGGAACGTCTTGGCCGCCTGCATGTCCACGATCACGTATTGACCCGGCGCCATCGCCGTCCCCGTCGTCCACCGCGTCGACAGGCTCCCGTCGAGCATGTTCGCCGCGCCGCTGCCCGCCGGCGATGTCGTCACCGTCCAACCGGTACGGTCCAAAGCGACCAGCGTCCCGTCGCTGCCGCCGTCCGCGTATACGTTCAGCTCGTGGATCGACCACCAGTACGACGCGCTGCCCGTCTGCACGATCTTGATGTACCGCGCCGTCTGCGCGGCAAAGTCGACCGTGATCACCGGACCCGCGCCCGTGCCGCTCGCGATCGCGCTGCCCCAGTTCACGCCATCGTTCGACACGTATACCTCATACCCGCGCGCATAGTCGTTGTCGCTCCCCGTCGAATCCATCACGATCCGCCGGAACGTCTTGGCCGCCTGCATGTCCACGATCACGTATTGACCCGGCGCCATCGCCGTCCCCGTCGTCCACCGCGTCGACAGGCTCCCGTCGAGCATGTTCGCCGCGCCGCTGCCCGCCGGCGACGACGTCGCCGTCCACCCCGTCCGGTCCAACGCAACCAGCGAACCGCCGCCGGAAGACGTTTTGGCATATACGCGCACGTAGTCGATGTAAAACTTTTGCGGCAAGACGGAATCATCCGGGTTGGTAAAACCGGTAAACGGCGTGTTCGGTCCGCCGATCGCCAGATTTAGAATGAGATAAAACCTCTGGTCGAAAGGAGCCGGATACGGTGCGGAAGGCGTAAACCAGCTCGTCTTGGTCGAATACAATACACCGTCGACATACCAGCGAATAACCCCTTCTTCCCATTCCACGGCGAACGTATGATACGCATCCGCGAACGATTGACCGGCGGGCAAGAAATAGTCCGCCCCCGACCATTGATTGTTCGGCCAGTCGTTGCCGTAATGGATGGTACCAGACACTTTGTTCATCTGGTCGCCGCGGTTTTCCATGATGTCGATCTCGCCGCTTTTCGGCCAGCCGCCGTAGACGGAATCCGTCGGCATCATCCAGATCGCCGGCCACATGCCGCGACCGTAAGGCAATTTGGCGCGAATCTCGAACCGTCCGTATTTCCAATCCCCTTTATATTGGGAGGTCAGTTTGGCCGAAGTATAAGCGTGGTTGTTGTAGTTTTCTTTTTTAGCGACGATGACCAAAGAACCGTTTTCCAGGTAGGAGTTGTCCCGCCGGCGCGTATAATACTGAAGCTCGTTGTTTCCGAATCCGCCTCCGGCATCGATCAGATTCCATTTCGTCGGATCCGGCGCCGAACCGTTCGGTCCGTCGAATTCGTCGGACCAGACCAGTTGCCAGGTGTCCGCGGCGGCCGCAGACGGCGGGGAAGACGCCGGGCCCCAGCCGACTGGATTGAAGATCAAAAACGAAATCAGCAAAACCGCAAGCTTTTTGTTCATTTACGATCTGAACCCCTCTTTCCTTTGTGAGGAAGTCCCCCGCATCGGTATGGGGGACTTCCTCACGCATGTTTCGTTTCGTCTTAGTTGTACACATTCAGCTCATACGCGGACCACCAGTACGACGCGCTGCCCGTCTGCACGATCTTGATATACCGCGCCGTCTGCGCGGCAAAGTCGATCGTCAGCACCGGACCCGTGCCCGTACCGCTGGCGATCGCGCTGCCCCAGTTCACCCCGTCGTTCGACACGTATACCTCATACCCGCGCGCATAGTCGTTGTTGCTCCCCGTCGAATCCATCACGATCCGCCGGAACGTCTTCGCCGCCTGCATGTCCACCACCACGTACTGACCCGGCGCCATCGCCGTCCCCGTCGTCCATCGCGTCGAGAGTTGTCCGTCCAACAAGTTCGACGCCGGTTCACCTGAGACTGCCGGCGACGACGTCGCCGTCCACCCCGTCCGGTCCAGCGCCGTCGGCGTACCGCCGCCGTCCGCGTATACGTTCAGCTCATGGATCGACCACCAGTACGACGCGCTGCCCGTCTGCACGATCTTGATATACCGCGCCGTCTGCACCGCAAAGTCGACTGTGATCACCGGACCCGTGCCCGTGCCGCTCGCAATTGCGCTGCCCCAGTTCACGCCATCGTTCGACACGTACACCTGGTACCCGCGCGCATAGTCGTTGTTGCTCCCCGTCGAATCCATCACGATTCGCCGAAACGTCTTGGCCGCCTTCATGTCCACCGCCACGTACTGACCCGGCGCCATCGCCGTCCCCGTCGTCCACCGTGTCGAGAGTTGTCCGTCGAGCATGTTCGCCGCACCGCTGCCTGCCGGCGACGACGTCACCGTCCACCCCGTCCGGTCCAGCGCCGTCGGCGTACCGCCGCTGCCGCCGTCCGCGTACACATTCAGCTCATGGATCGACCACCAGTACGACGCGCTGCCCGTCTGCACGATCTTGATGTACCGCGCCGTCTGCACCGCAAAGTCGACCGTGATCACCGGACCCGTCCCCGTGCCGCTCGCGATCGCGCTGCCCCAGTTCACCCCGTCGTTCGACACATATACCTGATACCCGCGCGCATAGTCGTTGTTGCTCCCCGTCGAATCCATCACGATCCGCCGGAACGTCTTGGCCGCCTGCATGTCCACGACCACATACTGCCCGTTCGCCATCGCCGTCCCCGTCGTCCACCGCGTCGACAGGCTCCCGTCGAGCATGTTCGCCGCGCCGCTGCCCGCCGGCGACGTCGTCACCGTCCACCCCGTCCGGTCCAACGCAACCAGCGAACCGCCGCCTCCGCCGCCGGACGCTTGCGTCGTCGCGCTCGCCGTGTTGCTCGCCGCCGACTCGTTGCCCGCGGCATCCCGCGCCTTGACGAAGTAGCTGTACGTCGTCGACGCGGCAAGCCCGGTGTCGCTGTAGGATGTCGAGGTCGTCGAGCCGACCTTGACGCCGTTGCGGTAGACGTCGTAACCCGCAACGCCGACATTATCCGTCGAAGCCGTCCACGACAGGTTGATCTGGCTGCTCGACACCGCCGTCGCCGTCAGGTTGCCCGGCGCGCTCGGCGGCTGCGTGTCGACGGGGTTCGTTCCTTGGAATTCCGTCACCGTCTGCCGCATCGCTTCGGGCGGCGAGTTCGCGTACACCCGCCCGCCGACGTTGTTGATCACGTGCGTGATCTCGCTGCCCGCCATCCCCGACAGCCAGATCGTCGTCGCGTGGTGAATCTTGACGCCCTGCACATTCGGCACTTCGATCGCGCTCTCCAGCTTCACCGCTGCGTCACGGAAATAACTGTATACGCCCAGTCCCCACGCTTCATGCGTCGTCACCGTGTTCGCCACTTTATACGACGCATAGCCGTTCACCGTCCCGTTGTTGCTCATCCACGCCGACTGGCTCGGCACGTCGTACGGAATCTCCGACTGGTAAAAATAGACCCGTCCGTTGTTGCCGTTCCATAGCGTCTGATACTCGTTGTGATGCTCGTTGAACAGCCCGTAGATCGTCACGTCGTTGCCGTTGACGATCAGCCCGTTTTTCGATACGTTCAGATCCCATCCGATCCCGTCGCCGTGGTCGCCCCGCCACAGCCAGAAATGATCCCCGATTACGTCGTGGCTGTTGATCACGATGTTCGCGTCCACCACCCCGACGCCTGCTCCGCCGACCCGCGTAAACACGTCGTGCAGCGACGTCGGGTTCGCCGAGTGGTCCAGCCCGCTGCCCGCCGGTCCTACTTCCAGCAACGCCGGCGAACGAACCGGTCCCGCGTCGAACAGCAACCCCGCAATCTTCACCCCGTCGACGTCCGCCACCGTCATCGCCACTTGCCCGTTATCCGGAATTAGTGTAGCGTATCCTAACCCCAGCACGACCGTATTCGGCCGCGTCACCCGAATCGTCTCGCTCAAATGATAAATCCCCGGCGTAAACAGCACGTGCTTGCCCTGATCCAGTGCTGCGTTGATGCTCGCCGCCGTCGCCGTGTCCGGCCGCGCGATGTAAAACTGATCGATCGGAATCGACTGCCCCGGCGTCGGCCCGTTCGCCCAGCTCACCCCGCGCGTGTTCGTTTGCAGCGCCGGCACGAACACGTAATAGCTCCCCGCGCTGTCGACGTACAAATACGGCTTCTCCCGAATGACCGGCGTCCGGTCCACCACCGTGTACGGCGGATTCGGGAATTGTCCCGCCGGCGGGTTCGCGTCGCCCACAAACACCATGTTCCACACGCCGTTCGTCCAGTTGCTGTACTGGCTGTTGCGCGAAAACCACTGCTGCTGCGACGCCGGCACGATCTGCCCGGTGATGATCGAGTCCGCCAAAAACCCGCCACTGGCCCAACCTGCGTTCCAATACGGGTCGAAATCGAACAGGTCCATGTCGCCGACGACGTGCACCCGCCGCATCGGCGCCGCCTGGGAAACGGCAAATTGCACTTTGCCGCTGGCCGGCGTAATCTTTAAATTTTCGATCGACCGCCAGAAGTTTTGCGTCGCGTTGCCGTTAAACCATTTCGCGTCCACATTTAACCCGCCGGTGATGTTGACGTCGTCGGGGTTTCTGCCGAGACCGGCGACCTGGGTATAAAACCCGACGCGGCAGTTGACGTTGTACGTGCCCGGCTTGAACAGCAGGGCGTAGCGCTGCGTGCCGAACTGGTTCGTTTCCTGCTGGGCGAAAATCGAATCGCAGACGCTCTGGATGTAGCTCGCCGACATGCTCGGATCGAAAATGTACACGTTCGGCCCGAAATCCGGCGCAGCCTGTGTCGATGCCGGCCCGGTCGGCAATCCGATTGCCAGTGAAAACATGCAGGCCGACAGAAGGACGCCTGTCCGTTTTCGCATGAGCGATCAACCCTCCCGAATCATCGGTCTTTTGGTTTTGGGTCAAATTCCGTCGCTGTCCTGAAAACGCTCCCAATCGTGCTCCGATAAAAATCACCCCTTTCCCGAAACTGCGGGGCGGGGGCTTTCCGGGGCCATCTTGATTGTAACAGACAATCTGAAAAAAGATAATACTTTATTTTTTAGAATAAACATCTTTATTTTTTAAATTTTACGCTACGTTTTTTAGATGCGATTCGGATGAAAAAGGGGAAAGACCGGACACTTTTTTCGCCGCCATCTTTCCCCCGTCATTCCGACGACCTTGTCAAAGCCTTACTGCCCGTTGCTCTTGGCCGCCTTGTCGGCCGCCGCGTCGAGCTGCTCGACGAACTGCTCGGGCGTAAGACCCCCGGACAACAGTTTCTGATGCAGCTTCATGATGTCGTCCTTGAACTGCGGCGTCGACGTGTCGAGCACCGGCGTGTTGCTGCTCGATTTCATGCTGCTGAAAATGTTCGTCAGCTGCTTCTGCACTTCGGTTTCCTTGCCGGTCAGGAACGCATCGTACTTCTGCGCCGGGAATCCGTTGCCGGACTGCCAGAGCTGCTTCGCCCAGTTTTCCGGCTTGAAGAAGTATTTCAGAAACTCGATCGCCGCCTGTTTGTTCGCGCTCTTGGCCGACACCGAGTAGCCGCCGCCGTACCACGCCGCGACGTCTTGCACCGTTCCTTTGCCGTCGTCCGAAGCCGGATAAGGCATGGCCGAGACGTTCTGGCGGAACGATTCCGAGAAGTTCGGGTCTGTGCCGAGGCCGACTTCCCACGATCCCATCATGTACATGGCCGCCTTTTCCTGACCGAACAGGTTGCGCGCGGCGCCGTAGTCGGCGGTCAGGAAGCCGTCGGCGAACCCTTTGGCGTCGGCGAACGACTTCATGTACTTGGCCGCTTCCAGGAACACCGGGTCCTTGAAGCTCGCCTTACGCGCCATCGCCTCGTCCATTTTGTTGAAATCGCCGCTCGCCCGCTGCGCGACGTACTCAAACCAGATCGGCAGCGACCAGCCGTCCATGCCGTTGATCGCGACAGGCTGAATGTTTTTGGCGCGCAGCTTTTTGACGACGTCGAGCAGTTCCGACTGCGTCTTCGGCGGCGTCAGGCCGTTGTCCGCGAAAATCTTTTTGTTGTAGTACAGCACGAAAAAGTCGCTGTTCCGCGGCAGGCCGTACAGTTTGCCGTCCTTGCTGAAGCCGTCGAACGAGCCGGACACGAACTGGTAATCTTTAAAATCGTCCGGATTGAGCGGTTCCAGCAGGCCGTTGTCGATCAGCGGCGCGATGAACGACGGTTGGCCCCACGACTGGATGATGTCTGGCAAAGACGACGTCGACGCGTACACCTTGATCTTGTTTTTGTACGCCTCGTCCTGGAGCGCCTCGACTTCGATCTTGACGTTCGGATGCTCCTTCATGTAGGCGTCGATGATGCTTTGTTCGATTTTGCCCATGCCGGCCGACCGGTCGGGAAGCGCCGTGAACAGTTTCAGCTTCACCGGCTCGCCCTGCGGCTGGGCGGACGCTTCCGCCGCCGGGGAGGAGCTGTTCTGCGGGCTCGGCTGCGACGATCCCGTGTTTGCGCTTTTGCCGCCGCAAGCGGCCAGCGATGCGACCAGCGTCGCCCCGAGCGCAAGCAACCACGCGCGTTTCATGGATGGTTCACCCCGCGATTTGGTTTGGTTGGGCTTTTCACTTTCGATGTTAAGAGGCGGCGGGGGGAAAAACCACGCGTGATTTTTTTAAAATGTTCCGCCGTTTTTTATGACTTGTACGGACCGACCTGCTTCTGATATTGCGACGGGCTGACGCCGGTCCATTTTTTGAACGTCGCGCTGAAATGGCGCTCGTCGTGGTAACCGACGGCCTCGGCGATTTCGTAAATTTTCAAGACGCCTTCCTTCAACAGTTCTTTGGCGCGCGCGATTCGGTACTGGTGCAGATAATCGAGAAAATTCGTCCCCGTCTCCTGTTTGAACAGAACGCTCAAATAGGCGGGCGACACATACACGTCCTTGGCGACGGACTCCAGCGTCAGCCGCGTCCGGTAGCGCTCCTCGATGATCCGGATCGCCTGGCGGACCGTTTTGTGCATCGGTTTTTGCGACGACAGCCGCTCCACCAGACTTCGGAAAATCTGTTTCATCACGGCGGAAAGCTCATCGATCGTTTCCACGTTCGGAATTTCGTCGACCCAGTTATACAGCTGGTTTTTCCATTCGATCGCCTCGACGTTCAATTCCGAGACGAACCGTTTCCACTCGGCGATCAGTTCCATCGCCAAAAGCTGAATTTTATTGCGGCCGAGGTCCGGCCGTGCGCGCAGCCGTTCGAGCCAATTTTCCAGACTGTCGAGCGCGTCGGAGTAGCGCGCGGTCCGCACGGCCTGGATGATCGACTGCTCGAGCTTTTTCAGTTCCGCTTCATCCGCGGCGTCGGCGGCGTCCGCGTCCGTCCGGCCGAGTTCCGAATAAAGGTGCACATGGCCGTAACCGTGAAAAAACCGTCGCTCCAGCGCTTCCCGCGCTTCGGCGTAAGCAAGGCACAGTTCGTCGACGGAACGGCCGGCGTCGGACACGCCGATACTGACTTCCCAGCCGAGAAATGCGCGCACGTTTTCCTTGACGAGTTCAAGCGCCGCTTTCAAGGCAGATTGGCCCGCGCCCGACACCGGGGCGTTGCCGACCCAGGCGAGGTCGTCGCCGTCGCGGAACGTTTCCATCCGCCCTTGGTAAAACGGCTCCAGCGTCTCTTGCAAAATGTTGGACGCGGCGTAGCGGATCAGTTCGAGCTCGCCTTCCTTCGGCGCCGCGCGCCACGGGCGGTCGAGCCGGACGATGCCGAGCTGGAAGGGCGACTTCGCCTCCACGGCCATGCCGCATTCGGCGATGACGCGCGCGCGGTCTTCCAGGACGCCTTTCGGATAATGCGCCCACTGCGACAACACATGCGACTTGACGGCGAAGACGTTCGTCCTCCAGCGCGCGCGAATATCGTCGAGCTCGTGTCGCTGCCTGCGTTTTTCCTCAATGCGCCGCTTCGCCTCTTCCAAAACGCGGATGACGTCCTCGGCGCGAAACGGCTTGAGCAGGTAGTCGCAGACGCCGAGCCGCAGCGCCTGCTGCACATAGGCGAAATCGTCGTAGCCGGAGACGACGATCGCCTCGAGGTCTTCCCGGATGCCTTTGGCGCGGTCGATCAGCTCAAGCCCGCTCATGCCCGGCATCCGGATGTCGGTCAGCAGAATGTCCGGCAGCTCCCGCTCGATCAGGGCGAGCGCCTCTTCGCCGTTTGCAGCCGCAGGACAAAGCCGGATGCCGTGGCGTTCCCAGTCGATCAAGCCGACGAGCGCGTCGCGGGTCCATTTTTCATCCTCAACGATCAGCGTCTTGTACATCGTGCCATTCCCCCTTCCCCCGCTCCAGCAGCGGAAGGTCGATGACGACCTGCGTGCCGACGTGTTCGCGGCTGTCGATGTCGATCCGCGCTTCCGGACCATACGCCAGCGCCAGCCGTTCGCGGACATTGGCGAAAGCGTAACCCTTCTTCGGCCGTCCGCCGCCGCGGATTTCCGCCAGCCGGTCGGCGGGGATGCCGACGCCGTTGTCCGACACCTCGATGCGCACGCGGTCGCCGTCGCGAACGGCTCGCACGCCGATGAACCCGCCTTCGTTCATCGGCTCGATGCCGTGCACGACGGCGTTTTCAACGAACGGTTGCACCGTCATTTTCGGAATGACGACGTTCGCGCAGGCGGGGTCGACCTCGATCGCATAGTCGAGCCGGTCGGCAAAACGCAACCGCTGGATCGACAAATAATGGCCGACCAGTTCCATCTCCTGCGCGACCGTCACGAAATCGCGCCCGTCGTTCAGATTAAGCCGAAACAAATTGGAGAGCGCCTGGATGATCTCGACGATGTCGTCGGCTCCGTACTTTTTGGCGGACAGGCCAATCATGTTCAGCGTGTTGTACAGAAAATGCGGATTGATCTGCGCCTGCAGCGACCTGAGCTCCGCTTCGCGCCGGCGGAGGCGCGTTTCGTACACTTCCTCGATCAGGTGCCGGATGCGGTCGATCATCAGGTTGTAGACGCGGCCGAGCCGGGCGATCTCGTCGTTGCCGGCGATGTCGACCTGCTGGGAGAAATCGCCCAGCTGCACCCTTTTCATCGACTGCAAGAGTTTTTTGAGCGGCCGCGTCACGAGCCCCGACACGACCCAGACCGCCGCCGCCGACAGGCCGGCGCAAGCGACGGCGAACAGCGCCGTAAACACCTGGATCTGGTTCAACTCGCGAAGCAACACGTCCTTCGGCTGTGCGACGACGACCCGCCACCCTGTCGTCTCCGACGTCGTCTCGGTCCAGACGTAGGTATCCGCAAGCGCTGCCGGATCGAAGAGGCGGCCGATCTCGCTGGCGTCGCTTGCCGTCAGCACGAGATCGCCGTCGCCCAATACGTAGATCCGAGCCTGCTGGTGCGCGTATTTTTCGTACTGGGCGCGGAAGCGCGACTCATCGACGACGATCAGCAGCACGCCGAGCGTGCGAAGGGAGAACGAATCCTTGAACTTCCGGGCGAACACCAGGCTCGGGCCGCCGCGGCCGCCGAACGGATTATGCTCCGGGAACACGACCGTCCAGACCGGCTTGTCCTTCGCCGACACCATACGGTACCAGTCGCTGTCCCTGAAAAACGAAAACGGTTTCACACCTGCGACGCCGGCCTGGTCGATCGCCAATTCGCGGTCCTCGCCGTACAGCACGACCTGAAAAAACCGGTTCGTCACCATGCTGATCGCGATGGCGGAATAGGCCTCTTTTTTGGCGACGTCCATTTCCGCCGGATCGGTCGTCCGCATGAACCGGCGAACTTCAGGAAGCAGAAACAGGAAATTGGAAAAGTCGAACGTCGACTGCGCGACAAACCCGAGTGAAGAAGCGATTTCACTCGCCAAATCCTGCTGCGCGACGCGCGTCTTTTCGACGACTTCACTCGCCGCCGTCCGGTACGAGTAGACGCCGGTGACGGCGATCATCAGCCCGACGAGCGGAACAAAACAGACGAACAGCTTCAGGCGGAGCGGCATGCGCAACAACATCGGTCGGTTCGCCCCCGCGTCGCTTGCGATTCTGTTTTCAGGTCCATTATAACGGCTGGCGGGCCGCTTTCGTCAGACCGGATTCGCAGGTTCAAAAAAATCGAGAACATTTCAAAAAAATATGTCATTCTGTCGTGAACGCCGAACCCCTAACATGAAAGCAGAGGGGGCGAGCGACATGCATCGCGTTCTATCGCACAGGCCGACAATCGCCGTGCTGGTCGCGCCCGGCATGCTGCTGTTCGCGGCGATGATCTTTTTCCCGACCGCGATGAGCTTTTACTACGGCACGACCGACTGGAGCGGCATCGGCGACTACCGCCGGATCGGACTTGACAATTACATTCAGATTCTGTTTCATGATCCGACGTTCTGGCGCTCGCTCGGGCATGCCGTGCTGCTCGCCGCGGCGACGGTGTTTCTGCAGCATCCCGTCGCCATCTTCGTCGCGGCCGTCGTCTCGAACCTCGGACGATGGGAAAAACCGCTGCGGCTGGCGATGTTCGTGCCCGCCGTCATCTCGATCGTCGTCACGTCCAAAATGTGGGCCGCCGTGTTCAGCGCGCAGTACGGCCTGTTGAACCGGCTGCTCGACGGCGTCGGGCTGTCGGCCTGGAAACACGACTGGCTGGGCGATCCGAAAACGGCGATCTGGGCGATTATTTTCGTCGTCATGTGGCAGGGGTTCGGCTATGCGTTTCTGCTGTATTACGCTGGTTTACAGCGGATTCCCGACGAATTGTACGAGGCCGCGCGCATCGACGGCGCCTCCACGCTCAGACTCTACACGCGGATCGTCGTCCCGTTGCTTGCGCCGGTCATGCGCGTCGCGATCGTCATCGCCGTCATCACGTGTCTGAAACAGATGGAGACCGTCTTTCTGATGACGAACGGCGGCCCGGGCGACAGCACGCAGTTTCTCGGCAATTATCTGTACACGAAGGCCTTCTCGGCCTCGCAGTTCGGCTACGGCAACGCCTTGTCCGGCCTGTTCGTCCTGATCTGCCTCGCCGTGACGATCGCGTTGAACCGGTGGCTGTACCGCGACGTCGGCGAATTTTAATCGGCCAACTCCAGGAGGTGCACCGCCATGAACGGGCTGACGACGACACACGAGACGGCCGTGCGCCTGGCCGACGCCGGTTCGCCCGCCCGCAATCGGCGCCTCGCGCTGTCGCCGGTCAAGGCAGCGCTGCTCGTCCTGATGGCGATGGTCGCGGTCGGGCAGCTTTTCCCGCTCGTCTGGCTCGTCAACTATTCGTTTCTAAAAAGCGGGGAATTTTACTCCGACGCGATTTTGAAGTGGCCGGACGAATTCCAGTGGAAAAACTACCGCGACGCGTTCACGTACGGGCATGTGCCGGAATATTTCCTGAACAGCGTGATCGTGACGGCCGCCTCCATCGCGGGTACGTTGCTTTTATCGTTGACCATGGCCTATGCGTTCACAAGGATGCGTTGGAAATGGAGGGAAGTATCGAAAAATCTGATTCTGATCGGGATGATGATTCCGATTCACGCCACTCTGTTGCCGAACTATATTCTTTTTCATAAAGTCGGACTTCTCAATCACTATTTGGGACTGATCCTCCCGTATATTGCGGTGTCGATTCCGATCAGCATCTACATTGTTTCGGGGTTTCTGGAGTCGCTGCCGACCGCGGTGGAGGAATCGGCGGTCATCGACGGCTGTTCGATTTACGGCGTCATTTTCCGGATCGTAACGCCGATGGTCGCCCCGGCGCTCGGCACGGTCGGCGTCATGACGTTCATCAGCTGCTGGAACGAATTCATTATGGCTTACACGTTCATCACGGAAGAGTCGTTGAAGACGCTGCCGTTTTCGATCATCCAGTTCGTCGGCCAATATTCGTCCAACTACGGCGCGCAGTTCGCCGTCTTAACGATCATCGCTTTGCCGAGCCTGCTGATGTATCTGTTGTTTACCGAACAAATCGCCCGCGGCCTGACGGCCGGGGCCGTCAAAGGGTGAAAGCGACCGATGCGTATCATTCGACGCTTCATGACCGCCCGGTCGCCGCATTTCCGCCTGTCGGAAATGGAACCGATCGCGTTTCGGGCGGACGAGCAGGAACAAGAAAACCGTCTGATCAACGTCTATCCGGACGTCGAATTCCAGGAAATCATCGGCTTCGGCGGCGCATGCACGGAAGCGGCCGCCGTCGCGCTGGGCAAGCTTGATCCGGAAGCGCGCAAACGGGTGCTTCGCGCCTATTTCGATCCGGAAGAAGGCATCGGCTACACGCTGTGCCGGACGCATATTCAGTCGTGCGATTTTTCGCTCGGCTCGTACAGTTATGTTGAGGACGGCGACGAGCGGCTGGACACGTTCGACCTCGCGCGCGACCGGCAGGCGCTTTTACCGCTGATTCGCGACGCCGCGCGTATCGCCGGCGCTTCGTTCCGGCTGCTGGCCTCGCCGTGGAGCCCACCGCCGTGGATGAAAACGAACGGCCGCATGACCGGCGGCGGCCGGCTGCGGCCGGAATATCGCGCGGCGTGGGCGCAATTTTTCACGCGGTACATCCGGGCGATGGCGGAAGAAGGCGTCGACGTGTGGGGTGTCAGCGTGCAGAACGAGGCGAAGGCGACGCAAATCTGGGAATCCTGCGTCTATAGCGCCGAGGAGGAACGCGATTTCGTCCGGGACTATCTCGGCCCGACGCTCGAACGGGAAGGGCTGTCGCACGTGCGGCTGTTCGTCTGGGACCACAACAAGGAGCGGCTGTTCGAGCGCGCCCGCATCGTACTGGACGATCCCGAAGCGGCGAAATACGTCTCGGGCGTCGCGTTCCATTGGTATTCCGGCGATCACTTCGAAAGTCTCGATCTCGTGCGCGCCCGGTATCCCGGCGTCATGCTGCTGGCCACGGAAGGATGCCAGGAAGGCGGCGTCCGGCTCGGCGACTGGTCGGTCGGAGAGCGGTACGCCCACCACATCATCGGCGATCTCACGCACGGCGCGGCCGGGTGGATCGACTGGAACATCGCCCTCGACGAGAACGGCGGGCCGAACCACGTCGGCAACTACTGCGACGCGCCCGTCATCGTCGACACGCGGACCGGGCAAGCGGCGTTCCAGAGTTCGTACTATTATATCGGCCACTTCAGCCGGTTCGTCCGGCCGGGCGCGCGGCGGATCGGCTGCACGCGGTATACCGACAGGCTGGAGGCGTGCGCGTTCCGAAACGCCGACGGGACGGTCGCGGTCGTCGTGCTGAACCGGACGGACGAGCCGATCCCATTCACGCTGCGGTACGTTTCGCCGTCGGGCCTGTCGTCGGGCGCGGAGATCGCCGACGCCGACAGTCCGCCGCATTCGATTCAGACGCTGGTGGTTTCGGATTCCGCCCGGGGCGTCCGCGATCCGGACGGACTTCTGCCGCCCTAACCGCCACCGTCCGTGTAAGGATCGCATTCGAGCTCAAAAAAGGTCTGGAACACGGGGGCACCGGCGGCATCCACGAAGACATCCACATCCGGAACGGTCATTCCGTATACATTCACTGCGCCGAAATGTTTAATCAGACCCTCCGGCAAATTTTCGTCCGTCGGATTGACCGTAAGCGCTCCTATCTGGCGCGCTTTTTGCAATCTCCACTCGTCCTTGTCGACAACGCAGACATCCTTAATCCCCTCAAGCCCTTTCCTCCCCAAACGGAACGTATACCACGGCACGCTACAAAAAATTACTTGCCAACCCCGCCGCCCAACAAGTATACTGGAAACGGGAGGCTCGCAAAAAGCCTCAGAACAGGCGAAAGGAGGAAACCATCGTGTCCAAACGGCTGTTCATCGAAGAACTCGAAGAAGTGCCTTCAAGCTCGCCGCTGTTCGCCGCGGGCGCCGGCACCGACGCCGTCGCGACGACGCTCGCGGTCGGCGAGGAATGCGGCCCGGTCTACACAACGCTCGCGATCGGCGAAGAAAGCGGCCCGATCTACACGACGATGGCGATCGGCGAAGAAGGCTGCTGGCCGAAGCGGTAACCGAACATACCGGCAACACGGCGCCTCGCCGGCGGGAACCGGCTTTTCGCCCGGACGGCCGCCGGAGGGCGCTGGCTTTTTCTTCAAGAAGCGAGAGGGGGAAATTCATGAAAACGCCCGTCGTGGGCATCATCGGCGCGGCGAACGAACGCCATTGCCTGTATGTCGCCGCAGAAATCGAGCGAAACGGCGCGCGGCCGCTCATCCTCGACAACTCGCCGGACTTGCCGTTTCCGCTGACGATGGCGGGGGAAGGTATATTTTATTATAAAGAAGAAAATTTGAATGCTGTCGGTGCGTTTTATTTACGCGCTCTGTTTCTGCCGGTTCCCGCCTTTCCGACCGGGCCGATCGAACGGCAGCTGTTCGAGGAAGGCTACCGCGCCTACGCCCGCGAGCGCGAACGGTACGCCGTCTGGCTGTCGTGGATGCGGGAAGAGGCGTCGGCCGGCAAACCGTTCGTCAACGCGCCGGACGCCGGACTCTGGCACTTCGTCAAACCGTACCAGCTGAACGTGTTGCGGCGCGCCGGCCTGCCCGTCCCTGCGACGCTCGTCACCGGTTCTTCGGAAGCGCTTTCAGAATTCCGGCGAAAATACCGGCGCGTCGTCTATAAACCGGTCGCCGGCGGAGCGCATTGCCGGCTGCTGACGGAAGCCGACCTGGCGCCCGAACGGCTGGAACGGCTGTCCGCCGCACCGGTGTTGTTTCAGGAATATGTGCCGGGTGCCGACCTGCGCGTGTTCGTGCTGGACGGGCGCGTCATCGCCGCGTTCCGCGTCGAGGGCGAAAACGGCGTCGATTACCGGACGGGCCGACCGAACGTCGAGCCTTACGTCGCCGACGGGCCGATTGCGGATATTGCCGTTCGGGCATGCCGCACGCTCGGCCTTGTGTTCGCCGGCGTCGATCTGAAACTGGCGCCGGATGGACGAATCGCGCTTTTGGAATGCAACCCGAGCCCGATGTTCGAAGGATTCGACCGTGCGGCGCCGGTCACCGTCTGTTCGCAGCTGGCCGCCTATCTGATCGAAAAGGCCCGTTCCGGCGCGGCGCGGGCAAGCGCCGGCGGTACGGGCCGCTGAACGAACAACCCGAATTCGCGGCAGACGACGGTCGCGAACACGCGGGGCCGTGCAACCGTGCGGCGACGCCTAAATCGTCCAGTCCAGTATGATTTCCCGCTCCTCGCGGGAAGAGGCGTAAATCGCGTCGAGCACGAGCTGGTTGGCGTATCCGGCCATCGCGTCCGACAGCGGCTTTTTACCGTCCAGCACGCATTCAGCAAAATGGCGCGCTAGGCGAACGCGGGCGCCCTCGTCGTCGACCGGCGGCTCAAGCGGAGTCTCTGTCGCCACACCGTCTTGCTCGCCGAACAGTTTGCCGCACTCGCCGCGGACGGTGGCGCCGCCGTCGGTACCGAGCACGTGAAGAAACGGTTGTGAATCGGTCTCCATGTGCGCCGCCCAGCTGACGTCGAGCAACACGGTGCTGCCGTCGTCGAACCGAATGAGCGCCGTTCCGGAATCCTCGACGTCGAACGTGCCGGAGAAGTCGGGCGTTCCCCAGTTGCCGAGCCCGATCCGGCGCGTGCCGAGTTCGCCGTAGACGCGGCCGCTGACGGCGACCGGCCTGATCCGGTCGCCGAGCAAGTACATTGCCAGATCGAGCATGTGGACGCCGATGTCGATCAGCGCGCCGCCGCCGGACTCGGCCTTGCGCGTAAACCAGCTTCCCCAGCCGGGAATGCCCTTTCGCCGCAACCAGCCCGTCTTGATCTGATAGACGCGCCCGAACGCACCGCCGTCGATCAGTTCTTTGACGCGCATGTTCACCCATTCCCACCGCATCTGGTGGCCCATCATCAGCACGCGTCCGGAATCGCGCCAGGCCCGGACGACCGCCCGGGCGCCGTCCAGATCGCGGGCCATCGGCTTTTCCAGCAACACATGCTTGCCGGCCGCCAGCGCCTTGACGGCAAGCGGCGCGTGCAGCGCGTTCGGCACGGCGACGACGACGGCGTCCACCACGTCCGCTTCCAGCATGGCCTCGGCGTCGGCATAGACGCGCTCGATGCCGTATTCTTTCGCACACGCTTCCGCCAGATCGCGGCGCGCGTCGGCGATCGCCGTCACTCGAACATTTGCAAGACGTCGAAACGTCTGGATATGGACCTTCCCGATGCCGCCCGCGCCGATAATGCCCACTCGGATTTGCGTTATCGCCATCTTCGGCGTCGCCCCTCCCATGTTTGTCGTATCGTCACGATTTTCCCGACCGGCTTCCCCGCCGGTTCCTTACGCCATCGGCGCGCGGTAAGCCGCCGCCGTCCGATACGCCTCGACGAACCGTGCGGCCTGCGCCGTAATCCGCGAATAGTCGCCCGTCTTCACCGCCTCGTCCGTCAGGGCGGACCCGATGCCGACGGCGACCGCGCCCGCACGGATCCACTCGGCGAGGTTGTCGAGCGATACGCCGCCGGTCGGCATCAGGTTGACTTGCGGCATCGGCCCTTTGACCGCCCGGATGAACGACGGCGAAAACAGCTGGCCGGGAAACAGCTTCATCACGTCGACGCCGAGCTCGAGCGCCGCCTGGATTTCGCCGAGCGTCATGACGCCGGGCATGACCGGAACGCGGTAGCGGTTGCACATTTTCACCGTTTCCGGATGAAACGACGGGCTGACGACGAACGCCGCCCCGCTCAGCATCGCCGCGCGCGCCGTCTCCGCGTCGAGCACCGTGCCCGCGCCGACGATCACGTCGCCGTCCGCGTACCGCACGGCCAGCTCCCGAATCGCGTCGAGCGCACCCCGCGTCGTCATCGTAATTTCGACGACGCGGATGCCGCCGGCGATCGCCCGCTCCGCCATTTCCCGCACGTCGTCGGCCGAACGCCCCCGCAACACCGCGATGACACCGGCGTCGCAAATTTCATGCAGCAGCTCGTACTTGCGCATGGTTTTCGACTCCTTTTTCGCCACGATTCCGTCGGTTCGCTTCCGTCCGCGCCCGCGCGAATCCGCATCCGCGAACTACCGCTCGACGTGGCCGACGGCGCCGAGGCGCGTCTGCACGTCCTGCCACGTCGGCGCGCCTTCCCAGTCGCCCGCGGCCTGAACGGCGAGACTGCCGGTCAGGTTGCCGAGCCGCACCGCTTCTTCCAGCGAAAAGCCCTTGACGACGCCCGCCAGAAAACCGGCGCAAAACGCGTCGCCCGCCCCGACCGGATCGACGACCCGTTCGACCGGGAAAAACGGCACTTCCGTCACCCGTTCCCGTTCGACCAGAAGCGTCTTGCCGCCCGCGCTTTTGACGACCGACACCGCCCGCAGTCGCCGCAGCTCGGCGACGGCTTCGTCCGGCTTTTCAATACCGTACAGCAGCTTCAGCTCGTCCCAGCCCGGCAGAAAATAGTCCGCTTCTTCCGCCAGTTCGAGCAGGACCGGCCTCGCGCGTTCGAGCGGCCACAGCTTCAGCCGCAGATTCGGATCGAAACAGACGGCAACGCCGTGCCGACGCGCGACCCGAACGGCGTGCCGCACCGTTTCGAGACAGGACTCGCTGAGCGCGGGCGTAATGCCGGTCACATGCAACACTTTGGCACCGGCGACGTACGCCTCGTCCACGTCGTCCGGCCGCATCCGGCTGGCGGCGGAAAATTTACGATAATAATAGACGGATAGCCTGCCGTAAACCGTTTCGCGCAACATCAGCCCCGTCGGCGCGTCGGGGTCGAGCTGGACGCGCGACACGTCCACGCCCTCGCCACGAATCCGCTTGAAAATCATGCGGCCGGGCGGATCGTCGCCGAGCCGTCCGAACCAGCCTGCGCGGACGTCAAGCCGTGCAAGCCCGATCGCGACGTTGCTCTCTGCGCCGCCGAACGAAAACGAAAACGCGCCCGCGTGTTCCAGCGTTTTTCCGTCGGCGGGACAAAAAAGCGCCATCGTTTCCCCGAACGTGACGACGTCCGGCGACGAGACGTTTTCCGGCTTTTCCGACGGTCGAAATTCCGGATTCATCCGTATCCATCGTCCTCCCCGCCCGCACACGATTCCCGCCTGCGCCGCTCATCGCGCCATCCAGCCGCCGTCGACGCACAGCACGTGCCCGTTCATGTAGTCGGACGCCGAAGAAGCAAGGAACACGACCGGACCGGCCAAATCTTCCGGCACGCCCCACCGCCCCTGCGGGATCCGGTCGAGAATCGCCTGGTATCGGACCGGGTCGTTGCGAAGCGGTTCGGTGTTGTCGGTGATCATGTAGCCCGGTGCGATCGCGTTGACGTTGATTCCCTTGGACGCCCATTCGTTGGCGAACGCCTTCGTCAGCCCCGCCACCGCGTGCTTGCTTGCGGTGTAGCCCGGCACGAGAATGCCGCCCTGAAAACTGAGCATCGACGCGATGTTGATGATTTTACCGGAGCCGCGCTCGATCATATGCCGGCCGACGAGCTGGCACAGGAAAAAGACGGCGTTCAGGTTGAGCGCGATGACGTCATGCCAGTCTTTGGCCGAATGCTCCGCCGCCGGCGCCCGACGGATGATGCCGGCGTTGTTGACGAGGATGTCGATTTTACCGGTTGCCGCCAGCGCCCGCTCCACGACGCCGGGCAGCTCTTCCTCGCGGGAAAGATCGGCCTGAATACCGTAAAACGTTCTTCCCGCCGCCTCGACGGCCCTGCGCGTCTCGTCGAACCGGCCGCTGCTGCCGACGCCGACGATATCGGCCCCCGCTTGCGCCAGGGCGACCGCCATCGCCCGGCCGAGACCGGTGCCGGCGCCGGTCACGAGCGCGGTTTTACCGGACAAGTCGAACCATTTCATGTCGTCGGGAACGCCCCCTCCCCGTTTTTTGCGTATCGTCTCGGAAAGCGACCAGCTCCATTATACCCGAGCCGGCGGACGGTTGACCAATGGACGCAGCCCGGTCGCGTGCGGTAAACTTGTGATGGGAGACAAAATTTTTAATTTATATAGTTTAAGGAGAAAAACGCGATGAATCGGTCACATGCGATCGCCCGTTGGGCGGGCGTATGGCTGGCGCTGGCGGCCGCGACGTGGATCGGCCTCTGCTCGGGGCTCGGCTGGAACGCGATCGGCTGGCGTACGGTCTGGGGCATGGCGTTTCTGGCCGTACTCGCGGCCGCGGCGGCCGTGCTGCCCGCCCTGTTCGGCGGCAAAGCGGCGTTTTTTATTTCGACGGCGGGACTTTTGGTCGGCGTGCTGTATCTCGCCTACCTCGTGCGCTCGGTGCCGGGCTGGGGCGACTTGGCCGGTGTATCCGGGTTTTTGTCGGTGTTCGGCATCGCATGGGTGGCGGGGCTCGTGCTACAGCTCGTGCTGTTTCTCGTCGGGAAAATACGCCGGACGCGGAGCAAGACCGGGCGAACATGAGTGAAAACGGGGATGGACGGACATGAGCGGAAGTTATGGGAAAACACGCTTTGCCGCGATTCTGTTCGACGCCTACGGCAAGCTGTACGACGTGCAATGCGCGATGCGTTTTTTCCAACGCCTGGAACGTCGCCGGAGTCAAACTGTTCGGATACCCCTCTTGCTGGGTAAAGCATTCGGACCAGCTGTTCGAAGAGCCCGGCGTCCGGACGGATTTCGTCCGCGGACGTTCTGGCCGCGCTCCCAGGTCTGGTCGCCGGAAACGGAGCGTGACGGAGTTTTCCGATCACCCCGTACTCACCCCTCATCCCCCCTGCGGACGCCGATGTAGTACACGTGATACGTCGCCGGAACCTCCGCCGCGCGCGCGCCTCCGGCGTCGCCGATGCCGAACCGCCGGACGTAATGCCGCTCCATGACGCGGAACAGCTCGCGGCCGGCGCCGCTTGCATCCCACCGCGCCGGCGAATAGGACGCCCCCATTCCGCGCACCTCCGCCAAAAAATCGCGCACGGACGCATACGTCAACACCCGTCGTTCCTCTTCCAGGAAAACGATCTCCGCCCCGCAGGACAGCGCACACGCCGCCCATTCGTCGCGATGCGGAAACGACGGCCCGCGGCGGCGCGGCGGCAAGCCGAGTTCGGTCTCCGCCAGTCGGAACGATTCGTGCAGCTCGCGAAACGTCTCCGGTCCGAACGTCGACAGCGCCAGAAGTCCGCCCGGCGCAAGTCTGCGCACATAGGCGACCAACGCGTCGAGCGACCGGTCGAACCATTGGAACGCTGCGTTCGAGACGATCAGATCGAACGATTCTCCCTCCCGCAGCACCGATTCCGGCTTTTCGGCGTCCCCCGCGCGGAAGTCGACGCGTTCCGAAGCCGCCTGAGCCGCGAGCCGCCGCCGCGCCTCTTCCAGCATCCGCTCGGCGATGTCGACGGCGACGATGCGCACGTCCACCGCCGCGTTCGTCGGCCGTTCCTCGGCCAACCGCGCCGTGACGTACCCCGTCCCGCACCCGATGTCGAGCGCCCAAGTTGTCCCCCGCACGGCGAACGGCGAATCCGCCCGTAACCGGGCATCGCGCACAAGCGCCAGCAGCCGGTCGGCCATCTGCCGCTGCAGCCCGGCGTGCCGGTCGTACTCCGCCGCGCGGCGGTTGAAATTGAGCCGCACGATCCGTTTGTCGATCCGATCGCCTTCCCGCTCGACGATTCCGTCGCTCATCCGATAAACTCCTTCAGCGCTTTGAAAAAAGCCGCCTCCGCCGTCGCAAACGGCGCGTGGCCGGCTCCGGGCAGCAGCACGCATTCCTCCGGCGACAGAAAAGCCAGACTTTCGACCGGCACGATCGGGTCGGCCTCGCCGTGCAACCAGAGTATCCGGGGAGACCGACTCGTCCGCCGGCGCCATTGTGCCCATCGCCCGCGCAGATCGGCTTCCAGCAAATACGTCAGGCCCGCCCGCAGCCCTTCCGGCGAAAAATCGGCCTTCGCGCCGAGTAGCCGAGTCGCCGCCGGATCGCCGCGTTCCCCATCGGCCAGCATCGCCTGCCGGAACTCCGCAACGACCCGTTCCGGTTCGCGCCCGAGCCGCTCCATCATCCGCCGCAGTACCCGCTCCGGCCAGCCCGGCGCTTTCGGCCCGTCGCGGACGAAGCGAAGCGGCGCAGCGACGACGGCCAGCCGTTCCACGCGAACGATTTCCGCCCCGGCCGACCCACCGCCTACATCCATGCCGGCCTCCAGCGCCAGCATACCGCCGAGCGACCAGCCGACGACCGTCCAGCTTTCCGATCCGCCCAGGCCGCTTCCCAGCGCACGCGGCACGACCCGCCGCAGATCGTCGACCGTCCGGCAGTCCGCATACGAAACAAACACATGCCGTCGCCCGGGAAAATGGCTAATCGCCAGATCGGCCCACACGTCCGGCGACATCCCCCATCCGTGCACCCACAAAATCGGATCGGCCATCGCTTTCGCTTACGCCCCGCCTTCTCCGTCCGTCCCCGCTTCCGCCCGACGTTCTGGTTCCCCGCCGCATCCCGCGCTTTCCGCCGCCAAGGCGATCGCCTCCACCGCGCGCGCAAGATCCTCCCACGCGTGAATCGCCATCGGCGAACACCGGAGACGCGCCGTGCCCTCCGGCACCGTCGGCGGCCGGATCGCCACCGCGCAGACGCCGAGATCCTCCAGCCGGCGGGCGACCCGCACAGCACGCGCGTTGTCGCCGAGGATGACCGGGACGATGTGGCATTCGCTCTCGCCGGTGTCGAACCCGCGCCTTTTCAGCTCGGAGCGGAACCGGGCGGCCTTTTCCAGCAATTGCGCGCGTCGGTCGTCGGCTTGCCGCACCCGCTCCCACTGTCGACGAATACAGCGCACGAGAAACGGCGGCGGCGCGGTCGAATAAATAAAACTTCTCGCCTTGTTCAGCACGTAGCGGATCACGGTCGCGTCGCCGGCCGCGTACGCGCCGTAACAGCCGAACGCCTTGCCGAACGTCCCCATCTGCACGTCGATTTTGTCCGCAAGCCCGAGCGCGTGCGCCAGCCCCCGGCCTTCTTCGCCGAACACCCCGCCGCTGTGCGCCTCGTCGACCATCAGCAGCGCGCCGTAACGCTCCTTGAGCGTCACCAGATCGGCCAGCGGCGCGATACTGCCGTCCATGCTGAACACGGCGTCGGTCACGATGAGCTTCCGTTTGCCCGGCGGCGTTTTCTTGAGCAAATCTTCCAGACGGTTCATGTCGCGGTGCGGATAGCGAATATACCGCGCACGGCTGAGAATCGCCCCGTCGACGATGCTCGCGTGGTTGAGCCGGTCGCCGAAGACGAAGTCGTTTCGCCCGGCGAGCGCCGAGATGAGGCCGACGTTGGCCGCATAGCCGCTGCCGAACAACAGGCAGCTCTCCGTTCCTTTATAAGCGGCGAAATCGCGCTCGAACGCTTCCGTCTCCGGATCGGTGCCGACGATGAGCCGCGACGCCGTCGCGCCGACGCCCCAGTCTTCCTCCGCCTCGCCGGCCATGTCCGACAACCGCCCGTATTCGCCCGGCTGCGCCAGGCCGAGATAATCGTTCGACGCGAGGTTCAAAAGCCGCCTTCCGCCGCGTTCGACGAACCCGCCGCCGACCGCTTTTACCGCGACGGGATGCCGCAACGCCGTGCGGGCCTCCAGCCGCTCGAGTTCCTCCCGCATCCAGGCGCGCACGTCAACCGCGTTTTCGCCGACCTTCGCGTTCATTCGCCGCACACCCGCCCTGCCGATTTCAGGCTCCGTCCTGGCGAACCTTATGACAGCGCGCAAAGCTCGATCTCGAAGCCGAGGTCCTCGATCATCCGGTGATCCTCCTCGGCCGACTGGCCTTTCGTCGTGAGATAGTCGCCGACGAACACCGAATTAGCCGCGTACAGCCCGAGCGCCTGCAGCGACCGCAAGTGATACTCGCGCCCACCGGAAATGCGGATTTCCTTCGACGGGCAGATGAAACGAAACATTGCCAGAACTTTCAGACATTTCATCGGCGTCAGGTCGTTGCGCCCTTCGAGCGGCGTGCCGGGAATCGGGACGAGAAAATTGACCGGAATCGAGTCCGCGTCCAGCTCCCGCAAGGCATACGCCGTCTCCACGATTTCCTCGTCCGTCTCGCCCATGCCGACGATGACGCCGGAACACGGCGAAATGCCGGCGCGTTTGACCGCTTCCACCGTCGCGACGCGGTCGTCGTATGTATGGGTGGTCGTGATGTTCGCGTAATGAGCGCGGCTCGTGTTCAGGTTATGGTTGTACCGGTCGACGCCGGCTTCCTTCAGCCGCTCCGCCTGGCCGGGCTTCAGAATGCCGAGACAGGCGCAGATTTTGAGCGGCATCGTCGCCTTGATTTCCCGCACCGCCTCGATCACCTGCTCCAGCTCGCGGTCGGTCGGCCCGCGCCCGCTGCAGACGATGCAATACGTGCCGGCTTTCAGCTCAAGCGCCTTGCGCGCCCCTTCGATCAGCACTTCCTTGTCGAGCAGTGGATATTTCGCCACCGGCGCGCGCGAGACGATCGACTGCGAACAGTAGCCGCAGTCTTCCGGGCAAAGGCCGCTTTTGGCGTTGATGATCAGGTTGAGTTTTACTTTCTTTCCGTAAAACGCCTTGCGCACGCGAAACGCCGCCTGCATGATCGGCAAAATGTCGTCGTCGTCCGCACGCAGCACCGACAACGCTTCTTCCATCGTCAGAAGCTCGCCGCGAAGCGCCTTTTCCGCGTAGACGTCCCACCGGCTGCGCAATTCGATCATGGCGCGATCCCTCCGCATCGGTCAATGATCATCTCTTGCTTGTCGTCGTCGAAAAGATACTCGCCGAGCCGCCTCCAGTCCAACCTTTCGGCCGCGTGGCGCGCCCACGTCTCACGAAAACGCTCCCACTCGGCCTCTTGAGCCGCGGCGTCCGGTTCCGGCATCCAGTCCAGCACGCCGACGACCGGAATGCCGGCGAACGTCTCGATCATCCGGACGTTCTCCGCCCGTTCGCGCTCCTCGCCCGGCTTTGCGCCGTTCAGCACGATGCCCGCCACTTCCAGGCCGAGCGACCGCGCGTAATGGACGCTCAGCACCGTATGGTTGACCGTGCCGAGCCGTGCGCGCGCGACGATCAGGAGCGGCACGCCGAGCGCCTGTGCCAGATGGACGATCAGCCGGTCCGCCGTCACCGGCACGGCCAGCCCGCCTGCGCCCTCGATCAAGATCGTCGTCCCTTCCGCGAGCAGCCGGCGGCCTTCGGCGACGAGCGCGTCCCAGTCGATCGCCGTCTTCGCCCGCTCGGCTGCCATCCACGGCGCTACCGGATCCGGCAGCGTCACCGTTGCGAACGCGCCGTTGCGCCCTTCGGGCATCCCGGCGATCCGCGCCAGTCTGGCGCTGTCCGTCTGCGGCGAACCCGGCGGATGGCCGGTCTGCACCGGTTTCCAGCAACGAACAGGCGCTGAGAGCCCCTGAAGCCGGAGTGCGGCCGCCAGCCCGCCGGTCACCGCGGTCTTGCCGACGTCGGTGTCGGTGCCGGTGATGAACAACGCCCGTGCTTTGCGGTCCGTCATGCGTCGATCCCCCTTCGCGCGGCGTCTTGCGTTTCTTTCGGCGTATCTTCGGGATATCGGCGTATTGTCAACTTTTTCAGCGGGTCAAAGGTTGACAATCAAACAACTTCATTTTATCAAACGGGCGCGGGGAATCAAGTCGGCGGTTCTCCCCCCATCACATCTTCTGCTTGTCTTGCCGTCTTGCTGCTCTTCCACCTGACCCGCCGATCGGCTGATCGTCCACAAGCGACCGCGTCGTGACCGCCGCCATGCTCGAGGCGACCGGCGCTTTCGGGGCCGACGTGTCGAAAAACAGTGCCGATCTCCTCAACATACCCGTTGAGCCTTGCGCGGCTTAAGGAGAATGCGTTGCATGAAAGACACAATTGAGCGAATGTTCTCGTACTCGACTAACGGTTCGGTAAAGCGGATCAAATGGTTCCCACAATCGTGACCGTGAAATCTTGACATTCAAATTCTTTTTAAAGCAGAATATATATTATAATGATTCTTTTACGTGGGGAAAATGCTCAACATGAAGCATAATCCATCAAGCAAGCAAAATCAACGGATTTCGAGAATTTCGGAAACGACCCTGGTCATCGGAACCGACATCGCCAAACATCAACACGTCGCTCGCGCCTTCAACTACCGTGGCCTCCTTTCACTTTGTTCCACCTTTATCACTTGCATCGTCTTAATGTCAATTATTATGACAGCAGCACCAAATAACAACAAAAATTTTGATTCCAAAATAAATTACCATGACCCAAGAATCTTCTCCCTTGCGTCATGAATTTGTATTTGAATCTTCTGATTATGACCGACTGAGACTTCAAGAGGATGGAAGCATTATAGCTGTTGATGACCGAGATCGATATGTTTTCGGAATTGCAGCTCCATGGGCAAGAGATGCAAATGGACAATCTATTCCCACTTATTCTGAAGTAAGGGAGGAGTCACTCATTCAGATTGTTCAGCCCGATAGAGCAGAGAAACTCATGAAATTTCCAATCATTGCAGATCCATGGATGGGGATCGATTTGTATTCGAGCGTTACTATCACGTTTCAGCCTGCCGGCTTTGTCGTTAAATGCTACACCCTCGACTTGGGGAAGGTTTGGGTCGGAGTAGCAACATGGGGATTTCATGTGAGCGAGGTCAAATCCAAAGCGGGGGAGATGGATAAGTGAGAACTATTGTGATGATGATCATTTTCTTTGTTGTGTCAGCAATGGCAGGGATCTTGTTTGGACCGATTGCTCTGATGGCGATAATAGTTGTAGCAATGGCGGGAGTGATCATGGCTAGTCGCGCCCGTAGGGGAGTGTTGCTTTCCCTGGCGCTTATCGGACTGGGGTGTGCGTCTGTTTCAGCCTGGCTCTGGCGTGTGAGCTTTCAGCGTGCGAATGCCGATCTTCCGGCATTGTCCTGGACGCACCTGTGGATACCGTTAGCGATCGTTGCATCAGTAGCCATCGTATTGTTTTTTTACCTCTATGCCATTCAGCTCCGCAAGAGACGGGGTTAACAAGAAGAATCCCCATGGTGTTTTGGCCGGTAGGGGGATTCGCCACGTAATGTATAACACTTCTAGCCGGTTGACGTCGAGGTTGAATGCGGGTTTGTCGGTTTTCAATTGACTGCGGTGAAACCCGCCTGTGTTCTGGGAGCAACGTTTTCCCGGGTGTCGGCGGGTTTTTCATCGTTTGCACGTTCTTATGAATCCCCTTCTCAGATGCTCCGGGTGGCCGACGGCGACGGCCTGGACGATCTCGTGGAACTGAATGCCGCCGGTTTGGTAGAAGTCTATTTTCTGCTTGGGGAAGATGAGAAAGCTGAGGCGGTATGGGAACAGTTTCGCAGTCAGTTCCGGCGCGAATTGCGGGTGCACGCCGTGGGGCAGCTGGCGCGGGCGAGGCGAACGGGCGACCGGGCGGCAGCGCTGGAGATCGCCAAAGCATTCGCCGAGATGATTCGAGAAGAAAAGACATTGGTTTATTACACGGCCGCTGGATTGACCTTGTGGGAGCAGTTCCGATCATGCTTCCACCGTCGGACGGGGAGAGTGATGCTTTCAGATGAAATTAGATTAACAAAAATAAGTATTACGGAAAACTTTTCCCCTCTCATAAACCAAAAGGAGGGCTGACACCGTTGACCCCCATCCTTCAACTCGAAAACATCTGCAAAACATACCCGATGGGCAAAGAAACCCTGCAAGTCCTGAAAAACGTTTCGTTTTCCGTCGAACCCGGCTCGTTCGTCGCCATCGTCGGCCCGTCGGGTTGCGGCAAATCGACACTGCTCCATCTGATCGGAGGACTGGAGCGGCCCTCGGGCGGATCGATCCGGTTTTGCGGTCGGGAAATCGCGGGCTTTTCCGAAAAACAGCTGGACCGATACCGTCTCGAAAACATCGGCATGATTTTTCAACAGTTTTACCTCATCCCTCACCTTTCCGCGGCCGGAAACGTCGAAATGCCGCTCGCGCTCGCCGGCGTCGGACCGATCGAGCGAAAACGACGGGCGGATGAGCTGTTGAAACTCGTCGGGCTTGAGGACCGCAAGCGCCACAGGCCGAACCAGCTGTCCGGCGGCCAGAAACAGCGCGTCGCGATCGCCAGGGCGCTGGCGCTGAATCCGACTCTGCTTTTGGCGGATGAACCGACGGGCTCGCTCGACAGCAAAACCGGCCAGACGATTCTTGAACTGCTGAAAAACATCGCGCGCGAACACGGCACGACGATTCTGATGGTTACCCACTCGCCCGAAATCGCCGCCCAGGCCGACCACGTCATCTCGATGCTGGACGGCGAAGTGGTGGGCGAAACCCGACGGACCGCCGGCCGCGCCGCGGTCGCCGCTTCCGGTCTTGAGGCCGCATCGGTCGACGCATCCGGCGTCTCGTCGGCCGGTTCGTTCTACGACCGGAACACCCGGCAAAAGAAAACGGGCAATATGTCGACGGCGTCCGCGCTGCGCCACGCCATGCACAACCTGGTCCTGAAGCGATGGAGAACGCTCTTGGTCAGCTTCGGCGCGTCGATCGGCATATGCGGCATTGCGCTGATGCTCGCCCTCGGCCTGGGCCTCGAAGCCAAAATCAAAAAAGAAGTTGAGCCGCTTCTCGACCCCGGCGTTCTCCGCTTAAGCGCCGAGGCGGACGAATACAAACCGCTCGACCGCGACACGATGGTCAAAGTCCGCGAGGTACCGGGCGTGAAAGATGTCTTTTATCAATATGCATTCCGCGCAGGAATTATGCGCGATTCGAAGAACACCACGGACGTCGTCTATTCGGCCAAACCGGAATCGTCGCTCAGCAAAACGGACAAGTCGCGCCTGATCGCCGGCACGTATCCGAAAACCGACCGCGACATCGCGCTGGGCGAATCGCTGGCTGAAACTCTGTTGGCCGAAGGCGAGACCGTGCAAGATCTCGTCGGCAAACCGGTCACCGTTTATTTTTCAAATGGTGGAGAATTTGCCAGTAAAACTGAACAACACGAAATGATCGTCAGCGGGATTATCCGCAACGCTCTTTTCGGTCTTGAAGGGGGTTCACAGATTCAGTACGAATTCGCCGAAAAGCTGTCCGCTTCCCTGGACGTCGAAGGCGTCCCCCGGCCGTCGGGCGCCGTTTTGGCCGTCGTAGAAAATGACAAAAATATCCGGCAAGTCAAACAAGCGTTAGAACAGCTGAATACTCATCCGAAGTCCGCCGAAGACATTTTCCGGACGATCACGAATTATTTCCGTCTCATTCAAGGTATCTTGGGAACGTTCGCCGGCATTTCCCTGATCGTGTCGTCCATCATGATCGGCATCGTCATGTACGTGAACGTGCTGGAACGCATCAAGGAAATCGGACTGCTGCGCGCGCTCGGCGCACGGCGGAAAGACATACGGCGTATCTTCCTGACGGAAGCCGGAACGCTCGGCTTCTGGGGAGGCCTCCTCGGCATCGGCGGAGCGTTTCTCTGGGGATTCGTCGGCAACGAAGTGTTGAAGCAGACGCTGTTGAAAGAGTTGCCGCCTTTTAACGCCTTTATCTTTCCCGTGGGCATGATCGCTTTCTGCATCGCCCTAAGCGTCGCGCTCAGCGTGCTGGCCGGCTGGCTGCCTTCGGCCAAGGCAAGCCGGCTGGATCCGGTGGAAGCGCTGCGGTATGAGTAAGTTTGCTTCTTTACAACTATGGAAAGGAGGTGAAAACTGTGAACATCGCATTTGAAGTCGAACGGCTGGAGTCGATCGAAGTTCCCGGCATAATCAGCGCCATCAAAGATTTTATTCGAGGGTTTTTCGACGGATTTACCGGCCGTTTCAGTTTCAGCACAAAGGTCAAAGGTCTACGACCTTTGTGCTGAAACTTTTAAATTGCAAAAAGGGCGGGGCGCGTTCTTCCGCCTCTTACCCCGCACACCCCGCCGTCCGCAACGCCGCCAGCAGTTCGCCGTGCACGCGCCCGTTCGTCGCCACGATGTTCCGCGTCCCCAACCGAAACGGCCGGCCGTCCATATCGGTCACCGTCCCGCCGGACTCGCGCACGAGCAGCACGCCCGCAGCGACGTCCCACGCGTTCAGCCCCGGCTCGAAAAACCCCGACAGCCGCCCGGCCGCCACATACGCCAGATGCAGCGCCGCCGACCCCGCCGTCCGGATGTTGCGGACGCGCGGCGCCAGATGCGCGACCGCCGCGACGCTGCGCTCCAGATCCGTCGGCCGGCTCGGAAAGCCGGTCGCGAGCAGACTTTCGCCCAGCGCCGATTCGCGCGACACCGACATGCGCCGCCCCCGCACATAGGCGCCCTTGTTCTTCTCCGCGACGAACAGCTCGTCGCGCGACGGATCGTAAATGACGCCGACGATCACTTCCCCGCGGTACGCCAGCGCCAGCGATATCGAAAAAAACGGGAACCCGTGAATGAAATTCGTCGTTCCGTCGATCGGATCGATGATCCAGACGTATTCCGCCTCCGCCGCCTCCTCGACGGTCACCGCGCCCGGCTCGCCCGCACCCGTCCCCTCTTCGCCGAGAAACGCATGGCCGGGAAAATGCGTCCGGATCAAATTGCGGATCATCGTCTCCGTGCCGCGGTCGACTTCCGTGACGAGATCGCGCTCCGACGACTTCGTCTGCACGCTCGTCGGCTGGCCGAGCCGCGTCTTCAGCCACTCGCCCGCCTTGGCGGCCGTGCTGACGGCGACGGCGGTGAAGCTTTTGCCCGATACGATTTGCGACAAGCTTGGCACACCTCCGACACCATCATACCACGCGCGGCCGTCCGCTTCCAATGCCGGAAGCCCTATTCCCCATCCCTTTTTCGCGCCTTTTTCCGCCCGCTATACTTCAGGAAAGCAAGTATGATTTTTTATACACCTTTCCTTTCCCTGCCGTTTGCCCTACAATAAAAAGCGGCACCAGTCTTACCAAACGAACAATCGCAAACGGAGGAGGAAAGACGCCGTGAAAGCTTTCCGGTTCCACAATCCGACCGTGCTTTACTACGGCGCCGGCCAGATCGAAGCCCATCTCGCCGCCGAGGTGCGCAAATACGGCAGCCGCGTGCTGCTCGTATACGGAGGCGGCAGCATCAAACGTTTCGGCCTTTACGACAAAGTAACGGGCATCCTGAAAAACGCCGGCTGCACGGTCTTCGAACTGCCGGGCGTAGAGCCGAATCCGAGGCTTTCGTCCGTGCGGCGCGGCATCGACATTTGCCGGAATGAAAACATCGAACTGATTCTCGCCGTCGGCGGCGGTTCCGTGCTCGACGCCGCCAAGGCGATCGCGGCCGGCGCGAAATACAACGGCGACGTCTGGGATTTTTATACGAAGCGCGCCGTCGTGCAGGACGCGCTGCCGCTCGGCACGATCCTGACGCTGGCGGCCACCGGCTCCGAAATGAACGGCAACAGCGTCATCACCAACTGGGAAACGAAAGACAAGCTGTCGACCGGTTCGCCGCATCTGTACCCGAAGTTCTCATTCTGCGATCCGGCCAACACGGTCACCGTGCCGCGCGACCAGACCGTCTACGGCATCGTCGATATGATCAGCCACGTGTTCGAGCAGTACTTCTCGCCGACCCCGCACACGCCGCTTCAGGACCGGCTGTGCGAGGCGGTCATGCGCACGATCGTCGAACACGCGCCGCGCGTTCTGGAACAGCCGGACAGCCTGGAAGCGCGCGAAACGATGATGTACTGCAGCACGATGGCGCTTAACGGCATGATCAGCATGGGCATGGAGGGCGATTGGGCGACCCACAACATCGAGCACGAAATCAGCGCGATCTACGACATTCCGCACGGCGGCGGGCTGGCGATCGTCTTTCCGCGCTGGATGGAATACGTCGTCGACGCAGGCGTGGAAAAGTTTTACCAGATGGCCGTCCGCGTGTTCGACGTCGACCCGGCCGGCAAAACAAAACGCGACGTCGCGCTGGAGGGCATCGGCCGCGTCAAAACATTTTTCCGCTCGATCGGCGCGCCGTCGTCGCTCGCCGACTACGGCATCGGCGGCGAAAACATCCCCGTCATGGCGGAAAAGGCGGTGCGGTTCGGCCCGATCGGCCGGTTCAAGGTGCTGCACAAGGAAGACGTCGAACGCATCCTGAGCGCCTGTCTGTAATCCGAACCTTCATCCCGCGGCGAAAAGAGGGATCGACATGCGCGTCGTCGTCATCGGCGGTACGGGTCACGTCGGCACGTACCTGATTCCCCGGCTCGTCCGGCTCGGCCACGAAGTGATCAACGTCAGCCGAGGAACGTCGCGGCCCTATCTGCCCCACGCCGCCTGGAACCGGGTGCGTCACGTCGCGCTGGACCGGCAAAGCGAAGAGGCGGCAGGCGCGTTCGGCGCCCGCATCGCGGCGCTCGAACCCCACGTCGTCGTCGACATGATCTGTTTTACCGAAGAAAGCGCCCGGCAGCTGGTCGAAGCACTGGCCGGGCGCGTCCAGCATTATCTCTTTTGCGGCACGATCTGGGTGCACGGCCCGAGCGTCGAAGTGCCGACGACGGAAAGCGAGCCGCGCCGGCCGTTCGGCGAATACGGCATCCGCAAGGCGGCGACCGAAGCGTATCTGCTCGACCAAGCGCGCCGCCGCGGATTTCCGGCGACCGTGCTGCATCCCGGCCATATCGTCGGCCCGGGCTGGGTGCCGCTCAACCCGCAGGGCAATTTCAATCCGGACGTGTTTTCGCGTCTGGCGTGCGGGGAACCGGTGCTGCTTCCGAACCTCGGCCTGGAAACCGTTCACCACGTCCACGCCGACGACGTCGCGCAGGCGTTCGTGCTTGCGATCGAAAACCGCAGCGTCGCCCTCGGCGAAAGCTTCCACGTCGTGTCGCCGGCCGCGCTCACGCTGCGCGGTTACGCCGAGCAGGTCGCCGGCTGGTTCGGACAGACCGCCCGCCTCGAATTCGCGCCGTGGGACGTATGGAAAACGACGGTCTCTCCACAGGACGCTGAAGCGACATGGGACCACATCGCGCACAGTCCCAACTGCAGCATCGCCAAGGCGAAGCGGCTGCTCGGCTACCGGCCGCGGTACGGTTCGCTGGACGCCGTCTACGAATCCGTCATGTGGCTGGTCGAACGGGGGATCGTCCGGACGCGTTCTGATGCTTGAGACCGCAAGAAGGGCCGCGCCCGTCCGAACGCGGCCCCTTCTCTTTTTTTCCGAAAAACCGGGCGTACTTTCCCGCTCGTTTACGCCCGATCGTCTGTCACTCGACTTCATCCTATCGCGATCGCGCCCGACGGCTATCAAACGATTATGGCCGTTTCTGTTCTTTTTTCGACCGGTTTCGGTAATCGGCCGGCGTCATGCCGGTGTAGCCTTTGAACGTTTTGATGAAATAACTGGCATTGTCGTAACCGAGCATTTCGGAAATGCGCGAAACCGGGTGGACGGTCTGGTCGAGCAGCTCTTTTGCGCGCTCCATCTTCACCCTCGTGACGTAGTCGATGAACGATTCGCCCGTTTCCTTGCGGAACAGACGGCAAAAATAGCTGGGGTTCAAATGCAGGTGACGCGACACTTCTTCCAGCGTCACCCTCCTGTCCATGTGCAGGGCGACATACTGGGCGGCCTGCAAAATTTCTGGTTTCCGGCTGAGCCGCAAAATTTCCTCGACCGCCGGGAACATCGCTTGAAAATGATTCAGCATCCAGTCGCGCAAATGCGCCCACGAATCGATCTCGAGAATTTCCTTGTGCGCGACGTCCGACGCGACGACCGAACGAAACTGCTGCAGCGACTGAAACTTCAGCTTCAGATCGAGCACGAGCTTGAGCACCCAGTCGCGCACCGTCTCCGGCGGAAAACGCCCCGCGCGGACGACGTTCATCCATTTGTCGACGAGCGGCGCGATCGCGTCCGCCCGCCGCGCGACGAGCGCGTCGCGAAACTCCGCCAGCGCCTGATCGTAACAGGAAAACAGCCGGTCGGTCTCGGCACGTTCCTCGTCCGGCAGCCCCCGCGCCGTTTCCGCCAGGTCCGGCGCTTTCGCGCCGCTCTCCAGTCGCGCCACGGCGCCGTCCGGCAAATAAAACCGCTGGACGTCGGCCTGAAGCAGCGCGATGAGCGCTGCGCGGATGTCGCGCGGATGCCGGCAGACGTCGCCGATCAGAAAAGACGCCGAAATTTTCAGCGTCTTGCCGAGCGCCGCGACGAGCCGCCCGAGCGCCGCCTCCGCAGTCTGGACGGCGCTGGCCTTGAGCGTCGGGCGAAACGCGTAAAGGATAAAAGACTCTTTCTCACTATAAGGAAAATGAACGGCTCCATCCCACGCACCGACGATTTCCTCGGCCACGTTGTCGAAGGCAAACCGCAGCACATCTTCCGACATCAGCCGCTGTTTCGCTTCGCAGTACCGGTCGATGAAAGCCACGACCGGCAGACACGCCTTGCCGTCGAGGTCAAGGCCGTACGAACGCGCTTCCGCGAGCCAGTCCGCCTCGTCGAGCATCGGCCGGTGCACCGTGTGGCGGACGAACGACCGCTTCAAAAGCAACAGGCTCCGATCGGCCATCCGCCGCAGCCGCGAAAACCGTTCCTCCGCCTCCCGCTCCGCGTCGAGCTCGCTTTTGAACCGGGCGAGCAACCGCTTCAAGTCGTCCGGATCGAACGATTCTTTCAGCAAATAATCCGACACGTCCAGCCGGAGCGCCTGCTTCGCGTATTCGAACTCACTGTGGCAGGACAAAATCGCTGCCCGCAAATCGGGCTTGCGCTCCTTCAGCCGTCGGATCAGCTCCAGCCCGTCCATCTTCGGCATGCCGATATCCGTAATCAGCACATCCGGCATGTCGGCCAGCGCGTGCTCCAGCGCGGAGGCGCCGTCTCCGTGCATGCCGTGCAGGACGAAGCCGAGTTCGTTCCATGCGACGGCGTCGGCCAGAAACTCCAGCACGGGGTAGTCGTCATCGACGAGCATCACTTTGTACATCGGCCGTTTCCCCTCCCCGGCAAGGCATCCTCATCTCCACGCGCGTCCCCGCGCCGGGCGCGCTGTCGATCCGGATGGAAAAACCGTCGCCGAACCGAAGCCTCATCCGCTCCGCCACGTTCGCCAGACCGATGCCGGAGCCTCCGCTACTTCCTTCCCGCACCGACGCGACGCCTTCTTTCCCGGCACAAATTTCGGCAAGCCGTTCGCGAAGCTGCTCGAGCCGCTCCGGCTCCATGCCTTCGCCGTCGTCCGACACTTCCAGCGCGAGCTGGCCGTCGCGGACGCCCGCCCGCACGCGGATCAGCCCCGCGCTCCTGCCGAGGCCGTGAATGACCGCGTTTTCCACAAGCGGCTGGAGCACGAACCGCGGCACTTCTGCCCAGAGCGCCTCCGGTTCAGCCTCGATGGCAAGAATCGCCTTTTCCCGCTGCCTCAAGTTCATCAGCCGGACGTAATCTTCCACCATCGCCAGTTCCTCGTGCAGCGGGATCGTCTCCTCGCTGCGCTCGATCGACAGCCGCATCAGCCGCGACAGCGAGGCGATCATGTCGGCGCTGTCCCGGTCGCCGCGGCGCAGCACCTTCATCCGGATGGAATTGAGCACATTGAACAGAAAATGCGGCCGGATCTGCGCCTGCAACATCGCCAGCTCGGCTTTCCGCTTGCGCGCCTGCTCCATCGTAATTTCCCGAATCATTTCCTGGATTCGGTCCAGCATCGAATCGAACGACGCGCCGAGCTTGCCGATCTCATCCGGCCCGCGAACGCCGGAGCGCACGTTCAGATTGCCGAGCTCGACCAGCGTCGCCAGCCGCGAGAGCCGCACGAGCGGCATCGTAAATCGGCGCAGCCCGTACACGAGCACGATCAGGAACGCGGCGAAAAACGACAGCTGTATCGCGATCACTGTATTGAAAATGCCGTTGATTTTCCGCACCGCCTCGCGGTACGGCGTTAGCGAAACAAGCCGCCATCCTTTCACCGCCGAGACGGGATAACTCGTCAGCAGCACATCGCGGCCTCCGGAGCGGACGATCGCCGCCTCGCGGTCGAGCCGGTAACCCGGTACCTCGCCGATCCGGTCAGGCCGCTCGTGCGATACGATCCGGCCGGCGGCGTCGAGCAACATCATCTCGCGACCGGCGGCTAATTTGTTGAAAATCTGATGCACCTGACGTTCCGGGATTGAAACGACGACATAGCCGTAAACGTTCGAATTTGAAAAACGTAAAGGACGCGCCATCGTCAGCATATATTCGCCGGTTCCCGCGAACGGGTTCGGCTCGGCGCCGACCCAATACGATTCAAACCCGGACAATGTACGCAAATTGGCCATCCACGGCTTCCGCAAAATGTCCGAAGGGTCGTACTCGTCCCGCCCGTAATTGGCGAATGATTCTCCGTTCGGCAGCAACACCGTCACGAAATAGTCCTCTCCGATAATCGACAGGTTGTCCAGTGTGCGGATGACGGCCAGCTGGTCGGAAAACCGGCGAAATTCCGCATCGGGTCCGGCGTAACGGCCGCCGAGCGCTCTTTCTTTCAGGACGGAATTCAGAAACGAGTCGACCTGGATGAAATTCGCGATATACGTCATATTGTCGAACAGGTTGGACACATAACCGTCGACCAGATGCAGCGACTCCCGGGCGCCGGCGATCGCTTGCTCCGTTACGGCGTCGCGGATCCAGTACCGCGACGCCGCCCACGAACCGAACGCCGGCAAAAACACGCAGACGACCGCCGTCGCGATCAGCTTCCACCGAAACGAGCGGAAGCGGACGAATCTCCGGACCGCCGCGAGCATCCCCGCATCCCTCCGCATTGGTTTGGAGGCAAAAACGGGGAGGATCAACCGCCTCCCCGTCCCGCAACGTTCTTTATACGTCTATTGTATCATCAGCCCTTCTTGTTCGCATCGATCAATTGCTGGACGCGCTGTTTCATCGTCTCGAGCGTCTTGTCGAGATCCTGCGAACCGAGCATCATTTTTTCGAACTCTTCGTTGAGCACCTTGTACACTTCCGACTGATACGTCACCGGCGGCACGAGCTTCGACGAGCGGGCGCCGGACAGCACGCGGACGAGCGATTCCTTGTCGACTTTTTCTGGCGTCTTCGTACCGCTCAAGATCGTGTCGACGATCTGCGCGAGCGCGTCCGGCTTGACGCCGTTCCAGGACGGCACGTTTTTGCCCTGGACGATTTGTCCTTCGGTCGTATACCAGCGGATGAACCGGTATGCTTCTTCCTTGTGCTTCGACTTCGCCGCTACCGCCATATAGTCGGTCGTCACCGGCGTGTAACCGGAAGGATCGCTCGGCGCGTTTTTCGGATACGGTGCGACCGCGACGCGGAAATTGAGCGGATACTGATCCGTGCCGCCCAGTTCGGTGTTCATCCAGCTGCCGATCAGAATCATGCTGGCCGATTGATTGAAAAACTGCGGCCGATAATGTAACTTCTGCGACAGCATGAGCGAATACGGCGTCGCGGACTGATCTTCTTTTTCCATCTTTAACCGGATTTCCAGCGTTCGACGGAACATCGGGTCGTCGAGGTTCGACGTGCCGTCCGCCTTCAGGAATTCCGTGTTTTCCGGACGGCCGGCCAGCGCAAGTTTTAGATACTCCATCCAGCCGCCGTTTTGCGGGCCGTGGAAATACGTGCCGTAGCGCTTCTGGTTGCCTTCTCCCTTGGTCAGCGCCTTGGCGTAGGCCATGAAATCGTCCCACGTCCAGTCGGTCGGCACCTTAAGCCCGGCCTGATCCAAATGGTCTTTGTTCAGCAGCACGTACCACGGGTTGAACTTGCCGGGTAGGGCGTAGTATTTGCCGTTCAACTGCGTGTCGACCTTGTACTCCTCGGCCACCTTGAAGCCGTCTTTGGCGATGAACTCGTCGAGCGGGGCGACGACGCCCATGCCGACGTGCTGCGCGTACGAAGCGGGGTCCGTGAACATCATGACGTCCATCTCCTCGCCGGAAGCCAGGAGCAGATCGAGCTTCTTCAGCGCTTCCTGCGAGTCGCCTTTTTCGCTCAGCGGCACGAGCTCCACCTTGATGTTCGGGTATTTCGCTTCGAACGCCGCGATCGTCTTCGACCAGTTGTACGCCGCTTCCGTGCCGTGCGTGTGCAGCCGGATCGTCACCTGCTGCTGCGTCGGCGACGGCTGCGCGCTCGACTGGCCGCCCCCCTGGCTGCCGCCGGTGTCCGCCGACTTGGAACCGCTTCCGCCGCACCCCGCCAAAGCGGACAGGGCCAACGCCGCAATCCCGACCAGCGCCCATTTACGCATGGTGATTCCTCCTTTGTTGAAGTATTTCATAGTTTAATTTAATTGTAGCTTTATTTCTATGACGCGGAATCCTACGATTTTGACCCTTTACAATAATTTTTTGACCTTCAACCCTTGACCCCGCCGAGCGAAATCCCCTCGATCACCTGCTTCTGCCCGATCAAAAACACGATCAGAAGCGGCACGATCGCCGACACGGCGGCCGCCATGATCAGCGAGTAGAACTCCCCGTTGATCGTCGAGAACTTTTGCATCGCCAGCTGGATCGTGTACAGCCGGTCCGACTTCAGGAAAATGAGCGGGTTCTGATAGTCGTTCCACGTCCAGATGAACCGCAAAATCGCGTACGTCGCCACCGCCGGCCGCACGAGCGGCAGGGCGACCGACCAGAACGTGCGGAAATGCCCCGCTCCGTCGATTTTCGCCGAATCGATGTAGTCGGAATGCACGCCCATGAAAAACTGCCTCAGCATGAACGTCCCCAGCACGCTGAAACTGCCGAGCAGCACGAGCCCGATATGCGTGTCGAACAAGCCGATATAACGGTACAAAATGAACTGCGGCACCAAAATCGCCTGTTGCGGCACCATGTACGTCGCCAGCACGAGCAGAAACAGCCACCGCCCTGCCGGAAAATCGATCTTGGAAAAGCCGTACGCCGCCAGACTCGACACGAACGCCGAGACGAGCGTCGTCAGCACGCTGACCTTGATCGAATTGAGATAATAGAGCCAGAACGGATACTTGCCGAACCAGACTTCTTTGTAGTTTTCCCAACCGTTCCAGCGTTTCGGAATCCATTCGATCGGATATTTGAACACGTCCGCCTCGATCTTGAACGACGTCGACAGCATCCACGCGAACGGCAAAAGAAACAGCACGCCGCCGGCCAGCATGATCAGCGTGACGACCGCCTTGCGCGCCTGATCCGCCCACGCCATGGCCCATCCCCCGTTTCCTCGCGCGTTTTCAGTAGTTCACCCACTTGCGCTGGCCGATCCATTGCACGATCGTGATCAGAAACACGCAGACGAACAGCACCAGCGCGACGGCCGACGCATAGCCGACTTTCAGGTTTTCAAACGCCACCTCGTACAGATACCAGACGAGCACCGACGTCGACCGGACCGGACCGCCCTTCGTTAAAACCGCGATCAGGTCGAACACCTTGAACGAATAGATGAGCCCCGTCACCAGCAGGAAAAACGACGTCGGCGACAGAAGCGGAAACGTGATTTTCCAAAACCGCTGCCAGCCGTTCGCGCCGTCGATCTCGGCCGCCTCGAGCAACTCTTTCGGAATCGCCTGAAGCCCCGCGATATAGACGATCATGTTGTAGCCGATCGAGATCCAGACCGCCACCATCATGACCGACACGAGCGCGAACTTCGGATCGGCGATCCAGGCCGGCGGGTGCTCGACGCCGATCGCCATGAGCAGTCGATTGACCGGGCCGAGCGTCGGATGGAACAGCACCTGCCAAACGATAGCGACCGCCACCACGCTGGAAATATACGGCATGAAATAGATGACCTTAAATGCGTCTTTCCAGTAAACGTGACGATTGATGACGACCGCGAGCGCCAGCGAAATCGCCATATACACCGGCACCGTCAGCAAAAAGACGAAATTGTTGCCCAGCGATTTGCGGAACGCGGCGTCTTCCGCCAGGCGCGCAAAATTGTCCAGCCCCGTCCACTTGATCTCGCGAAACCCGGCGATGAACACCCAGTCCGTCAGACTGAGCGCGAACGTCGCCAGAATCGGCAACAGCGTCAGCACCGTCACGCCGAGCAACATCGGGCTGACGAACAGCCATCCGGCGATCGATTCCCGACGCCTGAGCGACATCCCGCATCCCTCCCGTTCAAGCCCCGTCTTGCCCGTCGGATTGGTTTCATTATAAAAAAAGCCGGCCGGGTGGCCGTAATACAATTTTGATGCGTATGCGATTATTTTGACTTCTTCACGGCGGATGGACCGCCGGACGGCGGACGGCCGGGGCATGTTCGCCGGCAGGAGGATGTTCGCCGAAACTTTTCGGCGGCGGCCATCGTCTGATTTGAAGAGGAATGAAACTTTTTCCGGGGAGCGATGTTTCGTGAAATCAAAACGAACCTCTGTCCTCTTTGCCCTGGCCGTCCTGTTGCCGGCGGCGGTCGTCCTGGCGGCCGCGGCGTTCGCGGCGGCGCCGGCGGCGAATCCGGTGCGGCTGTTCGTCGACGGCCGGGAACTCTTCTTGAGCCCTGCGCCGGAAATTCGGGACGGCGCCGTCGTCGCACCGGTCCGCCCGGTCGCCGAAGCGCTGGGCGCCGACGTGCGCTGGGACGGACAGAACCGGTCCGTTCACGTCTCAACCGGTCCTTCGGTCGCCCGCGAACAGGTGATCGAATGGATCGCCGAACAAGGACGGGAAAACGATTATTTCTGGGACGGCCTATGGTACGAGGAAGCCGACCTCGACGGCGACGCCGACCTCGAAGTCGTCGCCGGCATCGACGGCGCTGTACACCTCGGCCAATTTTTCATTTTCGACCGGGCGCAAGACGGCCGCTACAAGCTCGTCAAGGAAGAAGGTTGGAAAGTGGAGCGGGTGCGGCTCGACGATCCGATCGAAATGGACGGCAAAAAATTGTTTCAGATCGTCAAGCGGACGGGCGGCACTGGGCTCGACATCTACATCGCCCACCTGTTCTACATGGAGAACGGAAACGTCGTCGACGCCTGGGAAGGAATCTTGCGGGAGATTCAGATGGCGTCCGAACCGAAAAACTATACATTGAAAGTAGGAAATTATCAGATCGATCCCGGCACGCGCTCGCTGTACGCGTGGGAATCGGTGTACCGGCTGGACGAAACGGGAACGCGGACGATCGGCGATCCCGCGACCGTCGTGAAGAAATACCGGTTCGACGGGACGCGGTTCGTCGAGTGAAAACTTTACGCGCCGTCGGCGCAAACCGTATAATGAACTCAAAACCGAAGTAAAAGTATAGGGTGAGCCGGAGGAAACGGCCGTGACCGACGAGCGTCTGCGGGTCAAAATCGAAGATTACGTCCGAGCGGTGGCCAGACTGGGAGAAGGACTGGAGGAAGATCTGTCCAATCCGCTGGTCTACGACGGCGTCATCCAACGATTCGAATTCACTTACGAACTGGCGTGGAAATGCCTGAAAGCGTATCTGGAACGCGAAGGATTGCAGCCGGCCTCCACCCCCCGCGCGGTATTCAAAGAAGCGTTCGCATCCGGGTTTCTTCCGGACGGAGACGTCTGGATCGACATGATCGACGATCGGAATTTGACCGTTCATACCCACAACGACTCGCTGGCCCGGCAAATTTATCAGCATGTCAAGGAACGGTACTATCCGGCCCTGGCGGATCTGGCCCGGGCATTGGCGGAGGCGGTCTCGTGACGAGTTTCGGACTGCCGGACGGCATCGTAAAGGCGATTGTCGACGAACTGAAAAGCCGGGATCAGGTCAAACGCGCCGTCCTCTTCGGTTCCCGCGCCCGAGGCGACTTTCGCGACCGATCGGACATCGATCTGGCGATCGAATGCGACGGACCGATGCCGACCGGTCTGCGTACGGCTTTAGACCGGGCGGCGAGAATTTACAAGATCGATATCGTCGATATGTACGCTTTGCAGGATGAACGGTTACGCCGGGACATTGATCGGGAAGGCGTGGGGATTTATCGAAAGTCGCGGTCGTAAGATTGACGCTTTATCCTCGAACCTCGAGCTCGACATCGGCAAGACGGCGGTCGATATGCCGGATTTTTTCCTTGACGTCCGTCATATCTTCGGAGACGCGAACGACTTGTTCGAAGGTGGCTGAAAGTTTGGCTTCCATCCGGTGGACAGTGGATTTGACGTCCAGCAGTTCATGGTTCATAGCATCGAATTTACGATCCATCGCCTCAAACCGCCGGTCGATCACCTCGAACCGTTGGTCCATCGCCTCGAATCGGCGATCGATGGCCTCGAATCGCTGATCGATGGTCTCAAACCGCCGGTCGATCGCCTCGAACCGTCGGTCCATCGCCTCGAATCGGCGATCGATGGCCTCGAACCGCCGATCCATCTCCTCAAATCGGCGATCGATAGCCTCGAACCGTTGGTCCATCGCCTCGAACCGCCGGTCCATCTCCTCAAATCGGCGATCAATAGCCTCGAATCGGCGATCGATGGCCTCGAACCGTTGGTCCATCTCGCCGACTTTCCGGTTCACTTCATCGATCTTGCCGATGATCTGCATCAGCAATTCTTCTTGCATCGTCCCACCCCGGACAAGCAGCTTAGATTCATCATATCACGGCGGATGGAAGGGCGACAACAGGTTCTGGTCAATAAAAATCTATTTTAAGAACGATTTTTTCAAGTCGCCTTCCATATCAGCACCGCCACCCCAAACACCGCCAACGCCCACACGATCAACACCGCCGCCCCCGCCCGCCAGTCGCGCCTCCGCACGTCGGCGCGCAATCGCGCCAGCCGTCGGCAATCATCCAACACTTCTTCCGGCACAAGCCGGAGCGCCAGCCAAATACCGAACGGCACGACGACCAGATCGTCCAGATGGCCGAGCACCGGCACGAAATCCGGAATCAGGTCGATGGGACTGAACGCATAGGCGACGACGCACGCGGCTGCAAACTTCGCATACCAGGGCGTCCGCGCGTCGCGGCACGCCCAGTAAAGCGCCTCCAATTCGGATTTCAGACGGTCCGCGCGATGTTTCGCCTTCCGCAGCCATGTTGTCGTTTTCAACAAAACTCCAGCCCCTTTCTCACGAAATATTGCAGACTTGGCGACCGATGACGTCCAAGATCGATGAGCGGCGCGATCGCTTCCGCCCATTCACGCTTCCGCGCACCGACCGAGGCATATCCCTTTCGTCTCAGCCCCGCCGCTTTTTCCGGGCATACCGCATCGGCAAGCAATTCCCAAGTTCCGCACAAGGCGTTCGGCTCATACCTTTGCAAAACATGCCGGCGAGCTCACGGATACGCAGCCGTCACCGCTTCCAGGTCACCGAGCAGCCAAGCTTCATCGGATCGCCGCTTCTGTCGTTGGAAAGACGGCCGATCTTCACGTCCCGCAATACCCCGAAATTTTGCACGCGGAATCCTTCCAGCATCCCCACGCCGTTCACCTCCGTCTCTTTTCCATTTATAAAAGTTTTTCCAACTTTCCGAAACCGAAAAGGCCGGGCGGCACCGTCCGATGACGGCGTCGCCCGGCCCGCAAAGCCGAAAAGCCAGTGTCTTTCGCGCCTTTTACCGACTCTCCGGAACGTATGTCGCCTGCCGGTACGTGCGGAAGCCGCCGGTGAGGTTTTTGGCGCGGAATCCGTGCTGCCTGAGCAGCCGCGCGGCGATGTACCCACGAAAGCCGACTTCGCAATACGTCCAGATTTCGCGGTCGCGGTCCAGTTCGCCGAGCCGCCGGCGCAAGTCGTCGACCGGAATGTTGACGGCGCCGGCGATATGCCCCGCGGCGTATTCGGCCGGCGACCGGACGTCGACCAGCGTCGTCCGCTCTGCGTCGCGGTTTTGCACGTCGCGATACGTGCAGACGTCGATCAGCCCGCGCAAGACGTTTTCGGCCTGGTAAGCCGCCAGGTGGACCGGGTCTTTCGCCGAAGAATACGGCGGCGCGTAAGCGAGTTCCAAGTCCGCCAGATCGAATACCGTGCCGCGCAGCCGGACGACGGTCGCGATCACGTCGATCCGCTTGTCGACGCCGTCTGCGCCGACTGCCTGCGCGCCGAACACCCTCCCGTCGTCGCCGAACAGCAATTTTAGCGCCATCGGTGCGGCGCCGGGATAATACGAAGCGTGCGAATTCGCGTGCACCGTCACCGTCCGGAACGGAACGCCGCGGCGGCGTAAGGCCGTTTCGTTCGCGCCTGTACACGCAGCGGTCAGACCGAACGCCCGGACGATCGCCGTGCCCACCGCACCGCGGTAAACCGACGGCCAGCCGGCGATCCGGTCGGCCGCAATACGCCCCTGCCGGTTCGCCGGTCCTGCGAGCGGAACGGCGGCTTTGCCGCCGTGCACGGCGTCGAACGTTTCCACCGCGTCGCCGACCGCATACACATCCGGCACGTTCGTCCGCATGTCCTCGTCGACCAGAATATGTCCGCGCTCTCCGAGCGCGATGCCGGAATCGCGGAGGAAATCCGTGTCCGGCCGAACGCCGGCCGCGAGCACGACGAGATCGGCCGGCAACGTCCTGCCGCTCCGCAACACGACTTCCGATTCGCGGACGGCTTCCAAGCCGTCGCCCAGCACAAGGCGCACGCCGTGATCGGTGAGTTCTTTTTCTATGATCGCCGCCATTTCCGGATCCAGCGGCGGCAGCACGTGATCCGCCATTTCCGCGATCGCCGTTTCGAGCCCGAGGCGCCTGAAATTTTCCGCCATCTCGATGCCGATGAACCCGCCGCCGACGATGACCGCCCGGCGGACGCCGGGTCGCGTCGCCGCCTCTCGGATCCGGTCCATGTCGCGCAAGTTCCGCAGGGTCATCACATGGGGCGCGTCGATCCCGGGAACAGGCGGCACGACCGGCTTCGCCCCGGGCGCAAGCACCAGCGCGTCGTACGGCTCGACGTACGTCCGGCCTGACTTAAGATCGCGGACCTCGACGATTTTACGCGACGGATCGACCCGGACGACTTCGCTCAGCGTCCGCACGTCGAGGCGGAACCGGCGTCTCAAACTCTCGGGCGTCTGCACGAGCAGCCGCGATCGTTCCGGAATGACGCCGCCGATATGGTAAGGCATGCCGCAGTTGGCGAATGAGACGGCTTCCCCGCGCTCCAGCACCACGATGTCCGCCGTTTCGTCGAGACGGCGCAGACGGGCCGCCGCGGACATGCCGCCGGCGACGCCGCCGACAATGACGACTTTTTGACCCATACCGGCATCGCTCCCGTTTTTTCACGCGTAGGCCAGCAGCGTTTCCTTCAGTTCCCGCAGCGGACGGACGCCGACCAGCGTCTCCATTTCAAGACCGCCGCGGAACACCTTGAGCGTCGGAATGCTGCGGATGCCGTACTTCATCGCGCTGAGCGGATTTTCGTCGACGTTCACCTTGACGACCGTCGCCTGTCCTTCCACTTCCTTTGCGAGTTGCTCCAGAACCGGCGCGATCATTCGGCACGGCCCGCACCATGGCGCCCAGAAATCGACCAGTACGAGCCGGTTCGACCGGAGCACCTCATCCAGCGTCGCATCGGTCGCCTGCATAACGGCCATACGGTTTCCCTCCTCCCGGTCCGTCGTTTACCATATACCCATGGGGGTATATATTATCGTAGAACAAAACGCGGCGGATGTCAAACGAAAAGCCCGTGCGGCCAGGGGAATCGTATACCAGAGCAATCATTTCATATAGTATGAGTAAAATATTCGTGGGCAGGGTTAAGAGCAAGGAACGCGAGGAAGAAAAGGGGTAGACAAGGGCTTCCCTTCTTGGTAAAGTGATAGGCGGCAAAACCATCCACACCAGGAGGGAAGCCCTTATGCAGCAGTATAGCACGGAATGGCCCAC
>Ga0207810_100135_pt1 | contig 50382 bp, 39 predicted proteins | sample CeladaPassaB1F15_FD_187491 | JGI IMG/M metagenome (GOLD analysis project Ga0207810, IMG submission 187491) | Cellulose-adapted microbial communities from the Joint BioEnergy Institute, USA - Passage B1F15 (SPAdes) (version 2) | ecosystem: Engineered > Bioreactor > Continuous culture >... | reverse complement strand
TTCCAGGAGGTCGGCATCGAGATCGAGCTCGACACGGCTGCGCGCACGGCGGGGGAGACGATCCCGCTGCTGAGCACGCAGCAGTTGGACATCTCCGGCGGCTCCTTCTCCGCCGCGCTGCTCAACGCGGTGGCACAGGGGGTCCGCGTTCCCGCGGTCGCCACCAAGGGGTCTCTGAGCCGCGGGTTCGGCTTCCACGCCATCGGCGTGCCCAAGCACCGCTACGACGACGGGACCATCACCACCGTGGCCGATCTCCGGGGCAAGAAGTTCGCCGTCACCAACGACTCGGGCATCGACATCCTGGAGGCGAAACGGGTGCTGGAGAGTGGCGGCCTGACCCTTGACGACGTCGAGATCGTGGTCATGCGCGTCCCGGACATGCCGGCTGCGCTCCAGAACGAGGCGATCCATGCCGCGGAGCTGGTCGAGCCGACGGCCGCGATCGCCATCGATCAGCTCGGCGTCGCCGCGCCACTCCTCCGGGGCGACTCCCTGGTCGACGTGATCGGGGACGACTTCCCCATCGCCGGGATCTTCTTCGGGCCGCACATCGCGGAGGATCGCGACCTGGCGGTGCGCTGGATGGTCGCCTACCTCCGGGGGTTGCAGTTCTACAACGACGGCTTGCAGGACCCGGAGCAGCGGAAGCGAGTCATCGAGATCCTCAAGCTGTACACGCCCGTCCAGGATGATGCGCTGTTCGACCGGATGGTCTGGCCCGGCCTGCGAGCGGACGGACGGTTCGACACGACGCCCTTGGAGCAGGTGCAGGAGATTTGGCTTGCGCGCGGGGCGATCCAGCAGACGGTACCGGTGGACCAACTGGTGGACTTCAGCTACATCGAGGAGGCAATGCAGCAGCTCTAAGCACGGACGCGGCCCAATGGGCTCGTCACGGGGTTCCCGTCGCCCGTGGCGCGGTGGTCACAGATCGCGTGCATGCGCGGAGGAGGGATGGTGTGCGGATGCCCAGCCATGAGGATCAGCCCGCTTCGGCGCTTGAGCGCCGCCTGACGCGCCGTGGCACCGTGAAGCTCGTCACGCTCGGACTGAGCTCGGTTGTCATCGGACCACTGCTCGCCGCCTGCGGCGAGGCGTGCGAGACGGCGTCAGGCGGGGACACGTCGCCCACAGCCACAACGGCACTCGCTTCGGCCGATCCCACGCCCACCTCAGCGCCCACGACCGAGACGGCCGGGACGGGTGAGTCGACGCCCCAGGCTGAGGGCGAGCCGATCCGGCTCGGTATCCTGCTTCCGTTCACCGGCGTCTACGCCCAGCCCGCAGCGGATGTCGAGCGCGGGGTCATGGTCTACCTGAAGGGCATCGGCAACGAGATCGCCGGTCGACCGGTGACCGTCATCCGCGAAGACTCCGAGGCCGATCCGTCCACCGGTATCACCAAAGCGCGCAAGCTGATCGAGCGCGATCAGGTCGACGTCATGATCGGGCCGCTGAGCAGCGCCGTCGGGACCGCCGTGCGCGATCTGGTCGTCAGTAGTGGCATCCCACAGATCTACCCGATCCCCGGCACACTGGAGGAAAGCGGCACTCCCCCGGCGCCCAACATCTTCCGGGTTTCGTATTCCCCCGCGCAGCTCGGCGTCGCCTCCGCACGGTACCTGTACGAGACACTCGGGTACCGCACCATGGCGATCATGTGCCCGGACTATGTCTGGGGTCAGAAGGTGGCCGAAGCCTTCAAGTCCAGCTTCGAGGAGCTGGGGGGCACCATCGCCGACGTGACCTTCACCCCGCTCGACACCACCGACTTTGCGCCGTACTTGGGTAGAGTGGACCCGGCCAGTCTCGACGCGATGTGGGTCTTCTACTCGGGCGGGGACGCCATCCGCTTCGTGGTGCAGTACGGGGAGATGGGTCTCACGTCCGACCTGCCGCTGACCGGTGCCGGGGACGTGGTGGACGAGGCCTTCCTCCCCTCGCAGGGTGATGCTGCCCTCGGCTTCGTCAGTTTCCTGCCCTACACGCCCAGCCTGGAGAATGACGCGAACGCGGCCTTCGTCAATGCCTACCAGACGGAGTACGATGCCGCGCCGGGTTTCTTCAACGAGATTGGCTGGGTTGCGGCGGCGATCGTCGACGAAGCAATCCGTGCCGTCGACGGCGATGTGAGCGACAAGGCGAAGCTCGCTGCCGCGATGGAGCAGGTCGAGTTCGACTCACCGCACGGGCGCTTCCGCTTCGACATGAACCGCTTCCCGATCCTCGACATGCAAGTCCGCCGCGTGGAGCTGGATGATTCCGGGGAGTACGTCAACACCATCATCGACGTCATCGAGGGCATCGACAGCAACGGGATGATCGGCGGGTGAATCGCGTGCGGGGTATGCGGCCGACGTCGGTACAGCGAAGGAGGGAACCATGCAGCCGGACACGAGTCTGCGGGTGACGATCCCGGCAGAGCCAGAGGCGATCGAGGTCGACCTGAAACGCACCGCGGCCATCGTGGTCGACATGCAAAACGCCTTTCTTTCGAAGGGCGGGATGCTGGACATTGCCGGGCATGACATCTCGCGCGCCGACGAGACCATCGCCGCGGCCAGTCGGACGCTGTCGGCCCTGCGTCGTGCCGGGTCGACGGTGATTTACCTGCAGATGGGCTATACACCGGACCTGTCCAACGCCGGTGGCCCACACTCGCCCAACCCGCACAAGGAGCTCGCCCTGTGCCTGATGGCGGCGCAGCCGGAGCTGCGCGGCAAGCTCCTCATCTGGGGCGACTGGGACGCAGAGATCGTCGACGCGCTGAAGCCGGAGCCGGGCGACTTGGTCGTGCGCAAGTCGCGCTACAGCGGCTTCGCGGGGACCAATCTGGATGCGCTGCTCCGGACGCGCGGGATCACGCACGTCGTCGTGATGGGCGTGGCCACCAACGTCTGTGTGGAGTCAACCGTGCGCGACGCGTTCTTCCACGAGTACTGGCCGGTGGTCGTCACGGATGCGACCTATCAGGCCGGCCCGCCGGAGATCCAGGAGGCCAGCCTCTTCAATATCCGCACCTTCTTCGGCTGGGTCACGACCTCGCACGATGTCGCGCGGGCGGTCGATCAGGCACTCGCAGCCGGTGCGCGTGCGGGGTGACTGAGAGGCGGGATCGGACTCGGCCGTAGACACAAAGGAATCCATGTCGGAGCGATGACTGTGCCGCGGACGCGGGCCAGTGGCCGGCTCGCGTGATGTGGTTCCGGATGAAGGGAGTAGTGGTTCGTGCCGCTGAAGATCGATGTCTTTTGTCACTTCTTCCCGACGCGCTACTGGCAGGCGATGCTGGATCAGGCCGCGGGCTCAGCCTATATGCAGAAGCGCGTGCGGGGGATTGCCGCGCTCCATGATCTGGACGAGCGTCTCCGGCTGATGGAGCCACATGAGAACTACGTGCAGGTGTTGTCCCTGCCTGGACCGCCGATCGAGGCGTTCTGCCCGCCGGAGAAGGCTCCGGAGCTGGCTCGGATCGGCAACGAGGGGATGGCGGAGCTGGTCGACCGCTATCCCGACCGCTTCGTCGGCTTCATCGCCGGGCTCCCGATGAACAACCCGGATGCGGCCGTGCGTGAGGCGGAACACGCCATCACGCAACTCGGTGCCACCGGAGTCCAGATCTACACCAACGTGAACGGCGCGCCGCTGGATCAGGACGTCTATCTGCCGCTCTTTGCCCTCATGGCGGAGCACGACCTCCCGATCTGGGTGCACCCGTCGCGCGAGCCCGACGTGCCCGACTACCGCACGGAGGAGCGCTCCAAGTACGACATCTGGTGGGCCTTCGGCTGGCCCTACGAGACGAGCGTCTTCATGGCGCGGATGGTCTTCTGGGGCCTGTTCGACCGCTTCCCGAACATCAAGATCATTACCCACCACATGGGCGGGATGATCCCGTACTTCGAGGGGCGCGTCGGCTTCGGGCTCGACTCGCTGGGCCGGCGCACCGACGAGGCGGAGGACCTGGAGGCGCGACAGCGGCTCCAGCACCGGCCATACGACTACTTCCGCCGCTTCTACGCCGACACGGCGCTCTTCGGGGCGCTCCCGGCAACCGAGTGTGGCCTGGCATTCTTCGGCACCGAGCGCGTCTTGTTCGCCTCCGACTTCCCCTTCGACCCGAAGGGTGGGGCGCTGTTCATCGGCGAGACCGTGCGCGTGGTGGAGAACATGACGGCATCGGCGGAGGACAAGCAGGCCATCTTCGAGGGCAACGCCCGGCGGCTGCTGCGGTTGCGCCTCCCCGACTAGCATGGTCGCGCGGGCAGATGCGGGCGTGCCGTGCCGGGGGTCCTTGACCGTGGTCGGCTTGCGACCTACACTGGAGCGGGCCGAGACCGGGGATGCGTAGGGACGGGGCGTTCCGCCCCGCCCTGCCGTGCGCGACGCGCGTAGGATGCGTCGTTTGCGCCGGGATCACGGTGGCTGTGCCGCGCCGGCGGCTGCCGTCGCCCGCCGCCCAGGGGCAGCGGGCCGCGCGGCATGCGTCGGTGGGCCGTCGCCGTGGGTGCGGCCAACGGGCAGGTAGTACGGAAAGGACGGTCAGCCATGAGTTCCGCTGCCAAGCCGCGGAGCTTGCAGGACATCGTCGACAGTGTGCCCAATATCGCCCAGTACCTGTACAACAACCAGACCGGCCCCCGGATCTACCCGGTGGTGCAGCCTGAGTACACCAACTGGCGCGATGAGCAGCGGTCCTGGCGGGAGACGGCCTGTCTGTTCGACCTCTCCTACCACATGACCGACCTGTATGTGAGCGGGCCGGATGCCTTCCGCCTGCTGGAGCGGCTGTCGATCAACAGCTTCAAGGGGTTCAAGCCGGGGCGGGCCAAGCAGATGGTGGCCTGCAGCCCGGCCGGCTACGTCATCGGCGACGTGATCCTGTTCTACCTGGACGAGGAGTCGTTCAACCTCGTCGGGCGCCCCTCGGTGCACAACTGGGTGCAGTTCCACGCCGAGACAGGCGGCTACGATGTCAAGCTCGAGCGCGATGAGTGGGCGGTGGGCGACCCCAACCGGCGGCGCAAGGTGTTCCGCTTCCAGGTGCAGGGGCCGAACGCCACGCAGATCCTGGAGAAGCTGAACGGTGGGCCACTGCCCGACGTCAAGTTCTTCCACATGGGCTGGATCACCATCGCCGGGCACCAGGTGCGGATGTTGCACCACGGGATGTCCGGGGTGGCCGGCGCCGAGCTGATCGGGCCGTTCGAGCACGGGCCGGAGGTCAAGGCGGCGATCGTCGAGGCGGGTAAGGAGTTCGGCCTGCGCCAGGTCGGCTCGCGGGCGTACGCCACCAACACGCTGGAGTCGGGCTGGATCCCCTCACCGCTGCCGGCGGTGTACACGGGCGAGGAGCTGCGGGCCTACCGCGAGTGGCTGCCGGCGGCCAGCTACGAGGGGGGCGGCGCCATCGGCGGGAGCTTCGTCTCGGACAACATCGAGGATTACTACCTCGACCCGTGGGAGTTGGGCTACGGGCCGATCCTCAAGTTCGACCACGACTTCATCGGGCGCGAGGCGCTCGAGGAGATGGCGAAGCAGCCGCACCGCAAGAAGGTGACGCTCGCCTGGAACGGCGAGGATGTGGCGAAGGTCTTCGCCTCACTCTTCGGGAAGGACACGCCCGGCAAGTACATCGACCTGCCGCTGTCGCAGTACGCCACCTGGATGTACGACAAGGTGGTGAACCAGCAGGGCGAGACGGTGGGGATCTCCACCTTCTGCGGCTATAGCTGGAACGAGCGGTCGATGCTGTCGCTGGCGATGCTGGACGAGGCGTACGCCGAGCCCGGCACCGAAGTGACGCTGATCTGGGGCGAGCCGGACGGTGGCTCGCGCAAGCCGTCGATCGAGCCGCACCAGCAGTTCGAGATTCGGGCCACGGTCGGGCCGGTGCCGTATGCCGAGCCCGCGCGGCAGTACCGCGCGCAATTGCAGCAGCGCCGCTAGCCGCGTCGTTCGCGGGATGGCACACACCAAGCCCCGGGGGCATTCCCCCGGGGCCACATTTTGCTGGGCTCTGGGTGGGCGCTTATGGCTATGCCGAACCGTCGCCCGGACACCCGAGCTCGCGCTGCTTTTCCTGCACCCACTTGACGGTGGATTCCACCGCGTTGAACGTGCTCCAGTGGACGCCGATGATTCGGTCGCGAGCGGCGTCGGCCGACTCGGCCAACTCCCCGATGGTCGCCCATGGGTCGTAGCGCGCGCCGCCGGTCAGCACGAACCGCGCGAGACCCCGCTGCTTCTCGAGGTAGCGGAGCGACGCACCGATCCCCAGCCGCATGGCGATCCGCACCAGCCGGTCGAAGCGGATCGTGCCCGGAAGACAGAGGTAGAGGGGCAGCGTGAAACCGGCCGCGGTCGCGTCATTGATCCACTTCAGCATCGCCTCCGGGTTGAAACTGATCTGCATGATGGCGTAGGAGGCATAGCGCTGCTTCGCCAGGAGCGCGGACGTGAGCGCGTCGTCGGAGATCTTCGGGTGCCCCTCCGGGTAGGCGCCGATGCCGATGGTGCTCGGGCGCTGCGGCAGCGTCGCGAGTGACTCCAGCAGGTCCAGCGCGCTCTCGAACTCCCCGACCGGTCGATCCGGGTCGCCGCCGATGACGAACACCTCATCGATGCCGAGCTCCATCAATCGGGCGATGATGCGCTCAAGCTGGGACGGCCCGGCGATACCCCGTGCCGTGAGATGCGGCACGACCCGAACCCCGCGCCGGTGCAGATCCTCCGTGAGCGCGAGCGTGGCGTCGATGCCGAGGTCCGGCGAGACCGTCACGGTTACCTTCATCGAGGATGGCACGAGCGGGGCGAGCTTCTCGGCCGTAATCGTTGGGAGCACCTCGAGCCGCGAGTCCCCCAAGACGCGACACGCCCACGAGTTGTCCATGCGTTCGCTCCCCTCCCGCTTCGGTCGGGCACGCCGTTCGGGCTAGCGCCAAACGGCATGCACTGTTCTGGCAACGGGGACACTCCGGCACACGCCGTTCGGCCCGTTGCCCCGCTGCTTCGCACGTTCGTGCCGATTGTAGGTGCTTCACGGATGCTGTCGCAACGTCGCCCCATGCGGGGTCGCGCGCTCGGGAGTTCTGAGGCGCACGACGTGCTTGCTCAGGCGTGTACGAGCGTTCTCGTTGATCGCACGGGTTGACCAGCGCAGCAGACGCCTTTAGAATGCCATTGGCCGAATCTCCGGGGTACACAACAAGCGAGATCGATGGGAGGCAACGTGGATCGTCTTCTGTCGCGACGTGACGTGCTGCGTTACAGTGCCTTCTCCTTCGTCACCCTCGGCGCGAGTGCCCTGTTGAGTGCGTGTGGCGGTGGATCCGAGTCGCCGACGCAGGAAGCCGCGGCTCAAACAACGCCCACGCCGACGGAGGCCCCGGCGACGGCCGCCGCGTCGCCCACCGAAAGTGCTTCCCCTTCCGCGAGCCCAGAGGCGGAGTCCTCGCCCACAGCGAGTGGGTCGACCGCCGCGTGGGACGAGGTCGTCGCCCAGGCGAAGGAAGAGGGACAGCTCGTGCTCTATGACGGGCACGGCGGCGCGATTCCCACCATCGGATATGCGGCGGAGCAGTTCCAGTCCGAGTACGGCATCCAGGTCGACGTCTCGGCCATGCGCGCCAGTGAGGGGCAGGAGCGCGTCCGTGTCGAGCAGCAGGCCGGCCAGCCCGTTGCCGACCTCGTGACGATCGGGTCGACGCAGGCCTGGCTCATGATCAACCAGGACAAGACGGTCCAGCCGATCGGGGATCTCCCCAACCTCTCGCGAGTCTCGCAGGAGGTCATGGCTTAGGCTGAAGGATTCGGCCTGACCGAGCACGCCGTATTTGAAGCCATTCAGGTGTATGGGGTTCTGGTCAATACGCGATTGGTGCCCGAGGGTGAGGAGCCCAAGACCTGGCAGGATGTCCTCGATCCCAAGTGGAGCGGCCAGATCGTCATGGACGATCCCCGGGCCATCGGTGGCGGGTTCGTCTTCTTCTCCGCCGCGCTCGTTGCGCTGGGTGAGGATTTCCTCCGGAACCTCGCGGCCCAGAAGCCGGTGCTGACCCGGAACATCGCCGATTCGGCCAACCGCGTCGCACGTGGCGAGTTCGCGCTGATGATCCCGTTTGCGCTGGGTCTCTTCCCGCAGGTGAAGGATGTCCCGACGGTCAAGGTCGTGATGCCGGAACCGGGCGCGCCGTTCGTCCTCCAGGGCATCTCCATCCCGGCCCAGGTGCGCCACCCGAACGCGGCTCGGCTCTTCATCGACTACCTGCTGTCGGACAAGGTTCAAGCGCATCTCGCCGCCAACTACCTGCGTCCGGTCGTGGATTCCGCGCTGGACGCGGCGCCGCCGGAGGCGCGGGATCTGCTGTCCGCCCCGCTCTTGGGAACCTCCGATCCGCCGCGCAGCGAGGAGCGGCTGGCGCTCGCTGCGGAGATCTTCACGGACTGAGGCGCGCGGCCGGACTCACCATGGTACCGCGGTTGGCGGATCACGCCGTCTCGCACGGTGTGCCGCCGACTGCGCTGGAAGCGAGAGGTCCATGGCGATCGCAGATATCATGAGGCAGTCGCGCCGCCGCACGTCGACCGTGCTCACCGGTCCCGTCTTGCTCCTAGTGATTGTGGCGGTCTTGACGGTCTCGCCGGTGCTGCTCCTCGCCTATGGCGGTCTGCGGGATGCCCCCATCGGTGCGCCCGGCAACCTGACGCTGGACAACATCTCCCGCCTCGTTCTCTCCTCGGCCTGGCTGGTCATCCTGGAGACCGCGGTCATCTCGGCATCGGCCGTGATCGGTGGCTTCCTGGTCGGCGGGGTCGCACTCGCCTGGCTGGTGGGCCGCACCAATCTGCCGGGTGCGTCCTTCTTCGAGGCGGTGCTCACCCTGCCGCTGTACATCCCTCCGATCATGATGGCCGTCGCCTGGGCCATGCTCGGCGCCCCGCGGGTCGGTCTCCTGAACGTGGTCTCGCGGGAGACGCTGCGGTTCGAAGTCCTGGATGTCTACTCGCACACCGGCGTTATCTGGTACCTCCTGGTGTTCAGCGTCGCCTTTCAACTCAGCTTCGCCGCCAGCGCTTTCCGCACCTTTGATGCGTCGCTGGAGGAGGCGGGGCGTGTCTCCGGAGCCCGTCCATTCCGGGTGCTGGTTCGTATCGTCGTCCCGCTGCTCTTCCCGATCCTGTCCGGGGTGTTTCTCTACTCCCTGGTGCGCTCCTTCGAGGCATTCGAAGGCCCCCTCCTCTTGGGTGCCCAGGCTGGTGTGGACATGATCTCGGTGGAGATCTACGACCTGGTGCAGAATCGGCTCCCCCCGGACTACCCGATGGCGTCCATCATGGGGGTGTTCTCAGTGCTCATCGTCCTGCCGCTGACGTGGTATCAGTGGCACGTGTTGGGGCGGCGGAGCTTCACCGTCCTGGGCGCCAGAGGGTACAAGTCGGGTTCGTACGACCTCGGCGTGTGGAAGATCCCCGCCTTCCTCCTCTGCATCCTGGCGACCGTGCTGGTGGTCTTCCTACCGATCTCTCAGCTCGTGCTGGGCTCCTTCACCCGGTTCTTCGGCGTCTTCGAAGCCGGCTTTACCCTGGACCATTACTCCAGCGTCCTGCACAACGGCCAGCTTCTGCGGGCGCTGCGGAACTCGGCGGTCCTGGGGACGATCGGGGCGACGCTCGCCCTCCTCCTGAGCGGCCTGGTGGCGTACGTGATCGCCCGTGGCCGTACCGTCCCGCGCTGGGTGCGGATAACCCTGAATTTCCTGAGCTGGCTCCCGCTCACGGTGCCGGGCATCGTGCTCGCGCTCGGCTTCCTCTGGCTCTACGCCTTCGCGCCCATCCCGCTCTACGCGACGCGGGTGGGACTGGTGATCGCCTACGTGGTGCTGGTCCTGCCGCTGGCGGCGCGCGCCATGGTGGGGTCGCTGTCGCAGATTTCGGCCGACATCGAGGAAGCCGGCCGGGTCGCCGGGAGTGGCTGGCTGCGGACCGTCGTCACCATCCTGATCCCGCTGATCTGGCCCTCGGCCATGGTCGCGTGGATCCTGGCCTTCGTCGGGATCTTCCGCGACCTGAGCACGTCGGTGCTCCTGGTGCCCCCCGGGCAGCCGGTGTTCTCCACCGCGCTCCTGGAACTGTGGGGCGTGGGCAAGATCGAAGAGGTCTGCGTCTTGTCCGTCCTCGCCATGCTCCCGATGGTGGTGGCGCGATACCTGGTTGGCCGCCTGCAGGGTTACGAGATGCGGATGCGGTCGACCAGCCGGTGAGGGAGGTTCGATGCCGCGCTTGCGTAGTGTGCTACCGGTAGGAAGTCCGCGGTGGGCCGTCCGGCTCGCTCAGTGGCACGCCCTGGGACTCGCGGACGACGACCTGGACAAGCCCAAGATCGCGATCGTCAACTCCTCATCGGAACTCGCCATCTGCTACAGCCATCTGGACCAGATCGCTGCCCGCCTCAAGCCCATCATCCGCGCAGCGGGTGGGGTGCCGTTCGAGGTCCGCACGACTGCCCCCAGCGACTTCATCACCAGCGTCGGGGGCCGGGGTGGGTACATCCTCTCCGCACGCGACCTGATCTCGTTCGACATCGAGGCGATGGTCGAGGGCGCGTACCTGGACGGGATGATCTGCCTCTCCTCGTGCGACAAGACGCTGCCCGGTCACCTGATGGCCGCGGCACGGCTCGACATTCCGACCCTCATCCTCGCGTGCGGCTACCAGCCGTCCGGCTGCTGCCGGGGTGAGCCGGTGGACATCGAAGAGGTGTTCGTCTCCGCCGTCCACCATGTCCTGGACGGGACCGACGAGGGCCGCGAACGGCTGGCTGAGTGTGCCCGGGAGGCCATCGGTGGGCCCGGCGTCTGCTCGGGTCTCGGCACCGCGAACACGATGCACATGGTCGCCGAAGCGCTGGGCATGACCCTGTTCGGCACCACGCCGGTCCAGGCGAACAGCCCGCGGATGTGGGAGGCCGTCGAGCGTGCTGGCCGCCGCGTGGTGGAGATGGTCCAGGAGGACCTCCGGCCGAGCCGGGTTCTCACCCCCGGGGCGTTCCGGAACGCGGCGACACTCCTCCTGGCGACCGGCGGATCGCTCAACGCCGTCAAGCATCTCCAGGCGATCGCTGAGGCAGGCCGGATCGACGTCGACCTCTTCGACCTGCTCAGCGAGCTCTACGATCGCGTTCCGCTCCTCGTCGAAGTGCGACCCAACGGGCAGACCTCCATCGAGGAACTCGAACAGGCGGGCGGCGCCGCGGAGTGCCTGCGGCGCCTCGCGTCCATCCTCGACCTCGACGCACTCACGGTCGAGGGCACGGTGCTGGGCGACCTGCTGGAGCGCACGAGTGCCGGCGAGGCGTCATCGCGCATCGCCTCGCTGGAGTCCCCGGTCCGGCGCCAGAGCACGCTGATGCCGGTCCGGGGAACGCTGGCCCCGGGTGGCGCGCTGGTGCGGTCGACGGCGTGGGTGCAGGAACGCAGTGGCGAGCCGTTCCGTGGCCGCGCGATGGTCTTCCACGATCAGGACCGCATCGTCGAAGCGGTGCGCGACGGGCAGATTCAGCCGGGCACAGTGGTCGTGCTGCGCGGCATCGGCCCGCGCGGGCAGCCCGGCATGGGGATGGCCTCGTTCGCCGCCTTTGCCCTGGCGCGGCCGGAGCTGGTGGACCATGTGGCCCTCGTCACCGATGGGCAGATCTCGGGCCTGGTCAATCAGGGGCTCGTGGTCGCCGAGGTGACGCCCGAAGCCGCGGTCCCGGACTCGCCGCTCGGTCGCGTGCAGGACGGCGACGAGATCGTCGTGGACCTCAGCGCGCGGCGGGTGGACCTGCTGGTCGACGAGGCGACGCTCCGGCAGCGGGAGCCGTATCAGGGGCCGGAATCCCTGCCGGACGGCTGGCTGGGCGTCTACGCGCGGCTCGCCAGTGATCTACGAAGGGGGAACATCGTGAAGCCGTGAGAAGGCTGAACCTGTAGGCAGAGCGGATGATTCGTGCTCGCAGTGAACTCGCGTAGAGGGAGGACAGCATGGCGATTGTGGGACGCTGGCCGCGGGCGATCTTCTACGATTCGAAGACCACCCTGTTCGACTGGGCCTGGAGCTGGCGCGATGCCGCCCAGTCCTACCTCGACAAGTACGGGATCACCGCCTCGGTCGACGACTTCGTCGAGCGCTGGGTGCGCAACTTCGAGGGCTACCAGCGCATCGCCGCCTTTGGCCAGTACACGCCCATCACCGGGGTCTCGATGAAGAACGCCCTGGCCGACACCTTCCGCCAGTACGGGGTGGAGGGGGATGCGGACACGGATATCCAGGTCTTTGAGCGGCTGCAGGAGCAGGTGCCGCTGTTCCCCGACACCGAGGAGGCGCTGCTGGCGCAGCAGGCGCTGGGGGTCAAGATCATCATCTACTCGGATGTGGAAGCCAAGTACCTGCGCATGTACGTCGAGAAGTTCGAGCACTTCCAGCCGGACCTGGTGGCGACGACGGACGAGGCGGGCTACCACAAGCCGAACCCGTGGACCTACCGCTGGGTGCTCACCAAGATGGGGCTGGAGCCGCGGGATGTGATCTACTGTGCGGCGCCGGTGTTTGACATCCAGGGGGCGATGGCGACGGGGATGATCGCGGCGCACCTGCGGCGCAAGGAGGGGCGGCTGTCGCGGGCGACGCACACGCCGGGGGTGATGCCGGCGGACTATGAGATCGAGAGCCTGCACGAGCTGACGACGATCGTGGAGTTCAACCGCTACCCGGAGCGCTACCAGCGAAAGGGGTAGGGCCGACTGACCGGGTCGGAACGACCTTGCGACAGGAGCGAGCATGCGCGTAGGCGTTCGCGGACTAACGGTTCGGATCGGGAACGTCACCATCTTGCAGCCCGTCGATCTCGACGTGGAGGACGGGGAGTTCTTCGCCCTCCTCGGTCCGAGCGGCTGTGGCAAGACGACCTTCTTACGGGTGCTCGCCGGCCTCGAACGCCCCGCCAGCGGCCGCGTCTGGATCGGTGACCAGGTGGTGAGCGACGCCGACGGGGTGTTCCTCCCGCCGGAGGCGCGCGACGTCGGCTTCGTCTTCCAGTCGTACGCCCTCTGGCCGCACATGACGGTCTACGAGAACGTGGCGTTCCCGCTCAAGGCGCGCAGGTGGGACAAGGCCAAGATCCCGGAGCAGGTGGACTGGGCGCTGCGCATGGTCGGCCTTGCCCACCTCAGCGCTCGACCGGTGACGGCGTTGAGCGGCGGACAGCAGCAACGCGTCGCGATCGCGCGTGCCATCGTCTCCCACCCGAAGCTGCTGCTCATGGACGAGCCGCTCTCCAACCTAGATGCCGACCTGCGCCGGGAAGTCCGCGATGAGATCCGGCGGTTGCAACAGGAACTCCAGATCACGACGCTCTACGTGACGCACGATCAGGAGGAGGCGTTCGCCATCTCGGATCGCATCGCGGTGATGAACGCGGGTCAGATCCTCCAGGTCGGGTCGGCCAAACAGATCTACGACGCCCCGCAACACGCCGCCGTCGCCCACTTCCTCGGGCTGAAAGTCCTTCAAGGGGAACTGGTCCGCGACGGCGGCCAGGCGGCGCTGGAGATCAATGGCTCCCGCGTGCCGTGCGCGGCGCCCGACGCGCTCCCTGAGGGGCCGGTCGAAATCGCGCTCGACGCGGGGAAACTGCACGTGTGGCGGCCGAGGAACCCGTCGGATGATCCGCCCGAGGCAGCGCTCCCCGCGTTCGTGGAGCGGGTTGCGTTCTCCGGTCGCTGGGGGTGGCGCGCGCGGGTCCGGCTTTGGGAAGAAGTCGCGCTCGAACTCTACACGCCCGCCGAGCTGCAAGAGCGCACGGAGGTGCTCCTCGTGGGCGAGCCGGGCTTCCTGCGCGTCGTCGGCCCGGTGGCGGCGACGGCAGCCACTGCAGCGACGAACTGATCCTCGTCGCTGCTGGGGCCGAATCCCGGCGTTCGGCGGGCTCGCGGCTGGCCCTCGACCGTGTCCGAGGGCCGGCTGATGCGACAGGGAGATGACATGACCGATAGCCTGTCTGCCGTGCGCACCGTACGGCGCGGCGACACACCGGGCCTGACCGTCCAGGCGGATGTCTGCGTCGTCGGCGCGGGGATCAGCGGTACAACCGCCGCGATCATGCTGGCGCGGCGCGGGCACCGCGTCGCCCTCGTTGACGCCTGCACCTGGATCGGTGGGCAGGCCGTCGGTGTGCCGATCGGCACCATCGCCGGTCTCTTCTCGTCGGGGCCGAGCCCGTTCCTGCTCTCTCCGGTGTTGGCCTCCGAGGTGCTCGATGCCCTGGCGCGGGAGGACGCCTGCTTCATCCAGTACTCGCGGCGGGCGCGCACCAACACCGTGGTCTACGACGAGGTCACGGCCATGCGCATCTTCGAGCAGATGCTGCGCGAGGGTGACGTGCAGATCATCCTCGGTGGCGTGGTGACCCGTGCCGACGTGGACGGCAGGCGCATCCAGGGCATCGAGGTCGCCACGCGGTTCGGCGCCTGCCGCATCACCGCGCGCGCCTTCGTCGATGCGTCGGGGGACGCCGCGCTGGCGTGGACTGCGGGCCTCGCCTGCCGCGAGCCCACCATGACCATCCACGGCACCCAGATGTGCGTGCTCGAAAACGTGGCCTGCGGCGACCCGGCGCAGACGCGCGCGGTCGTCCAGCACGCTGAGGAGCTCATCCGTGAGCGGGGTGAGGCATACGGTCTCCAACGCCGCCAGGGAGTGATCTTCCTGCTCCCCTCCCGCCAGGTTGCCATCCTCAACGTCACGCACGTTGAGACACCGCTCGAACCGGTGGCATTCTGGCGGCACGGCCTCGAGGGTCGCGAGCAGGTTGAGCGAGCCATCGCGCTGCTCAAGGCCGAGTACCCCGAGGTCTTTGGTCGCGCCCACGTGCGCAGCCTCGGCCACCCCGGCATCCGCCAGACCCGGTCGATCGTGGGCATGCACATGCTCACCGTCGACGAGGTGAACGCAGGGGTGCGCTTCCCCGACGCGATCGCCCGCGTGGCCTGGCCGATTGAGCTCCACGACACGGCGGCCGGCTACCGGTGGGAGCCCTTCCCGGATGACCACGTCCACTACATCCCACTCCGCTCCCTCCTCCACGCCGAGGCGGACAACCTCATCGCCACCGGGCGCTGCATCGACGCCGACCCGTGGGCGCTCTCCAGCGTACGGGTGATGGGGCCCTGCATGGCCACGGCGGTGGCTGCGGCTGAGTGCATCGATCTCGCCCTGTGGAGCGATTCGAGTCTCCACGACGTCGACGCCGGCAAGGTTCAGGAGCGCGTCGCGCCCAACCTGGACGGCGAGTGGCCGTGGCCGCCCGATGGCGGGACGAGCGCATCCGGCGCCTAGCACCTCGCCGGAGGAAGGCCGGGTGCCAAGCCACCGCATCGTCGTTCAACCCGACTCGGGGAGCGTGTCGGGACGGATCTCCCAAGTGACGGAGCCGCTGCCGTCAGTGGGATGAACGTGCCTGGTGCAGGCAGTCCTGACACCCTCGGGTCGTGCGCGCCGGCGTGTCACTCTGCGTCGGTGGCTGGCGGTGCCGCGTGGCCGGTCTCGGGCGAGACTCGCCGCGGCATCGCCCAGGCTATGCGGTCGTCTGGGATGTTCACCTGCCGGATGCCATGGGGGATCGCCTGCTGGATGCGCTCGTATTGCTCCTGGAGGTGGGCCGGGGGTTGCCACGGGTGGAGGTAATACACCGCCTCAATTTCCGCCTGCAGTAACTCCTTGAGGCAGCCGAAGCAGGGCTGCATCGTGGTATACACCACCGCCCCGCGGACGGCGATGCCGAAGCGAGCCGCGGTCAGGAGCAGGTTCTGCTCGGCGTGGACGCAGATGCACGCGTCATATCCCTGACCCGCTGGGTACCGCTCCGGATGCGCACAGCGGTCGCAGCCACCCTCATCACAGTTCTTCATCCCCATCGGCGTGCCGTTGTAGCCGGTGGCGATCACGCGGTCCTGGAGCACCAACACCGCCCCGACGCGGCTGCCGAGGCAACTGGCCCGCTCCCGCACGGCCATCGCGAGCCGCATGTAGTACTCGTCGCGCGCCATCCGCTCTGCCGGGGACGTCTCCTTGCTCGGCATCCGGGCCCCTCCCACGTGGCTCATGCCATCCCAACCATCTGCATCTGGGGTCGATAATACGCGATCAACCCGGACACAACGCCTCACGACCATGGGTGGGGACACGGTGTCGGGAAGCGGAGATAGGCGCTGCGACGTTGACGCAAGAAGAGGGCGGGTGCGACACGGAACCCGTGGTCAGGGGCACGTGCCGTATCATGGAGCTGGCTCCCTACCACGGTTCGTGCACTGTGCATATGAGAGGAGATCGACATCATGGGAGTAACGTCGGAGGCGGGCGCGGTGCTGGAGCAGGTCCGAAAGGTGCGCCAGGTTCGCCAGTACCGGCCGGACCCGGTTCCGGCTGAGGCCGTGGACCAATTGCTGGAGATCGCTCGGTGGACGGGTAGCTCCCGCAACACCCAGCCATGGCACTTCATCGTGATTCGTGATAAGGAGGCCCTGCGCCGGATCAGCCAGTTGCGTCCCCCGATCAATTGGGTTGCGGACGCGCCGATGGCCATCGCGATCGTGCTCGACGGGGCGAACCAGCTCAGCGAGGCATACGACGAGGGCCGCGTCACCGAGCGCCTGCTCATCGCAGCACAGGTCCTCGGGCTGGGAGGCGGGGTCGCCTGGTTCGAGCACGACCCAGTCGGCGTTGACGTGGAGCCAGCCGTGCCGGCACCTGTAGCTCAGGAAGGTGCACTCGGTGGCGGCGTAGCTGTCGCGGACCTTGGCGCGGAACACGCTTGCGATCCGGTCGTACTCGTCCGCCGGCAGCCCCTCGGCCGACAGTACCAGCAGGACCGGGTGGATGTGGAGACGTCCGGCCTCCTGCTCGTCGGCCAGCAGTGCGGCCAGGCTCGCGTACGGGGCAACGATGACCGGGCGGAACCGGTTGAGCTGGGAGACTATGTCCGGCAGCAGCATGTGCACCGAGAGCACCTGGAGCGCCTTGCGGCCCCAGCGGCTCCTGCGCAGGCGCGCGGCGGCGACCGTCGAGGCGAAGTGGCCGCCCGTCGCCATGACCATGGACATGCGCCCGCTGCCGGTGAGGATCCTGACGACGTCGCCGACGCCAAGCCAAGCGCTCAGCATGCGCACGGCGAGGGCGTTGGTCACGGACAGGGTCCGGTCGTCCAGTAGGAAGATGCGGGGCGTCCCGGTGGTGCCCGAGGTGGTGGCCAGCGTGTACCGGCTGAGGAACCGCTCCCCGATCCGGGCGGGGTCTTCAGCGAACGCGCGCGGTTTCTCGATCGTCACCGCGCGGTCGGTGGCCCACTCATCGAAACGCGCCATGAGCCTCTTCTTGTCGGTCACCGGCAGCAGCGTGGGATCCTCGACCCGCTCCGGGAGGCCCTGGTACAGCTCGCCGTAGAAGGGCGAGTGAGCGCGCGCGAAGGCCACCAGCTCGGCGAGTCGAGCCCGCTGTCGCTGCGTGATCGCTGCCCGGCCTTGCTTTCTGGCTATGTACGTGTCGAATAGCAGCCACAGGATACGCTCGCTCATGTCGGCACCTCCGAGATAGCTGGCTCAGCCGCGAGAGTTGGAGCCGCGATCGCGGCTCCCTCGCCGCTCAGTGCGGCGGCTCGCTTGACGGTGCGAACACTATAAATTATCATATCACCAAGTGATTATACTATCCATTTCGAGGAGGAGCCTGCGATGGCTGTAGTCCAGGATCTGTCCCTCACCCTGAAGGCCAAGTTCTTCCGCGGCCTGGCGGATACCTCGCGTCTCGCGCTGCTCGAAGCGCTTCGCTCCGGCGAGAAGAGCGTCTCCGAGCTCGTCGCGGACACCGGACTCTCACAGGCGAATGCCTCGCGCCACCTGGCCTGTCTCAAGGAGTGCGGCCTGGTGGCCAGCCGCCAGGAGGGACGCTTCGTCTACTACGCGCTCGCTGACCCGCGGGTTGAGGACGTGCTGCGCGACGCCGAGCGCATCCTCGCGGACGTGGCGGCGCGGGTGCACGCGTGCACCCGCTATCAGGACTGAAGGGGGAGAACTATGGCGACGACCGCCAAGCGCGGCAAGCAGCTCGATCTCTATGTGGCCAATCTCGATTGCGAGCACGACGCCGGCGTTATCGAGCGCGGCCTGGACGGCGTGCCGGGGCTCCTCGAGGTGAGGATCTACCCGAAGGCGGCCAAGGTCGTCCTCACCTACGATCCGGAGCGCACCTCCGACGAGACGCTCAAGGAGCAGCTCCAGGCCCTCGGCTTCCCCCCGCAGCGGGGGCGGGCGCTGGCCGAGCCGCCGAAGCCCTGGCGCAACCCGAAGGTGCTGACCTCGGCCGCCTCGGGAGTCCTGCTGTTGGTCGGCTGGCTCGTCGGGCTGGCCGGCGTGCCGGAGCCCGTCTCGACCGGCCTCTACCTCGTCGCCATCGTCACCGGCGGCTACTTCTTCGGCCGCGAGGCGATCGAGGAACTGATCTTCGAGCGCGCGATCGGCATCGAGCTGCTGATGAGCACGGCGGCGGTGGTCGCGACGGCGATGGGCCAGGCCGCCGAGGGCGCGATGCTCGTCTTCCTGTACTCCATCTCGGAGGCCGCCGAGGGCTACACGGAGGACAAGACCCGCTCCGCCATCCGGGCGCTGATGGACCTGGCCCCGAAGATGGCGCTGGTGCGGCGGGATGGGCGCGAGGTGGAGATTCCGGTCGAGGAGCTCGCCGTCGATGATGTCTTCATCGTCAGGCCGGGGCAGGCCGTCGCCACCGACGGCGTGGTGCTCGTCGGCGAGTCCAGCGTCAACCAGGCGCCGGTGACCGGCGAGAGCGTCCCCGTGGAGAAGAAGCCGGGGGATATGGTCTTCGCCGGCACCATCAACGGCGAGGGCGCCCTGGAGGTCCGCGCGACGAAGACCTTCGCCGACAACACCATCGCCCGCATCATCCAGATGGTCGAAGAGGCGCAGGAGCGCAAGGGCAAGAGCCAGCGCTTCATTGAACGTTTCGGCGGGCGCTACAGCCCGGCCGTCCTGCTCTTCGGCGTGCTGCTCGCCGTGGTGCCGCCGCTCGCCTTCGGCGCCCCGTGGGAGACCTGGATCACCCGCGCCACCGTCTTCATCGTGGCGGCGGCGCCGTGCGCGCTCGTCATCTCCATCCCCATCACCCTGGTGGCCGCGCTGGGCACCGCCGCCCGCAACGGCGTGCTGATCAAGGGCGGCGTGTACGTGGAGGAGTTGGCCAAGGTCAGGGTCGTGACGTTGGACAAGACCGGCACCATCACCCGCGGCGAGCCGGAGGTCACGGATGTCCTGCTGTGTCCGGATGGCGTCGCGGGCCGCATCAGCTCGTCAGATGAGTTGGTGGCCGTCGCCGCGGGCATCGAACGCCGCAGCGAGCACCCGCTGGCGCGCGCGATCGTCCGCTACGCGGAGGCCACGGGTGCAAGGCCGACGGAGCCAGCGGAATTCCGCGCCCTGCCCGGGGCGGGGGCAATGGCGCGGCTAGACGGAGCGACGGTGTACATCGGTAGCCCGGACCTGTTCCAATCACGGCTCGGCGTAGCGGTCGACGCGGTGCGGGAGGAGATCGAACGCTTGCAGGGCGAGGGGAAGACGGTGGTGCTGGTCGGCGACGAGCGGGGGCTCTGGGGGCTGGTCGCCATCCGCGACACCATCCGCCCGAACGCCCGCCAGGCGATCGCGGCGCTGCACGAGCTGGGCGTGAAGGTGGCGATGCTGACCGGCGACAACGCCCGCACGGCCCACGCCATCGCCCGCGAGGTGGGGATCGACGAGGTGTACGCCGACCTCAAGCCGGAGGACAAGGCGGCCAAGGTGCGCGAGCTCGCGCAGCAGCACGGGCACGTGGCGATGGTGGGCGACGGGGTCAACGACGCGCCCGCGCTGGCCGAGGCGACCGTCGGCGTGGCCATGGGCGCGGCCGGCACCGACGTGGCGCTCGAGACGGCGGACGTGGCGCTCATGGCCGACGACTTGGAGAAGCTCGTCTACGCGCTCCGCCTGGCCCGACGCACCCAGGGCGTGGTCAACCAGAACCTGGCCCTCTCGGCCGCGGTCATCGGCGCCCTGGTGGTAGGGGCGATCGCGGGCGTCTTCACCCTGCCGATCGCCGTGCTGGGGCACGAGATCAGCGAGTTTGTGGTGATCGGCAGCGGCCTGCGCATGCTGCGCTCGTGAGTCGGCGAGACGAACGCTCTGGAGCACGTCATGCCCCGGACTGATGACCACACGAGCGCACCGGTCTCGAGACGGAGCGGCGGGAACGCGGCGGTCCGACTCCTCCTGACGGCGCTGATCGTGGTCCTGGGGCTTGTCCTGCCGGGGATCGCCAGCGCGCACGCCTTCCTGGTGCGCACCACGCCGCGGCCGGGCGAGCGGCTGGGCACCAGCCCGCCGGCGGTCGTGCTCGACTTCAGCGAGCCCATTGTATCCGGGTCGGCGCGGATCCCGGTCCGGACCAGCGATGGCGTCGCAGTCGCGCTCGGCCCGCCGGAGGAGCGGCGCGGTGGCGCCCAGGTCTGGGCCCCTCTACCGCCGCTGGACGACGCCATCTACCGCGTCGGATGGCAGGTGCTGGCCGACGACGGCCACGCCTCGGCCGGCGAGTTTGCCTTCGCCGTCGGGGCCGGCGGCGCAGTGCCGACGACCACGACCACATCGGGGGCGATATCCTGGCCCGATGTCGCGCTGAGCTGGCTGCTCCTCCTCGGCCTCGCGCTCGGCTGGGGCGGGCTGGCCAGCGAGGTGGTCGTCTGGAGCCCCGTGGTGGGACGCGGTGGCTTCCTCGTGCCACGTGCACCCGTGGCGTGGGGCCTGCTCCTAGCGCTGGCGGGCGCCGGCGGCTCCTTCCTCCTCCTAGCCGCCCGGGGAGGCACCGGGCCGGCTGCGGCGTTCGACCCCCAGGCCTGGCGGGCAGCGCTCGGCGGCCGGCCGGGCGCCATCACCGCCGTCGTCGGCGCGCTCGTCGCCTATGCCCTCTGGATACTCGCGCGGCCGCGGGCGCGCGCCTGGGCGCTGGCGCCGCTGGGCGTCGCCGTCCTCGCCACGGCCTGGCGCGGCCATCCCGGCGTCGCCGCCGAAGCGGGCCGGTGGTGGGAAGCGGTGGCGAACGGTCTGCACGTCGCCGGGGCGACGCTCTGGGTCGGGGCGCTGGTCCACCTTGCGCTCACCCTCCAGCGCGTGCGCGATGCCGAGCGGCGGTCAGCGCTCGCGGCGGCCGCGTGGCCCAACCGGTCGGCGGTGTCGTCTTACCCCATCTCCTTCGGCCGGTACTGGAGTGCCTCGGCGAGATGGGCGGGGGCGATGTCGTCGGCGCCCGCAAGGTCGGCGATGGTGCGGGCTAGTTTGAGCACGCGGTGGTAGGCGCGGGCCGAGAGGGAGAGCTGCTGCACGGCGGCTCGCATCAGCCGTTCGCCCGTCTCGTCCAGGCGGCAGTACTCGCGGATCTCGGCCGGTCCCATGTCGCAGTTGAGGTGGAGTCGGGTGCCGGCGAAACGCCGGGCCTGGATGGCGCGGGCCTCCTCGACGCGTGCGCGTACCGCGGCGGAGGGCTCGCCGAGCCGGCGGTCGGCCAGCTTCTCGTACTCGATGCGGGGCACCTCCAGGTGAATGTCGATGCGGTCGAGCAGAGGGCCGGAAATGCGCTTCTGGTAGCGGGTGATTGCGGTGGGCGAGCAGGTGCAGGGCTTTGACGGGTCGCCGAAAAAGCCGCAGGGACAGGGGTTCATGGCAGCGACAAGAATGAACGATGCTGGAAATGTGATGGCTCCGGTGGCGCGAGAGATGGTGACGATGCGGTCCTCCAGCGGCTGGCGCATGACCTCCATCACGCGCTGGCTGAATTCGGGGAGCTCGTCCAGGAACAGGACGCCGCGGTGCGCCAGGGTGATCTCCCCCGGACGGGGCCAGGTGCCGCCGCCGACCAGTCCGGCGTAGCTGATGGTGTGGTGCGGTGCACGGAAAGGCCGCTGGCGCAGCAAAGGGCGGTCGGCCGGGAGCAAGCCGGTCACCGAGTAGATCTTGGAGACCTCCAGCGCCTCCTCCCGTGTCAGCGGTGGCAAGATCCCGGGCATGGCGCGGGCCAGCAGCGTCTTGCCGGCACCGGGTGGGCCGGTCATGAGGAGGTTATGCCCTCCCGCGGCCGCGACCTCCATCCCGCGCTTGACGTGCTCCTGCCCCCGGATGTGTGCCAGATCGACCACGGCCTCGGGCATGTCATCGCCCTCGGGTGCCGCGCCGTTCACATATGGTGCGAGCGGTTGCTCTCCGGTGAGGTGCCGGATGAGGTCGGCCAGGGTCGCGACCGGGATGACCTCGATCGATTCGATCAACGCCGCCTCGGCGGCATCAACCGCCGGCACGAACGCCCGCCGCAGCCCGTGTTCCTGCGCCACGCCAACCATCGGCAGCACTCCGGTCGTGTGGCGCAGCGAGCCGTCGAGCGAGAGTTCGCCAATCACGAGCGTGTCGCTCAGGTCGGCCACAACCTCGCCGGAGGCCAGCAAGATGCCGAGTGCGATGGGTAGGTCGTACGCCGGCCCCTCCTTGCGGATGTCGGCGGGAGCCAGATTGACGGTGATGCGGCCGAGCGGGAAGCGTGCACCGGAGTTACGGATGGCGGCGCGCACCCGCTCGCGGGATTCCTGTACAGCGGCGTCGGGCAGGCCGACGATCGTCAGGCCGGGTGAGCCACTCCGGCAATCGACTTCAACCTCGACCAGCACGCCGTCGAGCCCGATGACGGCGCACGTCAGCACCCTCGCCAGCACCGCTCCCCCTCCCGCGGACGACCCACCGGCCAACGATGGCGTATCGAGATCAATTGTTGCGGTCAGTGAGCGCAGTATAGCACGGAGATGACGATTATGGATGCAAAGCGTTGGTACACACGCGGACGCCACGTTTGCCGATGATGGCAGACGCAGGAAGGGGCTTCGGCGGCGCGGTGCTCACACCCTGGCGTGGGGTGTCCTCCGTTTCGGCGCATGCCCGGCGGCCCTAGCCCCGGGCACACGCCGACCACGTACACCGATCGTGTTCGTCAAACTCCATTACCCCCAGGCACCAAGCCATCCATGGCTCGGCGCGGGTGGCCGAGTCGGCTACGCCTCCGGTGTGGCTTGCTCGCCGGCGTCCCGCCGGCCGCTGTGGGAGGTGAGGAACGGCAGGACGTCTTCCTGGGTGGCGGGGACGCGCCCGCGGCTGGTCTGCCGGACCCGGTAGGGGTGGGTGCGGACCGTCGTCCCGTCGGGAACGCGGCGCCGCCCACGCGGGTAGCGGATCTGGGGGAGCGTCTTCTTGCGGTCTCGTGCCATGGATGATCCTCCTCATCGCTCATGCGGTCACGATCGGCAACGATCCGCGCCTTGGGATGCGATGCCCGTATTGTACCGCCCGCCAGTTCCGTTCCGCGGGCGAGTTCGGGGTTCGAGGTACGCGAGTCCGGGTATGCTCAGGACTTCCGATACTTGACCTCGGAATGTGGGCGTCGCTACGGTTGAGCCACGGTGAGACCCTGGAGAAGGTTCCGCTCGGCTGGTAGATGGTCCACCGCGAGGGAGGGCCCATGCGTAACGTGGACGACGGCGGACCGTCGCAAGAGCTGACCAACGGAAACGGCGCCCTGCCCGATGTCTCCGGCCTCGACAGCGCGGCGGCGCGGGAGTTTGCCGCCTGGACGGACTTCCTGGCTGGGCTGCATCAGGCCCAATCGCATCCGCAGCTCCCGTCGATCTCGTCCGCGCTGGGGCCGCCCGAGTGGGAACCGGTCGCCCGCTGGTACGTCGTGCTACGGGGCGTACGCCGGCTGACCGAAGTCGCGGGGCTGCGTGAACACCTCGAGGGTTTGCCCCCGTGCCTCGCGGTGCGCGTCGTCGATCTCTCCTCGCAGGAGGTGCGCATCATGGTGGCAGTGACTCCGCAAACCGGGAAGGCGGGGCTGGAGGAAGAGGTTAAGGTGGCGCTCCGGGGGGTCGAGTCGGCGGCGACGTTCGAAGTCGTCCCGGCCACGCCGCGGTAGAGGGGCTGATATGGGCTTCTACGGCGACCTCCAGGACCTTCCCCTCCAGGACATCCTCCATGTCCTGTCGAGCCACGGGAAATCGGGGCGCCTCACCCTGAGCATCCCAACGGACGAGATCACGCTGGTGTTCCACCGCGGCCGGGTTGCATCGGTCACCACCAGCGACGAGAGCCTGCGCATCGGCCAGCTCTTGATCGATCAGGGGTACATCACCGAGGAGCACGTCGAGCAGGCGCTGGCGCTGCAGGCGGTGGAGGACGGGCGTACCCGGCTGGGGGACATGCTGGTCGAACTCGGCTTCGTGAACCACCAGCAGATCTGGAAGGCCGTCGCGGCCCAGTTCGAAGCGTCGCTCTTCCGCATCTTGATCCAGCCGGGCGGCACGTTCGTCTTCACCCCCGAAGAGGTGGAGCTCGATGAGTCGCTCATGGAGGAGATTCGCATCGAGCCGATCGTGCTGAACGCGATGCGGATGGCCGACGAGTGGCTCGCGACCCACGCGAAGCGGGATACAGTCAGCCTGACCGATGTGCCCTTCGTGCCGGAGATCCTGGATCGGTTGGAACGGCCCGAGTTGGATGTGCTCCTGGCGATCCTGAACGGTGCCACGAACACGTTCGATCTGGCGGCCAAGACCGGACGCTCACGCGACGAGCTGGACGAGGTGCTGGATCGGCTGACGACTCTCGGCTTGATCGAGCGCACAGCACGGGCAGGAGCAGTCCCCACCACCTAAGGCAGTGCGTGATCGCCCATGCCCCGCGTCGCCCGCGGGAACGGGTGTCGCCATGGGATCAGGCGCGGCGGCGGGAGCCGGTGTCCGTCAACACGACGCCGAGCAGGCGCGCACCGACGCGGTCGAGCGACTCCCGGGCGCGCTGGGCTGCGGCGCGCTTGGTCTTTCCTGAGCGAACCAACAGAAGCACGGCGTCGACGCGCGGCGCGACTGCTAGTGCGTCGCCGAAGTCGGGCAGCGGGGGCGTGTTGACCACGACGAACGCCGCCTCGTCGCGCAGGCGGGCCAGGAGCCGGGCAAACAGGTTGCTGCCGAGGAGGTCGGCCGGCAGCGTGCCACCGGTCTTGCCGGCGTGGCCGGCCGGGAGTAGGGTCAGGCCGTCGACGCCGCTCTCGATCAGGGGAAGCGGTGCCTCGGCGTCCCCGGCGGCGAGCCACTCGGCCAGGCCCGTGTCGTTCGACAGGCGGAAGAGCTCGTGTGCCCGGGGCCGCCGGAAGTCGGCATCCACCAGCACGACACTGTCGCCGCCGAGCGCGAGGGCGGCGGCGAGGTTGGCCGCCACGTCGGTGTGCTGGCCGCCGGTCCCGGCGTCGGCAATCGCAAGCGAGCGCACGGCGGGCTCGAACCGCGCAAACTTCACCGTCGAGCGGAGCGATCGGTAGGCTTCAGCGACTGCCGACGCGGGGTTGGCGACGATCGCGAGGTCGATCCCACCCACGCGCGTCTGGGACTCGGCCCGCTCCTGAATCTGGCTCACCCGCGGTTCTCCTTTCTCAGCGTGCGTCACCGGCGCGTCAGGTCCGTGGGATCGCGGCCACCGTCGGCAGCGCGAGGTAGCGATCGACGTCCTCTTCGGTGCGGAGGGTATCTTCGAGGTACTCCGCGGCGAAGGTCAGCAGCACGCCGACCACCAAACCGAGGAGCAGGGCGGCCGCCGTGTTCAGCTTGACCCGCGGGCCGATCGGCGTGGACGGCGGGCCCGGCGTGTCGAGTTGCTCGATGCGCACGGTGTTGCGCTTCACCCCCTCCGTCCCGGTGGGATACTCGGTGACGAGCTGCGCGTTCTCCTCCTCGGCACGGGCCACGAAGGCTGCGGCCAACGCGTTGACGACCGCGGCGGCACGCTCCGGGTCGGTGTCGGTCTTGACCACCTGGATCACGTTGCTGTCCGAGTTGCGGCCGACGGCGAGACCGCTCATCGCCTGCCCGACGTCGATGTCGAGGTTGGCACGCTGGAGCGCTTCGGCAACGAAAGGCCCGTTGTTGATCAGATCGCCGTAGGACGCGAGCCGGTTCTTGGCGTAGAGGTCCATCCAGTAATCCGGCGGCTCGGCGATGGCCATCAGGCGGGCGCTGACCTGATACGTCTTCGGCTGGGAGATGCTGTAGGCATAGGCCACGCCGCCCGCCACGACGGCCGCGAGCAGAACCAGCCACCAGCGGCGTAGCACGATCAGCGCGTACTCCTCCGGTCTCACCGTCCTCCCTTCCCTTCCGGGATGGTGCCGATCACCGGGAGCCCCAGGGCGGCCGATACCGTCTCCGGCGAGCGCAGGGTATCGTCCAGGTAATCGACGAGGAAGGCGATCACGACCCCTGCGAAGAGCCCGACGATCACCTGGAGTGCCAGCATCAACTGCTGCCGCTGGCTGTTGGCGACAGCATAGTCCGGCACCTGCACTGGTGTGACCGAGACGATATCAGACGCGTTCGGGAAATTGAAGTAGCTGCCCGCCTTCTCCTCCAGCGTGGCCGCCGCGGCCTGTGCGATCGCCACGGCCCGGTTGGGATCGCCGGAGGTGATCCGGATCGTCAGGATGCGGTTAATCCGCTCGGATGCGAGCGCCCCCTGGATCTCCCCAGGGGAGACCTCGATCCCGTCGCTCGCCATCAACATGCGCGACACGTCCCCGGCGAAGACGTTGCCGCGGACGACCTCCACCAGGTCGTCGATCAGATACTCGCTGGCGAGGTAGGCGTAGTACTGGTCGTAGCGGAACACGTTATCCTGGGGTGGCGGCACGTCGGGCGTGCGGGCGACCGCCATCCGGACGGTGGCGGTGTAGCTCGTCGTCGCCTGGGACGCCTGGTAGATCACTCCGGCCAGCACGAGCAACGGCACCACCACGACGAAGTACCAGCGGCGGCGGAGGATGACCAGATACTCCTTCAACTCCATGTCGCCACCTCCGGCCGGCGCGCCGCGGGCGGTGCGTGCCGCGCGGCCAATCGCTCGGCAACAAAGTCGGCAATCTCACGTTGGAAACGCTCGCGGCTGAACCGCGCCGCGTGCGCGACGATCTGCTCGGTCGAGAAGGTCATCCGTCGGAAGCGCTCCAGGGCATCGATCAGCGCTTCGGGCGTCTGGGGGGAGAACAGCACCCCCGTTACGCCGTCGATCACGGTATCCAGCGCGCCGCCGGCAGCCAGCGCGATCGCCGGCCGTCCCGAGGCCTGCACCTCAACTTGGGCGATGCCGAAGTCGTCTTCGGCCGGGAAGATCGCGGACTGACAGCGCGCGTAGAGCCGGTACTTCTCTTCGTCGGAGACCGTGCCAAGGAACTCGATCGTCGGCCCGGCGATCCGCTCGAGGTCCGGCCGCGCCCGCCCGTCGCCGACGATCTTCAGCGGCAGCCGGAGCGCGTTGAAGGCCTCAATCACGATATCAAACCGCTTGTACGGCACGAGGCGCGAGACGGCCAGGAAGTAGTCGCCCACCTCGGATGGAGCGACCGGCGCGGCGCCGGCGGTGTCTACCGGCGGGTAAATCACCGTGGCATCGCGCCCCCAGAAGTCCGCGATGCGCTTGGCCACGGTCGTTGAGTTCGCGATGAAGAAGTCCACCGCGCGGCTCGTCGCAACATCCCAGCGGCGCAGCAGCGCGAGGAACGGCGGCAGCACCCGCCGGACGGCGCCAGCGAGGCGCTCGCGCTCGGCGTAGCGGTGGAAGTCCCAGGCGAAGCGCATCGGGCTGTGACAGTAGCAGACGTGGATCGCCCCGGGTGGGGTCGGAACGCCCTTCGCCCAGGCGCTGCTCGAGCTCAAGATCAGGTCGAACCCGTCGAGCCGCATCCGCCGGAAGGCGAGAGGGTAGAACGGGAGGTACGGCTGATGGTGCCGGTGGACGGCCGGGAGCCGCTGCATGAAGGACGTGCGGATATCCCAGTCGCGATAGTGTGGGGGCATGAGCTCGGGCGCGTAGATTGACGTAAAGACCGGTGCATCGGGGTAGAGGTCGTGAAACGCTTCGAGCACCCGCTCGGCGCCGCCGTACTGGTTGAGGTAGTCATGGACCAGCGCAACGCGCGCTGCCTGCATGCGCACACGCACCCACCCGCGAGCCCCGTCGGAGGGCCGGTTCCTGTCATCGGGGTAAGGATACACGGTTCCTTAGGCAGTGCCAGCCGCCGAGCCGGTGACCCAGTCCGGGGCGATCGCTGCACGTCCGCCGGTCACGCGATTCCCTCGGCCTGCGGCGGTGTACCTTCGCTGCACCTATAGCGATTGGGAGACGCCGCGCACCCGCGCCGGTCAGGTTCCCAGGCGGGCTGGGGCCGCCCCTTGCCGATAACCGACCATCAGCCTATGATTGGTTAGATACAGGTGGGCGCGGCGTTGCGTCCAGCAGGTCCGTGACGGGACTGAAGTGATCGAAGGGACCATGCGGCCGGCAAACTCGCGTGCACACGGGCGGTTCAAGCTGGTCGGTGGCGTGCTCTGCCTCGATTTCGCCAACACCCGTGCCGGCCGCGACACGGACACCCCGACCGAGTATCTCCACACCTACACCGACCTCGTCGCCTGGGCGGAGCAGGTCGGCCTCGTCGACGACGGCGAGCTCCTCCTCGCGGTCGCGCGCCAGCGGCCTGCCGACGCGGAGGCGGTGCTCACCCGCGCCCTGGCGTTGCGCGAGGCGATCTACGGGATCTTCTCCCACGTTGCCGCCGGCAAGCCCGCCCCGCCGGCCGATCTCGACACGTTGAACCTGGCCGTCGCGGACGCCCTGAGCCGGGCGCGGGTCGTCGCACAGCCCGAAGGTTTCTCCTGGGGCTGGGCCGCCGAGCCCGACGACCTGGACCGGATGCTCTGGCCGGTCGCCCGGTCGGCGGCCGACCTCCTGACGTCCGACGCGCTCTCCCGGGTCCGGGAGTGCGCGGGCGATGGTTGCGGCTGGCTCTTCCTCGATACCAGCCGCAACCGGAGTCGCCGCTGGTGCGACATGCGCGACTGCGGCAACCGCGCCAAGGTACGCCGCCACTACCAGCGCCGCCGCCAGGAGCGGGCGAGCACGGCATGAGGGTGCGGGCGCGCACCGCCTGCCCGCGGTCGGCCACGTGGCGCACACATCCTCTGGAGACTGCTGCTCAACACCACTTTGGACGGGCGGGGCTGTTGCGCCGCGCTAGTACGCCCCGCGGCCGAGGAGGACGGCTGGGATGGTGCGGAGGATCAGCTTGATGTCGAGCCAGGGCGACCAGTGCTCGGCGTAGTAGAGATCCAGCTTCACCATCTCGTCGAAGGTGAGGTTGCTACGGCCGTTGACCTGCCAGAGTCCGGTTAGGCCGGGGGTGACCATGAGGCGCTGATAGTGCCAGTCCTCATAGGCAGCGACCTCGGACGGAACCTGCGGCCGCGGCCCGACTACGCTCATCTCCCCGATCAGGACATTGAAGAACTGCGGCAGCTCGTCCAATGAGGTCCGGCGCAGGATGCGACCCACCCGCGTCACCCGCGGGTCGTCCTTCAGCTTGAAGAGCAGGCCGTCCTTGGGCGAAGCGGCGGCGAGGAGCTCCTTCTTCTTCTCCTCCGCGTCCTTGCACATGGAGCGGAACTTGTAGAGGGTGAAGCGGCGGCCGTTCTTCCCCACCCGCTCCTGGCCGAAGAGGATCGGGCCGGGGGAATCCAGCTTGATCGCGATGGCGATCAGGAGCATCAGCGGGGCGGCCAGCGTCAGCACGGTGGTGGCGATCACCACGTCCATGGCGCGCTTGATCGCGTAGTTCCAGCCGCTGATGCGCGCGTCCTTGACCTCGATCAGGGCCAGTCCCGCAACCTCGTTGATGCGCACCCGGTCGAGGGCCATCTCAAAGAGGTCCGGGACGAACATGAACGGGATGCCCCGTTCGCGGCAGGTCGCGATCACCTGCGCCACGGCATTGTGTTCGGTCGGCGGGAGGGCGATCATCACCTCGTCGATCTCGTGGCGATCGACGATCTCACCGATGTCGGCCAGCCGCCCGAGGTATTGCGGTCGTTCAACCCGGCGTTCGGTCGCGATCCCCCAGTCGTCGTCGAGCGGCACGTCGTCCGCCAACCCCGCGACGCGGTAGCCCAGTTGCGGCTGGTTGTAGATGTACTGGAGCAGTCGCTGGCCTGCTCGTCCCGCGCCGACCACCAGTACCCGGTCGACCCCGATCCCGCGGCGCCACAGCAATTGCCGGCCGACGCGCGTCATCAGCCGCTTGGTCAGCAGCAGCGCGATCATGAGCAGCCAGGCATAGATGAAGATCAAGCGGGATGGGTAGAAGCGCTGCAGGAAGCTGTACAGAATCACGATGGCCATCGCCGTCGTGGAGCCGCTGACGACGGTTTGGGCCTCGTCCAGGAAACTGGTCCAACGCGGCAGGCGGTAAAGGCCCCGCAGGTGGAAGATGATCACCGAGACCACGACCAGGAGCAGGGCCTTGCCCAGGAAGAAGTCGAAGGGTTGTGTGAATCCTGGCAAGACGTCGCCGCCGAGTTCGAGGCGATAGCGCAGCGCGTACGCGAGCGCGAACGCGAGGAGCACGAGCGCGGCGTCGGTGCCGGCGCGGAGCGTTTGGGTTAGCCAGCGAGGCTCGCGCCGTGCGCTGGCGCGCTGCTGCACACCGGTGCTGGTACGAAGCTCGGCGGTCACATCTCTTCCCGTTAGCGTTGCCATCCGCGGCCAAGCCTCCTTGCGGGTCCCCCGGCAACGCAGCACGGCGTAGTATAGCAGAGGGACTGACCGGCGCCGCGCTGCCGGAGCCTGGCTCCCGTGCCCACGAGCATGGGACTTTCGGGGGAGATGGCTCCGTTTGCCCTATGCTAAGATCGATCCCAGGAATCTGTCGAGATACAGGATGGATTCATGGAACGCCTCTGGACACCATGGCGGATGCAGTACGTCGGTGGTGAGGTACGCGAGCCAGGGTGCATCTTCTGCCTGCGCCCGGCCGGCGACGACGACGTCGCGTCGTTGATCCTGCACCGCGGTACCACCGCCTTTGTCATTATGAATCTGTACCCATACAACACCGGCCACGTGATGGTCGTGCCGTACCAGCACGCGGCAACGCTCGCCGACCTGCCACCGGAGACGGTCACCGAGATCTTCGGACTGCTTCCCTGGGTCACCGCAGCGCAGCAACGCACGCTCCGGTGTGAGGGCTTTAACATCGGCCTCAACATCGGCAGCGTCGCCGGGGCCGGCGTCGCCGACCACTTGCACGTGCACGTCGTGCCAAGGTGGGAAGGCGACGCGAATTTCATGCCAATCATTGCCAACACCATGGTCTTGCCGGAGCTCATCCCGGTCACCTATGCCAAGCTTCGCGCCGAGCTGGTCGTCTCCGGGCTTGGCCGCGAGCCGGGCGACCGCGCTCTGCCGCAGGCAGGTGCCGTCGTATTGGTGCCGGCAGAGCGCAAGGTTGCCCTCCGCCGAGCAAGGGACGGCTCACTGGTCCTGCCGAAGGGTCATATCGAGCCGGGCGAAGCGGCCTGGCAGACGGCACTGCGTGAGGTCGGGGAGGAGATGGGGCTGCGGGCACAGGTGGCCGACTGGGCCGGAGCGTCCCGCTTTACCGTGGACGGCGAGGAGAAGCTCGTCGCCTACCTGACCGTCACCGCGGAACCCGGCCCCGACTGGGAGGCGCACCTCGGCGTCGACACACTGCTGCTCGACCCGGAGGAGGCCGTGGCGGCCCTGACGCATGACGGGGCGCGCGACATCCTCCGGTCGGCGCTGGACCGGGCCGGTTCGCTCCTCGGAGCGGGAGCATGAGCCGGGCGCGGTCCGCCGTCGTGGTCGCGCTGCTCATCACCACGGCCCTGGCGCCGCTCGCGTCGGGCACGACGCGTCGCGTTGCGGCGCAACCGGCCCTGCCCGAGCAGGTCTACCTGGCGCTGGGGGATTCGATCGCCGCCGGGCTGGTCACGACCCTCCCGCGGCTGCGCGGCTACCCGTGGCTGGTGCGTGACCTGATGGAAAAGCAGTTCGGCGGTGAGGGCGCGCCCGCAGTGACGCTGATCAACCGGGCGGTGCCGGGCGAGACGACGGAATCGTTTCTGACCGGCGACCAACTCCGCCTGGCGCGGGCGGACATTGAGGCAGCGCACGCGAGGGGAGCGCAGATCCGGGCGGTGACGCTTACGCTGGGCGGCAACGACATCTTACGGCTGGCCGGGAGCGACGACGCCGCGCGCCAGGCGGGGTTGGAACGGTTCCGAACGACGTTCCCCGCGGCGTTGGCCGCGATCCGGGAGGCGCTGGGTGAAACGGCGGCCGACATCGCGGTGACGACGTACTACGACCTGAGCGAGGGGGATCCTGCCGAGCAGGGGAGCGACGCCTGGTGGGTGGCCCAGTTCAACGAGGTCATCCGGCAGAGTGCCGCGGCGGAGGGGGCGCGGGTGGCGGATGTCGAGCCGGTCTTCCGGGGGCACATCCGCGAGTGGACGTGGTATCCCACCGACGTCCATGCGAACAATGCCGGGCACGCGGAGATCGCGCGCCTCGTCTGGCAGGCGCTGGGCTACGACCAGGAGGCGCCGACCGTCACCATCGAGCGGCCGGCCACCGGGCCGCTCGGGCGCCGGACACCGACGGTGCGCGTCCGTGCTGACGACGCGGTGGGGGTTACCCGGGTGGAACTGCTCGTGGATGGCGAGTACGTCCAGGATCTGCACTATGTCCCGTCCCAGAGCGCCTACCTGGGCGTGTGGGATGCGCGCGATTGGACCGGCGCCTCCGCCACGCTGACCGTACGAGCTACCGATCTGGCGGGGAATCAAGCGAGCGCGGATGTCGAGGTCGCGCTGCCGGGAAGCTAGCAGCGCGGGAAGGTAGGGGCGCGATGTTCACGCCGTATCAGCCACGAGCGGCCGATGACACGGAGCTGGACCTGCAGGGTCGGCTGGGCGTGTTCACGCTCTCGGACCTCTTCCAGATGCTCAGCTTCACCCAGAAAACGGGCATCCTGACGCTGATCCAGGGCTGGAACACACGCACCATCACCTTCGAGGACGGCCGGGTCAGCTACGTCGCTGCCGGGAGCCGGCTCCCCACCATGACCGAGCTGCTGGCGCGGCTCGGCAAGCTCACGCGCGAGCACGTCGTGGCGCTGCGCCAGCGGGGGCTCTACAGCGAAGAGGCCATCGTCAAACACCTGCGGGAGACCAACGCCATCACCGACGACGACATCCGCGCCTGCGAGGAGCAACTGCTGGAGATTTCGATCTATACCCTCTTCCTCTGGCGCAATTGCTACTTCACCTTCAAGGCGGGCGAGGTGGTGCGCGAGGGCGGCGTCCCGGTCGCCATCGACAGCATGCGCCTGATCATCGAGGGCACACGCCGCGTCGACGAGTGGATCCAGCTCTCGCCGGTGGTGCCGTCCGTCTACATGATCTTCCGCCGCCGCGCACAGCAGCCGGACGCCGCACCCCCGGAAGAACTCCAGGGGGTGTTCCGGCTGGTCGACGGCCAGCGCGATGTTGTCACCATCGCCCGGGAGGCGGGGCTGACACAGTTCGAGACCGCCCGCGCGCTGTACCTTCTTGCGACGCAGGGCTACATCGAGGCCATCCCACCGAACAAGGCCAAGGTCATCGAGCTGTTCAACCTGGCGGTCGAATCGATCTACCTGAAGCTGGTCCTGTTCGACCACGCGCGCGTCGCCCTGGAGTTCGAGAACCAGCTCAACCGTTTTGCGGTCGAGAACCGTTTGAAGGTGCGCATGGCGGCGGGGAAGGTCATCATCAGCGATCAGAACACGCCCATTTCCCCGACCGAGCTGGTGGACCTCTACAAGCTCTTCATCGCCATCCAGAACAACAAGTTCTCAAAGATGTTCGATCCGGTGGTGGCGCAGGGCCTCATGGAGGGCCTGTACCGCCACACCGACGCCGAGTTCCAGGCGATGATGCGCATGTACGAGTTCATCGAGATCGAGGGGCTGCTCCTGCGCGACATGATGGCCGGCGCGCCCGCCTAGGCCGGCTGCGCTGCCGGGCGCACGCCGTCCGGCTTGGAGGCACCATCCCGCGCGGCTCGGCGGACCCGGACGATGGCACGTCGTCCGCGATCTCTGTGCGGCAGGTGCCGGGAACGCGGTGCCGTGAGCGAGGAGGAAGGGTCACGATGGACGAGACTGATTCGCGTCGCGGAGAGCCGCACCGCGCGGCCGGTGGGGAGACAGCGAACCCCAACTGTTCCCGTGCTGCGCGCCCGGGACAGCCGACCGAAGACCGGCGGCTGTTGGAATCCCCTGGCCGCCAACCCTCCTCAACGGCCTTCCTTGACACCGACCCGTGGCGCATCCTGCGCATTCAAGGCGAATTCGTCGAGGGCTTCGACGCGCTCGCGCCGGTGACGCAGGGCGTGAGTTTCTTCGGCTCGGCCCGCATTGACGAGTCGGACCCGATGTATGCCGCCGCGTACGACCTGGCCTTCGACCTGTCCCGCGCCGGCTTCGCCATCATCACCGGCGGTGGGCCGGGGATCATGGAGGCCGCCAACCGCGGTGCGCACGATGCGGGAGGGCTCTCGGTCGGCTGCAACATCGAGCTGCCGTTCGAGCAGGGGATGAACCCCTACGTCAATCTGGCGGTCGACTTCCGCTACTTCTTCGTCCGCAAGACGATGTTCGTCAAGTACGCCGAGGCGTTCGTGATCTTCCCCGGTGGGTTCGGCACACTCGACGAACTCTTCGAGGCGCTGACGCTGATCCAAACGGAGAAGATCGCCCACTTCCCCGTGATCCTGTTCGGCCGCAACTACTGGCGGGGGCTGATCGACTGGCTCACGAACACCGTGGTTGCCGAGGGAAAGCTCTCCGGGAAGGACCTGACCCGACTGGTGATGACCGACTCGGTCCAAGAGGCGTCCTCCCTCATCCAGGACTGCCACCGTCGCCGCTGCTGGCTCCCCGAAGAGCGCTCCGTCGCCGCCGAGGTCGGCCTGCTCGAAGGCGGGGAGCGGTAACAGCGTGATGTGGCCCCGCCTTCCGGTTCGGCAATGCTGGGGCGAGTGACTCTCCTGCTGAACCCGTCCAAGACCTGAATTGGCACACGTGCCACGACGTCGCTCGCCAGGGCGGGGGTCTGGAGCCGCCAGGTCTTCAACGATCCATCCTCCCCGTGGGATCATAGAAATGAAAGGACACCGGCGTCTCTGGCCACGCGGCGGTCTGGTGTATCCTGAGGCAGGCCGGCTCGTCTTGCGAACAACAGCCATGTCGACGCCGCGGTCTCGCGGCCAACGGTCAGGAGGTGGGCCATGTCCAAGGTGCGTGCAGCGGTCGTGCAGGCGGCACCGGTCGCCTTCGATCTGGATGCGACGCTGGAGAAGACCGCGCGGCTCCTCGCGGACGTCGATGCGGACCTGGTCGTCTTCCCTGAGGCCTTCCTCTCGGCCTACCCGCGCGGGATCACCTTCGGGGCCACCGTCGGCTCGCGCACCCCAGAGGGTCGTGAGTGGTACCGACGCTACTGGGAGTCGTCCGTTGAGGTGCCGGGCCCGGCCACCCGGCGGCTGGGGGAGCTGGCGCGCGAGCGTCACGTGTACCTCGTGATGGGGGTGATCGAGCGGGACGGGGGCACGCTCTACTGCACGGTCCTCTTCTTCAACCCCCAAGGCGAGTTGATGGGCAAGCACCGCAAGCTGATGCCGACTGCCGCCGAACGGCTCGTCTGGGGCTACGGCGACGGCTCGACCCTGCCGGTGTTCGACACCCCGATCGGCCGGATCGGCGCGGTGATCTGCTGGGAAAACTACATGCCGCTCATGCGCATGGCGATGTACCAGAAGGGCATCCAGATCTACTGCGCACCGACGGCCGACCAGCGGGACTCCTGGGTGGCCAGCATGCAGCACATCGCCTGCGAGGGGCGCTGCTTCGTCCTCTCGGCCAACCAGTTTGCGCGCCGCCGCGACTACCCGGACGATTACCCGATCGAGGGGGTCACCGACCCTGACACCGTCCTGTGCCGTGGCGCGTCGATGATCGTCTCGCCCCTGGGGCAGATCCTCGCCGGTCCGGCGATCGACGGGGAGACGATTCTCACCGCCGACCTGGACCTGGATGAGGTGGTGCGGGGCAAGTACGACTTTGACGCTGTCGGGCACTACGCCCGCCCCGATGTCTTCCAGCTCATCGTCGACGAGCGCCCCAAGCGCCCGGTGACCTTCCAGCGTGAGCCCGAGCCTGCCCCGGATGGGCTGCAAGAGGAGTTGGCGCCCCTGCCCGAAAAGCAGGCTGTGCCTGTCCGGTAACTGGGGCACCGGACACGGGTGGTCGCGCCTCGTCCGGCCTTCGGGGTGCCGAGTTGATTGTGGGGATTCAGTGCAGGTTGCCCCGGAGCCGGGGTGTACCGGCGGGGCCAGATGAAAGGGAACAACGAGGGTGACTGCGCAGGGGGGAAACCTCGATCTCGCGGATGTGTTCGCATACGTTGACGAGCACCGCGAGGAGTTTGTCGACCAGTTGATCGACTACGTCCGGCGGCCCAGTATCAGCGCCCACGGCGTCGGGATAGCTGAGGTGGCCGAGTACATCGCCGGGGTGTTGCGGGAGATCGGGCTGAACACCCGGGTGATCCCGACCGCGGGCTGGCCGATGGTGCTGGGCGAGCGGATCGAGCGGCCGGGGGCGCCGACGGTGCTCCTCTACGGCCATTACGACGTGCAACCACCCGACCCGCTGGAGGAGTGGGTCACGCCCCCATTCGAGCCGTCCATCCGCGACGGCCGCCTCTACGCACGCGGCGTGGGCGACAACAAGGGCCAGCACCTGGCTCAGATCCTGGCGCTCAAGTCCCTGCTGGCGGTGCGGGGTGAGCTTCCGTGCAACGTGAAAGTACTGCTGGAGGGTGAGGAAGAGGTCGGCAGCCCACACATGCCCGCCTTCATCCAGGAACACCGGGATGAGGTCATGGCCGACCTGGTCATCACCAGCGACGGACCGGTGGACGAGAGCGGCCGGAGCCGCATCCTCTTCGGCGTGCGGGGTGTGTTGAGCTTCGAGCTGCGCGCCCGCGGAGCCAACCGTGACCTGCACTCCGGCAACTTCGGCGGGGTCGCGCCCAACCCGATCTGGACGCTGGTGCACCTGCTGGCCACGATGAAGAACGAGCGGGGTGAGGTCACGATCGAGGGCTTCTACGACGACGTGCTCCCGCTGACGCCGCTGGAGCAGGAGGCGCTGGCGAAGCTTCCCGTCGACGAGGAGGCGGTCAAGGCGTCCCTCGGGATCGCCGAGTTCGACGAGCCGCGCGAGCGGGGCTACTTCGAGCGGCTCGCGGCCTGGCCGACCTTCACCATCAACGGGTTCCACGGCGGGTACGGCGGCCCCGGCTCGAAGACGGTCCTGCCGCACGAGGCGGTCGTCAAGTGCGACGTGCGGCTGGTCGAGGCGCAGAAGGCCGACGACATCTTCGCCAAGATCGAGGCGCACGTGCGCAAGCACGCGCCGAACGTCGAGGTCATCCGGCAGGGCTCGATGGAGCCGTCGAAGACGCCGCTCGACTCCCCCTACACCGAGCCGATCCGGCGCGGGGTTGCCCTGGGCCAGGGAGAGGAACCACTGCTCGTGCCGGCGCTGGGCGGCAGCCTGCCCGACTATGTGTTCACCAAGGTCCTGGGCATCCCGGCGTTCGGCGTTCCCTACGCCAACCCGGATGAGTCGAACCACGCGCCGAACGAGAACCTGGAACTGGAGCGCTTCATCAAGGGGATCAAAACCGGCGCCGCGATGCTGACGGCGCTCGGCCAGATGTGACGCGGCGGGGCGGCCGCCGGTCGTGTGTGCAGCACCGAGAGGCAGGGACCATGGCCGAATCGATTAGCCGCGCGGTCTCAGGGGCGGAGTTGGACCGGCACCTGCGGGCGATCGCGCAGTACGTGCGGCTCTCCGGCACGCCGGACGAAGCGAAGGCCTTCGACTACATCCAGGAGCAATTGGAGCGCTTCGGCTACACCATTACACGCTACGAGAGCGATGCGCTCATCGGCTACCCAGGCGAATCCAGGCTTGAGATCCTCGGCACGGAGCCGGAGGTCATCCCGTCCAACGGGTACTCGCTGAGCCCGCAGACCGAGGACGACGGGGTCGTCGGCGAGCTGGTCTACGTCGGCGCGGGTCTGCCCGCCGATTACGCCGGACGCGACGTCCGCGGCAAGATCGTGCTGAGCGACGGGCTGGCGATGCCGGGCAAGACCCTGGCCGCGCAGCAGGCCGGGGCGATCGGGCAGATCCACGTCAACGACGAGCACATCCACCAGATGTGCATCTCCCCGGTGTGGGGCACGGCCACGCCGGAGACGGCCGACTTGCTGCCGAAGGTTCCCTCGGTCAGCGTGGACCGTGCCGGTGGCGAGCGGCTGAAGGCGGCGCTGGCGCGAGGGCCGGTCCAGGTGCGGCTGATGACGAAACCCTATCGGGCCTGGTGCAAGATCCCGACGCTGATCGCGGATCTCCCGGGCACGGTCGAGGATCGCTTCGTCCTGTTCAGCGGCCACGTCGACTCCTGGCACTACGGCGCGATGGACAACGGGACCGCGAACGCCACGCAGCTCGAGGTCGCGCGCCTGCTCGCCGAGCGGCGCGGGGAGTTGCGCCGGGGCGTGCGGCTGGCGTTCTGGTCCGGTCACTCGCACGGGCGCTACGCCGGCTCGACCTGGTATGCCGACACCTTCTGGCACGAGCTGCACGAGCGCTGCGTCTGCCATGTGAACATCGACTCGGTCGGCGCCAAGGGTGCGGAGGTTCTGGACGAGGCGCCCAGCATGGCCGAGACCTACGCCTTCGGCCGCGAGATCCTGCGCGACACGGTTGGCGTCGAGCTGGTCTACCGGCGCATCAGCCGCTCCAGCGATCAGTCCTTTTGGGGGCACGGCATCCCGACGTTGTTCGCCTCCCTGTCCGAGCAGGCTGCGGATGCCTCGGCGACCGCGCAGGCCCTGGGGCAACTCCTGGGCAGCGGCCGGCGTGCGGGCGGGCTCGGCTGGTGGTGGCATACCACCGAGGACACGCTGGACAAGATCGATCCGGACAACTTGGTGCGGGACGCCGGGGTCTACGCCGAGACGCTCTGGCGCCTGTGCACCGTCGAGCGGCTGCCCTTCGACTTCGCGGCGGCGGCCGACGAGATCGCGGAGGCCGTGAGTGGCTACCACGAGGCTGCCAACGGCGCGATCGATCTGAGCCGGACGGCTGATGAGGCCCGGCGTCTCGCCGCTACGCTGCGCGCCACCCCGCTCGACCAGCGGGACCCGGACGAGGTGAACGACCTGCTCATGGACCTGAGCCGCCTGCTGATCCCGGTGAACTACACCCGCAGCGGTCCGTTCGAGCACGACCTGGCGCTGGGAACCGTCCCGGTGCCGGGGTTGGCGCAGGCAGCCGAACTGGCGCGCCTCGACCCGGCCAGCGACGAGTTCCGATTCCTGCACGCGAAGCTCGTCCGGGAGCGGAACCGGGTGGAGCACGCCCTCCGCGCGGCGCACCGCCGCGTGGCCGGCGCGTGGCCTGGCGCACGCTAGAGCATGGCGGACCGTGAGTCAAACGGTACGGTGCGTCGAGGGAACGGCGCGGTGAGGTAGTGAGTCTCGGGTCACCCTCGCGCCGGACATTCGCCACCGTCGCGCTGCTAACCGCGATGTTGGTGATCCACAACGCGCACCGCACCGGCGTCGTCACCGTGTTCGACGGCCTACGCCTGCGGTTCGGGACCGACTACGCCGGTGTCGGGACCCTCTTCTCGGCCTACGTCCTGGGCTACGGGATCGCCCAGTCGATCGTTGGCCTCGTCGGGGACCGCTTCAGCGCCAAGCGCCTGCTCGTGACCGGGCTTGCGGCGAGCGCGCTCTTCTCCGCGCTCTTCGCGGGGACGGCTTCCTACGGTGCCGCGCTCGCCGCGCGCTTCCTCCTCGGGGCGACCGGCGCGTTGCTCTACACCCCGGCGATGAAGCTGGGGATCGTCCTCTTCAAACCGGAAGAGCGCGGGCGGGTGCTTGGCGTGCTCCAGGCGGGGGCGGGGATCGGCAGCAGCGGCGCCATGATCCTCGTCCCAGCGCTGGCCGGCCTCGTCGGGTTGAGCGGCGCCTTCCTCTCGCTCTCCCTCCTGACGGCGGTCACCCTGGTGGCGGCGGCCTCGGTGTTGCCGGGCGAGCCAGGGATCGCCTCCTCCTCGCACGCGCACGGCGAACCCGCCAGGCTCACGCGCCGGGGCGATTTCTGGCAACTCCTGGCGGCCAGCCTGATCGGGATGCTCGCCATGTACGGGATCCTGACCTGGCTGCCGACCTACCTGACCGCCGACTTCGGGTACACCGAGGTCTGGGCGGGGACGGTCGCGTCGCTCGCCAATCTGACCCTCCTGGTCGCCGCACCCATCGTCGGCTGGGCTGCCGATCTCCCGCGGGGCCGAATCATGGTCGTCACCGGTGGGTCGCTCCTGGCGGTCCTGGTGTTCGGCCTGCTCGCGCTGAGCCCATGGATGCCCTTCGTGGTCGCCGCCACACTACTGAGCGGCGTGAGCCTGTCGGCGACCACGGCGCCGTTCATGCTGCTGGCCGGCGAGCGCTTCGGGGCGGGACAGACGGCGCGGGTGGTGGGCCTGATGGCGACGGCCGGCCAGCTCGGAGCGACGCTGGCCGGCTCGGTCTTCGGTTTCGTGCTCGAGCGCGGCGGCGGCTTCCAGGCCGTCTGGCTGGCCTGCGGCGCGTTCGCGCTCGTGCGGCTCGTGCTGCTGCTCGACCTTATCCGCCGCGATCGCCGGCGTCCGCGTGCGTCGGACGCCGCGGCGTGACCCCCGCGCGCTACGGGGTGGCGGCCTCGACGGTCTCGCGGGCCAGGTGCAGGGTCCAGACCAGGCGGTTCTGCCCGCGGGTCAGATGCGCGCGCAGCACCCCCCGCCGGTGCGGGTCACTGGCCTGCGCCAGCGCCCCCGCCGGCGCCAGGTCCGGCAGCGGCGGCACGTTCAGCGCCGGGTCGTGCCAGAAGGGCGCCTGCCGGCTGTAGTTCACCGGGATCAGCAGCCGCCCCAGCCGCACCTGCACCGCATTGAAGCGCCGCGCCGCCGGATCGGCCGGGTCCGCGACCGCGGGCGCCGCCGCGTAGAAGCGCGTCAGGGCCGCCTCCAGATCCGCCACCGCCGCCTGGGCCGGGCCGAAGTCGAAGCCGCTGCCGGCCGCCTCCTGGTAGGTCGCCAGCGTGGCGCGGAACGCGGCCGTGGTGCGCGTCCAGTCGAAGGGCAGCAGGGGGGCATTGAGCACCCGCAGCACCGAGGCGGCATACATGCGCATATCCCGCAGCAGGATGTCGCGATCGGCGATCTGGAGCGTGTCGCCCTCGGTGTGCCACTCGATGTTGGCCCCGCAGCCGCCCACGGCGTAGTAGCCCTTGGCGAGGCGGTCCGCCTCGGCCATGGTGGAGCTGAGCATGTAGAAGCTGGTCAGGCCGATGGAGTTGAAGGAGTAGTCGCCGGCCCGCGGCGGGCGCTCGGGCTGGGGGGTGATGCCGGTGGTGGCGCGGATGACGGCATCGACGAAGGGCTCGGTCTCGCTCATGGCGGTCAGCTCGTTGTAGGTGGTGGCCCAGCGGCAGCCGGGGGAGTCGCAGTTGACCTGGGCCACGCAGTGCTGGGCCAGCTCCAGGGCGAAGGTGTCGGCATACCAGGTGGAGCCGGCATAGCGGCCGTGGGAGTGGCCGCTCCACCAGGCGATGCGCAGCGAGCGGGCCAGGCGGTCGCGATGGGCCCAGAAGACGCGGGCCAGCTCGAGCAGGGTGGCGTCGCCGGTGGCGTTGTCGCCGATGCCGACGTGCCAGGAGTCGAGGTGGCCGTGGAGCAGGACGAACTCGTCGGGGACGCGGGCACCGGGGATCTCGGCGACCAGCACCGGGATGGGGCGCCAGCGGGTGTCGAGGCGGGTGGAAAGGGCCACCTGGGCACCGGCCTGGGCGGCGGCGATGAGGGCCTGGCCGTCGGGGTGGTTGACGGCCACGACCGGGATGGAGGGCTGGCGGCGCATCGAGTCGAGGTCGGGGGTGCCCCAGATGGTGGTGCAGATGCCCTCGTGGATGGCCTCGCCAGGGTTGATGAAGATCACCGCGATCGCACCCGCTGCGGTGACGGCGTCCAACTTCTCCTCGACCGGGATGCCCTCCGTGATGACGACCTTGCCCCGGGCGTCGATCCCGCCGAGGTCGATACCGGAGTCGAACACACCGCGCTCGTAGTCGCTGGCACGTGCCCGCGCATGGACGAGATCGCCCACGATCTCCTCACCGTCAGTGGACACCGACATGGCCGGGGTCTTGGCGCGGAAGGAGCGGCCGTCGGGGCCGAGGGTGCGGACGCTGGCCTCGAGGGGGATGGAGATGAAGCACTCGGGCTCGTAGAGGGTGTAGGGGACGCCCGCGGCCTTCAGTTGCTCGATGATGAGCTCGACGGCGCGCCGCTCGTCCTCCGAGCCGGAGAGCCGGTGGAGGGTCGAGAAGTCCTCGATCAGCTTCCAGGGCACGTCGAGCGCGATGCTGTCAAGCACATCGCGTTCGAGTTCCGGATCACTCCACTGGACAATCGCCGAGAGATCGGCCACGGTTCGATTCCCTCCCTGTGTATCACCGGTTCCCTGGCTCCCCCGAGCCGGCAGCGGAGCCGGGTTCCGATACGACCTCGCCCCTGTTTTCAGCGGCCGGGGGCTATTCTTCCGTGTCATCCCGTGCGAAGCGAAGGAACTCCGGCGTGGGCGGCCGTACACACGAGTTCCTTCGCGACGCGAAGGATGTCACGAAACGGAGCGATGAACTAGACGGTGATGACCACCTTCCCAAAGCTCTCGCGGGATTCCGCGCGGCGATGAGCGTCGGCGACCCGCTCGAGCGGGAAGACGCTGTCGATGATCGGGGTGATCTCACCCGCGAAGAGCAGGTGCATGACCTGGGTGAAGTCGTCCCAGTTGCCCATCGGCGCGCCGATGATGCGCCGGTGGCGCTGATAGACCTCCCGAATGTCAAACTGCGGCTGGTTCCCGGCGGTGGCGCCGCAGCAGACCAGCCGTCCGCCGCGGCCCAGGCTGCGGATGCTCTCGCGCCAGGTGGCGCCGAGCGGATCGACCACGATATCGACCCCTCTGCCGTCGGTCTGCTCCAGGACCCACTCCGAGATCGGCCCGGCGCTCGGGTCGAAGGTCGCGGCCGCGCCGTGCTCCTCAGCGAGGCGCCGCTTCTCGGGCAGGCTGGCGGTGGCGTACACGGTCGCTCCCGCTCGCCGCGCGATCCGCAGCGCCGCTGAGCCGACGCCGCCGCCGACGCCGAGGATCAGGACCGACTCGCCGGCGCGCAGTTGACCGGCGGTAATGAGCATGCGCCACGCGGTTGTGTAGGCGATCGGCATCGCCGCCGCGTCGGTGAACGAGACATGATCCGGAAGCGGCAGCAGGTTGTTCGCCTGCACCACCGCATACTCCGCCATCGCCCCGTCGGTGTGCTCGCCGAAGATGCGGTAGTCGAGGCACTGCGTCTGTTCCCCGGCGCGGCAGTAGTCGCAGGTGCCGCGGTAGATCGCCGGGTAGAGCACCACCCGTTGTCCGACGTGAACGTTGGTGACCCCCGGACCGAGCGCCACGACCTCCCCGGCGCAGTCGCTGCCGCTGATGATGGGGAAGTCCGGCTCCGTCCAGGGGAAGATCGGGACCGGCGGCCCGCTCCTGGCCCACAGGTCGAGCCGGTTGATGGATGTGGCGCGGACCCGAATCAACGCCTCGCCGGGACCCGGCTCCGGCCGGGGCACCTCCTCATAGGAGAGAACCTCCGGTCCACCATGGCGGTGGATCACCGCCGCATGCATTGTCGATGGCAGTCCACTCACGAAACCCATCCCTCCATCCGTCGCGCCGCTGCGGATCGACCGGCTGCCCATCGTACCGCCCCGCGCGGCGCATCACCAGCCCGCCGGCGGGGACCGGCTGACCCGACGTGGTGTCTGGTCCGTTCACTCAGGCGCTAAAAGGCGGCATTGATCTTGCTATTCGCAATGCAGTATGAATTGCACCCCTTCGTCCCCCTCACTCGTCTCGCACCCCGCATCCCAGCACATTGCGCCGGTTGAGGGTGGTTCGCAGTCGGAGGGGAGGGAATAGCGTGCAATCAGGATGGGATCGGGTTGGGATTCGGTGGGGAGGACTATGACCTCGACCATACTTGCGCGTGGGCGCCGCTGGTGGTGGATTGTCCTGGTTGGTGCCCTCGCCGCCGCGGCGTTGGCCTACCTCGTCAGCGCGGCGATGACGCCGATCTATCAGGCACATCTCACGTTGTTGATCGAGGAGGGCCAGGGGACCGGAGCCAGCGACTACAACGACATCCTGGCTGCCGAGCGCCGTACCCGTACCTTCAGCCGCCTCGTGGCGCAGCGCCCCGTGTTAGAGGAGACGATCCGCCGTCTGTCGCTCCGGGTGACTCCGGAGGAGCTGGCAACGGCGATCGACGTGACACCGATCCGCGACACGCAGCTCGTGACGCTGGCCGTGTCGGACCCCAGTCCCGCACGGGCGGCAGCGATCGCGAACACGGTCGCCCAGGTGTTCATCGAGCAGACGCAGCAGCGGCAGGCTGAGATCGCCGGACCGGGCGCCGATCAGGTGCAGCAGAACATCGACGCGATCCAGAAGCAGATCGACGAGGCGAACGCGCGGATTGCCGAGCTGCAGGCACAGCCGAACGCCGGCGATCCGGCGGTGCAGCAAGAAATCCGGAACCTGCAGACGCAGCTCGCGCAGTTCACGGAGACCCACAGCGCCCTGATCGAGGCGCAGCAGCGCATCCTGGCCTCGGCGGCCAGCGGTCCGCGGATCCGTGTAACGGCCGACGCGGTCCCGCCTGAGTCGCCCGTTCGCCCGCGCACCACACTGAACACGGCCCTCGGTGGCGTGCTGGGTGCGCTGCTGGGATTGGGCGTGGTGCTGGTGCTCGTCTACCTCGACGATACGGTCAAGGATGCCGAGGATGTGCGGCGGCTGACCGGCCGCCCGGCGCTCGGCTGGATCCCCCGGTTCCGCGGGCCGGTCGGCATCGCGCTGGTGACCGCGCCACGCTCGCCCGTGTCGGAGGGGTACCGGAGCCTGCGCACGAACTTGCAGTTCGCGACCCTGGGGCAGGAGGTGCGCTCGATCCTCGTGACCAGCGCCCGCCCCGGGGACGGCAAGACGACCACCGTGGTCAACCTCGGTGCCGTGCTCGCGCAGGGCGGCCAGCAGGTCATCGTCGTCGACGGCGACCTGCGCCGGCCTCAGCTCCACGCGACCCTCGGCAGCATCCCCAACCGCGTCGGACTGACGAACCTGTTACTGACGGAGGATGCCGTCGATCTGTCCGCGGTGCTCCAGGAGACCGACGTCCCGGGGCTCCGGGTGCTGACGACGGGACCGCTGCCGCCGAACCCGACCGACGTGCTCGACTCGCCGCGGATGCATGATCTCATCGCCGTGCTGGAAGGTATGGCGGACATCGTACTGATCGACGCCCCGCCGGTGCCCGTGAGCGATGCCCTGGTGCTGGCCGGGATGGTGGACCGCGTGCTTCTGGTGGCCTACAGCGGCCGCACCCGCTCGGCAGAGCTGGCGCGGGCGGTCGAAGAGCTGACGCGGGCCGGTACGCCGCTGCTGGGCGTCCTGCTCAACCGGGCCGAGGCCGGCGCCGGCGGGTACGACCTCTACTACGCGGAGTACTACAGCGCTGAACCGGATCCCGGCGACCACGACGGCAGCGGCCCCGGCGCGCCAACGCGCCTGTCGCAGCGGTTGGGTGCCTTGGTACCGGGGCGTGCCGTCGACCTACCGCAGCGGGGCAACCAGGGCTAGCGGCACGGCCGCTTGGCCCGTGGTGAGTGGTTCGAGGGAACGCGACGGATGACGATGCGGCGATCGGATGTCCTTCGTGAACAACGGGGCGACGACCTGAGCGATACCACGCTCCGCGTGGGCGCCCGTCGAGCGCGGCGCCGTCGGTCGCGGCGCCGCGCCTGGGTGGCACGTCCCACAACCGTGGTCGCGGTGGTCTGCGTGGTCGTGCTGGTGCTCTGGATGGGGCTGCGGGTCAACCAGGCTCGCGCCGCGTACGCGGGCGTGACGGAGGAGGTGGCGACGCTCCAGGCGTATGCCGATGACGACTTCGCTGCGCTCTCGTCTCGCGATCTCGCCCCGATCATTTTCAGCCTCGACGAGCTGAAGCGGGATGTCTCCCGGCTGCAACGTGCGGTGACGCTGCCACCGGGCGTCCACCAGATCGCGAAGCATCTCCCCTGGATCGGCGAACGCTATCGCGCCGGCCACGACATGCTGAATATGGTGGCGCTCCTCTCGGAGGCGGGCGAGACGACGGCGCAGGTGAGCCGGGAGATGTTGGCAACGCTGGAGGCGAGCGGGGTGAGCGCCGACGGCAACTCACCAGTGGGGACCTGGCTGGACGTGCTCACCCGGCATCAGGCCGAACTGGAGCAGGTCGCGGCACAGGTCGACCAGGCGCAGCGCATCCGCGCCCGGCTCGACGAAGCGGCGCTGCCCTCCGCGGCGCGCAACCGTCTCCCGACGCTCGACCGCGTGCTCGAGCGCGTGGGCAACGTCGACGACCTGCTAGGCCCAGACCTCCCGGCATTCCGGGCGGCGCTGGGCGGCGATCGGCCGGTCCGCTATCTGGTGCTCTTCCAGAACCCGGCGGAACTCCGCCCGAGCGGCGGCTTCCCCGGCACGATGGGCCTGATCACCCTCGAACACGGGCAGCTTCAGGACTACCGGATCTTCAGCGCCCACGAACTGACCCAGGACTACATGCGGCAGCGCAAGGAACGCCGGCCTCAGCCCTGGCCGATCCAGCAATATTTCCCGCAGGACGGCTTCCTGCTCCACGACGCGACGTGGTGGGCGGACTTCCCGCGTGGCGCGGCTGTGACGATGGAGATGTACGCCGAAACCGACTGGCCGCCGATCGACGGCATCATCGCGGTCCAGCCTGCGGTGGTGAGCGACCTGCTGCGGATCACCGGGCCGATCATGCTCTCGGTGGACGGCGAGGAGCGAGAGATCACGGCGGGCAACCTCTACGAGGAGATCGAACGGCAGCGCCGGTTGCGCCGGGCGGGGGACCTCGACGCGACATCCCACAAGGAGCTGATCGCGCTGATCGGCGAGGAGCTGATTGAACGCATGAAGTCGGGGGATCGGCAGTTGCTGGCGCGGATGGCCGCGGCGCTGCTCCCAGCCGCCCAGCGGCGCGACATGCAGATCTACGCGTCGGACCCGGCGGTGCAGGCGATGGCCGACCGCCAGGGCTGGTCCGGTCGACTCATCCCTGACGAGGGTATGCCGACCCTGGCGGTCGACTTCGCGAACATGGCCATCAACAAGGCGAGTCTGGCGATGCAGCCGCGGATGGCGCTGACGCTCCAGGCCCCCGAGAACGGCCAGCGGCGGGCGACGCTCGATGTGGTCCTCGAACACCTCGGCACCAACGACGAGGATCCGCTCTACGGCGGGTTCCAGCGCTGGTGGACGGAAGTGCTGCTGCCGGAGGGCAGCGGCTGGATCGCGAGTGACCCGTCGCCGCTGCCCGATCCGGAGGCGTTGAACGGTGGGAGCTACCAGATCGACCTCTTCCCCGGGCAGATGGGACGCATCCACATGGAGTTCACCATGCCGGATGCGCCCTCACTCCTGCTTCGGCGCCAACCCGGCCTCCGCACGGCCGAGGTGACGGTGGTCGACGCCCGATGCCAGCAGTCGCAGCAGGTATCGCTCACGAAGGACGTGCGGGTCGACCTTGCTGCGCTCTGCCGCTAGGCAGGCTCACTGATAGTTCCAGGTCGAGACCTTCAGCGTGCCGCTCGGCAGATCGATCGTCTGGGCACTCTTGTTCTCGAACAGCACCGTGACGGTGTCTTTGCTGCTGACGACTGCGCTCAGGTAGACCCCGTCGCGGATGCCGGAGAACCCGGCCAGCGCCATGTCGCCCTTCATGGCTCCGGGAACCGAGACGGTCGTCTTCACCGTCGCTCCCGGTGCCAGCGCCGGCGGGTCGTACTCCACGGTGCCGACGTAGTTACCCCAGAGCCGGCCGCCGTTTTCGCCAACGACCAGCCCGCCACGCACCGACATCATCGCCGGCTGGTTCTGTGTACCGATCCAGACGACGCGCTTGGTTGGCCCGCTGAGGTTCTCGACGGGTGGATTGTTCAGGTACCCGTTCATGATCGGGTTCACCAGCGTCAGGTTCACGTTGGTGTTGTCGGTGGGCAGGCGGATGGCGTAGGGGGCGACCTGATTGCCGACCATGTGGACGCCATCGGCCACGATGTAGCTCGTCATGCCCGGGACGACCTCCAGGGCCGGGCCGGTCGCGCCAGTCTTGGCCTCGGAGTAGACGCTGCTCAGGTAGAGGTTGCTGACCCCGTTGACGAGCAAGGCAGCGCCGGTGGCACCGTTGGTCGTTGGCTCGATCTGGCTCGCGATGATCGACACCTTGGTCATCTGCGTCTGCCCGTCACCGAGGACGACCTGGTGCTCGGTGTTCCCGTAGATCTGCGAGCCGATGATCTTGCTCTCCTGCACACGCCGCACGAGCCGCAGGCCGATTCGGTTGTTCTTTACCGTGAGGTCGGACATGAGCATCGAGTACGCGTGATCCTCGTTGCCAATACCGATGCCCGGGTCGCCGAGGCAGTTCTGGATCAGCAGGTGCTCGAACCGTGCCCGGATGCCGCCGTACTGGCGGATCCAGATCCCGTAGCCGGCCGTCCCGGCCCCGTCGATGCCGATGTTGGCAATGGTGAAGCCCTCCATACCGCTTGGCAGCACCGTTCCGTCTCCAAGGGTGAGCACCGCCTTGGTACCGGGGACGGCTCGCAACGTGGTCAGGGTGGGCGAGGCACCAATGATCGTGATTGGCCGCGTGATGGTGATGCCGGAGGTGAGGTACGTCCCGGGCGGAAGCATCAGCACCTGGTTCGCCTGCGTGGCAGCGTCAATCGCGCCCTGCAGCGCGACGGTGTCGTCGGTGACGCCGTCGCCCACGGCGGCGAACTGCGCCTTCACGTCGATCACCCCGTTGCCCACGTTGGCCGCTTGGGCGAGGTTGGCCGTGGCCTGAGAGTCGGACGCCGGTCCCAACAGCGTCACCATCAGTACCAGGATGCATGCAATCACCACGACGGCTCGGCGGGCGCCGAACCCCATGATGAGACGGCGAGCGCCGGGCGTGAGCGCACGCTGCCCCGCCGCGCGAGTGTCGTTGTCCATGACTTGTCCCTGCCTGTCCTGCAACCCGGGTGTCGGGTTGCGTGGCCACGTCCACGGGCGTGGTCGTGGCTACCGCTCCACTTCGGATGGGCGGGCGCCCCGTTTCCGCGCGGCTGTCCCGAGCCGCGTTGCCCACCGGCGGGGAACCCGTCACCACGCACATTGTGGCCGTGACGGGGTGTCACCGGACTGATTCGAGTGTCCCGCTCTCCATGAGAGAATAATGTCCCGACGCGGTACTCGTGTCTAGAGCCAGACTAGTACCTGTGTACTCATATCTAGGGTAGGAGTACTACGGTCGCGTGCGTGGCAGGGGTATTGGTGGCGTGGTGGAGAGCAACGGCGCGGCGATAGCCCCCGCCGCGCCGTGGGAGCTGAGGACTAGGCGACGCCGTCCTGGCGAAGCACCGCTATCACGGTCTGCCACAGGATCCGCAGATCGACCCAGAGCGAACGGTTCTTGACGTACTCCAGATCGAGTGCGAGCGTCTCGGTGAACGTAAGTTCATCCCGTCCACTGGCCTTGGCCGGCGAAGTTACCCCCGGCTTGATGCTCAGAATCGTCTCCGCGGCGTCACCGTAGTACGGGAGCATTTCCGGGATCTCCGGCCGGGGACCGACGAGGCTCATGTCGCCCTTCAGCACGTTCCAGAGGTTTGGGAGCTCGTCGATGCTGGTGCGTCGCAAGAACCGCCCGACGCGCGTCACCCGTGGGTCGTCCTTGGGGTGGAAGATGAGCGTGGGCAACTGTTCCGGCGAGTACTTGTAGGCATAGAGCTCGGGAAAGCGCTCCCGCGCGTCGACGTACATCCCCCGGAACTTATAGAGCGTGAAGGGCACGCCATGCTGGCCGACGCGGACCTGGCGGAAGATCGCCGGGCCCGGCGACTCCAGGCGGACGGCGATCGCAGCGGCAGCCATGATCGGGCTGGTGAGGACGAGCCCGATGGTTGCTCCGACGATGTCGATTGCGCGCTTCAGGGTTTCATAGACCGGATGGCCGCCGGCCCACCACCGGACGCCC
>Ga0207810_100128_pt1 | contig 52695 bp, 44 predicted proteins | sample CeladaPassaB1F15_FD_187491 | JGI IMG/M metagenome (GOLD analysis project Ga0207810, IMG submission 187491) | Cellulose-adapted microbial communities from the Joint BioEnergy Institute, USA - Passage B1F15 (SPAdes) (version 2) | ecosystem: Engineered > Bioreactor > Continuous culture >... | reverse complement strand
GGGCACGCAGGATCACCCCGCCGTCGAGCACGCGGAGGCGGTTGTCGCGCAGGGTCACCCCGGTTTCGCTCAGGTCGGCGATGATGTCGGCGTAGCCCAGGGTCGGGGCGGCTTCGAGCGCGCCGTGGGCGTCGACCAGCGAGAAGTAGTTGACCCCGTGGCGGTAGAGGAAGTCGCGCGTCAGGTTCGGGAACTTGGTCGCCACGCGCAGGGTGCGACCGGTGCGGCGCAGGTCGACCGAGAGGTCGGCCAGGTCGGCGACGGTCGTAATGTCGAGCCACCCCTCGGGCACGGCCAGGACCAGCTCACAGCGGCGGAAACCCAAATCCTCGATCACGACGTGCAGGTTGGGCGCGTCGCCGCCGTGCTCGGCCACCAGGTCGTAGCCGGTGATGCCGAGGTCGGCGCTTCCGTCGACGACCTTGTGGACGATATCCTCCGTGCGCTGGAACAGCACCTCGACGTTCGGCAGCCCGCTGATGCGCCCGACGTACTGCCGCGGGTTCGGCCGCCACACGGAAAGTCCGGCGCGCTCCAGGAACTGCATGGTAGCGCCCTCGTAGGCGCCCTTGGAGCTGAGGGCGAGTCGCAGCGGCTCAGTCATCGTCCCCCTCCGTCGCCGCGACCGTACCCTCGTGCCGGGACGCCGGCTCGACGGTCACGCCGCCGGTCTCGTCGACCACCATCACCTCCGCGATACCCCGCCGCAGCGCATACTTGCGACTGGCGTGCACCGACCGGCCGCGGACGTCGATCTCGACCCGCCGCCCCTCCGCGCGGAGCCGCTCGCTCACCCGGATCGCGGCGGCGCTGGCGGCGCTGCTGCTGGGGACCACCAGAACCTCGGGAGCAGGGGGCTCGGCGGTGATCCCGGCCACCTCGACGACCCGTTCCAGGCCGTACGAGAAGCCGCAGGCCGGGAGCGGTTGGCGCGTCCCGAGCATCTGCGCCAGGTCGTCGTAGCGCCCGCCGCCGCAGAGCTGGAGCCCCGGGCGATCCGGCGCATAGATCTCGAACAGCATGCCGGTGTAGTAGTGGAGCCCCCGGCCGAGGCCGAGGCTCAGCTCAATGGTATCGACGGCGTGCCCGTAGGCGGCGAGCAGGTCGAGGACTTCTTCCAGACGTGCGATCGGCTCGTCGTGCAGCCCGTGCCGCCGGGTGAGGGCGCGCACCGCAGGGAGGACTTCGCCCGGCGGGCCTTGAATCGCGGCCAGCTCGCGCACGAAGTCGAAGGCTCGGCGCACGTCGGCGGCGTCGCTCTGCCGGTTCATCTTGGCGATCAACCCGGCGACGATCTCCTCCGGCGTGCGGGTGCCGCCCTGCACCTGGACACCGACCTCCCGGAGCACCGCCAGGATCCAACCCTCGAGCCGGTCCGGCGGGATGTCGTGCAGGGTGTCGCTCATCTCGGTGAAGATGCTGGCGAGGGGGTCGCCCGCCACCAGGCCCGCCAGCGCAGCCTCCAAATCGACCTCCTGGCCCTTGCGCAGCCGCTCCATGCTCCAGACGAGCCAGTCGCGGGCACGCTGCCGCAGCGGCAGGCGGTTGAGGAAGTCGAGCACGATGCCGATGTGTCCCAGGACCAGGCGGCCCTCGACTCCGGCGGCCCGGAGCCCTTCCAGCGCCAGGTGAATGACCTCGGCGTCGGCGACGGGCCCCTCCGCGCCCAGCAGCTCGCAGCCCACCTCGGTGAACTGGCGGGTTCGTCCCGCCTGCGGCTTTTCGTAGCGGAAGACCGGCCCGGCGTAGCTGAGGCGAAGCGGCAACGGCTCCCCCTGCATGCTGTCGGCGTACATGCGGAGCACGGAGGCGGTGTGCTCCGGGCGCAGAGCGATCTCCCGGTCGCGGTAGTGGAACGCATACATCTGCGCGACCCGCTCGCCGCCGGACTTCCGGAGGAAAAGCTCGGTCGGCTCAACGACCGGCGTCTCGATCGGGCGGTAGCCGTGGCGGTCGAACGTCTCGAGGATGCGTTCCAGCGCCACGCGACGGGCCTGGTACCGGCTGGGATCGACGTCGACCATACCGCGCAGGCGCTCGATCGCGGCGCGGCTGGCGCGGGGAGAGGGTCGTTGGTCGTTCAATGGCTGCTGCCTCACTCGCTCGGCGCGGCAGCGCGGCCGGGCGCGACATTCCGGCCGCGGGAAGCCGCGGGAATTCCGCTGGTCGAGTCTATCACACAGGCCTGGGCCGGTCGGACGGGGCGCTCCCTGTCCAGGAGAGCGGCGTTCCTTCGTCCCGAATGGGCGAATCTCGGAATGAGGGATGCGGTGGCTGCGGAGCGCAGAACGATTGTGACGTGAGTGTTGTACTGCGCGGGATCAATCGATGCGCTTGCGATGCAGCGTCATATACCGTCCCATTGAGGCTCGATTGCCGCGAGAGGAGTTGCCATGACAGCGCAGCATCGAGATGAACCCGGAGAGGAACGTGGCGCGTACGTCCCAGGTGCATCGGACGCGCTCGGGTCGGGTCAGCAACGGCTGCTGCGTCGCAGCCGGACCGACCGCGTTGTCGCCGGGGTCTGTGGCGGCCTGGGCCACTACCTCGGGATCGATCCCATCTTGCTCCGCCTTGCCTTTGTGGCGCTGGTGTTCGCCGGCGGCGCCGGCATCCTGCTGTACTTCGTGTCGTGGATCGTGATCCCGGAGGCGGATGCCGATGAACCGCTAAGGGCGGCGCCGTCCGCGAACGCCGACACGGCGCGCCTGATCGTGGGCGGCGTCCTGGTCGCGCTCGGCGCCATCATCCTGTTCGAGCGGATTCTTCCCTGGTTCGACTCAACGGTGGTCTGGGCGCTCGTGCTGATCGCTATCGGCGCAGCGGTGATCTTCCGGGGGATGCAGCGATGACGGTCGAAATGCGCGAGCGCCGCTACGGGGGCGGCGGCCCCTCCGCGGCTCAGATTGCCCTCGGATTGCTCCTCGTAGTGGCCGGCCTGGTCTGGTTGCTCCGGTCGATCGGTGTGTTCGACCTCGGCTGGGATCTGCTGCTGCCCTCGGCGCTGATCCTCGTCGGCGCGGCGCTGGTAGTGACGGCCCGCGGCCGGGACCACGGCGGATTGGTCTTCCTCGGCGTCGTTCTGACGCTGGCGCTGGTGCTGACCTCCATCACCCCGATCAGCTTCAGCGGCGGTGTCGGCGACCGCACCGTGACCCCGACGACCGCGGCCGACCTGAGCAGCGAGTACTCGTTGACGGTCGGGAAGCAGACGATCGACCTGCGCCAGGTGAACTTCGAGGCTGGCGAGACACGCATCGTGGCCAGCGTGGGGATCGGGGAGCTTGTCCTGCGGGTTCCGGACGATGTGGCGGTGCGGGCCGACATCCAGATCGGCGCGGGCAACGCCGACGTCTTTGAGCGACGCTACTCGGGTGCAGATGTCGAGGAAACCTATGTGTCGGATGGGTATGACGCCGCGTCGCGGCGCCTGCTGCTCGATCTGAGCGTCGGTGTCGGGAACATCGAGGTGAGCCGATGATGGAGCAGGGTGTGGACCGAGGCGCGGTGATCAGCGGCCTCGTCTTTATCGTGTTGGGCGGGCTGTTCCTGCTCGACCGCCTGGGCACGATCGACTTCCGGGTCGTCTACGTCTGGCCGATCCTGCTGATCGGCCTGGGGCTGGCGGTGCTGTTTGGCGGCAGGTCCGAGCGGTAGGGACGGGCACGACACCCTCGCTCCTGGGGTATTGAGGGGGCCGGAGCCGGGATCCCGGCTCCGGCCGGTAAGCCTGCGTCGCTAACCCCGGAGGGTGCCGGACACCTGGCGCGCGAGCTGGCGCTCGATGCGGCCGCGGATGCGCTGGATCTCGTTCTCCGAGAGCTCCCGGTCCGGGGCCGACAGAGTCACCCGGTAGGCGAGGCTCTTCTTGCCCGCATCGATCGCCGGGCCGCGGTAGATGTCGAACAGGCGCACGGATGTCGCCAACGGGCCGGCGCCGGCACGGAGCGCCGCTTCCACCGCGTCGGCTGGGACGGCCTCATCGACTACCACCGCGAAGTCCTGCTCCACCGGCTGATAGCGCGACACGGGGCGCAGCTCCACGTCGCTCAGGCCGGTGTCGAAGAGCGCCTTCAAGTCGATCTCCGCCACCGCGACGCGCTGTCCCGCCGGGATGCCGAACTGCTCCGCCACCACCGGATGGACCTCGCCCATGATGCCGACCGGCTGGCGTTTGACCGTGATCTCGGCCGCGCGGCCGGGGTGCAGGCTGGGGTGCGTGATCGGCCGCACGACGATGTCGACCGCGCCAAGGCGGGGGAGGAGCGCATCGACGACGCCCTTGACGTCGAAGTAGTCCACCGGCCGGGCCCGATGGTAGAGGTCCGCCGCGTGGCGCTCCCCGGCGAAGCCGAGGCAGAGGGTGGGGCGCTCGTCGGGCAACTCGTCGACCCCGCGCGGCAGATAGACCCGCCCGGTTTCGAAGACGGCGACGCCGGGCGAGTGCTTCAGGTTCTCGGCCACGTTCTTGAGCCAGGCCGGCAACAGCGTCGGCCGCATCATGGTCCACTCGGAGCGCAGCGGGTTGCGCGCCGTTACCAGATCGAGCTCCGGCCGCGCGAAGAAGCCGTAGCGGTCAGGCGCGGCCTCGGCACCCGGGGCGAGTGCCCGCAAGTCGTCGTCGCTCACCATCGGGTAGGTGATGATCTCGGTCATGCCGGCAGCGACCAGCAGATCCTGCGTGTCGGCGATCAGTCGCCGCATCGGGTCGCGCGTGACGTGCGGCGTCTGGCCCCAGGGGAGGGTCTCCGGCAGCGACTCGTAGCCGACGATGCGTGCGACCTCCTCAACCACATCGGCTGGGATGTTGATGTCGCTCCGGTAGGTCGGCACCTGCACGACGACGGAGCGGACGCCATCGACGTCGCGGATCTCCGGCTGGAGCTCCAACCGGCTCAGCACGTCGAGGACCACCTCGTCGGGGTAGTCGATCCCCAGCAGGCGCGGGATCTCGGCGCGCGGCATGACGACGGTCTTCGGGTAGCGTGGCTCGGCGTAAGCGTCGGCCAGAACGGTGACGCGGGCCTCGGGGTTGAGCTGGAGGATGAGCGCCACCGCGCGCTGGGTGGCGGTCCAGACCAGATTCGGGTCCAGGCCGCGCTCGAAGCGGGACGAGGCCTCTGTCCGCAGCCGCTGGGCCCGCGCGGTGTGCCGGATGTTGAGCATGTTGAAGTTGGCCGCCTCCAGCAGGATGGTCGTGGTGTCATCGCGGATCTCGGAGTCGAGGCCGCCCATCACCCCGGCGATGGCCACGGCCCGGTCGGCGTCGGCGATCACCAGCATGTCGGGCGTCAACTCGCGATCGACGTGGTCGAGCGTCTCAATCCGCTCGCCCGGGCGCGCCCGGCGCACGACGATGCGGCCCTCGTGGAGGAAACGCCGGTCGAAAGCGTGGAGCGGCTGACCCCACTCCAGCATGACGTAGTTGGTGATGTCGACGATGTTCGAGATCGGGCGGACGCCCGCGGATGCCAGTCGTCGCTGCAGCCACTCGGGCGACGGCTCGACCCGGACGTTCTCGATCACGACACCGACGTAGCGCGGGCAAAGGTCCGGCGCCTCCACCGTGACCAGGCCTGGGTCGCGCGGCACGGCCTCAAGATCTGCCAGCTCCGGCAGGAGCACCGGGGCGTCGATCAACGCTCCCAACTCCCGAGCGATCCCGACCATGGAGAAGGCGTGCACCAGGTTCGGCGTGATTTCGAACTCAATGACCGACTCGCCCAGGTAGTCCCGGAGTGGTACGCCGACCGGGGCGTCGGGATCGAGAACCAGGATGCCCTCGTGCTCGTCCGAGAGTCCCAGCTCCTTCTCCGAGCAGACCATGCCCTCGGAGCGGACGCCGCGGATGGTGCTCGGCTTGAGCGTGATCATCCGGAACTCGTCGGAGTAGCCGTCGATCAGGCGGGCGCCGGTCAGCGCCAGGGGAACCTTCTGACCCTCGCGGATGTTGGGTGCGCCGGTGACGACCGTCAGGTGGTGCTCGCCGGCATTGACCGTCGCCAGCACCAGGCGGTCGGCATTCGGGTGCGGCTCCACCCGCTCCACGACGCCGACGTAGACGCGGTCCCAGGTGGCGCCGATTTCGCTGATCCCCTCGGCTTCGAGGCCGGCCATGGTGAGGCGCTGCGCGATCTCAGCCGGCGGCAAGTCGTTCGGCACCAACTCCTTCAGCCAACGGACGGGAACCTTCATGCGCTCATCACCCCCCTCTCGACCCGTACCTCACGCCGCCGCGCGGTTGAACTGCGCCAGGAAGCGAACGTCGCCCTGGTAGAAGGCGCGGATGTCCTGCACCCCGTACTTGAGCATGACCAGCCGTTCGACGCCCATGCCGAAGGCGAAGCCGGTGTAGCGGTCCGGGTCGTAGCCGACGTTGATGAGCAGGTTCGGGTGGACCATCCCGGCGCCCAGGATCTCGATCCAACCGGTGCCCTTGCACACCCGGCAGCCCACGCCCTTGCACACCATGCAGTCGATGGCGAAGTCGACGCCAGGCTCGACGAAGGGGAAGTAGTCGCAGCGGAAGCGGACCTTGCGCTCGCGCCCGAAGATCTGGCGGGCGAACTCGGCCAGGACGCCCTTCAGGTCGCTCATGGTGATGCGCTCGTCGACGGCCAGCCCCTCGATCTGGTGGAAGTGCCATTCGTGGGTGGCGTCGAGTGCCTCGTACCGGTAGCAGCGGCCGGGGACGACGACGCGCACCGGAGGCGTGCTTTGCTCCATGGTCCGGATCTGCATCGGCGAGGTGTGGGGGCGCAGCACGATCTCGCGCGAGGCGCTCTGGATGAAGATCGTGTCCCACACGTCGCGCGCTGGGTGTTCCTTCGGGATGTTGAGCGCGTCGAACGCGTAGTAGGCGTCCTCGACCTCTGGTCCCTCGACCGTCTGGAATCCGAGGTGAGCGAAGATGTCGGTTACCTCGCGAATCATCTGGGTCACCGGGTGCAGCGTGCCGATGTCCGGCGCGCGGCCGGGCAGGGTGACGTCGACCGCCTCGGCCTCCAGGCGCTGGGTGAGCTCGGCGCGACGCACCTCTTCTTGCCGCCGGTCGAAGGACTCCTGCAGCGCGGTCTTCAGGGCGTTGACCGCCTGACCGAAGGCCGGGCGCTCCTCGGGCGGCAGCGCGCCGAGGCGGCGCGTGAGCGAGGTCACCTCGCCCTTGCGGCCGAGGTACTGCGCGTACCAGGCCGCCAGCGCCTGGCTGTCGCTCGCGGCGGTCAGATCCTGTTCCGCTCGCTGACGAATCTGTTCCAGCTCGTCGTTCACCGCTCAACCTCCCCCCGTGGCTGCCTGCGGCAAGAAAAAAACCCCGTCGCCCAGGGGCGAGGGGTCTCCACGCGGTACCACCCTGTTTCACCGGCAGCGCCGGCGATCTCAGTGGCGCGCCGCTCGCGGCGGCAGCACCTGCTCCGATAATGGGGAGCGACCAGAGGCGACTACTGGGTGGACGCGTGGGCCCACCGTTCACCGCTCGGCTCCGGAGCGAACTTCCCCGCGCTTCTCCCGAGGGAAGCTTTCAGTCTACGGCTTCCCCTCCCTGCCGGCTTCGACGCGGGTACTCCTCTCCATCGTCGCCGTTCCCGAGATCGATTGTCGTGCTCAGTATAGCATGGAGTTTGGCGAACTAATCTCGTCTACCTGCCACCCGCTCCCGCGCTGCTGCCATCCTGAGCGCAGCGAAGGATCTCGCGTCGGATCGGCCACGCCGCGGAGAGATCCTTCGCTGCGCCGGGGGCGGCTGGCCGCCGGCCCCGGCTCCGCTCAGGATGACAGCGATCAGGCGACGGGGTCGGCTCCGGTGGAGCACGCTCATTCGTCACACTCCATGCAATCACCGCTGGGTGGCGCTAAGGCCCGGCGCTTGCGGCGGCGACGGGATACGGGTGGGCCTGGCCTATAATGCCCTCCGGCTGTTGGCTGGAGCGTGGCACACAGGAGAGAAGGAGAATTCCGCATGGCAAGCACGACGATCGAGGCGGTGCACGCGCGCGAGATCCTTGACTCGCGCGGGAACCCGACGGTCGAGGTGGACGTGCGCCTGGCCGGCGGTGCGTGGGGCCGGGCCGCAGTGCCCTCGGGTGCATCGACCGGGGCGTACGAGGCGGTGGAGCTGCGCGATAAGGACCAGCGCTACGGCGGCAAGGGCGTCCGCACTGCGGTTGACAACGTGAATGGACCGATCGCCGGGGTGCTGCTCGGGATGGACGCTCGGGATCAGCGGGCGATCGACCTGGCGATGATCGAGCTGGACGGGACGCCGAACAAGTCGCGCCTCGGTGCCAATGCGATCCTGGGTGTGTCGCTGGCGACGGCGCGGGCCGCCGCCGCGGCGGCCGGGCTGCCCCTCTACCAGTACCTCGGCGGGCCGTCGGCGCACGTGCTGCCGGTGCCCATGATGAACATCCTCAACGGCGGCAAGCACGCCGAGGGCTCCACCGTGGATATGCAGGAGTTCATGGTCATGCCGGTCGGTGCCCCCAGCTTCCGCGAGGGGCTCCGCTGGGGCGCGGAGATCTTCCACACGCTCAAGAAGGTGCTCGCCAGCGCCGGGTACGCCACCGGCGTGGGTGACGAAGGAGGGTACGCGCCGAGTCTGAAGAGCAATCAGGAGGCGCTGGCGTATATCACCCAGGCGATCGAGCAGGCCGGGTATCGCCCGGGCGAGGATGTCTTGCTCGCGCTCGACCCGGCGTCGACCGAGCTGTACCAGGACGGTCGCTACGTCCTGCGCGGCGAGGGGCGGACCCTCACCACCGCCGAGATGGTGGATTTTTGGGCGGAGTGGGTCGATCGCTACCCGATCATCTCGATCGAGGACGGCCTGTCCGAGGACGACTGGGACGGCTGGGCCGAGCTGACCCGGCGCCTGGGTGACCGCGTGCAGCTTGTCGGGGATGACCTCTTCGTGACCAACACGCAGCGCCTGGCCCGGGGCATCGAGCTGGGCGTCGGGAACTCGATCCTCGTCAAGGTGAACCAGATCGGCACCCTCTCGGAGACGTTCGACGCGATCGCGATGGCGCACCGGGCGGGCTACACGGCCGTCATCTCGCACCGCAGCGGCGAGACGGCCGACTCCTTCGTCGCGGACCTGGCGGTGGCGACGAACGCTGGTCAGATCAAGACCGGCGCGCCGTCGCGCATGGACCGGGTGGAGAAGTACAACCAACTGCTGCGGATCGAGGAAGAGCTCGGCACGCAGGCCGAGTATGCCGGGCGTCGTGCCTTCGCGGGGTTGAAGGGACGGAGCCTGTAGCCCTCGGCGCACGCGAAAACACAAACCCGCCCGGATCACCCGGGCGGGTTTTTTCGCCTGCTGGGTCGATCGCTAGTTGACGCTGCTGGCGAGCGCCTTCGGCGTGCGGACCTCGATCTTGCGCGCCCGGGCCTGCTCCGCCTTGGGCATCGTCAGGGTCAAGATGCCGTCGTGGTACGACGCCTCAGCGCGCTCGCTGTCCACCGGCACCGGCAGGGTCATGGTGTGGGAGAACTCGCCACTGCCGATCTCCCGGCGGTACCAGGTCCAACCCTTGGCCTCGTCCTCGTCGACCTCAGCGCCGAAGCGACCCTTGATGCGCACCGTGTTCTGCTCGATTTGCACGTCCAGCGACCCGGGCTGCGCACCCGGCACCAGCGCCCTGAGCACAAGCGCGTCGCCGTTGTCGTACAGATCCACCGCCGGGCGGATCGTCGTCACCGACGTCAGCCCGTTCCGGTTCATCATGGTGCTGGTCACTTCGTCGAGCAGGCGATCAACCTCGTTGAACAGTCGAGCGACCTCGATCATCGGGCTCCAGCGCACCATCATGTGCACCTCACCTCCTGATCCATACTGTTCAACCTGCCGTTTGCTCTGCGGCCGGCCATCGGCCGCTATCCACCTCAGTTAATACAACATGACTCGTTCTGTGTCAAGGTATCGGATCACAATGAATCATGAGAAGTGCGTTAAGGCGCAGTACAGCGGGGCCGGTACCCGTCACAGCCAACGCGGGTAGGCGCTCTGGTACGACATCCTGAGCGGTGCATGTGATTCTAAGCGGTGCGTGTCATCCTGAGCGCAGCGAAGGATCTCTGGCGAGTGCAGCCACCCCACTGCGAGATCCTTCGCTGCGCTCAGGATGAGACACGGGCTGTTCAGGAGGGCACGACAACCGGCAATTAGCCGCATCCGCCAAGAACGAGCGCGGGCGTCAGTGACGACGCCCGCGCTTCTCGACCGCCGGATACCAGGGGCGACGCGCGTCGCCCCTGGTGCTGACATGACTAGCTGACGGCCCGGTCGGTGATCTCCAGCACCTCGTCGAGGATGGCGAGGCCGCGCCGGGCCTCGTCCGGGGTGATGATCAGCGGCGGAGCGATCATGATGACGTTCCAGTGGATCATCAGCGAGAGCCCGCGGTTCATCGCCGCGCGGCCCAACTCTCCGACCGGCCCCATTTCTGCCCCCGAGGCGTTGAACGGGACGAGCATCTCCCGCGTCTCACGGTTCTTGACCAGTTCGATGCCCCAGAAGCAGCCGCGCCCGCGCACGTGGCCGATCGAGGGATGCTTCTCCATGAGCTCACGCAGGCCGGGGCCGAGGACCTCGTCGCCGATCATCTTGGCGTTCTCGACGACGCCCTCCTCCTTCATCGCCGTGACCGCCGCCAGCCCCGCGGCGCAGGCCAGCGGATGGCCGGAGTAGGTCAGGCCGCCGTAGAAGACCCGGTCCTGGAAGGCATCGGCGATCTTGCGCGAGATCACGACGGCGCCGAGCGGAACCATGCCGCTGGTGATGCCCTTGGCGCAGGTCATCAGGTCCGGGGTGACGCCGAAGCCCTCGCAGCCGAACCAGTAGCCGGTGCGCCCGAAGCCGGTCATGACCTCGTCCAGGATCATCACGATCCCGTGCTTGTCACAGATTTCCCGGACGCCCTGGAGATAGCCGTCGGGTGGCACCAGGATGCCGTTGGTGCCCACGATCGTCTCCAGGATGATCCCGGCGATGGTGTGCGGCCCTTCGTACTGGATGATCTCCTCCAGGTGGGCCAGCGCCCGCTCGCACTCCTCTTGCTCGTCCTTGGCGAAGAAGGAGGAGCGATACGCGTAGGGGCCGCAGAAGTGGACGACGCCGCTAATGGCCGGTTCCGAGGCCCAGCGGCGCGGGTCACCGGTGATCGTGATCGCGCCGTGCGTGGCGCCGTGATAGGAGCGGTACGCCGCCAGGATCTTATGCCGGCCGGTGTACATCCGCGCCAGGCGGATGGCGTTCTCGTTCGCCTCGGCGCCGCCGTTAGTGAAGAACACCATCTCGAGGTCGCCTGGGGCCAGCTCGGCGATGGCGTGGGCCAGTTCCGCGGTCGGCTGGGAGGCGAAAGCCGGCTGGATGACGCAGAGGCGCTCAGCCTGCTCCTTGATCGCGGCGACGACCTTCGGGTGCTGGTGGCCGAGGTTGGTGTAGACCAACTGGGACGCGAAGTCGAGGTAGCGCTTGCCCTCGAAGTCCCAGAACTCGCAGCCTTTTCCGCCCGCGATCGGGAGCGGATCGATCTTGCCCTGTGCCGACCAGGAGTGGAACACGTGCGCGCGGTCGTACCGCCGGACGCGCTCCTCGGTCTCCATGTCTACGAAGTCCCGAACCACGGCATCTCCCTTCCGTGATGGACGAACCGGGGGTAGGACGCAGCCTGACCCGCTCAGCCCGGCGTCATCGGCCGATGGCTGCCCTGCCCGCCTGGCCACGGTCCTCCTCGCCCTGTGGCCCCATCATACGCCCTCCGGCAGAAAGGTCCAGTGGGCCGGTGCTGGGGCAGATCGGCGGAGGATCACTCCCCTGGCCGGAGGATGAGCGAGCGGCCGGTCATCTCCTCCGGCTGCGGGATTTCCATCACGTCCAGCACGGTCGGCGCGACGTCGGCCAGCCGCCCGCCCGTGCGCAGGCTCACTGTGCGCAACGGCGAGCCATCCGGGGCCACGAGCACGAACGGCACCGGATTCGTCGTGTGGGCGGTCCAGACTTCCTGCGTGCCGGGAATCAGCATCTCGTCGGCGTTGCCGTGGTCCGCGGTTACCAGCGCGACGCCGCCCCGGGCGAGGGTCGCCTCGACGAGACGCCCGACGCAGGCGTCGACGGTCTCGACGGCCTTGACCGCGGCCTCGAAGCTCCCGGTGTGGCCCACCATGTCGGCGTTGGCGTAGTTGATGATGATGAAGTCGTACTGGTCGCTCGCGATCGCCTCCAGCGTGGCGTCCGTCAGCGGTAGCGCGCTCATCTCGGGTTGCAGGTCGTAGGTCGCGACCTTGGGCGACGGGATGAGCACGCGGTCCTCACCCGGGAAGGGCTCCTCCCGGCCCCCGTTGAAGAAGTAGGTCACGTGGGCGTACTTCTCGGTCTCCGCGGTGTGGTACTGCCGCAGGCCGGCATCGGCGATGACGCGCGCGAGTGGGCGGACCACGTCCTGGGGCGGGAAGGCGATCGGCAGGCCGAAGTCCCGCTCGTACTCAGTCATGGTCACGAAGTAGACGTCCTGGGGGACCTTGTCACGGGCGAATCCGGTGAACTCGGGGTCGGTGATCGCCTCGGTCAACTGGCGGGCGCGGTCGGCCCGGAAGTTGAAGAAGATGACGGCATCGCCGTCGTCCAGCGTGGCGACCGGCCGTCCCTCGTCCATGAGCACCGCCGGCACGATGAACTCGTCGGTCACGCCGGTGTCGTACGAGGCGCGGATGGCCTGCACCGGATCGTAGCGGGGCACGCCGATCCCGGAGACGATGGCCTGGTACGCCTTCTGGGTTCGCTCCCAGCGCTTGTCGCGGTCCATGGCGTAGTAGCGCCCGCTGATGGTGGCGACCCGCCCGGTGCCGATGCGAGCGGCCTCGTCGAGCAGTTGCTGGACGAAACCGGCGCCGGAGTCGGGCGGCGTGTCGCGCCCGTCGGTGAAGACGTGGATGAAGACCTGCTCCAGGCCGTGGCGGTGTGCCAGGTCGAGCAGCGCGTAGAGGTGGCGCTGATGGCTGTGGACGCCGCCGTCACTGACCAGGCCCATGAGGTGGAGCTTGCTGCCGCGCCGGCGGGCGTGCTCGATGGCCCCGAGCAGCGCGGGGTTCTCGTAGAAGCTCCCGTCCTCGATCGCGGCATCGATCCGGGTGATCCACTGGTAGACGACGAAGCCCGCGCCGAGGTTGAGGTGGCCGACCTCGGAGTTGCCCATCTGCCCGTCGGGGAGCCCGACATCGCGTCCCGAGCAGCGGAGTTCGGTCGTCGGGTAGACCGCGGTGAGGCGGTCCATCACCGGGGTCTGCGCGGCTCGCACCGCATTGCCGGGAAAGTCCGGCCCATTCGCCCAGCCGTCCATGATCACCAGCACGACCGGCCGGTACGCCATTCCACCCTCCACTCGCTGACGTGCTCTATCCCACCGGCCCGGCGGTCGGGCCGGTCTCGCGCGACCGGACTCGTGCCCGGGCGCGTGCCTGCTTCCGCCGGATGCGCTCCAGGCGGTGGAGCAGGCTGCTCCTGCCATGATACTCCCCATGCAGGTCGAGGAGCCGGAGCGCCCGCTCGACGACGGCCTCGGCCGCCACGAGATCGCGGGCCTGATGCTCGTAGTACTTGGCCAGCTCCTCGAACGGGTAGAGGTCGAGCGGGCGGCGCCGCGCGGCTCTGTCGCACATCTTGCGCCAGAGCGGCACGGCCTCGGGCGTCCGGTCGAGCCGCTTGAGCCAGCGGCCCAGCTCCATTTCGGCGCGGCGGCGGAGCGTCGGGTCGATCTGGTCGCCGTCCTCCAGTGCGTCGGCCAGGAGATCGATCCCCCGCATGAGTTCGCCCCGGTTGAGCAGCAGCAGCGCGAGCCCCGCACGGTCCGCCGGGTGGTCCAGCACTGACTCCGGCGCGGCCGTGGCGCGGACCAGCAGGTCGGTCAGGCGCACCAGGGTGGCGATATCCTCGTGGTTGTGGGCGAAGACGGGCCGCAGGCGGCGGGCATCGCCGTCGCGGAGGTAGTCGAAGTACATCTGCGGGATCAGCCAGCCCGGCACGTCCTCGGATCGCCGGACGCCGAAGAGGCTCGCCTCCAGGTTGCTGAGCGTGCAGTTGGCCAGCCGGTGGCGCCAGACGCGCCGGGCGGGGTGCAGGATGTCGAGGTGGGCGAAGTCGAAGCGCGGGCGATAGCCGTGGAGGATGAAGCGCCCCTCGATCAACGGCCAGTCGAAGGCGCGCCCGTTGAAGCTCACGAGCAGGCGGAAGGGTGCCAGCGCCTCGTGCAGTGCGTCGAGCAGGGCCGGCTCCTCATTCGGCCCGCGCATGAAGAACTGCCGCACCACCAGCCGGCCGGCCTCAAAGTGGCCGAGCCCGATCAGGAAGACGTGGGTACCGGTCCCGCCGGCCAGCCCCGTCGTCTCGGTGTCGAGGAAGACGATCTCCTCCGGGTGGACGGCCGGCGCGCCGGGCACGAAGAGCGACGGCGCCAGTGGGGTGTGCTCCAGCAGGCGGCGTACGTCATCCTCCTCACGCGCCCGTTCGACGACGAAGACCTCACCGATCCGGCCGGGGAGATAGCTCCCGGGTACGACGGCATCGATCGGCACGCCCGCCGGTCTTGGGCGGGCTGGGCGTGCCGGGCTGGGTTGCAGGGCGGCGAGACGCTCACGCAGGCTCCGCACGAGTCCCCTCCCTCGCTGGGCCGGCTCGTCCCCGGCATTGTACGTACCAGGAGGGCGTCTGTCAGGTCTGCACTGTTTGACACCCGTTCTTGACCCAGCCTAGAATGCGGGGCTGGTTGGGGGACGGCTGGTGACGAAGTAGAGGAGTGGAAGCAGCCGATGGCATATCAGGTCACGTTTATTCCGGGGGACGGCATCGGGCCGGAAGTGTCGTCGGCCGCGCGCCGCGTCCTCGAGGCTACTGGCGTGCCGTTCGAGTGGGACGTCCAGGAAGCAGGGATGACCGCCCTGGAGAAGTACGGGGACGTCCTGCCCGACTCGGTGATCGAGTCGATCCGGCGCAACGGTCTCGCACTGAAGGGCCCGCTCACGACCCCGGTCGGCGGCGGCTTCCGCAGCGTCAACGTGGCGCTCCGGCAGATGCTCGACCTCTACGTGAACCTGCGCCCCGCACGTACCTACAAGGGCGTGCAGAGCCCATACGAGGATGTCGACCTGGTCGTGGTCCGCGAGAACATGGAGGACCTCTACGCCGGGGTCGAGTTCGACACCGGGACGCCCGAGGCTAAGGAGGTCATCGCTGCGATCAACCAGTGCAGCGAGAAGAAAGTGGCCGAGAACGCGGCGATCTCCATCAAGGCGATCACCCCGGAGAACTCCGAGCGGATCGTGCGCTTCGCCTTCGACTACGCGGTCAAGAACGGCCGGCGGCTGGTCACGGCCGTGCACAAGGCCAACATCATGAAGTTCACCGACGGCCTCTTCCTGCGGGTGGCGCAGGAGGTGGCCAAGGACTACCCCAGCATCGAGTTCAACGACCGCATCGTCGACAACATGTGCATGCAGCTCGTGCAGAAGCCGGAGCTGTATGACGTGCTGGTTATGCCGAACCTGTACGGTGACATCCTGAGCGACCTGACCGCCGGGATGATCGGCGGGTTGGGCGTCGCGCCGAGCGCGAACATCGGCGATAAGGCCGCGGTGTTCGAGGCGATCCACGGCAGCGCCCCGTCGTACGCCGGGCAGAACGTCGCCAACCCCGTCGCCATGCTGCTCAGCGGTGTCATGCTGCTCCGCCACATCGGCGAGATCGAGGCGGCGGAAGCGGTCGACCGGGCGGTGGCGACCGTCATCGCCGAGGGCAAGCATGTGACCTACGACCTGCGCCCCGACCGCGACCGCACCAAGGCGGCCAGCACCACCGAGATGACCGACGCGATCATTGCTGAGCTGAACCGGTAGCGCGGCGATTCCCGTAGCCGAGAAAGAAGAGACGAGGGCACGGCCAGCCGTGCCCTCGTTGTGCCTTCTCCGCGACGGTGCGTGCAGGTCACTGATGCATCTGATACGCTTTGCCCGACGTCTATGATCAACCCAGGATGCGAACTATCGCGTGACGGGAATGAATGCATTCCCGCCAACCGGTTAAGATCCTCAGTGGTCGAGCACCGCGGAAAGGGGAGGAGGGGATCGGTGGTCACGGTTCGGTACTGCGCGGCCTGTGGCGCGCCGCGCCGCGCGGCCGAAGACCGTTTCTGCTACGCGTGTGGTGCGGCGTACCCAACAGAGGTGACTGCCGCGAATGGCGGCGCACCTGGGTTCGGTGAGTCCCGCTCGGCGGCGTCGGCGGTTCCTGACACGATACGCATCGGATCGGTCGCTGCGCCACCTCGACCCGCTGCCTGGAGCGTGCCGCACACCGGAGGCGTGTTGGTCGCTGCCCCGCCCGAGTCCCAGCGCCAGCGCCCGCTCTGGGCGGTGGCGACCCTCAGCGTGTGCACCTTCGGGCTCTACCTGCTCTGGTGGATCGGCGCGAGCTGGGCGGAGATGAAGCGCGAACTCCGCGACGAGGGGATGCACCCGTTCTGGCACGCCGTCTCGATGATCGTCCCGATCTACGGCCAGTTTCGGGTCCATGCCCACTACGCCACCATCAACACGATGCTCGCGGCTGCCGGTGCCAGTCTCCGTCTCCGCCCGGGTGCGATGGTCGTCCTCGTGGTGCTCTTCGGGGTGCTGAATCGAATTGTCCGGGAGGATATCCCTGCCGTCGTCTGGGTGCCGCTCGCGCTCGTCGCAACTGCGTGCGCTGCCGTCATGGTCGTCCACGGGCAGCGCGGCCTGAACGCCTACTTCCAGAGTCTCCCCGACCGGACCGTCACGCCGCGCGTCCATCCAATCGAGTGGATCGTGATCGTCGTCGGCGCGATCTTCTGGATCCTGGTCCTTATCGGGGGCTTCCTGCCTGAGGAACCAGACGCAGGGTTGTATGTCTGAGCGGCCCCCGAGCGGTGGGGCGGTGGAAACGCCTAATCCGTGAGCAACCGCTCGATCGCCTCGATGGGGACGCGCCGGGCTGCTTGGATGCGGCGGCGCTTGGCGAGCATCCGGGGCCAGAGTCCCGGGGCGGCCAGGAGCCCGCGGAGACGCGCCCGCGCGGCCGGCTCGCGGAGGTGGGGCAGGGTACCGAGGAGCAGGCGGGCCTGTTGAGCCGCGATGCGCGCGAGGTTTCGCCGCAGGATCGGGCCGGGCACGTCCTTCACCAGCACCGCCAGCGTGTTGCGCGCGACATAATACGACGCCAGCGGGCCGCCGCCGGTGGCCGAGAGCCGGTGGTAGACGACGGCGTCGGGCGCGAAGATGATCCGGTAGCCGAGCAGGCGCAGCCGCCAGGAGAGATCGACGTCCTCGCAGTACATGAAGAAGTCGGGATCGAGCACGTGGCCGTCGATGGCGGCCACGGCCTCCAGGGTGCTCCGCCGGTAGAGCGCCGCGCCGCCGCAGGCGCTGAAGACCTCCTCCTCATGGTCGTACTGGCCCCGGTCAACCTCCCAGACGCCGCGGCTGTTCGGCACGCCGCGCCGGGAGAAGGTGTCCCCGGCAGAGTGGAGCACGTCGCGCCGGTCGAACAGGCGCAGCTTGCTGGCGACGGCCGCGGCGTCCGGGTGGCGGTCGAGCGCGGCGACCAGAGCCGCGAGCCAGCCCGGCTCCGGCTCGGTGTCGTTGTTGAGGAAGGCGACCAACTCCCCGCGGGTGCTGGCCAGGGCGCGATTGATCGCCACGGCAAGCCCGCTGTTCCTCGGCAGCCGCAGCAACGTCGCCTCCGGCAGGAGGCTGCGGACGAGGCCGGCTGTGTCGTCGGTAGAGGCATCGTCCACGACGACGACGTGGAAGTCGCGGTAGGTCTGGCGGGCGAGAGCCGGCAGGCAGACGGCCAGGAGGTCGCGGCCGTTGTAAGTCGGGATGATGATGTCGACGCGCGGGGTGGTCATGCCGGCTGCAGCACCGCTCGCCGGGCGAGGCAGCGCGCGAGTGCGTCCTGCCACGGCGGGAGGATAATGCCGAGCGTCGCCGCGGCGGTGTTGGCGAGCACACCGTTGGCGGGAGGTCGGGCCGCGCGCTGCCACGCCGAGGCCGGGATCGGCTCGACTTGCGTCTCGATTCCAGCGAGGCGGAAGATCTCGATCGCCCACTCGTACCAGGAGGCGCTGCCCTCGTTCACGAGGTGGTAGGTGCCATAGGCGGGTTGCTCGATCAGGCGGTAGATCGCGGCGGCGAGGTCGCCTGCGTACGTCGGGTTGCCCCGCTGATCGGCGACGACGGTGAGCGAAGGACGCTCGGCGGCGGCCCGCAGCATCGTGTTGACGAAGTTCCGGCCCGTCTCGTCGTAAACCATCGCCGTGCGGACGATGTAGTGGCGCGGGGCCAGCGCACGGACAGCCTCCTCGCCGGCGAGTTTGGAGCGGCCGTAGACGCTGATCGGCCGCGGCTCGGCGAACTCGTGGTAGGGCTCGGCGGCCTCACCGTCGAAGACGTAGTTGGTGGAGAGGTAGACGAGGGCCGCGCCGAACTGCTGCGCGGCTGCGGCGACGTGCTGGGTCCCGGTCGCGTTGATTCGGAAGGCACGCTGCGGATCGCGCTCGCAACCGTCGACGTCGGTCATGGCGCCCGCGTGCACGATCACATCGGGCCGCTCATCTGCTACCAGGCGGATAACTCCCTCGAAGTCGGTCACGTCGCAGCGGTCGGAACCGGGCGCGACAACGATATGTCCTTGAGGTGCCAGCCGCTGCAGGGCGCGTCCCACCTGCCCCGATCCGCCGGTCACGAGGATCCGCAAACCGCTCCTCCTCTCCTCGGCGCCGAGTGTACACCGCGTGGCCGCGCGTCCGGTAGGGCCGGCAGTGTGACCGGCCCGAAGCAGCCGGATCCCGTGGCCACGATTCGGGCGCGGGCGGCGCCGGGCTGTTACCATGTCGGGCAGGGGATGAAACCTGATGGAAGGGGGTCGGGCGTGGCGAGCGAGGTCGAGATCTATGTCCATCCGACGTGAACGAGTTGTCGCAAGGCTCAGGAGTATCTTGAGCAGCGAGGGGTCGAGTATGCGCGGCGCGACTACTTCAAGGAGCGCTTCACGCGTGAGGAGTTGGCCGACGTGCTGCGGCGCGCGGGGCTGACGCCCCGCGAGGCGCTGTCGAAGCGCAGCCGGGCCTACCGGGATCTGGGCCTTGCCGAGCGCGAGGTGTCGGACGACGAGCTGCTGGACCTCATGGTCGCGGAGCCGACGCTCTTGCGGCGTCCGCTGCTGCTGACGCCCGAGGGGAGCGCCCTCGGGTTCGACCGGAAGCGTTTGGACGCGCTGTTCGGGACTGACAAGATGGATTAGCGCCGGCAGTCGAGGACGGCGCGTGTAAAGCGGAGAGATGGAGCGGAGCATGCTGCTCTTCGGGGCGCATATGTCGATCGCGGGTGGAGTCGACAAGGCGATCGACCGTGCCGAGAAGGTCGACTGCGACGCCGTGCAGATCTTCACCAAGAACAACAACCAGTGGAACGCCAAGCCGATCCCGCCGGAGCAGGTGGAACGGTTCCAGCAGCGGCAGGAGGAAGCGGGCATCCGCGCGGTGGTGGCGCACGATTCGTATCTGATCAACCTCGCCTCGCCCGACGATGCGCTGTGGGAAAAGTCGATCGACGCATTCCGCGTGGAGCTGGAGCGCTGCGAGCTCCTGGGTGTGCCCTACCTGGTGACGCACCCCGGGTCGCACACCGGCGCGGGCGAGGAGTTCGGCATCCAGCGCGTGGCCGATGCGCTCAACCGGATCCACGCCGATTTGCCCGGCTACCGGGTGATGACGCTGCTGGAGATCACGGCGGGGCAGGGCTCCGCGCTCGGCTACCGCTTTGAGCAGCTCCGGGCCATCGTCGATCGCGTGGCAGAGCCGGAGCGGGTCGGCTACTGCTTCGACACCTGCCACGCCTTCGCGGCGGGCTATGAGCTGCGCACGCCCGAGGGGTACGCCGAGACGATGGACGCGTTCGATCGCATCCTGGGGCTGGCGAACCTGCGGGCGCTCCACCTGAACGACTCCAAGCGCGACCTCGGCTCCCGCGTTGATCGCCACGACCACATCGGAGCCGGGATGATCGGACTTGCGGGGTTCCACAATGTCGTGAACGACCCGCGGCTGGAGGGCCTGCCGGGGCTGCTGGAAACCCCCAAGAGTGACGATCTGCATGAGGACGCGGAAAACCTGGCGCGGCTGCGGAGCCTGGTCGGTGCGCCGCGTCCGGAGGAGTAGGGCATGACGAACGGCGGGAGCTTCGAGGCGATCGCGGACTTCTGGGACGAGCAGGTCGGCGAGGAGGGCGACGATTTTCACCGGCTGCTGGTTCGGCCGGCGCTGCTGCGGGTGCTGGGCGACGTTTCCGGCCTGGACGTGCTTGACCTGGGATGTGCCAACGGCGCGACCAGCCGCGCGCTGGCCGACCTCGGCGCGCGGGTCACCGGTGTGGATGTCTCCGCGCGCCTGATCGAGTTGGCGCGCCAGCGGGAGGCCGCACGACCGCGTGGGGTGCGCTATCTGGTCGGTGATGCCGCGCATCTGCCGGACCTGGCCGACGCGAGCTTCGATCGCATCACTGCCAGCATGGTCCTGATGGACATCGAGGACGCCGAAGGGACGATCCGGGAAGTGGCCCGCCTCCTCCGCCCCGGTGGGCGCTTCGTCGCGACGCTGTTCCACCCCTGCTTCCAGATCCCGGAAGGGTCAAGCTGGCTGATCGAGCAGGACGTGACCGACGAACAATGGATCTCAGTGCGGGTCTGGCGGTATCGAGAGCCCTTCGCGGCGTCCACCATTGCCAAGAGCGGGCAGCCCGCTCCGACGATGAACTACCATCGCCCGCTCTCCTGGTACGCCCTCCAGTTGACGGCGAATGGACTGCTGATCGATGCGCTCGATGAGGCCTACCCCGACGACGCGTTCGCAGAACGCTTCCCGGATGCCACCGTCCGTCGCCTGTCGGTCATCCCGGCGATCCTCGTGCTCGGGGCGCGGAAGGGGTAGGAGCGACGGCCCTCACCCCGACCCCTCTCCCAACCCTGGGAGAGGGGAGACACTCGCGGCCTTTGTTCCCCCTCTCCCAACTTTGGGAGAGGGGGTTAGGGGGTGAGGGCCGTATCTTCACACCTCGGTGTTGGCGATGTAGCGCCGGGAGAGCATCGCTGCGGTCCAGTCGAGCGTGACGCCGAGCCGGCTGCGCACACCCATGATCTGCGACAGGTGGAACACACGCCAGACGAGCCAGGCCGGCAGGCCGCCGAACGCCACCGGGCCGATGGTGGCCGCCGCATGTCCGCGCCCGAGGGCGATCATCTCGCCCGGCGAGCGGAAGACGAAGGGCTCGAGTGGCTGGCCGGTCAGCAGCCGGGCCAGGTTGCGACCGACGGCGGCCCCTTCCCGCACGGCGACGGAGGCGTTGGCGGGCAGCGGCGCGCCGCTCTTGTGGTCAGGAACGAAGGCGTTGTCGCCGAGCGCGAAGACGTTGGGCGCGCTCGGGATGCGCAGGTACTCATCGACCACGATTCGGCCGTCCCGGCTCTTCTCGACCGGCAGCGACGCTGCGACCGGGTTCGGCCGGATCCCGGCCGTCCAGATGAGCGTCGCGGCGGCGATCTCGTCACCCCCGCGGGTGACCAGAGCACCGTTGCGCACGCCGGCAACGGCAGTCTTGAGCCGGATATCGATGCCCAGGGCCTTGAGGCGCCGCTCGGCGATGGCGCGCATCCGGGGTGTGGTGCCCGGGAGGATCGTATCCATCGCCTCGATCAGAACGATGTGCGGCTCCTCGCCGCGAAGGCTCGGGTAGTAGGGCAGTAGGTTGTTCCGCAGCAGGTCGTCGAGCGATGCGACTAGCTCCACGCCGGTGGCACCGGCGCCGACAACGGCGAAGGTGAGAAGCCAGCGGCGCTCCTCGGGACTCGATGCCACGGCTGCGCGCTCGACGGAGTCGAGGATACGTGCCCGGATCGAGCTGGCGGCGGGGATGGTCTTGAGCCCGAGCGCCGCGCGTTCCACCTCGTGCATCCCGAAGTAGTTCGTCTGGCTGCCGAGGGCGAGGACGAGGTAGTCATAGTGGATTCGGCCGGCGTCGGTCTCCACGACCTGATCGACCAGGTTCACCCCGCGGATCGCGGTGCAGAGGAAATCGGCCGGCACCCCGGCACAGAACGGGCGCAGGGGGTAGGCGATGTGCTGGTCATCCACCGACCCGGTTGCGACCTGGTACAGCAGCGGGGTGAAGAGATGGTAGTTGTGCTGATCAATCAGGAGGATGTCGGCTCCGTCCAGCCCCGCATCCCGCAGCGCGTTCAGGACCGCGATACCGCCGAAGCCCGCCCCGGCGACTACGACGGATGCACGTCGGTCGCCGGTGGCCTGTGCCCGGTGCGGAGCACGGCGGCGGCGCGCCGCGAGCAAAGCTAACGGCACGCCCGTCGCGGCGATGAGCGCCGCACGGTTCCGGGTTCTTGTCTCCATACTGGTGATGCTCCTTGCCGCCTGTGCTCAAGCTTGCCCGGCGGCATGTCTTCGCGCGCAGTATGCCAAGGCGTCGGGCCCGGCCGTTCCGTTCAACCGGGCCCGACAGGCCGCTAGTCTTCGTCCGGTACCCGATTGACGACCATGAGCCGCGGTTCCGTCATGTCTTCTATCGCGTAGCGCAGCCCCTCGCGGCTCAGGCCGGAGTCCTTCACGCCGCCGTACGGCATGTGGTCGATGCGGTAGGTCGGGATGTCGTTGATGATCACGCCGCCGACCTCCAGCACCTCCCAGGCGCGGAGCGCGTGCTCCAGCCGGTTGGTGAACACGCCGGCCTGCAACCCGTATTCGGAGTCGTTGACCGCCGCCAGCGCCTCCTCGAAGTCGTCGAACGGGAAGAGGTTGACCAGCGGTGCGAATGCCTCGCGGGAGCAGACGAAGCTCTTCGGCGGGACATCGACCAGCACCGTCGGCTGGAAGAAGCGCCCCTCGGCCTTCCCGCCGATCAGGACGCGCGCGCCTTCGGAAACGGCCGTGTTGACCCAGTCCTCCGTGCGCGCGGCGGCCTTCTCGTCGATCATCGGGCCGAGTTCGGTCGCCTCGTCCAGCGGGTCGCCGATCTTGATCTCCTTGACCGCCGCCACGAACTTCTCCACGAACTCGTCGAAGCGCGAGCGGTGGACATAGACCCGCTGCACCGAGATGCACACCTGCCCGGCGTAGGCGAACGCTCCAACGCGCACCCGTGAGACCGCCAGCGGCAGGTTCGCGCTCTTGTCGACGACGACGCCCGCGTTGCCACCCAGCTCCAGCACGACCTTCTTCTTACCGGCGCGGGCCTTCATGTCCCAGCCGACGGCCGGCGAGCCGGTGAAGGATAGCATTTTGAAGCGAGGATCGGTAACCAACCGGTCACCGACCGTGCGATCCATCGGCATGATGCTGACCGCGCCCTTGGGGAGCCCCGCCTCATCCACCAGTTCGGCGAAGGTCAGCATGGTCAGCGGGTCGTGCGTCGGCGGCTTGAGGACGATCGTGTTGCCGGAGGCGATCGCCGGCGCCAGCTTGTGCAAGGCGAGGTTGAGCGGGAAGTTGAACGGCGAGATGCCGGCGATCGGGCCGATCGGGAAGCGACGGGTCACACCGAAGCGGCCCTGAGAGCTGGCCATCCAGTCGAGCGGGATCAGCTCGCCGCCGATGCGCTTGGCTTCCTCGACCGCTGTCCGCAGCGTGAAGACGCCGCGGGCGACCTCGGTGCGGGCGTCGCGGATCGGCTTGCCGGCCTCCTGCGCCATTAGGCGGGCGAACTCCTCCTGGCGCGCTTCCAGCCCGTCGGCGAGCCGCTCCAGGATGGCCGCGCGCTCGTAGCTCTGAAGCCGTCGAGTCTCGTCAAAGGCGCGCTCGGCGGCGGTGATGGCGTCTTCCAGGTCCTGGTCGGTGGCGAAGGATGTGGTGCCGACCACTTCGCCGTTGTACGGATTGATCACGTCGAGTGGCTGGTCGGAGGAGCGCCACTCACCGGCGCAGTAGAAACGATATTCCTTGGCCATCGCTTGCCCTCCCATCGCGCAGGTAGCCGGGATGCGTGTGCGGTCACAGCCGCCCCCGGCGCACCTCATGCCTGCGATGATATGCCCCGGCCTAGCACGGGTCAACGCGCCGACGCGGGCCGGCGTTCCCGTCCCCTGACCCGGCTCCCCAATCCGTGTGCTGGCCCGGGGACCGTGTCCATCGTTCGGTGTGTGTCCGGGGATCATGGAATTTGACGAAAAATGTGAGTGTACGCAGTCAGCGTGTGCCCGGGGATAAAGCCAACGGGCTGACAAGAAAAGCCGGCTGACGCCGGCTGTGGAGTGCGGCGGCCCGAACCGCCGCTGTGGTATCGCGCGGCTGCGGCCGCGCGCCGGGGTTGGTTCCGCGCCGACGTTGAAATACGAGATGAGTGGTGTGAAGGATCCTGCCGCCGGTCGGGGGCCTCGCGCCACCCACCACACGCACGGGCCACGGCGCGGTGGGATAGACCGTGCAGCCTGACGAACGAAAACCGCCAGCCACGACGTGGCCGGCGGTGACGTTGCGTTGCGTGATGTTCGGAATGGGCGGTTACTGTGCGTCCTGCGCGTCCGCGTCCCACCAGCCGAGATTCTGGGCGCCGATGGCGGCCAGCTCGGTTTTGGTGTAGATCAGCCCGTCGCGCTGCAGGGTGGCCAGCTCGTACTCGCCGCTCATGGTGATCGCGTCGACCGGGCAGACCTGCGCGCACATCCCGCAGAAGAGGCACCGGCCGGAACGCAGGATGAACTCGGCCAGCTCGCGGTCCCCCTCTTCGGACGGGACGACGGTCATTTCAAGGCAACTCGTCGGACAGATCCGGGCACACAGGCCGCAGGCGACGCACAGCGGCTCGCCCGTCTCCGGGTCGGCGCGGAGGGACGGCAGCCCGCGGAAGCGCGGGGCCATCTGCCGCTTCTCCTCGGGGTACTGAATGGTCACGTTCGGCGTGAAGAGTCGCCGGAAGGTGACCCAAAAACCTTTGACTTCGTCGAGCATCGCGATGCCGATCCTCTTCTTGCCCGCTGCCCGCGGTCGCCCCGCGCGCGGCTCGTTGTCGCTTAGTCCGCGACGAAGCGGACCGCCTCGGGCGCCAGCCCGTCGCCGAGCTCCAGGAACACCGACGGCTCCGCGCCAAACGGCTGCACCGGCCACTGGAGCGGGCCGCGCTCCAGCCGCGGCAGCGAAACGCCGCGGTAGATCGGTGTGAGCTGGGCGATCTCCTCGAGCACGAAGGACGGGTGCCGGTAGTTCATGTTGTAGCCGAGCCGCTTGGCGATCTCCTGCAGGAACCACCAGCTCGGCTGGGCGTCGCCCGGCGGGGCGACGGCGTAGCGCAGCCGCTGGATGGTGCGGTCCGCGTTGGTGTAGGAGCCGTCCTTCTCCAGGAACATCGCGCCGGGCAGCACCACATGGGCGAGCTTCGCCAGATCGCTCGGGAAGCTATCCTCGACGACCAGGAACTCCAGCTTCGGCAAGACCGCCAGCAGCCGCTCGTCGATCCCGGGGCTGTACTCGTGGCTCGATGCGGCGATGTACATCGCCTTGATCTTGCCCGCTTCGATCGCGGCGATCATCCCGTCGAGATCCAGGCCCGGCGTGGCCGGGAGCTCGCGCAGCGGCTTGAAGCCGTTCTGCGGCACGGCCGCGTCGTTCCAGCGTAGGAGCCAGGCCGCTTCGAACTTCCGGCGGATCTCCGGGTCGTCGACCGGCTGGTAGCCGGGGAAGTAGCCCGCCTCGCACCCCATGTCGGTCGCGCCCTGGAAGTTGGCCGACCCACGGAAGGCGATCACGCCACCACCGGCGCGTCCGACGTTGCCGGTCAGCAGCGCCAGGTTGTTGAGTGCCACGGCGGCCGGGTGGGCGTCGGCACCGCGGTCGGTGCCGAGCGTCTGGTAGATCGCGCTGGCCGGATAGTCGGCCGGATCGCGGCCGTCAACCTCGCCAACCCCGCCCGTGGCGTACAGGATCGCCGCGCGGCGGAGCGTGGCGATGTCGATGCCGACCTCCGCAGCGACCTGCTCCGGATCGACCTTGGCCAGGCCTTCCCGCCAGGCATCGAACCCGGCACTGGCGTCCTTGGCCGGGTGCGCCAGCCCGGCGTCGAGGATGATGCGCGCCATGGCGTCGATGACCTTTGCCTCGGCACCGCGCGGCGGCTTGATCCAGACCTCGGCGCGGTCGCAGAGCGGGAAGTGGTCGTGGCTGATGACGACGGTCTTCGCGTCCCGGTAGTTCCGCGACCAGTACAGCCAGTAGCTCCCGACCGGGGCGGTTTCGCCGATGTTGGGGCCGACGACCAGCATGCACTGGGTGTCGGTGAATGCCTCCTGCATCGAGTTGGTGCTTGCCGGGCGGCCGAAGGAATCCCGCAGCGCCTGGCTGACCGCGCTCTGCCCCTTGTGGCGCAGGCGGTCGATGTTGTTGGTGCCCATGACCGCACGGGTGAATTGCTGCAGGAGGTAGTTCTCTTCGTTCGTGTTCTCGGGCGAGGCGAGCGCGGCGAACTGGTCGCCCTGGTAGCGGCGGAACGCCTCGGCCACGCGGTCGAGCGCGTCGTCCAGGTCGGCGGTGACGAATTCATCGCCCTGGCGGATGTAGGCGCTCTCCAGCCGGTCCGGGTGCTGGACCTGCGCGTAGCCCCACTTGCCTCGCTCGCAGGTGTAGCCGTGGTTCACGCCGCGGTCCCACAGGTGAGTCACCCGCCGCACGATCCCCCGGCTGTGCTCGACGTTCAGCGTGCAACCGACGTCGCAGAACCCGCAGATCGTCTCCGACGCGTCCAGCTCCCACGGGTGCATGCCGAAGCGCCGGTCGGTCAGCGCCCCGACCGGACAAACGGCGATGCACATACCGCACGAGGTGCAGGTGCCCTCGCGCAGATCGGTGCCGTAGGCGGGGCCGATCTCGGCCTCAAGCCCCCGGTTGAGCACGCCGATCGCCGTCACGCCGATGACCTCGTCGCAGACGCGGGTGCACCGCGCACACATGATGCAGCGGTCCCACTTGTAGTCGATGAGGTCGCTAAGGTGCGTGTACGGCTTGGCGAGCTTCGGGCGACGATACGGGTTCAGGTGGACGTTGTGCAGGTAGGTGTTGTCCTGGAGGTAGCACTCACCCGACTTGTCGCAGGTGGGGCAGTCGAGTGCGTGGTCGATCAGGTACATCTGGAGGATGAACTGGCGGGATTTCAGCACCTCGGGCGAGTGGGTGCGGACCTCCATGCCCTCGCGGACCTGGGCCGCGCACGACTCGACGAGGCCCCCCCGCCTGCCCAGAATCTCCACGGTGCAGATACGGCAGGAGCCCCAGGGCCGCAGGAGCGGCTGATAACAGAGGTTGGGGACTTCGATCCCTGCCGCCTGACACGCCTGGAGGATCGTCGTGCCCTCCGGGACGGTGACTTCCTGATCGTTGATCTTCAGGGTGACCAGCTTCGCTTCAGACTTCACGACCACGGCGTTGGTCTCGCCTCCTCGCTGCCCAGTCCCCCGAAGTCGCGGCCTCGGACTGGGTCCGGTCGCGCGGTGCCGCCGTTCCGGTCACCGGTCGGGACCGGTGCGGCCGCGTATGCTCTGCGACCGCATTGTCCGGGCCAGCGGCAGCCTGATCTTACCATAGGAACGCGCAAGCTTTCACAATCTCGGCGTTGCAATACAGTCCGCGATCTGGCGTGACTCATCGGTTAGCCCAGCAGTCCGGGTGGATGTGGGACGCGCGTCCCGGCGCCACAGGCTTTCGGCCGTGAGCCAGCCGGTACCTGTGTACCATTGTTCACAAATTGCGCGCTTCGTATTGTCAAGTCATGGTCGTGAATGATCCGGCGTACGCGCCGCGTTCCACCACCGTATTCCGGCCGCTATCGCCGCCCTCACCGGCGGAGGCGGGGCGATTGTCGCCTACGCAGCGGACGCCGGCGGCAGATCCGATCGCCGCCGCGCTCCGGTGGCTGCGTGCGCCTCAGGTCGTGCCCTCCTGGCTGCTGGCTGTCCTCCTGCTGACCATGATCGGTACGACCGGCCTCCTGGTCCATGCCACGAGCCGGGATACAGCTCGCACTCCCGACGTTGCAGCGGAGGCGAGTGAGTCGTCGGCGGTCACGTCGGCCCCCAGCGCGGACGCCTCGGCCGCGGCGGCGGAAGCCGCGGCGTTGAAGGAGCAACTCACCTCGTTGATCGCCGACCTGGAGCAGGCCGAACGGGATAGCAGCATGCTGTTCCACCTGTCGCGAGAGCAGGCGGCGGAGTTGTCGGAGACCCAGGCCGCGCTGCAATCGGCCGAGCAGGCGCGCGCGCACGAGGTGCAAGATCTGGAGGGCCGGATCGCGGCGCTGGAAGAGCAAATCGACACCGTCGAGAGTCTGGCCGCGCGAATGCGTCAACTCGTGGGGCCACCCGACGGCGATGACGCGTCGGGTGGCCCCGCCGTACCGGCCGACTTGCCGAGTGATCCCGGTGAGGCGGCCCGCGCTCGGATTGCGTACGCCCAGCAGCGGGTGCAGGCGTTGCACGCTGTCCTCGACGAGATCAGCACGCGCGCGCAGGCGCGGTTGGCGGCGGTGGAGCAGAGCGGCGTGTTGAGCGTGGGGCTTTCCCCATCCGTGGCCGCGTTCTCTCCCGATGTACCGCGCGGCCAGCCCGTGTCCGGCCCGGTTACGTCGGGTTTCGGGGTCCGTAGTAATCCCTTCGCCAGTGGCGATAGCGAGGCTGTTTCCGAGATGCACACCGGAATCGACTTCTCCGTCCCGCAGGGGACGCCAGTCCTCGCGACCGGGCCGGGAGTGGTGCGGATCGCCGGGCCGTCCGGTGCCTATGGCAATCTGGTGGTGATCGACCACGGCAACGGCATCAGCACCTACTACGGGCACAATTCCTCGGTGCTGGTGAGTCCGGGTCAGCGCGTCGAGCGCGGCCAGGTGGTGGCGCTCTCCGGCAACACCGGCCGGTCCACCGGTGCCCACGTCCACTATGAAATCCGGATCAACGGCACCCCGGTCGATCCTAGGCCGTTCCTCGACCTGAGCCCCTGACGAGATCGACCAGGGCCATCGTCAGCGCGGGTTGCGAACCTCCTCCTGGCTCCGGCGAGTTCCGCGCGGATGCGGCGTGGGCGCATCACCGGTGGGTGGCGCCGCGCTCCGGTGCGCCGCCATCCGGGGGGCGTGGAGTTTGACATTGAGGCCGCATTGCCGTGGAATTGGCCGTGTTATAATCGCGCCGGTGTGGTCCCCAGGACCGCAAACAGGGCGGGGTGATCCAGGTGGAATTTGAGACCATCATCGGGTTAGAGGTTCACGCGCAGCTTCTGACCCGGTCCAAGATGTTCTGTGGGTGCTCGGCGGCGTACCAGGCGGCCGAGCCGAATACACACGTCTGTCCGGTGTGTCTCGGACTCCCGGGCGCCCTTCCGGTCATCAACCGCGAAGCGGTGGCCTACACGATCATGGCCGGTCTGTCGCTCGGCTGCTCCATCCCTTCCTACAGCAAGTTCGACCGGAAGAACTACATGTACCCCGACCTGATGAAGGGGTACCAGATCTCGCAGTACGACTTGCCGCTGTGTGTGAACGGCGTCTTCGAGTTCCCGACGGCCAACGGCACGGGCCGGGTCAGCATTCGCCGCGTGCACCTCGAAGAGGACACGGCACGACTGGTGCACCGTGCGAGCAACGGGCGGAGCTACAGCCTAGTCGACGCCAACCGCTCCGGGGTGCCGCTCATCGAGATCGTCACCGAGCCCGACCTCCGCTCGCCGGAGGAAGCCCGGAGCTTTCTGGTCGCGCTCCGTCAGGTGCTCCGCTACCTTGGGGTATCGACCGGGAACATGGAGGAGGGCGCCTTCCGCTGCGACGCCAACATCTCGCAGCGCAGCACCGACGGCACCGTTGTCGGTCCCAAGGTCGAGATCAAGAACATGAACAGCTTCCGGGCGGTCGAGCGCGCGCTGAGCTACGAGATCGAGCGCCAGCGCGCGGCGCTCCGGAACGGCGAGACGCTCGTCCAGGAGACGCGGGGCTGGCTCGATGACCAGGGCATCACCGTGTCCCAGCGGACCAAGGAGTTCGCGGAAGACTACCGCTACTTCCCCGAGCCCGACCTGCCGCCGCTCTACCTGACTGAGGACGATGTCGCCGGGATCCGCGCGCGGATGCCGGAATTGCCGGCGGCGCGGCGGGCGCGCTTCGTCGCGCAGTACGGGCTTTCCGAGAGCGACGCGGCGCTGCTGACGGAGGAGCGGGCGGTCGCTGACTACTTCGAGTCCGTAGTCGACGGGAATCAATCCCTGGCACGGGACGCGGCCAACTGGATCACGGGCGAGATCTTCGCATTGATGCGCGACCGGAACCTGCTCATCGACGAGATCAACGTCAGCCCGCAGCAGTTGCGCCGGTTGATCGCACTGGTCACCGACGGCACGATCACCATGCGGTCGGCCAAAGAGGTGCTCATCGCCATCCACGAGACCGGCCGGGATCCGGACGCCATCGTGGAGGAGCGGGGACTGGCTCAGGTGAGCGATGCCGCGCAGTTGGCCGAGGTCGTCAAGACCGTCCTGGCCGAGAACCCGGCGGCGGTGGGGGACTACCGCAAAGGGAAGAAAGCGGCCATCGGGTTCCTGCTCGGGCAGGTCATGCGCCATATGCGCGGCACTGCCAACCCGGCGGTAGCCAGGCAACTGCTCGAGCAGGCTCTTGAGGATGAGGGATAGGGTTTAGAAAGGCCGGGTTTTCCCGGCCTTTCGTATTGGAAGCCGGTGCGGGATATGCCCGCATAAGTGGACGGGGAAGAACCGCGCAGACCGGACGCACCGGCGGGGCAAACTCCTGGACCCGCCGGCGAGCAGCACCGGGACATAGGACGGATCGGGCCATTGTCATCTTGGGCGCAGCGGAGCGCATGATCCGACGCAAAGCGTGATGGTTCGCAGACGGTCGGGATGACGGTGATCCGGTCTGCCGATGGGTCCGGGTGCAGGTCGCGTGCGGTGCCAGGCTGTGACATAAGGACGGAGGGACGAACGTGCTAGTTGACAGTCCCGCACACGACCAGCCCGCTCCCAGCCTGTTCGACATCGCGGTCGAGCAGTTCAATACGGCCGCGGATGTCATCGGGCTGGATGACGACATGAGGCGCATCCTCAGCGTGTGCAAGCGGGAGCTGGTGGTCAACTTCCCGGTGGAGATGGACGATGGGACCGTCCAGGTGTTCACCGGCTATCGCGTTCAGCACAGCATTGCGCCGGGACCGTCGAAGGGCGGGATTCGGTACCACCCCGATGTCACCCTTGACGAGGTCAAGGCGCTCGCGATGTGGATGACCTGGAAGTGCGCCGTGGTCGGGCTGCCGTACGGCGGTGCCAAGGGCGGCGTGCAGGTCAACCCGAAGGTGCTGTCGCAGAACGAGCTCCAGAACCTGACTCGCCGCTATACCACCGAAATCTCCATGATGCTGGGGCCGCACAGCGACATCCCGGCCCCGGACGTCAACACCAACCCCCAGGTCATGGCCTGGATCCTCGACACCTACAGCATGCACCACGGCGGCGTCGCGGTTCCCGCAGTGGTGACCGGCAAACCGTTGCTGCTCGGTGGTTCGGCCGGGCGGTTTGAGGCGACCGGCCGTGGCTGCGTGTTCGCCATCGAGCAGGCCTGCCGGACCTACGACATCGACCTGCTTTCGTCGCGGGTCGTCGTCCAGGGGTTCGGCAATGCAGGCTCAACCGTCGCCAAGATCCTGCACGGGATGGGATGCCGCGTCGTCGGTGTGAGCGACTCGCACGGCGGGATCTACAATCCGAACGGGCTGGATATCCCCTCGCTGATGGCGTACAAGCGCCAGACCCAGTCCGTGGTCGACTTCCCCGAAGCCGAGAACGTCACGAACGAGGAACTACTGGAGCTGGACTGCGACATCCTGGTTCCGGCCGCGCTCGAGGAGCAGATCACCGAGGAGAACGCGCCGCGCATCCAGGCCCGCCTGATCGCCGAGGCGGCGAACGGCCCGACAACGCCTGACGCAGACCGGATCCTCCACGACCGCGGCATCATCGTGCTGCCCGACATCTACGCAAACGCGGGCGGAGTGACGGTGTCCTACTTCGAATGGGTCCAGGCACTGCAATCGTTCCTCTGGACGGAGGACGAGGTCAACAACCGCCTGCGGCGGATCATGACCGAGTCGTTCATGGCGATCCATGAGGCGTCCGAACAGTACCACGTGCCACTGCGCACCGCGGCCCTGGTCCGGGCGATCCAGCGCGTCGCCGAGTTCACCCGCGTCCGCGGGATCTACCCCTAGGAATCCCGCAGCCGCGCCGCCCCCGTTCGCCCGGGCGGCGCGGCCGCCTCCCTGGCCGAGCCGATCCCCACCTGGGCGGTCAAGCGCTACCCCGGCACGATGTTCTGGTTGCTGTTGAACACGTTGTCGGGGTCATAGCGCCGCTTGACCTCAACCAGCCGGTCGTAGTTCGCTCCGTAGGCGGCGCGCACGCGATCCTCGCCCTCGTTCCCCAGGAAGTTCACGTAGACCCCGCCGGTGGAGAAAGGCTCCATCGCGGTGAACAGGTCGCGCGTCCACTCGACATGCACCTCGTCTTCCGCCGGTTCGGTCCAAACCCCGTTGATGTTCAGCACGTGCTGCGCATCGCGGTGGGCGAAGGCCGTCGCGGACGCATCCACCCGGCCGACCGCCCCGCCCATTCGGCCGATGATGGTGTAGGAGCGGAGCGACGACGTGCGCCACGCCCGCGCGAGCAGCGTGTCGATCGCATCGTCGCTCAGGCCGCCCAGGTAGTGCGACTTCCAGTAGTAGCGCAATCCCGGCGGTGCCGATGCGTCGAACATCCGCTGGTGGAGCGTGTAGGGCTTCGGCTCGATGATGTCGGCGATGGGTGAGCCGAATGCCTTCAGCGGCCTGAGCACCTCGGCACCCGCGGCGATGTCTCCCGCGTAGCATGCCAGAATGGCGACCACCGGCTGGCGCCAGTGCGCGGCGGGGATCCACGGGACTTCCGGTGCGTACCGGAGCAGCACGATCGTTCCCAAGGCATTCGGTACGCCTTCGATGTAGTCGCGGTAGAAGCGCAACACCTCACCTGCCGCGCTGGCGGGGTAGAGGATCGCGCCGGCGAGGACTGTCGGGCCGAGCGGATGGAGGTCGAAGGTGAACGAGGTCACGACTCCGAAGTTCCCGCCGCCGCCCCGGAGTGCCCAGAAGAGGTCGGGATGTTCCTCCTCGCTGGCGGTGATGAAGGCACCATCGGCGGTGACGACGTCTGCGGCGCGGAGGTTGTCGCAGGTGAGGCCGAAGGCACGCATGAGCCAGCCGATGCCCCCGCCGAGGGTCAGGCCCGAGAGGCCGGTGGTCGACGCGATCCCGCTGGTGACTGCAAGGCCGAACGCCTGTGTCTCGTGGTCGAGATCCCCGTTGAGGATGCCCGGTTGCAGGCGAACCGTACGCGCCACGGGATCCACGCGAATCCCCTTCATGCGTGAGAGATCCAGCACCAGGCCGTCGTCCCGCAGGGCGGTCCCAGCGACGTTGTGGCCGCCAGCGCGCACGGCCAGCGGGATGTCCCGCTCGCGGGCGAAGCGCAGCGTGGCGAGCACATCCGCCACCCCGGTGCAGCGGACGATCGCGGCCGGTCGCTTGTCGATCATGGCGTTCCAGAGAGCGCGCGCCTCATCGTAGCCGGGGGCCGCAGGCAGGAGCACGTCGCCCCGAACGTGCTCCTGGAGCACTGCCCAGGGCGCGCTGGTCGCCGGTGTACTCGGCGGGGACATGTCAGCGCTGGTAGTTGCACGCCTCGTCGTCATGGCACGCTCTCCTTCAATACGAGCAACTGAATTGCGGCTATGGTGGTGATAACAGTAGACTAGAGCGGACACTAGTACGATTTCTGAAGTCCTGCCTGCGGTGGGAGAGAGGTCCAGCGATGACGCGCTACCGCCAGTTCTGCCCGATCGCGAAGGGGGCCGAGATTTTCGCGGAACGCTGGACGCCGCTCATCCTGCGGGAGCTGCTCTGCGGCAGCCACCGGTTCGCTGAGATTCAGCGGGGGATACCGCGCATGTCGCAGAGCCTGCTGGCCACCCGGCTCCGATCGCTGGAGCGGGAGGGGATCATCGAGCGCCGCCCGGCTCGGGATGGTCGCGGCTCGGAGTACCACCTGACCCCGGCCGGGCGCGAACTTGGGACGGTCGTGGAGCTACTGGGAGGTTGGGGCTATCGCTGGGCGCTCGGGCAGTTGCGTGGCGAAGATCTGGATCCTCCGTCGGTGTTGTGGTTCCTGCATCGGTACATCCGCGTCGACCGGCTCCCCGCGAAGACGGTTGTGGTCCGGGTCGACTTGCGCGACGACCCACTGCACGCGTGGTGGCTGATCCTGCGGTCGACGGGAGTCGAGCTGTGCTTCCGCGATGAGGGATTCGCCGTCGACCTGTGGGTGACTGCGGACACCCCGACGCTGGCCAGCATCATCCTCGGCGAGTTGGAGCCACGGGCGGCCATGCGCTCGGGCCGCCTCCAGGTGGACGGGCCAAACCCGCTGGTACGCCAGTTCCCGGACTGGCTCGGCGTCACCCAATTCGCGCGCTATGGCCGGCCAGGCGAGATCGACCACCTCCTCGAACCCGGCATCACCTGGGCGGCCCTGGCGGCGCCCGATGCGGAGCCGGTGGTGTCGGAGTAGCCGGGGAAGCGAGGGTCTGGCTGGTAGGAGCCTCGGTGGGGCTGAAGTACCGGCATGGGCCCCGGGGCTCAAGCCCCGGGCTGACAAGGAAAGCCGGCTAAAGCCGGCTGGAACCATACGAGGCATTGATCTCGGCAATACGGTCGCCAACGTCCAGATACGTGCCCGGGGCTAATGGAGTTTGACGAATTAACCCGGTAAACCCGCCAGCCGCCCCCGGCTCCGCTCAGGATGACACGCGGGGAGCCGGGGGCGGCGGCCAGCCGCACCCGGCGCAGCGAAGGATCTCTCCGGTGCGTGACCGCTCCGACGCGACATCCTTCGCTCCGCCGCCCGCCGCTCCCGCGTCGGCCGGCTCCGCTCAGGATGACAAAGACGAGACGACGGTGACCGGTACATGTACCATGGTAATTCGTCAAACTCCATAAGCCCCGGGCACGCGCCAACCGGCGAACACCTACACATTTCATGTTTCGTCGAACTCGATGACCCCCTTGCACGGGCCGCGCCGCCAGAACGGTCGCTCAAGCCCCCAGACCAAGAGAGGTGTTGTTCCGTACCGCCGCACGGGGCCGGGCACGGACGCCAGTTGGGGCTCGTGAGCCGACACGTCAGTCCACGAGGAGGTGGCGGAGTTCCTCTTCGCGCTCGCGTTTGGTGACGGCGATGATCTCGTCGCCAGCGCGGATGACGGTCTGGCCGGTGGGGATGATGAGGTCGCCGGCGCGGAGGACGGCCGTGACGTTGACCTCCGGCGGGAACTGGATGCGCTCGATCGGTTGATCGACCACCGGTGAGTCGTCGGACACCTTGGCTTCGACGATGGCCAGGTCGGCGTGGCGCAGCGCGAGGAGGTGGACGAACGGTCGCTCCGGGATCTGCTGCTCGATGATGCTGAGGATGACGTTGGTCTGGCTCACGGTCACGTCGATGCCGAGCTTGCGGAACAGCTCCTCGTTCTTGGGGTTGTTGACCCGGGCGATGGCCCGCGCGACGCCGAAGCGCTCCTTGGCCATCTGGCAGATGACGAGGTTGTCTTCGTCATCACCGGTGACGGCGATGACGACGTCGGCGCGCCCTGCTCCAGCGGCCTCCAGGATCGCGGCCTCGGCCCCGTCGCCCTGCATGACGACGGCGCCGAAGCGCTCGGCGTAGATCTGGCACTTGATCGGGTTCTTCTCGATCAGGAAGACCTCGTAGCCCTCGTGCACCAGGGTCTTGGTGAGGTAGTAGCCGACCTTCCCGCCCCCGACGACGATGATGTACATGTGTCGCTCCTGTGCCTGTCTGCGCGCTCGGCGCTAGCCCTGCGGCGACGCCGCGCCCGCCAGGACCTGCTCCTCAATCAGGCTGGCGACGGTCGTCGTCGGGCAGACCACGGTGAGCCCGAGCTCGCGGAAGATCTCCGCGCGCACGGGGTCATAGACCCGCAGCACGACGCGGGGAACGTGGTAGATCTTCTGAGCGATCTGGGCGGCCATGATGTTGGTGTTGTCGTCGTCGGTGACGGCGACGAACACGTCCGCGAGCTCGATGCCGGCCGAGCGCAGTACGTCCTCATCGATGCCGGTGCCGACGATCACGCGCCCTGGAAACTCCTCGGGTAGCTGCCGAAACGCATGTGGCTTGATGTCGACCACCACGACGTCGTGTCCCCGGGTCGTGAAGTCTGATGCGAGGCGCCAGCCGACGCGCCCGCAGCCGACGATGAGGATCCTCATCGTGCCTCCCCAATCTCCCCGGCTATGCGCAGCAGGATGACATCGCACGGGGCATTGTCGAGGACGTAGGGTGCCACGTCCCCCTGAGTCAATTGGCCGTAGCGACGTTGGTTGGTCGTCCCCAGAACGATCGTATCAGCGCCCCGCTCGATGGCCTCGTCCACGATTGCCGCTGCTGCTAACCGGGCCTGGAGCAACGTCGTGGTTACGCTCGCCCAAGGGTGGCCCCCGCGCTCCCGGGCATGGTCCTCAGCCCGCTGCAGCACCTCCTCGCCGATCGCGATCAGCTCTGGGAGGTCGGCATCGAGCGGAAAACGCTGAGGAACTTCCACGACGTACACCAGGATCAGGTGGATGCGGCCGGTTCGGTTCGTTAGAGCCGAGGCCAGGTCGATACTGGGAAAGTCAGCGGGTCCCCCATCAACAGGGACGACCACGGTGCGATCCAGGGTGTGTACCCTCCACAAGACCAGTCAACGCCGCGCCGGCAGAATTCGCGCCGCCGTGGACCGGTAGTATGCCCCACTACACGACGCTACGCAACGCGGTCTACGGCGGTAATGTCGTGTAAACGCATGGCTCATACCCCCGAGGCCAGGCGCATCACCAGCGACTCCGGCAAGCCCGCCTCGCGCATCTGCGCCTGCGTGTCGGCGATGCGGTATTCAGCGCGGTGGAAGGTCACCCGCCGAGCCTCCGGCTCGAAAATGGCGTACGACGCGCGGGGGTCGCCGTCGCGCGGCTGCCCCACCGCGCCCGGGTTGATGATGTAGCGGCCGCTAGAGACATCGAGGACCTCGCCGTCGTCGGGGTGGTGCGGCGCGATGTTCGCCAGGGCCTCATCCTCCCTGATGTAGAGGGGCACATGCGTGTGGCCGACGAAGCACAACTGCGTGTCGAAGGCGGAGAAGTTCAGCGCTGCGATGCGGGCGTTGTAGATGTACTCCCAGATCGGGTGCCGCGGGCTGCCGTGCACGATGGTCCAGTCGCCGTCGATCATGCGATTGGGGAGTGACTCCAGATACTGAAGGTGCTCGGCCTGGAGCTGCATGGTGGTCCAGTAGCTGGCGAAACGCGCGACGGGGTTGAACTCGTCCAGGGAGAGGCGCCCGATGCACGCCCAGTCGTGGTTGCCGATGACGCTGATGTTGGGCGCCAGCACCCGCACCAGTTCCACGCACTCGCGCGGCCGCGGCCCATAGCCGACGATGTCACCCAAGGACCAGATGTCGTCCACTCGCCCGGCGTCACTCAGGACCGTCTCGAGCGCGACGAGGTTGGCGTGGACGTCTGAGATGATCAGGATCCGCATGCGGGTATCCTTGTGCTCCCGCGAACGCTACCGCGCGAAGGCCGTAGGTCGCTCCTCGACGCTCGCCGCACCCCGTTCGAGGTGCACCATCAACACCGCCACGTCGCCGGGCGTCACACCGGCGATACGGCTGGCCTGGCCCAGCGTCGCGGGGCGGAAGCGCGCCAGCTTCTCTTTCGCCTCGTTGCGCAGGCCCGCCAGCGCCGCGTAATCGATCCCATCGGGGATCGGACGCTCCTCCAGGTGGCGTATGCGCTCGACGCGCGCCAGTTCCTTCTCGATGTAGGCCTCATAACGCGCCTCGACCTCGACCCGCTCGGCCAGGCGGGGCGGGAGGGCCAGATGCTCGCCGCCGAGCGCCTCCAGGACGCCCGCCAGCGCCTCGTAATGCACCTCCGGCCGCCGGAGGTAGTCGAGCGCCGTCTGGTTCCGCGCCAGCGGCGGCAACCCGGCTCGCTCCAGCGCCTCCGCGGTGCGTGGATTCATCGACAGGTGATAGGCGGCCAATCGCGCCAGGGTCTCGGTGATGAGGCGGCACTCGGCTTGGACGGCCTCCCAGCGCTCGCGCGAGATCAGGCCGAAGCGATAGGCGATGTCCGACAGGCGGGCCTCGGCGTTGTCGCAGCGCAGGAGCAGGCGGTGCTCGGCACGAGAGGTGAGCATCCGGTACGGCTCGACGAACTCCTGGGTGGTCAGGTCGTCGATCATCACGCCGATGTAGCTCTGATCGCGTCGGAGCACAAGCGGCTCAGCACCCTGGGTGAAGCAGGCGGCGTTCAAGCCGGCCACGATCCCCTGGCCCGCCGCCTCCTCGTAGCCTGAGGTGCCGCAGACCTGCCCGGCGAAGAAGAGGCCGTCGACGCGTCGTGCGGCCAGGGTACGGGTCAATTCGGACGAGTCGATCGCGTCGTACTCGACGGCGTAGCCGTAGCGGGTAATCGTCGCCTCGGCCAGTGCCGGGATCGTCCGCAGGAACGCGAGCTGGACGTCCTGGGGAAGGCTGGTGTTGGCGCCCTGGACGTAGACCTCGGTCGTCCGCCACCCCTCCGGCTCCAGGAAGAGGCCGTGGGACGGCTTATCGCGGAAGCGGACGATCTTGTCCTCGATCGAGGGGCAGTAGCGCGTGCCGACCGCCTGGATGGTGCCGTTGAACATCGGCGCGCGGTCGATGTTGGCCGCGATGATGTCGTGGGTGGCGGGGTTGGTGTGGATCAGGTAGCAGGGCATCTGGACCCGCCAGCCGTCCGTGATGCCGGGGTAGATCGGCAGCGGCGGCAGCTCCAGCCGCTCGATCTGGCCGTTGGCGCCGTCGAAGCTGAACCAGAGTGGACGATCGCTCCCGGTTTGCAGCTCCGTCTTGCTGAAGTCGATGCTGCGCGCGTCGATGCGGGGCGGCGTGCCGGTCTTGAGCCGGCGGAGGCGGATGCCGAGGTCGCTCAGCGAGGCCGAGAGGGCGGTAGCTGCCGGGTCGCCGGCCCGGCCGCCTGTCGCGCGCCACTCGCCCGCGATCATGCGGCCGCGGAGGAAGGTGCCCGCGGTGACGACGACTGCACCGGCCAGGTAGCGGTTCCCGGCGTCGGTGCGGACGGCCTGGACGCGGTGCCGTCCCCCGTTGGTGACCAGCTCGATGTCGGTGACGGCCTCCTGACGCAGGGTGAGCCGCGGCTGGCGCTCCAGCGCCTCCTTCATGGCCATGGGGTAGAGCATCTTGTCCGCCTGCGCCCGTGGCGCCTGGACCGCGGGGCCCTTGCTCGTGTTGAGCATGCGGATCTGGATGGCGGTGCGGTCGATGGCCCGTCCCATCTCGCCCCCGAGGGCATCGACCTCACGCACCAGGTGGCCCTTCGCGGGACCGCCGATGGACGGGTTACACGGCATAAAGCCGATCCGGTCGAGGTTCGGGGTCAGGACCAGGGTCGTGCAGCCCGCCCGCGCCGCGGCGAGCGCGGCTTCGCAGCCCGCGTGGCCGGCTCCGATGACAATGACATCGAACTGTTCAGTGTATCCGCTCATTATGCCAGCGAAGTATAGGGTGCGGCCCGGTCGCTGACAATCGACATTGGTGCTAATTCCGCGGCCGCGCACGCTTCTTGCGGTCGCAGCGGCGGCCGTCACCGTCGCGGCTGCCCGTTGGGGGCACTGGGACTGGCGAAGCGCTCTCCACATGGGAGGCGTGGGCCGGGACCGCAGCGCGGCGGGACGCCCACGGGAGTGGAGGTGCATCAATGAGGCAACGCGAGCCTGATCCACTGGCAATTGGTGCGGTTGTGGCGGTATCCGCTGCGGCTGCTGCAGGGGTGGGGAGCCTGGTCGCCGCCATGCTCCGACGCAGGCGCCCCAAGCCCAAACCGGCGGCCACGATCCCGTCCATGGCCGCGCTCATGGAAGATCCGCGTGTCCGCTCGGTGGCGGAGACGGCGCGGACCGCGCTAGAGCAGGCGAAAGCGACGGTGGAGTCCTCCGATCGGGAGGCGATGCGCCGTGAGCTGGCGCGGCGGGTGGAGCCGCTGGTGGCGGCGGCGCGGACGGACCTGCCGCCGCTGACCAAAGAGGCCACGCAGCGAGCGCTGCGGGCAGCCGAGCGGCTCCGCGAAGAGGGGACGGAGCGACTGCGCACCGACGTGCAGCCAGCCGCACGCACCCTGGCCCAGGAAGCCGTCGCGGAGGCGGAAGAAATCCTGGCCGCGGCGCGGGAGCGGGCCGCCGACTTGAGCGAGTCAGCAGAGGAATACCTGCCGCAGGTCGGGGCGCGGGCCGCGGCGCTCGCCGGGCTGGCCGCCGGGTCGGCCACGGCGGCGGCGCAGCAACTGGGGGCGCGGCTGAGTGGAGCGATCGAGTCGCGCCGCCGGCAGTCGCAGCGAGCGCGCAAGCCGGGAGTACGGCAGCGCAGTGGCGCCGCGGTGCAGCGGGCCGGCGCTAGTGTCGTCTCGGCGACGACCGAGTCCGCGTTGATTCTCTTCTGGGCCGGTGCGCTGAGCGCCGTGGTGTACTTCGGCGTGCTGAACCCGCAGCAGCGGGAGCGCGTGCGCCGGGCGATGACCGGTGTCTACCAGCGCGTGCGGCGGATGGTCGAGGACCGCCGCAGCGGGACGGCGTAGGCTCGCACTACCCGGAAGGCTCATTCTGGGAGTGCGGGCCTCGCTTTCTCACATGGCACTGCGTACGAAACCCCGCCCGTGGCGGTATACGCCACGGGCGGGGTTCTCTGTCCATCCCTGCGGGACGTGTCCAACCCAACTCAGGCAGACACGTGCTGGACGTTGACCGACGACGCTCGTATGCCGGGCGCCCCGTCTCCCGCTCGCCTCAGCCGGCTCGGGGAATGGGCTCGCACTACGGCGTTGGGTCCCCGACGCCCGGCATGGGCCCGGGGCTGATGAACTGTGTCGAATTAATCCGGTGAACGCGACAGCCGTCCGCGCCCCCGCGTTGTCATCCTGAGCGGAGCCGGGGGCGGCGGCCAGCCGCCCTCGGCGCAGCGAAGGATCTCCCCGCTGCGTGGCCGGTCCGACGCGAGATCCTTCGCTCCGCCGCCCGGCGCGGGGCGCCGGCCGGCTCCGCTCAGGATGACAGCCGTGCCGGAACGGGTGGCGGGAAGACGAGAATACTTCGTCAAACTCCATAAGCCGCCGGGCTAGGACGCGAAGCCCACTGATGGGGCTAGGGACTGGGCGTCCGTGGGATGCCGGATCGCCACCGCCTGGGCGTGGCCATCGAAGCCCCTTTAGTGGGCTTACCCCTTGTCAGCCCGGCGGCTTTAGCCCCGGGCATGCGCCAGGGTGCGGGATCCTTAACACCTGGGGCGATCGTGCGCTGCTCCGGCGGGCTTTCCGTTGTCAGAGCCCCTGAGCACATGCCGCTCGGCGGCCTGTACGTGGTCTCGCGCTCGCGAGGAAGCGTTCCTGCCTCGGACCGGTTGCCGCCGGCTCCTCATCGTCGCGAGGAGCCGGCGGCGTTCGGCCGGATTGTCGTACGTGTTAGCTCACGCTCTTGACCGCGTCGGCGAAGACGTCCAGGAACTCCTCCGCCTGCTGCTGGTTGATGACCAGCGGCGGAATGACGCGGATGACCTGGTCGCTCGTCCCCGCGCTGATGAGGAGGGTGCGGTGCTCCTGGGCGCGGCGGATGACTTCCGAGGCGGCGGCACCGTTCGGCGCCCCGTCAGGAGTGACGAACTCGACGCCGATCATCAGTCCCATGCCGCGCACATCCCCGATGACCGGGAACTCGCTCTGCATCTCGCGAAGCTGCGCCATCAAGAACTGGCCGATGCGGGCGGCGTTCCCCGGCAGATCCTCGTCCCGCATGACCTCGAAGGTGGCCACGCCGGCGGCGCAGGCGACCGCGTTGCCGCCGTACGTGCCGCCGTGCGCACCGGGCGCCCAGCGGTCCATCAGGTCGCGAGAGGCGACGACGGCGCTGAGCGGCAGGCCGGACGCGATCCCCTTGGCCACCGTCACGATGTCGGGCACGATGCCGAACTGTTCGAAGGCCCACATCGTGCCGGAGCGGCCGACGCCGGTCTGGATCTCGTCGGCGATGAGCAGGATGCCGTGCTCGTCGCACAGCCGGCGCAGCCGCTGCATGAACCGCTTGGGCGCCACGACGTAGCCGCCCTCACCGAGCATCGGCTCGATGATGATGGCGGCGACGTCGTCCGGCAGGACCTCGGTCTCGAACAGTGCCTCCAGGTCGGCGAAGTAGGCGTCCTCGGCCTGGTCCGGCGGAAGGTTGTAGGGATTGCGGAACGGGTTCGGATACGGCGCGCGGTAGATCGACGGCACGAGCGGCTCGTAGTGCGCGCGCACCTTGGCCCGCGACGACGTCAGAGCCATGGCGAGGTGGGTGCGGCCGTGGAACGCGCCACGGAAGGAGATGATCGCCGGGCGTCTGGTGGCGATCTTGGCCAGTTTGATCGCGCCCTCAATCGCCTCCGCACCCGAGTTGCTGAAGAAGACCTGGTTCAGCGACGGCGGCATGGTCTCGGTGATGAGCTGAGCCAGGCGCATCATCGGCTCGTGCGCCAGGATGTTCGCCTGGGCATGGATGATCTTCCCGGCCTGCTCCCGGATGGCGGCCACCACGCGGGGATGGCAGTGACCGGTGTTGGTGACGGCGATGCCGGAGGTGAAGTCGGTCCAGCGCTCACCGTGAATGTCCCACACGTAGATCCCCTCGGCGTGGTCCACCACAACCGGGGAGTAGCGCGACAGAACCCGTGGGATCAAGGCAGAGGGGTCGAGGTCGTGACCTGGCATCGTTTTCTCCTCTCGCTACTGATTCATCAAGCAGGTCATAGCTCCGTCAAGAGGCCGGTAAGCAGGGCCGCCCGCTCGACGAGCCCCGTGATACTAATGTGTTCGTGCTCGGCATGGCCGCCGTCGCCCGGGCAGCCGAGCCCGTCGATGGTCGGCACGCCCAGCGCGGCGGTGAAGTTGCCGTCGCTGGCTCCGCCGGTGCCTCCCTCCTGGATGTCGAGCCCGAGGGACGCGCCGATCTCCCGGGCACGCTCGAATGCGGCGACGATGGTGGGGGTCCGCTCCATTGGTGGCCGGTTGAGACCGCCTTCGACCGTGACGCTCGTCCCCGGGTGTCGCGGGCGGGTCTGGAGAATGGCGGTCACGACGCGTTCGGCCTCGGCCTGGCTCGACACGCGGAGGTCGATCTCGGCGACCGCCTCGGCCGCGATGACGTTCGGTCGCGTGCCGCCCCGGACCACCCCGACGTTGACGGTGGTCCCCAGTGCCAGATCGGTGAGGCTGTGCAGGTACAGGATCTGGTTGGCGAGTTCCTGGATGGCGCTCGCACCCTTCTCCGGGTCGGCGCCGGCATGGGCGGCGATGCCGGTGATGCGCATGGTGAACATCCCGACGCCCTTGCGGAAGGTCTTGAGTTTTCCTTCCGGCGGGATCGGGGGTTCCAGGCAGAGGACGTAGGCACTACCCCGCGCCAGCTCCTCGATCAGTGGGCGCGAGACCGGGCTGCCGACCTCCTCTTCGGTGTTGATGAGCCACTGGATCGGGCGATGCGGCAGATCGCGCTCGCGGATGAGGCGCACGGCCTCCAGCATCATCGCGACGCTGGCTTTCATGTCGAAAATGCCGGGACCACGGGCGATGTCGCCTTCCACGCTGAAGGGCTTGCGCTCGATGGTCCCCAGCGGCCAGACGGTGTCGATGTGGGTCATGACGAGCAGGGGCTTGTCGTCCGCGTTGCCGTTACCGCCCCAGCGGGCGACGGTCAGGTCGCCGTACTCACGCTGGGGATGTACCTCCACGTCCGCGCCGAGCGCCCTACACTGCTCCTGGAGGTAGGCGGCCAGCGCATCAACCGCCGCCTTGTCGGTGCTGGGTGACTCGCGGCGGACGATCTCCCCCACGGTCGCGAGGAGGTGCTCGCGCCGCTCACGCATCGCCTCGACCAGCGTCATTGTCCTTCCTCTCCCGTGACTGATCCCCGAACTCACATCCGTCCCAGCCAGTGGGGTGCGGCTCAGAACTCACCCGGCCGCCCGTTGCGATCCTCTTGCGACGGTTCGGGTGCCGCTCGCGACACGCCCTCCGGTGGCATGCCAGGCAGGCTCGGCGCTTGATTCGCACGCTCCAGCGCGAAGACGTGGAGGTTGGCCTCCAGGTCGATGTAGCGATCGGCGATCTCCATGAGATCCGTGGCAGTGTAGCGCGGCGTGGACGCGATCTCGACCCGCAGTCCGAGGCGCTGAGCGCGGTCGACCAGGTAGGTGAAGTCGCCGTCGCCGCTCACGATGACGGCCACATCGATGTACGGTGCCTGGGAGAGAAGGTCGACGGCCAGTTCCATGTCCAGGTCGCCCTTGCTGGTGCCGTCACTGTAGCGCCGCAGCGTCTTGGTGATGACGCGGAAGCCGTTGCGTCGCAGCCAGGTGAGAAAGGGGACGGCCGTGTTGTCGTCTGGCGCTACCGCCATGTAGGCGTAGGCGCGGTGGAGGCGCCGTCCTCCGACGATGAAATCGAGCAGCCGTGTGTAGTCGATCTTGATGCCTAAGTCTCGTGCGGCGAAGTAGAGGTTGGACATGTCGAAGAATACAGCAACCTTGTCGAATTGATCAGGTCGACACATAGGCTTGTCCATCCATCATGCCGGCTGGGTAACGTCGTGTTGGCTGCTGGCCCAATCGGGCACTCCTGCCCCGGCGGGAGGGGTCAGGTCGAACTCGGGTGACACGGCTCAGGCGCGCAGCGCTCCGGTCAGGCGTGGCGGCGCGGGCAGGGACCAGAGTCTGAACGACAGCCAGTCCACGGGCGACGCCACCCTGCGAGCCAGAAGCTACTCGTCATCCGCGCGTTTGCGGGCCTCGCGCTCCCGCAACTGCTTGTAGTACTTCTTGGGCTTCGGCATCGGACGACTTTCCTCAGCCTCGCGCCTGGCCGCGGCCGCGGCCGCGGCGGTGGTAAGTTGCTCTTCGAGCAGTGCCAGGTCGTCGTACACGCCGATGTTGCTGTTCGCGACCGGTGTGCGCATGAGGCGACGGACGAGTTCGAGCAGCGAGCGGACCTGCGCGCGATCGGCGCCCGGCTGGGACGCCGTCTTCTCGATGGTGTCGATCAGGCGCAGGGTTTCCGGCCGCGCCTGGTTTGCCTCGAGCAACTCTCGTATACGCTCCAGTGCATTAAGAATATTCATGCGCGTCTTCCTTCCCTCTCCGGCGGCGGGCCGCCGGGTCGGTCGCCCTCGGCAGTATCCGGGATCACTGAGACCCGTGCAAGTCGCACCGGCTGCCGGCTGTCATCGTGTCACCACCCCACGCATCCCCGCATGGAGCACGCCATGTCGCGGGTGCGCTGTGGCGTGCTGGCCGGACGTGCTTTAATCGCGTCGGGTACGTGCGGGTCCGTCCCGCATGGGAGAGAGGTGGCGATCGGATGAGCGTGGAGCAATCCACCGCGCGGGTATCGACGAAGGACCGTTTCCTCGGCTGTCTCCTCGGCCTTGGGATCGGCGATGCCCTCGGGATGCCGGTCGAAGGCTGGAGTCAGGACGAGATCGCCGCTCGGTACGGTTGGATCGACAGCTACTTGCCGCGGATCGAGGGCGACACGGAGACCGTGCCCGCGGGTGAGTTCACCGACGCCACCGAGGTCGCGCTCTGCCATGTCGAGGCGCTCGTCTCCGCCGGGGGCTTCGTCGACCCTGAGGCGGTTGGCCGTCGCCTGATGCTCCTCGCGCGGGGCGAGAGCCGCCGCTTTCTGGACCCCCTGACGCTCGCCGCGATTGAGCGGATGGAAGAGACCGACCAGTTCCAGGCGGGGGTGGTCGGCGACGGCCCGCCGGACGCGACGATCGCGGCGCAGATCGCCCCGGTGGCGTTGATGCACGCGCTCGGGCGGTTGAACGCCGAGGTCTTCACGCGCGAGGTCCTGCGCGCCGGCCTGATCACCCGCAGCCACCCGGAAGCGCTCAACGGCGCGCTGGCGATGGCCTACGCCATCTGGCTCCTGGCGGCGGAACACATCCCGCCGGACGTGCTGATCCCCGAGGTCGCCGCGTTCATCGACGAAGACGACGTCGCCAAGCGGTTGCGATTGGCTGAAGCCCTCGCACGGAACGGTGGGGATCGGGAGCTGGACCTGACCAACCTGCGGCGTCTCGGCACCGACGGCTCGGTCGCCGGATCGGTCGCGGCGGCGCTGTACGCCTTCGCCGTCCACCCCGACGATTTCGCCACGGCGGTCCTGACCGCGGTCAACGCCGGCGGTGACACGGCGACGATCGGTGCCATGACCGGGGCGCTGGCCGGGGTCCACCTCGGTGCGACCGCGATCCCGGAACCCCTCGTTGAGGGCCTGGCCGGCCGGGCGTACATCCTCGTGGCCGGGCCGAGCCTCTACCGGGCGGCGCAGCTCCGCGCCGGACGCCTCTTCCAGATCCACCGCGGCCTATGAGCGGGGCACAGGTTCGAGCCGTCGTGTTCGACCTCGACGGCCTGCTGGTCGACAGTGAGCCGGTGCAGATCGCGGCGTGGGAAGCCTTCCTTGCCGAGTTGGGCCACACCCTCGATGACGCGCTGCTGGCTGAGATGTTCGGGCTGCGCCTGATGGACAGCGCGCGCCTGGTGCGCGATCGCCTGGGCTTGCCCCTGCCGGTCGAGGAGGTCATGACGCGGCGCGACGCGCACTTCTTCGCGGCGCTGCCGGGCCGGCTCCACCCGATGCCGGGAGCACGAGAGCTGGTGACGGCGCTGCGGGCGCGGGGTGTGCCGCTGGCGCTGGCGACCTCCGGCCACGGGCGGTACGTCGACGTCGCCCTGGCCGCACTGGAGTTGGAGGGTGCGTTCGCGGTCGAGGTGACCGGCGAGCAGGTTGCGGCCGGGAAGCCGGCGCCCGACATCTACCTGTCGGCCGCCGCGGGGTTGAGGCTCCCGCCCGCGGCATGCGTGGCGCTGGAAGACGCTCCCAACGGCGTCGCCTCGGCAAAGGCGGCGGGCATGCGGTGCCTGGCGGTGCCGAACGCGATGACGGCCGACCTCCCCGGGCTCGACCGGGCGGACGCGATCCTCACCTCGCTCGACGAGGTGCTCGCGTGGCTGGACGCGGCAGGGTGGCTCAGCGCCGGCGGATCCGGATGAACCCCGCCTTCGCCGTGGGTCGCCGTGCGCCCTATTCCTCCGGCTCCCAGGGGTAGACGATCCACTCGTCGGTTTCAGAGGCATAGTAGTCCGGGGCGTCGCCCGGGAAGTGCGAGCGGGCCGGCTTGAAGTGGAGCACGGCCACCTCCGGGTGCCCGCCCGCGGCGCGGATGCGGTCGCGAACCGCGACGACGGTCCGGCCGCTGTCCCACACGTCGTCGACCACCAGAATGCGCTGGCCCTTGAGGAGATCGGGGTGGGGGAACTGGAAGAACCGCGGCTGGTCGAGGGTTTCACCTACGGTGGTGTAGAACTGCACGGCGGCGACCATGATGTTCCGCATGTCCAACTGCTCGGAGAGGAGACAGGCCGGGATCATGCCGCCACGGGTGATCGCCAGGAGCGCGTCGTAGTCTGTCGGAAGCTTTTCGGACAGCACCCGCACCAGATCCGCGATCTCCTGCCAGGAGAGAATGCGCCGCTCGACCCCGATTTCCACCGTTGCCTCCCGCCGGTCAGACCCCTGCGCGCCACCCCGCGCCCGTTTCCGCGAAGAATACCACGGCCCTGCGCGCGTTGAGCCGATCCTGTCGCTTAGCACTCGAAAGTGGCGAGTGCTAACCACCCTTGAAGGCATCAGGTGGGGTGATATACTGAAGCGTATGGCTCCTGCCCGGCGTAATCCGGGCAGGAGTATGTTACCGAGCCAAGACACCGGGACAGCCCTCAACCGCACAGGCAGAGCATGACCGCAAAGCGCGACTACTACGAGGTGTTGGGCGTCAGCCGGGATGCGTCGGCGGAGGAGATCCGGCGTGCCTACCGGCGGCTGGCCCGCAAGTACCACCCCGACGTCAACCGTGAGGAAGGCGCGGAGGAGCGCTTCAAGGAGATCAACGAAGCGTACGAGGTCCTGGGGGACGAGGAGCGCCGCGCCGCCTACGACCGCTTCGGCCACGCGGGCGTCTCCGGCGGGTTCAACATGGGTGGTGACCCCTTCGGCTTCAGCGGCTCGCCCTTCAGCGACATCTTCGAGACCTTCTTCGGCGGCGGAGCGCGCACGCGCCGCGGGCCCGTGCGCGGTGCCGACCTCGAAACCACGGTCGAGTTGACCTTCGAGGAGGCGATCTTCGGGACCGAGAAAGAGGTCGAGATCACGCGCCTCGAACTGTGCGACGACTGCCGCGGCACGCGTATGCGCGGGGGCAAGCAGCCGCCCGTCTGCCCGGTGTGCGGCGGCAGCGGCGAAGTCCGCCGTGTGCAGCACACCATCCTCGGGCAGTTCGTCACGGCGATGCCGTGCGACAACTGCGGCGGCGAGGGGCGGGTGATCTCCGATCCGTGCCCCACCTGCCGTGGACGGGGCCGGGTGTCCAAGAAGCGCACCATTGTGGTCACGATCCCGGCGGGGGTCGACAGCGACTCGACGCTGCGCCTGACCGGCCAGGGCGAGCACGTGCCGAACGGGACGCCGGGCAACCTGTATGTCCGCATCCGCGTTCAGCCGCACCCCTACTTCGTCCGGCAGGGGAAGCAGATCCATCTGGACCTGCCGCTCAACATGGCGCAGGCCGCGCTCGGGGCCGAGGTCGAGGTGCCGACCGTCGACGGCCCGGTGGAACTCAAGATCCCACCCGGAACCCAACCGGGGCAGCAATTCCGCCTGCGGGGCAAGGGGGTGCCCGACGTCCGGGGCGGTGCGCGCGGCGATCAGATCGTCACCGTGCGGGTGGTGATCCCGACCGAGATCACGCCCGAGCAGCGGGATTTGCTGAAGAAGCTGGCGGATACGCTAACCACCCCGGACCTCGAGGACGGCAATCGCCGCGGTTTCTTCGGCAAGATCAAGGACGCGCTCGGCGTCTAGGATTCCCAGGTAGAAGCTTCGTGTCGGTCACCGGGCCTGACTGGCTTCGGTCAGATCGCCCTTGCCTTCCCGCGTGAAGACGGCCACGTACACCACACCCACCACCGCGAGCGACGCGGCCACCGCGAGGTACAACCACTGGAGCTGCGCTCCGCCCTCGATCGCGTAGCCCAGGAGCGGCCCGGTCGCGGCGCCGAGGTCGAGCCAGGTGCTGTACCACCCGAGCAGGCGGGCCCGCTGACCCTCCGGGACCAGTCCGCCAACGGTCGCATCGAGCGAGACCTGAAGCGCGGTCGAGGCAAGAAACAGGGCAACCGCGGTGGTGGCAGTCCAGGCCAGCGACACCGGCAGCGCCAGCAGCGCCAGCGTCCCGACCTCAATCGCCCCGGCCAGGAGCGTGACGCGGACCGGCCCCCAGCGGTCCGCCAGATGGCCGACGATCGGCCCCCAGAGAAAGTCTCCCAGGAATCGGGCGGACAGCAGGAACCCGGTCACGGTGGCTACGCCAAGGACAATGCCGAGCACCAGCGTGGTTTCGCCGTACGACCGCCGCAACCAGAGACCGAGCGTCGCGGTCACCAACCCGCTGATGGCCACCCCGTGGAGGAAGACCGCGACCGAGGCGACACGGAAGCGCAGCCGGGCGATCCGGGGCATGGGCTCGTGGCCGGCCGCCGGTTGACCGCTCGTGATGCGTGCCGCCACCTGGCTGGGGCGCTGGGGTGCGGGCGGCCGCTCGCGCAGGACGGCGACCGCGCCGAGCAGGCTGATCCCGGTAAAGATGAGCACCGTCGTCTCGAAGCCGAGCAGGTCGGTCAGGAGCCCGCCCGTCAGCACGGCGACGAAGCTCCCGAAGCGCACCACGCCGTTGAAAAAACCCAGGTAGTAGCCGCGATTGCCGTCGCGCGCGGCCTCCAGTGCGGCCAGGTATCCGCCGAGGCGCAGAAAGGACCAGCAGACGCCCCACACGGCGCGCGCGATGAGGAGGACGACGAACCCGAGGCCGGAGGCGTATGCCGCGGTCGTGAGTGCGGCGACGAACAGTGAGATCACGAACGGGCCGCGCACGCCGGCGCGCGTCACGACCCACCCGGCGATGGAGTTCGACACCAGGCGCACCCAGCGGTTGACGCTGAGCAGAACCCCGACTAACCCGACCGCAAGACCAAGGTCATCCCAGACAACCGGCAGGACGGCGTAGAGCAGGGAGTCGCCAAGGATCGACGCAGCAACCGCCAGCGACACCGCGACCACCCAGCGCGGTGGCAGGCGCGCTCCCAGTCCAGTGCCCATCCGCTCCTCCCTGCTCCCGACGCGTCCTATGCCGTCACAGCTTCATCAGCCCGAAGGCGGCGGCGTAGGTGGGATCGTCGCGGCGGAAGGTGTCGGGGTTGACGCCCTTCACGACGGCCATCTGATAGGCGAGCATCTGCATCGGCACGACCGTCAGCAGCGGTGAGATCATCTCCGGGACCGCCGGGAGCTGGAAGACGGTGGCGTCCGGCACAGCGTCTACGCCCTCACCGACCAGCCACAACCGCGCGCCCACGGCCGCCAGCACCGCCGCCACCTCACGGACGCGCTCCTGCGCCGCGCCGGGCACGTTGATGAGCACGATCAAATCGTCTGCATTGACCGCCACCATCGGCCCGTGCGCGAACTGCTCCAGCGGCAGCCCGTCGATCCAGCCGTATGCGGCCTCGCGCACCTTGATGACCGCCTCGGTGGCGCTCACCGCGTTCGGCCCGGCCCCGGCGGCGTAGACCCGGCGGGTGGCCGCCTCGCGGGCCACCGGCAGCACCTCGTCCTCGCGCGCCAGTACCTCGGCCACCTGATCCGGCAGCGCCTGCAGTGCGGTGCGGAAGTCCACGGTGGCGCTTACGCCGCGCTTCTCGCCCAGGCAGGTGGCGACCTGCGCCAGCACGGTCATCGCGCAGAGGTGCGAGGAGGTGTAGGCGGCCGACTTCTCCCGCTCGACGGTGCGCAGGATGAGCTGCGATCCGGGGTGCTCGGCGGTCAGACTCCCGACCGAGAGGACGGTTGCTCCCGACGCGACCGCGGTTTCCAGCGCCTCCGCCGAGAAGCGCTTCACGCCCGTGTGTGCCATCACGATCACGGCGTCGTCCGCCCCGAGACCGAACTGCTCCGGGTATCGTGCGAAGTCGAAGGAGAGGACGGCGCGGGCGTCGGATCCGGCTGCCGCCAGCAGCCATGCTCCGATCTGGGCCGCATGGTAGCTGGTGCCGATGCCGACCAGGAAGACGCGGCGTGCACCGGCGAGTCGCTCCGCGGCGTTCTGCGCTGGCTCCCAGCCGGTGTCCAGCAGCCGCCGCAGGTCGTCCGGCTGGCGATGCATGGTCTGGTACATCATCGAGTCGGTCGTCGGCGCGCTCATTGATACCTCCCCATCAGCGATTCGGAGGCAGCGTGGGCGCAGGCCCCCATGCCTCCCAGACGATCGTTCGTCGTCGCACGCGCGCCACGCTACCACACGATCGGCGAGCGTGCACTATCCAATCGCATTCAGGACCGGGGCTGGACACCGTGCAGCCTGGCACGAGACTGTAGCGCCTTGGCGGCAGACTCTGATGCCCTCGCGAGCGAGGAGCGCGCACGCTGAGGGTGCGGGGTACCGAGCGTGTGCCGCAGGTGACTCGCGATCGGAGGTGCGAGGTGACGTCGCCACGAGGGGGGCGTATCGGGCTCATCGCGTTGCAGGTCGTCGGTTCCGTCAGCGCGGCAGCCGGGGCGATCGGGCTGCTCGGCGGTGGGATCGAGTTTCCAACCGAATGGCTTTCGGGCAGTCCGTTCACGAGCTACACGATCCCCGGCCTCATCCTGGGCGCCGTCGTGGGTGGGAGCCAACTCGCCGGGCTCATCGCCGTCCTCCGGCGCCACGAGCGCGCGCCCCAGCTTTCGGCGCTGGCGGGCGCCATCATGATGGGCTGGATCATCGCGGAGGTGCTCATCGTCGGCTCAATCCCTGGCATCATGCGCAACCTCCAAGCCTTGTACTTCCTCCTGGGCCTGACGGAAGTGGGGCTCGTCGCCCTCTGGATCCGTGCTCGCGAGTACGCACGGTAGCACGGGGTGGTCGTGGGGGAGGTCAGCAGAAGTGTGCTGCCGATCCGACTGATCGGCATTTCCTGCTCAGGACCGTCAGACTGCATGACGCCCTCCCGCGCCGCGGCGTGTGTCGGGGGCGGGTGGTGCGAGGGGCCCTGGGGCATGGTCACGGCCCGGGGGTAATGGAGTTTGACAATTTAAGTGGGTGTATGTAGTCGGCCCGTGCCCGGCGGCTTATGAACTTTTTAAAACGCGACAGCCGTCCGCGCCCCCGCGTTGTCATCCTGAGCGGAGCCGGGGGCGGCGGCCAGCCGGCCCCGGCGCAGCGAAGGATCTCCCCGCTGCGTGGCCGGTCCGACGCGAGATCCTTCGCTCCGCCGCCCGGCGCTCCGCGCCGGCCGGCTCCGCTCAGGATG